>Ga0307375_10000402_pt1 | contig 55632 bp, 38 predicted proteins | sample TR1MG_FD_202531 | JGI IMG/M metagenome (GOLD analysis project Ga0307375, IMG submission 202531) | Soil microbial communities from Risofladan, Vaasa, Finland - TR-1 | ecosystem: Environmental > Terrestrial > Soil > Coastal area > Acid sulfate soil | place: Finland: Risofladan, Vaasa | collected...
ATATTTCACAACATTCGACGGACCTTAGAAATAGCCACCAATCATCAGTGAACAATGCTTCGAATGGCTGTTTGTAGGTGAACAAGAGACATTGATGATTCATACTCAAACAGGCTCAGGTCGGCCAGAAGGCGACATTCAGGCACGTCCGCTTTGCGGTAGGCAATTTGGCAACTTGATGTTCGGCTTGGTCAGATGACAGAATTTCAGGGGGCACACTTAAACAGTCGGGTTCTAAACTTAAGCGGTCCTCGTATGGTAAATTAATAGGTATCCCTATGTCCGCTATGTACTGGAAAAGGCTTGGATACTTGCCGTGCTAGTTCGTCGTTGGCTGGGGCTGTTGCGGGAACGCCAGTTAGGTAGTTGAAGTTTTTTCAACTGATTGCTCCTGTTTCTATCAAAATTCTACTTTGTGCCTTCAAAGTAGAAGCCTTTGACTCCAAAATATTTCATTTTTTATCGCGCTCAGTCAATAGTGCCAAAGATAATAGCTGGGGTTTCAGCATGAACATTATCGAGATAGCAAGTAATATTATTGGTATGGAAGCATAAATATTTAAAGAGTACCAACCGAGTGTATTGACAAGTTTTGCTGAAAAGAATGTTGCCAACGTAACCCCAAAAAATACTAGGGTGTCGTTGAAAGATTGCACGAGAGTTTTCTCACCTTTGTGATACGTTTCAGTTAGTAGCGAGGTTGCCCCTACGTAGAGGAAATTCCAACCTATACCAAGTAATATCAGCGCAACCTCAAAATGAGCCACTTCACTACCTTGCAAACTAACAAAAATACATCCTAACGTAAAGATACAGCCCAGTAGCATGACTGGCAGAATGCCTATCCGCTGTATGATGTGCCCTGTAAAAAAAGAGGGGGCAAACATAGCGACGACATGCCACTGGATAACAGTTGCGGTTTGCGAAAAATTATGCTGAGAACCCAGCATCGCTAGTGGCGTGGCGCACATAAGTAAATTCATGTTCCCATATCCAATAACCCCGCCCAAAACCGCCAAGACGAATTTCGGGTTTTTAGCTATTTCGATAAATGGCCGATGAACTTCTCGATCATTCGTTTGTATTGTGGTTGGAAGTCTAAGCCTCGTGGCAAATAGAGCACCGAGTAAAGCAACACCAATCAATGCTATAAAACTAGCCAAAAATGCTGGAGTGAGAAAATCTTTTGTCCAACGCGCAAGTAATGGTCCAGCTATAGCCGCCAGAATTCCTCCAGTAAGAGTTAGTGAGATGGCGGTACTCTTTCTCTGAGCAGGAACTGCTTCTGCGGCTGCAAATCGGTAATATTGACCAACAGCATTGAATGTGCCAACAAAAAACCCAGCAAATACGAATAGTATAAAACTATGGGACACTATTCCAAGAGCCGCAATTGCTAAACCCAATGCTCCAATCAAAGCGCCTCCGAAAAAAATTATTCTACGGCCATGTAATTCCATTAGTTTAGCTATTGGATACAGTAAAAGCATTGTGGCCAGATATTGGACAGCCAATGGAGCCGTGGCAAGATCTGGTGATCCAAGTTGTCGGCCAATAAGAGCGGATGATGACAGAGTGAGACTGATAACCGTCATCATAGTTGCTTGAGAACACGCCAAAAAAAGAATATTCCGGTTCATTGAATGGGCTTCGTGAGTTCATAAAACTTAGTTATTCCATTTTCATTTATTACCTTTGTGTAGTGTGGATTGCCTATCACACTGATTTCATGTTGAACCACCATTTGTTCGCATTCATTATTCTTGCCGGGCGAAATAACTGCTATTCCGTGATAAGGGAGCAGGTTAGAACTCAATTTGTATTTTGGATACAACCTCAGACCAAGGACTGGAATTTTCTTACTGTGAATAGTTGCGCGTATCGCATTTGGAAAGTATCGATTTTCCCATTCAGTATCGGCTGCAGCGGCTTTTAAGGCGCGATATTCAGCCAGTGCAACCGTTGCCAATTCATCCAAATTATCAATAGATTTGTCGGGGTAACTGCTGAACAAGATGGCTAACTGCTCATATTCAAAACCCATGCGTCGTGAATTTAAGCTGCAACGCATACTAGCGTGCCAACGCTGATACTCGTTTGCTGTTAGTTCATTTGTTACTGGCGATGCAAGAAATATTTTTCGCCAAAATGTGAAGCGATTTTGGAAGAATTGATTGTGCTCGGTTAGATAGTCGGTGATATCAAGAATTTTAATGGTATCTGTAATCTGAAGTTCACCAACACGTCGCCTTAATTGATTTATGTAGCTTTGTGCTTCTACTGAAGTAACTCCAAAAGGTAACGCATAAAAAGTGCTGTCGCTAATGACTTGAAAGATTGCACCAGGAGGATAAATGTGTTCTATATGCCTTGCAATTTGATTCATGTGCAAGAGCGATACATCTTCAGCTAATGTTACGTTTGTAGATTGAACGCGCTTGGTTGGGTTGCTGATTACACAAAAGGCAAGGATCAAAATTTCAATTGGCCGGTTTTCAGCGCAAGCCTTAACAATCCTCTTCTTCCATTCAGTACTTTCACGGAAAATTTTACGAGAGTTAAATTGATATGCGCTGTGATTAAGTAGCTCAATGATTCGTGAAATTAAATCAAGGTTCTTTGTTCGTTCAAGAAATGTCAGCAAGTTGAAGTGCGGAGAAATACTAAGAAGCCTAGCTCTAGCTTCATCATTTGCTACAAGGGTTCGAGTTGGCTGCCATTCTGTACGTGGGTCTGACTTTGGCCAAGAAAATTCACGTGCAATTTGGGACTTAGAAATGATTTCCCCACTCAGTCCAATGGGTACTTCTTTATTTATACGGGGATTAAGAGTATTTGGTGAGTTGTTCATAGGCATAGTAACGATTCCTCGAATTATTTGGTTTTGCATTTTTATATTGCCCTGCTACACTATGTCACAAATGACAATTAACTTACTATTTGCGACATGCCACGCAATGTTGTTTTTTTAATTTACCCAAACTTCCAATTACTGGATGCGGCTGGGCCAATTGCCGCATTCGAAATGGGTAATCGCCTGGTGCCGGGTACTTACAATATGATTTTGGCTAGTAGTGCTGGTGGACGCATAAACTGTTCAGTTGGTGTTGCGCTGGACACTTCTAGCTTTGACGAAATTTCGAGTGTGGATACTTTGTTAGCAGTTGGTGGAAGTGGAGTAAATGAAGCTTGCACATGCCCTTCTATCACCGCCTTTATTAGCGGATGCAATTGGCGTGCACGTCGAATGGCAAGTGTGTGCTCCGGAGCATATTTACTCGCAACTGCAGGTTTATTAGCCGGCAAGCAAGCAACGACACACTGGCAGAATAGCGCTGATTTCTCGCGTAAGTTTCCCGAGGTTTTGCTTAATTCAGATCGTATTTTTGTTAAAGATGGGAATATTTGGACTTCGGCAGGAATTAGTGCAGGGATTGATTTATCACTGGCTTTAATTGAAGAGGACCTTGGTGAAAAGATAGCCCGACAAGTGGCGCAACAATTGGTAGTGTATTATCGTCGTCCCGGTGGGCAGACGCAGCATTCTGCTCTGCTTGAAATGGGTGTGGGAAATAGTCGCTTTTCAGAACTCCTTGGCTATATTCGCGAGAATCTGAACAAACCTCTATTGGTCAATGATCTTGCAGATCAGGTTTGTATGACCCCGAGGCATTTTTACAGAATCTTTATGAAAGAGATTGGCATTACGCCAGCACACGCAGTAGAACGCCTTCGGGTAGAGGCCGCAAGCGCTATTATAGAAAGTAGTAACAGCTCCATGCAGACGGTTGCACGCCAATGTGGGTTCTTAAGTGCTGAGAGGATGCGCAGAGCCTTCATTCGTTGCAAAGGAATTTCAGCCCTTTCCATTAGACAAAACAGATAATCCCAATCTTAAGTTTGAGTAATTAGATGTGGTGTAGTACTTGTATTGGATCAAAGGCCGTCATTACACCATCTTTCTGCAAGCTCGGCTGAAACTCACCATTGACAAGCTTTGCTTGATATGACGGGCTCCCCCTAGATCAAAATCCTGGACGCCTTCAAATGACTTTAACAGGGTGCTATTTAGCTCAACATGCGAATGACCGATTTTGTTGAAGCAGTCGAACTAATTTGTGACTCAGCCGATCGCTTTGCCCGAGGAGCGGAAGCTTAGGGCAATTTCGGATAATGTCACAAATGTGTCGCTTGCTGAACTTCTCGACCGTCCGTTTTCGGGCATCGAAATTAGGAAGCTATGGACTCTTATGGGTCGGGCTTGGCCGGTTCGAATAACAAAGCCAATCTGACCTTGCGGGCGAACAACGGACATAGGAAGATGCGCCTGGGCATCGGCAAATTTCGGCCAGGAACGGCCCTTCGTGTACGGCAGCTTTAGCGAAGGCGATTTCGCAACTTGAGCTACTACAATGTGCCAATTCCGGAACTTCAACTCAACTCCATTCACTTTGTCCGAATGGTTGAGCTTGTGTATTATATTTAGACTGGATAATCAGCATTTCATGAACAGGTTAAAGGAGATTTTCCGTGACCATATTTTCAAAACATGTGAGGTTATTCGTAGCTGTTGCACTACTGACTACCAGTGCAATGGCACATGCAAGCCCAGTCGAGAAGTGGGAGTGTAGGGACGCATCTGACTTATCTGGTGGTTGGGATTCGATATTAGTTACCGCAACCGTCGAAGCCGGCCGCAAAAAAGGCAAACTTTCTGTAGCTGGTGTTACTTATGAAGCTGCGTATCAGGTAGCTGGTTTCGATCGTCGATGGGACTTTGGCTCCTTACCTGATCATAGTTACCAGTACGCCTTTATCATAAAACCTAACGGTGACGCAGTGTATGTTGATTTTGGGAATGATGGTAAGGCGAAACCGAGCAATTTTATGAGTTGCCATCAAACTGGCTCCTAGTAAGTGAGTCGCCCGACTACGCTGGCGATAGAGTTTCGACTTTGCGGCCTGCGCCTCTTAGTTAAGGAGCAAGTTTTACGTTGATTGTTTTCTCGACTCCGTTTCGGAGAATTTTCACTGGCAGCAACCCATTAGCCGGATGAACTTCAAAAAATACCTTATTAAAATCCATCGAGCTATCAACAGCTTTACCATCGAGTTCCGTAATAATATCGCCAGGTAGAATGTTCGCATAAAACGCTGGAGTATCCTCGTAAACAACATCAACCACGGCCCCGGTGTTCCTTTCGTATTTCGACCTTAATTCTGGTGTAAGAGAAGTGGTGAAAACTCCGAACTTAAATTTTCTTGTAAGTTTTACGAAGTAGACTGCTGTCTGGTTAAAGCGAGATTGGACAGTAGTCATCGGGACAACTCTAGTCCCATATGTGGTAGCTGAGCCAGTTGTATTGGAGTTGTAGTTCGCGCTGTTGCCATTACTCCCGTAAATCTGTCCGTTGGTCGTTCCGTTGTAGTACGTGGTCTGGTTATTAGGGATAAACAATGGGGTCGTAATGGTTCGATTCTCTGCAAATTGAGAATTCACAAGAACCATACCAGCACCAATAGATCTAGCTTCTCTTATAACTTGGTCTCGTGTTCCCATTGCTCCATTAAAAGAAGAGTCTCCAATGGGAACCCAATATTTTGACTCAGCTATCTTTACATCACGGGGAAGATCATTAGAGGTAAATATTTGTGGTGTCTCGTTTTGATCTAGGAATTTTACATTTCCAGCAAATGCAGGTGGAGGAGATTTTTGGTCAAAATAGGGATGGTAAAACTGACTAAAACCATTTTGGCAACCTGACAGTAAAGCGAGGCACAACAGCAAAAGTAAGCGCATTACCTTCTCCGTGGAAATCTACAACACAAAATCATACGACGATGTATTGGGTAGCGCAATTGGACATTATTGCTTCTTGAGCTTCACATCCTCAGCATGCTCATTGGTCCACACTGCATGCACTTGCTCGAGGGTCAGCAATCCGAATCGACCATTTCCCAATACTTGCTCGGAAGTTAAACCGCTTTTAGTCAAGTTATTATGAGGCTCGAAGGTTCCAGTGACACAAAGATTCGTTGAATGCGGAGAAAGTGTTTTCGCACCGCCACCCAATCGAGTGCGGGCTTGCCGTTCACGATGTAGGTCGTAGGCTTCCAGCGGGATGCCGGTATGGGTGGCGCAGGTAATAATCCAAGCTCAATGACTATCCAAGTGGCCTTTAGAAGTATGAGATAGTCAGGTTTGATTGCATATTCTGCTTATTCTTTATAGTCAATTAGATCTTCGGCGGTCAAGCAATCTGCTAATACCAACGCCGTGAAGCACGGTATGCCCAAAGCCCAGGCAATTTGACGAATGCCATCAATTGAAAGATCTCGTATATCTCTTTCACCTCGAATCAATGCCCTCAAGTACTTTTCAGAAAAACAAAGCTTCTCAGCCATCTCGTCAAACGATAGGCCATTTGTACTGCAGTAGCTAACAATTCTGACAATTAAGCGGTTGGCGCTAATGTTGGAAAATTCGTCTATTTTTTTCATATAACGCAATTTTATCTACAATATATGCTACTTATAGTCTGTCGCCTCAAAGTCGTCAAGATGGCAATCTTCTGTCATCATGGCAAAAAAGAAAAACGCAATAACTACTGCGCGCCTCAGGTTTGCGACCAATATGAGAATTGCTCGTCTGCAACTGGGAATTTCTCAAGAGGAGTTGGCAGATCGATGCGGACTACATAGGACTTACATCGGGTCAGTTGAGAGGGGTGAAAGGAATATCTCTGTTGATAACATGGAGACTATTGCTATTGCTTTGGAACACAGACTGGCTGATCTGTTGGGTGGGTTTGTCTAATATCTTTTAGATTTCAATGTCCAATTTTTCGCTCCCACTAACTACGCTGATTCATGAAAGCCTGTCGATCGTGATGGACTTCTGTTTTTCGCGAGGATCGATCGAGCGTCTTGTGGCAACGAAGTTTAAAGGCGAGTGGAAGTATCTACGGAACGCAATGTTTTCAATTTCTGAGATGCGGGCTGGAAAGGCAGCTCTTGAGCTGGCTTTGTTCATGCGCCTTCTTGATGACCGTGACGACATTTCTGGATATTTGAAACTTGCTGACAATTGGAGTTTCGGCCAACTGATATTTGAAGGCAAACCAGATCAAGTCCTCAGAATGCGTGACGTCGCAAACAAGATCATCCACGCCGCTACTTTGGAGTGGGATCTGACGGACGAAGAAAACCCTGTACTCGTGTGCATTTCTCAGAAGAAGGAGAAATGGCTTCGGGCAGAAATTGAAATTGTTGCGCTGGCAGCGTTTTGCGGAGGGCTGATGAGTTGAGCTGCGAAACGAAATCTAACCCGGCGCTCAACCTTGCTCCTTTCGGTCGCTGGACGCTGCGCGATGAATCTGTGCAGCGCCGGTTAGCTCTACGTTAGGCTCCATATGAGCGATGGCAACGAGTTTTATCTTCAAGTGGCATTCGCTCTTTCTGGCTGTCAGCTTGTCGAACAACAGCTAAAGCTCTACATCTCAGAAGCATTGGAGCTTGCCCAAAAGTGCATCGGAAATCGTATGCCATTCAAAATGAGCGGCGAGGATTATGAAGATGCTTCGCTCGAAAGACTGATTGAAGTGTTCAAGAAACTCAGCAGCAACGCTACGTTAGTTGCAGAGCTTCGTCGATTCAAAGATGAACGCAATTTTTTGAGTCACAAAGGTATCTCGCATTGCTTAGACCCAGATGGCGAACTTTTTGAAACAACGGCCACAGATTTTCAAACGAGACTCCAAACCATACAGAAAGAAGCGAATCGTCTTTATTTGGCAATCCATGAAGAGGCCAACAACTTTCGCGGCCATCTTTACTTTGGGGAGTTTCCGCAATGAAGCCTAGCCCTGTAGTCGAGCGGGACAGCCTGCAAGCTGGGCTTGCAGGTTCCCTCCGTGCTCCGCACTCCGGTTGTCCCTCATTTACACGTTATGTGTAAAAAGGAATGTAAATGAGAGAAGATATGTCAGATTTTCTAATTCACTTCACCAAAGGTGAGGATTTAGAAAGCGCATATCAGAATTTAAAGAGCATTATTGATCAATCTGTTGTTCATGGGTCTAGTACAAAAATTAGGGATGGTTCGAATTGTGTTTGCTTTTCAGAAGCTCCTCTTTCAAGCCTTAGAAGCGGGCTATTAAATCCATCTTTCTATTCTCCATATTCACCATTCGGCATCATAACTATAAAAGAACATATTTATAAACTAGATGGGCGCCCGGTAATTTATCAGCCTGAAAGCGAGTTTCATCTATTGTCTCCAGATAACAGTTGGAGACATATGCGATACGAACCACCAAGCGTGGATTTCACTTGGGAGCGTGAATGGCGCTTGAAAACAGATGGGTATCATTTTCATCCAGAAAATACACAAATCATAGTTCCAGACAATTCTTGGACACAAAGATTAATAGGAGAACATGATGCAGAACAACAGTGGCAAACACTACAGTACAGCCAAATAATGGATGAACTACTCGCTATTCAATATGAAGAGCCGTTTTCATGGGTAATTTTAGAGTTATACAACACATAACACGGCGTTTGTGTGGGACGCTGACCGCTTTGTGTCGATTGTGTGAGTTCGCCAATGTCCGCTTTGCGGCAACGAATTCGTTAAGAGCTATGACCGTTATGGGTCGATAGGAGTCAGTCACGCTGACTGATTGATGCCCGTTTCTATGACTCCTTTTGGATGTAAAGCAGACGGATACAAATCCGGATTTTTATCACCGCATCGGGCGCCGACGCACCACCTTCCGGTTTCACGAAATTCAATTTCCATCCATCCAAAATTTCTCATCGCAACCGACGGACAACAGCTCCGTCATTTCTCAGTTCTCGGCCGATATTGCGTGGCTCCTGGAGAGCAAACTGTTCACAGAAAAGCTTAAAATAATTTATCAAATAGCATATGAAATTGGCGAAATGCCACTTTTCATATGGTATTCAATAAATTTCAACCACTGTTTTTGATGAAATATATATCCTGGGCTAACGTACTATCTACCGCGCTACCGGCAACTCACTCCACTCAGTGGTGTAATTAGGCGACATCCTTTCCCGTCGCATCGCCCATCTCTGCCGGATACCCGATGCTGCGATGGTTACACTCCCCTGCCCCATTTTCTGGTTGATTGCATCCATCACTCGCATCCTGCTGTCCGACTTGGCCTGCTCAACTGGATCATCGAACAAGGTGGCCTGCACCGTCCCTTTGGCTTGTAGTCCCATCAATAACACACCAGACTTCTTGTAGCGGTAACCGCTGCGGAAGATAGTCTTCAATCCCATGAGCGCAGCTTTGACCAACTTCGCGGTGTCATCACACGGTTGGCTCAACGGCACGATGATCGATCGCTGGTATTGTGGGTCGTCAGCTTTAAATGGATTGGTGCGGACGTATACGCAGAGGCTGGCCGCAACAGATCCATCCTGCCGAAGTTTTTCCGCAGCCTTGGTGGTGAAGTAGGCAACCGATTCAGACAATTCAGGTAGCCCGGTCACCATCGAACCAAAAGATCGGGACACCATGATCTGCTGCCGAGGTGTGCCGGCTTCATCCAGCTCGATGCAGGGAACGCCGTTGAGTTCCTGAACGGTGCGCTCCAGCACGATAGAGAACTGGCTGCGGATCATCTCAGGGTTTGCTGTTCGCAGATCTTCGACGGTATTGATATCCATGTCTGAAAGCCTTGCGTTGATACGGGAACCTACTCCCCATACCTCCCCCACCCAGATGCTGGCAAAGAGTGTTCGGCGTTGCTCTTCATTCAATACGCCGAAATCGCATACCCCATCACTACCGGCAAACCCTTTCTTGGCGCAGTGATTCGCCAGCTTGGCGAGTGTCTTGGTGTCGGCAATGCCAACACAGACCGGAATGCCAACGTTGCGCTTCACCGCCTGCCGAATTTTCTGGCCATAGGCCATCAGTGTTTGCGGATCAAAGCCATCCAGATCGAGAAAACATTCGTCGATTGAGTAGATCTCCTGGTTGGGAGAGAACGTGGAGAGAATCGACATCACCCGTGCGGACAAGTCGCCATACATCGTGTAGTTGGATGAGTAGGCGATGATGCCGTGCTGTCTGGCGATCTTCTCCATCTTGAACCACGGCTCTCCCATTTTGATGCCTAATGATTTAACTTCGTTTGAACGGGCGACGGCACAGCCATCGTTGTTGGACAACACGACGACGGGCTGCCCCTCCAGCCGGGGATTAAACATCCGCTCGCAGGAGACATAGAAGTTATTACAATCGACGAGCGCAATGGGCATCTAAGCCCCCTTAGACGTACTTTTTCACTGAGGAGGTCACTACCCCCCATATCAGCAGCTCTTGGCCCTCCTTGAACTCTATCTCTTTGAAGCGAGGGTTCTCCGGTTTGAGGGTGATCTTGCCGCCACGCTTGATCAGGCGCTTCACCGTCAGGTCGCCATCAACAATAGCAATGACAATGTCACCGGATGTTGGTGTCAGCGATTTATCGACTACAAGCAGGTCGCCATCAAAGATGCCGGCGCCGACCATGCTGTTGCCCTTGGCGCGCACGAAGAAGGTAGCATCCTTGTTTGAAATCAGGTGTTCGTCCAGACTTAACCTGCCCTCGATGTAGTCATCGGCAGGCGAAGGAAAGCCGGCGGCAACTTTATGGCTGAATAATGGCGCATGGATGGGCAGTTTGCCCATCGCCGGCAGGAGGATGGATTTGTTCATCAACGAATTCATGGGAATTTACGAACAGGGCGATAACTCCATCGTAGAGAACGTTCGTTCTGTTGTCAATCGAATACGGCTGGATGCCTGTTCCTGGCGAAACAATCACCGAACCCGACGTTCAAGTACCCCGAAAGCGGAAGCTGGCCAAATGCTGCTTCCGAACCGGCCATACAAGATTCAAGAAGCTATGTCTCAATTCCCAAGTGTTTATAAAATGCCAACACCGATTCTTGTACTTTTACATCTTTCATTGAAATGGGTCTGGTCAAGGTAATGCCATCAATACTTTTTGCTCTGGATAACGCAACATAAGTTTGTCCCTCACAAAATGCTCCACCTCCCAAATCGAGAGTCAGTTTTTCTAAGGTCAGCCCCTGTGATTTATGGATTGTGATTGCCCAGCCCAACGCAACAGGAAATTGTTGAAACGAAGCAACTTCTTGTTTTTCTATCTTTCGTGTCTCATAGTCGTAAACGTATTTGTATTTTCTCCAAGTTTCCAACCCCACGATTAGAACATTGTCGCTACCCTGCTTCTTTACACGAATGTGATCGATCTCTAACCCAACAACCTCACCTTGGTCCCCATTGATCCATTGAGGTTTTTTGTTCTTCAAAAAGATGATCTTTGCGCCAACCTTAAGCTCTAGTCGATCAGAAACATTTAACTTCCATTTATTGGCTGGTAAATTTCCCGTAACAGTTGCCTCGTAAATACTCATCTTGCTAGGCAACTTATCAAGTTCGCGTGCATTAATCGTTTTCGCTGCCATATTGGTTGGCACCAGATATACACCTGTAGCGGAACCTTCTGGTTTATCTCTGAAGCAAAGTCTGTTTAACAGCGCAACATGCTCACGGCAATTATCGTTTAGACGGATATGATTCAACGCTTCTATAAAGTCTGCATCAGTTTGCCGTCTGACTTTGGTGAGATTTACTGGAATGATGAGTTGGTCGGTAAATACGTCAGCAGAAAAAAAGTGATGCGTTCTGTAGCGATGAGAGAAATAGACAACCTCCTCCTGACTGCTCACGACTGGGGGTAATTGAAAAAGATCGCCAATAAATATCGTTGGCACACCTCCAAAGGGTAGGTTATTGCGGCGGACACTTTTCAGAATGTTACTCATCGCATCGACGATATTGGGCAACACCATCGAGACTTCATCAACAATCAAGAACCGGATATTTTCAAGAACAAGTCGTATTTTTTCTTTTGGGTGAAAGTTCTCATCAGGATCAATGTGTACTGACGGTAGGCCGAAAAATGAATGGATGGTATCGCCTTGCACGTTTACTGCTGCTATTGCCGTGGGGGCTACTACTGCACATCCTTCCAATTTCTGACAAAGCCATTGTATCAACGTCGATTTACCAGTACCCGCCTTCCCAGTCACAAATAATGACGGACATCCCTGCTGCAATGCTTCATAAATGAACTTATATTCAGGCAGAATCTCAATGTCACTAGGTGGTGCAATAGTCGAAGTGAACTTTTTTACCTGCCGCTTACCCTGTTCAGGAACAATTGCTTTTTCAATTTTCGAGAAATTACTGGGCTTGGGCGCACCCTCTCCCAAAATTTCCTTCGATAGTTTGGCAATTTTGTCCCAAATACCCATATGGTTATTGGTCTAGGACAGGAAATAGACTGATCTCAGGGTGCGACACTAACGTCCACCACGAGAGCGCATTTTTTTATTATCTTCACGAGTTCCTGCAATACCCTCACTAATTCTCCGTTTAGAAAATGCATCACCCAATTTTCGTTCGCCTTGAGATAAAGAAGTCCATCCTACTGTTGAACTAGTTGCGCCTCCTTTAGCCTTATTTCGAGTTCGCTCTTGTTTGTTCAGCTTGTTAATCATAGCTACCCCCCGCCTCAACAAGTCTAGTTTCCTCATTGCCTCATCGTCACTAATTGGAGTGGTTGCTTGATGCGCATTGGACTTGGGGTGTTTTTTGTTTTTGGTTGCCAGTTGTTTTTGCTTGGCGCACGATTCCTCTTGCCATTGCTTTAGTTTTAACTGAGCCTCTTTTTGCCTAATTTCAGATTCAAGCACTCGCTTTCTTTCTTCTCCATCTGATTTGTTACTTTTGTCAGATTTCAGTTCGGCGACAAAACGATTCCCATCGCGCTTGACCGTATAAATAATTTTATTATTGGCGGATTCTTTTGCAAATGATTGCGCATCTTTAAAAGAATCGAAAAATAGCGAAGTCATAGATTGCTTTCGTCGTTTATCAATGGCAAAGATAACAATTTTAGTATGCGCTATTTCGCTTTGCTTGTGTCACGCCTTCTTTAACGCGTATATCTGGCATCGTTCTTCATCAGAAATCTTTGGTAGCGTTTGTGGGTTCAGGACGGGAACAAACCAGAACTCAATGCGAACGACCGCAGCACTGAGCTGTCTTTCAGTCATTTTAATAGTCTACCTCCAAGCAGACGCTCATAGTCGTATTCAATGCCTCTCCTGACCGATCCCAACCACAACATTTCCCAGCACCCCAACCAATATATCCATCCCGTTGGTCATGAGCTGAAGCTGATCTTCATTGGGCTTGTTCATGCCGATCATGGCGAGGGTCTCGTCCAGCGGTAGTTCGCCGTATTTCGACTGGTAGTGCGCCACATTTAGAGCTAGTAACCTGGCACACTCAGCCAGGTCATCCTTGCTCACTTTTTCGATGAGCTGGTCGGCGAGTTTGTTATATTGTGCAAACATTGATAGATCAGACATGATGATTCTCCGAATATGAAGAGATACTTTACCCGATACCTACTACTACCAGCCACTCTTGCGCTGGTTCTTTCCTTCCCTGCCTGGGGATCTGACCTGCCCGATCCAGTGCTCACCCCTGGCGCAACCAATCCCGGAGTTACCCAACAAAATATCCACCAGACGGTATGCGTGAAGGGATATACCAAAACGATAAGACCTCACGCTCATTACACCAACAAACTGAAGAAGCGGCAGATGCGCGAATACGGATATGCTGATAGAAACCCCAAGCACTACGAAGAGGATCACCTGGTTGCCCTTTCAATCGGCGGTGCACCACATGATCCGCGCAACCTTTGGCCGGAGCCACGTAGCAGCGAGTGGAGTGCCAAGGAAAAGGACCGGCTGGAGTTTGTGTTGTACAAGATGGTCTGCAGGCAGGAAATACCACTCGCTGAGGCACAGCACGCGATGGCGACGAACTGGATCGATGCTTGGAAGCAGTACGTGCCAAGTCACCAGCATTATCGGTTTAAGCGGATAGATTGATATGTGTGGACGCTTCACCCTCAACAGCCCAACCGCCAAGCTCAAGGAACATTTCAACTCAACGAATGAACCAAATGTGAAGCCGCGCTTCAATATCGTGCCATCCCAGTCGGTTCCGATCGTTCGTCTGGACGAGTCAGGTAATCGGGAGTTCACCATCGCCAGTTGGGGTCTAATTCCAACCTGGGTAAAGGACCCAAAGCAAATACAGCATCCCATCAACGCCAAAGCGGAAACAGCCGCAATCAAGCCGATGTTCCGCCATGCTTACCGAAAGAGCCGTGTGCTGGTGCCGGCAGATGGGTTTTATGAATGGGCAGCTAAGGATGGAGTAAAGCAGCCCTATCTGATCAGATTACGAGATGGTGAACCGATGGGAATGGGCGGTTTGCTGGAACACTGGCAGGGACCTGAAGGAGATGCGGCGACCTTCACCATACTCACGACCAGTGCCAATTCACTGATGGCTAAGATCCATGACCGGATGCCAGTCATTATCAAGCCGGAAGATTACGTCAACTGGCTCGACACAAACTTTACCGACATCATCAAGATTCAATCGATGACACTGCCTTACCCAGACCGTTTTATGGAAGCCCATCCTGTAAGTCGCAAGGTAAACAATCCGAAGAATGATTCGCTGGATTTGATTGAAGAGGTTCAAATTTAAGTTTATGCAGGATTGGCATAACTAGCAAATCATGACGGCAAAATGGCCCTCTACTCACAAGATGTCGTACCAGCCAACTTTCTCATTTAAACCATTTTTTGACGAGGCTGACCAATACGTATTTCATCTTATTTCTAATTCAAACGCTTTTCTGCTTCTTGTATAAGATATTCAGCATTGTCTGGATTCAATCTTCTGATCGTAGCAATCAAATCTTCTTTATCTACTTTACGCGTGCTCAAACTTGCATTTTTCTTGACTGCATACGGGATCCAGTAATTACTGATTTTACCGTCAAGTTTTTCTACGAGTTCCAGTGTATTTTTTTCGACTACAACTTTGGCTGACAACCTGTCTTTGGATTTTGCAGCCGAATCCAACTCGCGCTTACTGGCATTATTAGCCAAGTTCGACTTTTCGTTCTTTTCAATGTTCTGAGTCATACATTTCTCCTTAGGTTAGATGCCACTTTTCTTCAACTAAATTTTATTACCTATCCACGGCACCAATGTTATTGGCGACAGATATGTTCCAAATACCCTTCAAGCGTTGCCGTCCTCTGAATCGAATCCCGCCAGCCCTTGTTCTCTCAACACCTGATATACATGCTTGTTGTACAGGTTGTATCCATCTGGAAATGCCAAGTTGTAATGGACTGCAATCCACTTCGCCACTGCCGCTGAGCGGCTGATCCCGGCCTTGCAATGCACCACTACCCCGTTAACTCCTGCATCATGGCAGTTCCTCACGAACCGGATGATGTCCCGCGCCTGCTGTTGATTGAACAACACATATGGCTCGGTATATAGATCGATATCATGAAACTCCAGTCGCAAGATGTCGTGCCAGCCCTCTTTCAGCTTGGCTGTGTACCAATCAGGTTCAGTGATCGAGATAACTGCCCAGTCATCCAAACCTTGCATTACCTCTGTAGATTGCTGATCCGTGAAAATCACTTTTTGTAATGTCATTGTCTTTCTCCGCTAAATCCCGCACCGATTTCCGCCACGAACGTCGGATTAAAATCGAAGTTTTCTTGATCAGTTCCATAGCGGCTATATCCGCGCGGGTTACACACAACACGCGTACCTTTTCGCATATAGTCCAAACTGTCATGTGTATGACCATGGATCCAGAGTGCGCTTCGTCCAAACATGGCATCCAGGTTGGAGGAAAAACAAGCCGACAACATGCTCGTTTTAAATCGATCCGCAACCGACTGCATACTGGGCAGGTGGTGGGTGACGACAACGGTTTCTCCAGCGAAGTCTTCATTTAACCTTGCCGATAACCAGGCCAATGAAGCTTCATGCAGTTCGATCGAGCGTGCCGGACTGAATACCTTGTTCCCTTCCACAATCAATCGAAAGTCATTAAGGCAACTTTTCCCGACGGACATAGATTCCTGCTTGACAGATTCACCAAAAAGTTTGAAGTCGGTCCACAGGGTGCTACCCAAGAAGCGCACCCCATCGATTAAAACCTCGTCGTTGTCGAGCAGGTGCACCCCCAACTTGCTGGCGGTCTCCCGCATGGCTTGTAATGCCGCGTTACGGTCCAAGTAGTAATACTCATGATTGCCCGGAACATAGATGATCTTCTTGCTAGGCCAGGCGCGCCTTGCCCACTCGATCCCTTCGGCACCGCTACCTATGTCTCCGGCCAGCACCACAACATCACACTCAATCTTGTGCGGCAGGTAGCTGGATATTTCGATGTGCAAATCACTCAGGACATGGATACGCATGTTTTCCCCCTTCTATCGTTGCGTGATGCCAGGCCCAACAAGCGCCACTTCAACTCAGTGAGGGATCGCATGCTCTACCCTCCTTTTTTCATCACAAGGAGTGCAAGACACCTTCCACCACCCGTCTGTCCTGAGCGTGCCGACCAACCCGCAGGACTCGCAAATATGGGCAGACTGCGCTTCAGCGATTTCCACCAGGTTGCGAATCGAATTGATGCTTGAAACCGGACGAAAACTGATCACGCCATTTCTTTGTTCCGCTATCAAACTGTTGACGTCATCCTCAGTCGGTCCTGGCGAGGAAATGTAATACCGCAATGTTCCAAACTTTTCCTTGATCTGTCTGGCTCGGGGCCAATCCTCAGACTCCGGGTCGATCCCCATTTTGCGCGCCTCGCGCTCGATTGCTGACGACAAGTCATAAATCAATCGGAACCAACCATCATCACACTGGAACCCCCATTGCATGAAGGCATTCCGCTTTTCCTGACCATCACCCCGGTACAATCTAGGGAAATTCTGAAACAGCTTTTGCGTATTTTCTTGATTCATTTAAATTCTCCTTATTTTAGGTTGGTAGCACCGCGTTGTTAGACTCAGCTCTACCGATACATCATTCCACCATCAGTGCTGGGTTCCGGGACCCTGAGTGTCGGACTCGGGCCACACGAAACCGATATGCTTTGTTTTTTTGACCTCGGTGACGGCATCCAGAATCGGTACCGCGACTTTGAGGCCATTGGTGTATGCGGCAGTGAACCCTTTTCTCACCGCCCTAATCAGCGCGCGTACGTCAACGTTCGCTTGAGCCAGTTTTTCGACCGCTTTGATATCCAGTTCCAGATGACGACAGCGATGCAAGCCCCGGTTGATACTGGCGTGCTCGCCTTTCGCAATCATTACCTTCTGCTCAAAACCTGGCGCTGCAATGTCGAACAACTGACACCGGGACAGCAATGCCGGGTCTATTTTTTCCTTGTCATTACAAGTCATGATAAAAATCAGACGGGACGCGTCAAAGGAAAGTCCCAGGCTGACATCCATAAAATTCCTGGCTGATTCAGGTTCAAGAATATCCAACAAGACCGGCAAAATAGCGTGGTCGCTCCTTTCGCTGATCTTATCCACCTCGTCCAGCAAAATGATCCCAGAGGCCGACTTGCCGCGACCGATCATGTTGAATACCTCGCCAGGCTGAGAGTTGCCCCAACGGGTGTCGGAACCGGTCAGCACGAAGGCATGTTGCATCGCGCCCGAACTGATTTTTCGGAATGGCAACCCCAGGGCATTTGCTATGGCCTGTGCAATAGCTGTCTTCCCCACACCTGGCGGTCCGTTCAAAAGAATGGGTGCGATGAGAAATGATTCCGGCTTGCTCACACCGGCCAAGATCATCACGTCAACCAGGTATTCAAGAACGGCTGCGCAATTGCCGAATGTTCGTTGCAGATTAGCCAGCTTCCGCTGGATATTTTTGAAGGTTGGAATTTGACGATAGCCACCATACGCCTGAGCAGCTTTGATGTCAGCCTCGATTCGCCTCTTGACTTCACCGTGTGAGGCCTTGGCGTTTTCCTTGATCAGATCCATGGCGGCAGGGTCGAAAACTTGAACACAACGACGGAATGGGCGGCTCTTGCGAACGGGTTTTGGCTTCGATAATTGAGACGCTTCCTCCGACTTGGACAGACTCTCCACTTGATCTGAATGATCACCTTTCATCGATTTTATTAATTCGCCATACTCATTTAAATTGTCTGAACCGAATTCAACTTCATCCGATTTAATTTCTCGCGCTGAAACGTCCGATCTGATCACATGCGCGGGAACTATGATCCGCCTGTATGGTGTATCCACCAGTTCAAATGACGCGCATATCCTGTCGGCAGCCAGTTCTCTGCTTAGGGTTTCATTCGTTTCAAGCTCTTTATTCCATTTGTTTCCTTGTCTCTCCTTTTTCATTTTATTCTCCGGTTAATCACGCATACTTGTAACGACACCCAAAACAAAAGCCCCGCCGGCATTCTTTAAAATGCCGGCGGGGCTGGATTCAACAGTTAAATGTCAGATGTTGTTTTGGTCTATTTGTCATTGTATTGTAATGAGTGATAGAGTATTATAGTCTTCCCAGAAAATATGTCAAGCGCTTTTATGAAAATCAAAAAACCAACAATTCGAGAACTCTTCGCCGCCCTGCTTCGGCTTAACGATATTAGCCAAGGAAAGACGGCTGATCTTTCGGGGTTGGTGCGTCAAAATGTGTCCAGCTGGTACACTGGACGAGACAATGCGATTTCAGAGCAGAGCCAATTGAAATTGCTCGCAACGCTGGGCATGAACTACGGGAGTTTACGTAGCGAAGGCATTCACCGGTGGTGTGTCAATGATGTTGGGGATGCAGCGCTGATATTAGGTGAGGTGCTGAACGATGAGGATCGCGCCCATTGTGAATTTTGGCACATTCACAATTCACGTTACCCAGGATGCATAGTTCTAAAGGTTGTAAAACCTACAGAATGCATATGGGTGATGTTTTATCGACCGCTGATGGGGGAACCACCCCAACCGATCAACGTAGAATCATTGCGATGTGGCGTGGACCGCGGGGATGTCATTATCGACAATGCGACCTGGGAATCCTGGTTGCCGCCTGCCGTGCTGGAACACGTGTCATTTGACACGCAGATAAATGAGCTGATTGAACGATTCCCATACCCTATTCCTCCTCAAGAATATTTTGATGAAATGGAGGTGCAGGATGGCAAGAAACAAGTTGATGATAGTCAGGAAGAGATAATGGAAAGGCTGGCGCCGACCCCGGAAGAACTCAAGAAATGGGGAGAGGTGCTCTTTCAGGCTAAGCTTGGTGGGGAGGATTTCGATGAAATTATTAAAACAACCAGTAAGGCGCTGGGTATCAGGGTATTGGGGTCGATATAAGAATTGTGGTATTCAGCGAATATCAAGTCTCCTCTCTAAAATACTCGCAGACCCTCATCATGCTTCCTTTTCAGAAGGTATCCATTCAATAGGCACTAATTTTTGACCATTTCTCCATTCTTCAATTAGTACAACCCCTTCTAGTTTGCCCCAAACCTCTTTATCGGCGCGATCAAGAACGATAATTTGCAAGTCGTCTTTCGAGTCATAAGTAGTTTTGCTAAACACATTGAAAAATCTTCTAATAACTTCGATATCTTCATCCCTAATCTTTTCATCTACAGGTGTGTCATTTTCATAAGCTATACGTCTTGACACATATACGTGGCTAGGTTGGTCATATATTAAAAGAGTCGGTACTGGCGATTCTGGCTTATCCAAAAAAAATCTCTGAAGTGCCAATGTTGCCGAAACATGGTAAGACAGCCAATTTGCTCCACCCCGCATCTCCCAAAGAAGGTCTGATCGTGAATAGCTGTTGCCGACTCTAACGGTTAAATCCTTGATGTCTAGCTTTACAGGATCATCAGGTCGTTGTGCATCCAGTCCGTATATAATTTTCCCCATCAGATTAGAGATGTTAACCAATGCTGCTTTAAGCAGTCTTTCTTGCGCTGATTTAGATATTTGTATGGAAAGGCTATCGACTTGCTCACTTAGTTCTTCAACTTCTTGTTGAATGCCAGTTTTGTCCGTTCTGGCTACAAACATTTTTAGAGCTTGCTCTGCGCGTCCTAGAAATCTGTCAATCCTTGATGATATAGTACTGGCGTAGCTGATAGCTGCTGAGCGCTCTTCGAATGCTTGACGCTGGATTTTTACTGATCTAAGCCTTTCTGATATTTTACACAATTCACTTTTGACCGTTGCAATCTCGTTATCCAGCGCAACTGGTGCAACCGAGATTTGCTTTATGGAAGACTCAATCTTAGTTAATGAATCACATAGACTGTCAAGCTCGTTGCGCGTATCGTCCATGGTGCCCCCGCAAACTGGGCAATTATGCCCATTATTGGATTCACTTAACTCCCTCATCCATCGAGAGATATCCAAACGATCTCGTTGAGACTTCAACCCCGACGAGTAATCGTTGACCTTCCCTTTTACGGCAGATATTTGATCAAGACGATGACGAATACCAGATAGAGATAGTGCCAACTCCGATTCTTCTTTTTGAAGGTTCACATATGCAGCGGCAGATGATTCAATACCTCTAACTGGGGATGCTGCTTCGCTACCATGCTTTGCTACAATTTTTCGAAAAAGCTCAATCAAATGTTGTTCATCATAGTTTTGGTAATTGGTAATATCGACAAGCCCCAGTTCATTGGCCTCAGCGATCCAGTTAAGCAATTCGGCTTTCCATGTATCGGATGCCTTGACCTGAGCGCCTAGCTCTCTGTCTTTTTGTTTTAATTCCTTGAGAAGGTTTTCCAATTCCCATTGCTTAACAAGAATTTCTGGGGTGGTTGCACCGAGCACGTATGGAAATATTGTTCGTAACTTCTCGCGATGCTTCTTGGTGTCAGCTAGAAAAAATAATACATCTGGATTGGCGATGATGTTCTGAGGTTGGAAACAGAATGCGAGTAAATCACGAAAGTTGACTCGTTCCTTTGATCCATCTCTCGTGCTTTCCGGATCCAATTTAATATTGCTTAACCCTGCAAGTCTATCGAGCATGCTTTTGACAGCATTCACCGTTGTGTTTTTAATTGGGGCAGAGTCAGGAACAACAATTTCATTTCCTTCTGTTAAATACATATTAGTTGTGCTTAGCTGATCTGCTGGCTCACGCCGTGCAAGTAGCTTTTTACCCTCATCGGTTTGAATGATGATTCCAAACCATATGCAAGCATCACGTATTGTGCGCTCAGTGATAGCAAAATCCTCTGAGCCAAGACAGTAATCTATGATAGAGATAACCAAGGATTTTCCAGTCTGGGATGCACCGCTGATTACATTTACCTTCCCCGGTTGAAATTGCACCCTTCGTGGCAAGAACGATGGATTTCGTGGCCATAAAATAATTTCGAGTATCTGTAGTCTCATGTCTAGAAATCCAAGTGAAGAGTTCGTGAAAACTCAAACAAAGAAAATTGCTTTGCCCATTCCCCAAGCTTTTCAGCTGCTTTTAGAAGTTCCTTGGCAGATCGTGTAACTGATCTGGGGACAGGCTGATAAATTGGATAGATTGATCCATCCTCTGGCACGAGGTTGAGCAAACCTGAAGAGATGCCAATACATATTGATCTTCTGGTTAGATCACGCATTCCCATTGCTCGGCCCTGAATCAAATAGAGCAAATCGTATTTATCCTTGTACTTTTCTTCGAATTTGTAAACACTCGATTGTGTCGATATGATTTTAGAACGAGTATCCTCATTAAACATAAGGGGGAGAACTGTGTAGGCCAACATAAGGGGAACACCATTTATTGAAGTGTCTGGAGGGCAATATCCGCGCGCAAAGCGCCAAATGAGAGCAGCGCCAAGTGCACTATTGCCAAGATATTTACGTCCTTCTATGCACAACGGATACAACTCCTCATAATTTCTAGAATCCCATTCGTGATCGCCGGCTTGAATATATTCGACAGAATTTAAATCTGCATCCCTAAACGAAATTATTTTACATCCTTTGCACCGCATAATCTGGTAATGCTTCATCCATTGAACATCACAATCTGTATCCTCAACAAACTGATCTATTGAAGTAACCACTTCATGAGCAGTGCGCCCAGAGCATTTTGCACATGGCACGATTACCTCATTCACCTTGGTTTTATATAATTCTTCAGTAATTTTCTGATTCATCGGGATGTCCTTTAATATTGGTTATCTGCTAAACCATGCCATCAACCAATGCCATAGCGATTTTGATCCAGATTCTGAACTAGCTAATGGCGCTTGGTCGGCCATTTGTTGACTCGCAGTTACTTCCATTTTTTTACGTGTGTTGGTTTCGGTAACGTGGCGTTCGATGTCACGCTTGTCCCGCGCTTTGACGCGGCGAACTTCATGTTGTGTCATTGCGCCAGACTACATGACACGATTCCGTTTAATCCAGTAATGCGAACGACAAGGGAAATCACTGTTCCCAATAGATGGATGAAGCGTGACCAAATTACCATCTCTGCGTAATTTCCAACTTGCAGGTGAGAGCGATGTGACGACCTTCATTCCACAACCACAACAGCATTTATGAATCGCAGTTCCATATTTTTCACTGATGTACAACACCCCATCCTCAATATCTTGGGGGATCTGCTCAACAAATTGCGGATTGATAGTTCCAAGTTTGATGGGTTAGAACCTGATGGCTTCGCACCGCGAGCGGGGGATTGAAGATCGATTGAAAAAGTTAGATTATGCGACCTCTCGCTATCTGAATAAAACTGGAAGTATTGCTATTGTATCCCTGGCGTCATTCTTGTTGCTCTTCATATACGGTTTGACGAACTGGGGGTCGATTAGTTTGACGGTATATCCATGCGCTTTAAGTTTTCGTGCCCAGTGGTGTGCACCACCGCAGGCTTCCATGCCAATCACGCAACCTGGCTCAATCTTCTCAAGCAGAGTCTTGATCCACTTATCACGCTTCAGCTTGCGTTGCCAAACTGGCTTCTCGTCACGATTAACGCCGTGAACCTAAAACACATTTTTTGCCAAATCTACGCCAACTCTGATAATCTTCAAGATGGATTCCTCTCCCGTTCAACTGGTTGATAACAACTCCAGTTTGCCACATAGATGCCGCTTAGGTTAGTTGGAGTCCACACCATTGCTTCCATCTTTTTCGGAGCGTCCATTAGGACACGAAATGGATATTGATTCATCAAAATTCGCCGCCAGTTAATGGTCACTCATTACATCATGTAAACAAAAGATCCCATGATGGAAGTAGATCACTCCATTCAGTCTCTGGCGCTATTTAAACTCAGTTTCAACTGGGTTATTTTTCATCGAACTTTATTCCAGTCAATCAATACCGAACAACTGTCGCAATCTTTTTCGCCCTTGTCAAAGCCACATATTGAAGTCTCTGAATGTTGTCCGCATTTGATTTGTGGTCACTCCAATTGCGTGGAATCAACAAAACCACCTCATCAAATTCAAGCCCCTTCGCGCGGTGCATGGTTGCGATACGCACAGACTTTGAATCAGGCTGATCGCGCTCATCAGGGCCAAGAATAGTGACTAATATTTTTTCCGCCTTCAAGCTGCCATGAACCGCATTGGCGTCGTGCTTGGTTGGGACGATCACACAAACTGTTCGTCCTTCGGCAAGACTAGCCTTCAACAGCGGAGTCAGACTGCCGAGTGCATCTTCCAAGTGCTGAAAGTCGTGCGTCTTCGGGTCCGGGCCGTGTGAAAGCGATTTGTATCGTTTGACTTCGTCGGAGCCTTCATCGAGATCATCCACTTCACAGCCCTCCAGCGTGGCAACGGCCAGACGCCGAATTTCTTCTGTAGTGCGGTAGTTCAAATACAGTTTGCGTGCCCGGCCCCGAATTTCAATTCCAGACGCACTCATGGAAGCACGATTACGTGTGTAGATGCGCTGATGCCCATCACCAACAAAGAAAAGATCATTGCGCTCATTAGGTACCATGGCACGCAGGAGCCGAAGTGCTTGAGGCCCAAAGTCCTGCGTCTCATCCACAATAATGGACGAATACGCCTGCGGCTTATCCCGGAGCAGCGTTGCTGCATCACGATAAGCGTCATCGACCTCCTTGAGCTTTCTGCTGGCTAACTGTGCTCTGTATTCCTCAAACACCGGCCAAATTGCATCGCGCTTACCGCGTGTTAATACGGTGCCACGTCCAGTTCGCTTGGCAAGGCGGTACTCATCGCGGGAGGTTACACCCTGGGCTAAAACCACACGCTCAAGTTCTTCCTCGTAGAAGCTTGGCGGCAAAACAAGACTGGTATCTTGAAGCGTCAAGGCACGCTGCCAAGCTTCCGCAGCCTCATCCTGTTTGCGGTTATATATGATCTTGTGTTCATATTTATTGCGACGCAAGAAGCCATGCACCCAGGCATCCAGATTCTTTACCTCAATATTTTGCATGACGGCGGGGCTGCATAAGGTTTTCAGATTCTCCTCAATGTCGGCAGCCAGATTTCGGGTAAAAGTTGTGAAGAAAACCTTCTTCTCTGTCGTTGCTCGTTGTTCGGCAAGCCACTTGGCTCTGTGCATAGCAAGAACGGTTTTGCCAGTTCCTGCCCCCCCAAGCACCCGCATCGGGCCGCTTCGATCACCCTGTGCCAGCTTGCGTTGGGTAGGATGTAAAAAAACTCGCCATTGAGCCAGTGGGGAGTTAAGCATCGCTGCCATAGTCTCTTCGTCAGCGACCACCACGAAACGGGACTGAGACTCCGCAGTTTCAATTGCGGCGGCAAAATCATCGGTATCAACGGGCCGGTCAATCCGGGTCTCGCGCGACATAAGCACGTCTGAGACACTGTCACCTGCGGCAATCAGAAACAGCCCCTCGTAGGCTTCGACCGGCAAGTATTTTTGCAATGCGTCCAGCTCAATTTCTGACTGAATGGATCGTACCTGCGCCAGCAACTCTTCTGGGGTGCCGATACTAAGCAACTCTTGATCTGAAAGTGCCGCAAAAATTGGGTGGAGGGTTTCTGGCAGGTCTTCCTGCTGCACCGAATGTTGTTTCGCCAAGGGTTGAGCAGCCGCATAGCGCGCCTGCTCCAACGCAGGTTCCACCAGACTCTCGACCGCGAACACCTGAAGCGCACCAGTCGTCGGGTTTACTGCAACACGGCGTCCCTCAGCCCATTTGTAGGCAGCATCGTGGTGATCCACATACATGAGCACATAAACATCACCAACTGGAGGCTTGAATACAATGCCGCGCCAGTCCTGGTCGATACGGACAGACTTGAGATTTTTGTCGCGCGCACCCGTGATTGGCTCGTAATTAATGCCTTTGGATGTCGGGTCGCTTTGAAAGAGCAGTGCCCATTTCAACACCTTGCCCTGAACCCCTTGCGACAACGTAGCAAGATTCATCAAGAAATCCTGTGCCAATGCTACTTTCGGTTTAAAACTCATTCTCGACCCTCCTGCTGAATGTCTTCTTGATCGGTGCGATTGCCAAGTTCATCAGCCAAACGTTGTTGCCACTCACCCTCCGCCATCAGGGTCTTCCAGCCATTAGCTTCCCATACAGACGTACTTTGTACATGTACCGGCATCAGTAGCACGAGCTTGCGTTGCATCCACGCCAACTCAGCTTCCGCAATTACGTCACCCACTTGCTCCAGTTCGTAACCCACCTCATCCGGCGGCGGCAAGCCAGCATCCATAAAAACACGCAAACTTTCAGTCAACGTACCCATGGCCTGATCTATGACAGCTTCCCACGCGGCGGCATAGGCAGCACCCTGCGCGCCGGCGGCGGGCCGTTTTCCTGTAGAAACTGTTAAGGCTGAATGATCGCCTGCATCTAGTCCCGCCTGCGTTGCCAAAAGAACACCAGGTAGCATCTGAAATATATTGAATAGCCACAACCATCGTCGCCATGCGAAATGACGCTCAGGATCATCCAACGAATGCGCATCGTTAAAAATTATAAACCCTGGGCTAGTCGGAATAGTTGCCGCCATATTAGCCAATTCACTCGGCCACCAGTAACGCAGCAGCACCAATGTCTCATTCGTATTACCACAAGCAACGCTTTGAGCAGAGTGCTCACAATGCAACGTTTTTAGCCCAATCCAGAATTGCGCTAGTTTGTTTCGAGCTTCTTCTAGTGCAGCATCAGTCGGGTTAGGTATCATACGAAACGCCGTGCTGCCAGCATGGCGTGCTAATTTTCCAGCTTGCTGATCGCCGCTGTCACCTGTCGGCTTCCCCAGCCAGTGAAGCAATACGGCCACTGCATGCTGTGTCCATACGCTGTTGTTCAGCATCAACCGCAGCGGCGGGGGGAGCTTATCATTGGGATTGAAGCACATGGCATCCAAGCCATCTGCCAATGTGGTTTCAAGTTTTCCATCCATAGCCGACCGGACATCTTCCCACGTCACCGACCAGACCCAAAACTTACCACTTGTTACCAACGCACTGCGCTTATTGGCATCCTCGCGGGTAGAGGCATGATGGTAAGCCCAGCCATCACAGAAAACGGCAATTGGCCGACGGTGTGATCGGCTCTGAGTTGGCCACAATACAAAGTCAGGTCGGCACGAAGCCATCACCCCTTCGTTCAAGCCCAGATCAACCTGTGGTTCAATCCAGTATCGCTGTTCTCCAACTTCGAGTAAGTAACCCGACTTCCCCTGCACAATTTCCTGCACTAACTTGATGAACGGCAACCCGCTCACGCCGCTCAAGCGACGTAAGCTTTCGATAAAACGCGCTTCAAGTTCCGAATCAAAATTCGGATTGATATAAATTTCGGCAATCGAGGGGACACGCTCCAATTGGTCAAGATTTTCAACCAACTGCTCAAGAATGTTCCTAGCCCGGTCTCGCGATACCTGCGCCATAGCTCGTCCCAGACGATACTGGTAAACGCAGCGGTAGCACCCATCTTTTTCTGTGTCGGCGTTACAGGAACAACCGACCAAGTGAGTCAGTGCCAAGCGCAGAACGTCAACCAACGTTTTCGCTTCATTGGCCAACAGTTCATGCAAATAGCCCGTGCCGCCCGGAACAGAGTCAAACAACATCACATACTGCCGACTGGCTGTACCCTCCTGTCCTTTTTCTTCCTGCGTCACCAAGCGCAAATGATCGACCTTGCCGCCAAAGCGTTTTTTCAGCCCAATCCTGATGGCTGCCATAAAAGATTGGACAGACACTTCATCGACACCAGATTGGGTGTAAGGCACCAGAATCCGCAGTGCTTCCGATGTGAACTCACGGTACAGATACAGGCAATCAATAATATTGTCTGGGGCATTACTGCCACGCTTCTCGCAATCAAACGCGTGAAACTGTCCTTGCTCACGTTCCCTGGCATTACGTGGTATCCGCTGAATATGTCCGCAATGTTTGCATAACTTGAATCCGGGCCGCGTCTTCTGCTCACCCGCCACCGCATAAGCTTCCCCGGCTTTGGTCGGCTCACCAAAGTTCACATCCCGAAACACCACGCGCTCGATGAACTCAAATCCGAACGGCATATCAGGTGCCTTCAGGCGGTATGCCTCCTTGATGTCCTTGGCCTCGAAGTCAGCCAACATCTGGCGGACATAAAACTTTGGCTCACGATCTTCCGCGCTGTCATCAATGCGAACTTCGGTATCATTGCTGTTAGCAATAGCCTGCTTGAAGCGCAACAATTTACGCTTCTGCGAAATATTGGCCCACATTGGATCACCGCAGCGTGGGCAAGTCGCTTGACTATCGGCGTGAATATCAAGACTCTCCATGTGCTGACAGGTCGGGCATAACCGCCAATCTTCTGGTTGCGACAGGCTGATGTTGATCTGATCAATTTCCACTCTGCGCTGATTGGCGTAGAACACATTCTCTGGAGCGAATTCAGATAAGGCTGATTGTGCAGGCCGTTCATAGCGTTCTGCTGGTAATGAAATGTAAGCAGCCGAGTTGTCTGGATCATCGCTGCCTTTCTTGCGCCAGAGCAGTGACTTCAGCTCCACCCCAGCTTCGGGGAAAGCGTAGTTCGGGATCAGTCCGGCATCTGTCAGAGTATTGAGTAACTCACGCTGATTGATTTCCTTGACCAGTTCAATAGTCTTTTGCCTTTCGCGCTCAAGATGGTCGATCTCGTTCTTGGTCGCCTCGTCCAATGGACGCGCCTTGAGCACCTTGATCTGCTTCTTGATTTGTTCTCCTCGATCACGGTGCGTCTTGCGCTCCTTGGCCAACTCTTCCAGAAGTTTGTTCAGACGCAGGCGCAATGCGTTATCTTTCTCCGTACCCTGCATAAAACCCTGAAGCCGTTCGGCCACGCGTTCATCCAGATCAGCTCCTAACAAATCCTTAAAGCCTTGCAGCAATCGTTCTTCATGGTGCAGGATGTAGTCTAGGAAGGTGTAGGGGAAACGCGACTGATCCAGACTATCCCGCGCATTGAGAGCGTCCTGCGTCTTGTCAGGCAACGCCGTGTCAGGTATGCCGGAACCCACCCAATCATCCAGACAAAATGCAAACATCTGGCGACGCAACACTTCGGCTGCCTTCAAAAATATTCCAGGTGGAACAATCTCACCCTGCAACATCTCGACCGTATCTTCGAAAAAGTACAAATCGTGGGGGTTGGCACCATCGGCCAACGTGGTGGTGAATGCATTGCCGTCGCGACGGCCAGCCCGACCAATACGTTGCAAATAGCTCGCTTGATTTGGTGGCACTGAGCAGAGCAACACCGAGGACAAATCGCCGATGTCTACGCCCATCTCCAGCGTGGGAGTAGCCGACAACAAGTTTTCATACCAAGGGTACTGAATTTTTGCTTTGAAGCGATCTTCCAACGCCTCGCGTTGATCACGTTGAAGCAAACCGGTATGCTCGGCAGAAAATACCCGGCGCAAATCGCCCCGACTAAACCGCCTTGACAACCAACCACCCGCATCAACTTTTTCGGAATAATGTTCCTGCGGCGCATCAAGACAAGGCATACCCAACAAGACATCCGCAGCATCAGCAGGAATAGTCAATCCACGCTTACCCTGCGCCGACACAAGCCGCATAAGCCGTGTTTCCAGCAGCAAAGCTGCCGGATTCAACGCAATCACCTCCGCAGCATCAGCGTTGATACGCATCAACACACCTTCTTGCACCAGCAAATCAATTGCACTGCGATAGATGGCCTCGTCCGCATTAATAGGAAGTAATCCATTGGCACCTAAAGTCGCACTCAGCCACGTCTGGAAGAAAGTCTGCGCCTGCGGGTTAACCAGATGGTCGAAGCCGCGCTCTTTGCCCAAAGATAAAAATATCGGGTGTGGCGTGCGCTCTCCCATGCCGGGCAGCCACTCCCCCCGACCCTGCGTATGGGTGAAGGCGTAAATATTACCGTCGCGTGCGTAGGCCATCAAATCGGGGTGAACTACTGCGCCACGCTGACGCAAGTGGCACACAAAGCCCCACAGCCACTGCACCACGGCCACCTGATCTACATGACGCATACCAAAAGTTTCATGCAAGACTGGCACCAGCGCGTCGGCAGCACGATATATATCGTCCAGTCGAGGTGCCAGCGTCGCTTTGCCAATTGCATCGAGAGTGCGTCCCCGGCGACTGAGATAGGTGAATTCGGCAAACGCCTGCCAAGCCAAGCGTTTCTGCACCCGTGCTGGTAGGCGACTATCCTTGGGCAAACTGTTTTGCCCTTGCAAAGCATCCGCCCAATCCCGTTGCCACATCATGTCCGGGCCGATGAATTCCGAGACAAATCTCTCAATCGGCATCGCCAGTTGCGAATCCTTGTCCAGCCACAGTCGCGTTGATTGCTCCAGAAAAGTATTCCACTCGCACTGCGGTATCGCCACTTGGTCGATCACCTGCGCCAGCCCGGTGCGCACCGTATTGAGATAAGTGCGTGCCGTGAAAAAACCAGCCCGATGTGCGGCATCCTGTACCGAGTCGGAAAATGCGATCAGTTTCTTGTCGTCATTGAATGGACTAGCCCAGCTCTGCTCTATCGTAATCGCTCCAAGCGTAGTATTACGCGCACCCAATAGGATCTGCCGAAACTTGCTGCTGCACGCTGGGCAGGTCGGATCGTGCCAAGCATGCGAAACACCCGCAGCCGTAGTTGTGGTTCGGGTCGCCGTCACCTTAAAAACATCCACCAGATCATCGTGGCCACAGGCCGTACAATCACCCGAGCCGCTTTGCAAGTAACCACACTGGGTACACACCCGCTGATTTACGCCATCGCATAAGGGGCGTATTAATCCGTTTGTGGCATAGAGGCGCACCGCCTCTGCTTGTCCCGAAAACCAAGTGTTGTAAATCTCATCCAGATCGGATGAGATTTTTGATTGGCCGCTAGGCTTACGGGTTAGCCAGCCAGTCGTGTGGCAATCCGCACACTGCAACAACGGCAGATACAACTTGCCAGGCTCACGCTTCACATCACTATCTGCACGCAGGTCGATGTTTTTAGCATCGCTACAGACTTGTGCCACCATGCGGCGTAGCTCACGAATCCACAGTTGCACCCGCAGTGTCACCAACGGAAGGCCGAGCGGATCGCGCGACCAAGCCACCAGCACCAGCAAGGCATCCAGCACCTTGCCAATATGCGGGCGTGCCCCTTCCGGCAACGGGCCTTGCATCTGCTGCTGTAACTCAGCCATAGATAGTATCCGCCCCTTCAACACCTTGAGCAGATTAACGAACAGCAAATGTTTCTTGAGCAAGCTACCGAGCGCGATGCGCCAAGCAAGGTCATTTACATCGGCAGGCTGATCTAGTCCGGGGAAAAACAATGCGAACCACGCCGCCACCGCCTTTTGCTGTGTCAGATACTGATCGGCATTCAGCACCGTATCAAAATCAGTGCGAGGATAAAGCACATACTCAATCGTGCTGTCGCCCAAAAACTCAGCCTCGGTCAAGCGGTTTTCCGTAACTACCGAACCATCTGAAAATTCCACGCCAAAAACTTGCCGCGCGTATTCACGCAACGGTGCTGTTTCTGCATTGCCACCCAAGGTGGCGGAAGTTCCCGCGCAAATCAAATGTCCTGCCGGTGTGCGCAAACGCGCCCGTAGGCGGCGCAGCAGCAAAGCCAAGTCAGTCCCTTGCGCACCATCAAAGGTATGCAACTCATCCACCACCACATAGCGCAGCGTCTCAGGTTTGTTTTTCGCCCACAGCAGGCGGTCTTTCGGGCGAATCAACAAATAATCGAGCATCTTGTAGTTGGTGAGCAAGATGTCGGGAGGGTCTTTGCGCAACGTTTCTCGATCTGTAATCACGCTGGTGGCTGTCATCGTCATCAGACCGCGTCCATCCTTGACCGAACGCCCACCGACGAACAGGCCAACACGCAGCCCGTTGAAAGCCGGAGTTTGGGCAATCACCTGGGCAAAACGCCGAGCCTGATCAGAAGCCAGCGCATTCATCGGATAAATCACCAATGACTTGATGCCGCCTACACCCTCACTGGAGGCACGTGCGCAATGGTCAAGCAAAGGGTACAAGAAGCATTCTGTCTTGCCGCTACCCGTCCCTGTTGCCACCAAGGTGCTGGCCGCCCCACGGTGGCTGGACAGCCGTTGCCACGCAGTTTCCTGATGAACGTGCCCCGGATGTTCCGTCGCAAAATTACTAAAGAATGCCCTTCCTTGTTTACCGGTCCGAAACGGCAGCCCCACCTGAATATAAGGCCCCTTCATCCATCGTGCTTCGTCATCGGTAAAGCGCTGCATCACACCGGCAAAGAGTGGGTCGGATGGCTCGAACCCTGTCTTCAGGAAGTGTTTCAGACCGTTCTGTATTTCACGGGCAAGGAGCGATGGAAGCATTCTAGGATTCTTCTAAATTAAATGGTGGCAAGAACATCATTGCACTGGCCCTGCATTACGGGACTGAAAAAATTCCCATGCAATGCGGTAATCCGCTTCACGGCTGGCCAATGCAAAGGGGGCAGTATAGCTGCGGGTGCGGGTTTTTGGGCCACCAGGTTGGGTGTCGTCTATCACGGTGGTGGTGACGGTGCTGTCATCAGGCAAGGCATCTGCTTCTTGCATCTGGCGGATGTCGTCCCAGCCGAATTTGCCGGTTTTGCTGCGGCCATCGGGAGTGGTGAAAGTCACATCCGCTGTCTTGCGACTACCGTTGCGTGACAGGCCGACGCCGACCAGGCCTTTGCTGTTGGTGAAGATGATGCGACCCGCCATGTCATACCAGGTGTCGCGCTCGTAACCCTGCATTACCGGAAACTGGACGCGATAGATGAGCAGCAGTTCGTCGAGGGTGAGGCCAAGGGCTTGGGCAACCAGTACGTCTATTTCTACCAGCGCCATACGGCGAGCATAGTCGCTGCGTAGCGCGCATTGGCGCTGCCAGTCTGGCGTGAGCTTGGTGAAGAAATCTTGCGGCAGGCGCGGGTTGTTGGGTTGGCTCCAGCGTTGTTTTGTGTATTCGGGGCTGAAGACTTCGCCCCAGAGCGGAGCGTAGTGGGTGGTGAGACAGTTGAGGACCAATGTCCGAATTTCCAACATTGAGTGACTTTCGTCGCTTGAGGACCCAATTAATAAGGATGAGATCGTGTCTTCATACAAATTAACTTTTCCTGTACTTTTTAACAAAAAATCTAAAGCTATCGAAGAAAAATATGCAGCCGCATTTATTGCGTCTAATTGTTTCTTGAAAACAATTGAAATTGCGCCATTCGTATGGGTTACTGAAGGAGGAATAATGCAGCCCGATAGGGTTCGCTCAGAAGATGGTCCAATCATTTTTCTAAAAACCAACCGATAATATTCCGTCAATTTTCTTGAATGCATTCGCTTTACAGATACTGATTTATCTTTGTTGTCGGCATGCTTAACTTTCTCATCTGCTGAAAGTTGATTCCACGGCAATACCTCCTCACATATTTCAGACCAACTCACTTGTGGTATACGACGAAGATATTCACTACGGTCTTCCATCGGAATGTAGTTGGTGCGAGGTAAGTAATCGTCTGGTAAAGTGACAAGGTCAAGCGGGTCATAATCGCCATTTGCTATGCAATTTGCACGCGGAGTTTTATTGAATGGATTGGCAAGAAAGAAATGGGGGCCAGACAACACCCAATCATCCAGTGCATCAGGGAATGGAGCACTTCGATTGATGTTTCGTACAATCGTGCCATCATCTTGAGCAGTCTTTTCATTCCAACAAGTCGAAGGTGTCAGACAGTAGTCATTCCCCAAATCAGATATGCGGCGCGGAAAGGCAGCGAGTTTATCCAATACGCTGGAGAGATGTTTCGCGTGCAAAGCTGGCAGACGTGCGCGCTGTGGAGGTGTGCCGGATGTTTCATAAAGCTTGGCAAAGACCGTTAATTGGTCGAGTCCAACACGAACGATACGGTCACGGTGGCCGACAGTGTTCCATTTGCCTTCATCATTCTTATATCCAACCACACTGCCTGCACCGTCATGCGAATAACAGGCATCAACCGTAGCGGGTGTAAACAGATTGGCGATCTGGTCAAATTCCGGCTGAGCTTGGGGCGCACCATAAATGTTGATGCTGTATTTAGTGAGGTGATGCACCTCCGCAAACAATGCCAATTCGTTTACAAATTGAAAATGCGCCCGTAACCGCGCATACACCGCTTTCCGCAATGCCCCACCTTCTGGATCATCATAAGGGCTTTCTGGATGCAAGTAACCGACCACCCCACGCAAACTGGACAGCATCCACCCCACCGGCATGAAACACTTATAAAGATTAGCTTTCATACCCTTGAGCAGCGGATAGTTCTGCTGCGCATTGAGGTAGTTTTGCGTAGCTCCTGCTTCTTCCAATTCTGACGTCCATTCGCCTTGAAGCTTCGGGAATTGGGCAAAGGCCGCACTACGCTGTTGCGCCAGTTCGGTGGCGCTTAGTTTGCGGATCGCTACCAGAGGGTTTGCTTCACCCAAAATGCCGCTTTCGTTCCATTCGACCTTAAGCCAGGGCGGATTCCCCAGTACCAGATCAAAGCCTCCCCGTTGAGAAAATACATCGGCGAAGGTTAGCTCCCAGTGCATAAACCGGCGCTTTTTGGCGATAGCCTCAACAGTGGACACCCTCGGAAAATGTAATCGCAATTTGCTGATGCGCAGTTGGCCGAACTTGTCATGCAGATTGGGTTGCTCTTGGGCAGTAGACAGCATGGGCTGCACAACGCCAAACATGTCGTCCTGCACTTCGGGCAGCAGTTGTTGTGCCACTGGTGCTGGGGTGAAATCCATCTGCCCTTGCGGAGCCAGATCAACAATGTTGCCCTCAAGGATGGCTCCGATTTCCAGCCACCATTGTTCACGGCTGGGCAGATCGACGCTTTGGGTGATCGGCCAGAACCACAGTGCGCACCAGTAATCCATCACCAGCTTGAGGCGGCGGTAAGGCGTGGCGTAATCGCCGTCTTCGTTGAGCAGACCCTTGGTGCGGATGGCTTCCTTCTGGGCACGGGTGGTTGCATTTTTTGATTCAGAACTCGCAGGCCATATCGCCAAGGTGTCTTCGGTGCGGGCACGGTCTTTGATCATCTGCCGGGTGTGCGCCGCCCACAATTCATCTATGGCTTCGGATAGATGTTGCAGGCGCAGGATTTCGTGCGCTTCAAGCGGTTTGTTCATCGCCGTGCGCCACGTCTTGAGGCGGACAAAATCTTCCTGGTAAAGCTGCTTGGCCACTTTGTCGGTGTAGTTGGCCATGTCGGGATCGGGCATGAGGAAGTGATAGATTTCGGTGGGGTCTCTATGGGTTGCAGCCTCGCCACGCCCCTCTTCCCCAGCCCCACTCCCGCTTTCGGGAGAAGGGAGTAATGAAAGCGGGTCGAGGCGGCGCGGGGCAGTTTCGTGCCAAGCGGGTTTGCTGCCTTTGCGCAACAGGCTGGAAGTGCAAACTTCGCGCCGCGCACCGATGAGGCTGTTGCCGGCAAACAACTGGTAGCCAAACCATGGCACGCGGGCTGCCTTGGGTGGCTGGCCGAGTTCTGCGGGTTCGCCGTAGATGGCATTGAGCCATAGACTGACTTCGGCCAGCTCGGTGGCGATGGGGTTCAAGTCAACGCCATACACATTGTGGTCGGCAAGGAACATGCGGGTTTTTTGCAGCTCGATGGTGTATTGCTCGTGAGGGATGCGGCGCTTGAGTTCGGCTTGCTTGCGCTCAAGATATGCTTCGGCAAGCTGATTGACCGCTTCGTTCAAGAACGCGGCGCTGCCCATGGCGGGTTCGCACACCGTGAGTTTGAGAATCTCGTCGGCAGTTTTGTCTTTCAGCAGTTCCTTGAGCGCGTATTTCACCAAGCAACGGGTGAGCACTTGGGGAGTGTAGTAGCTGGCGCTCTTTTGCCGGTCGCGTCCGGCCAGACGGTAGATGAAGGTGTCGCGTGGATAAATGCGAAGTTTTTTGTGGCCTTGCTCGTCAATGTCATGCACCCGTTCGCTGGGCTTGTATTGGTCGATGCGACTGGCGGGAACAAACCACGCGCTGTCCATCAGGTCGGTGCTACCTCCGCCGCTGTCTTGTTCGCCATCGTCTTCATCCTCGTCATCGCTGGCGGCTTTCTTGGGTTCAGGCTGAACTTCATACAAGTCATCCGGCGCGAAGAATCCCCGATAGGAGAGCAACGCCTCGTATACCGCACCGAGCTGGTTGATCGACAGCAACTGGTAGCTGACGCGCCCCTTGTGCTTGCCGCCAGACAGTGACATCAGGCGAATGACCTGCTGCCAAACATGGTTGGGGAAACGCACTTGGTTGAGTAATGGGGTCGCAGAAGGGTCGAACAGTTTGCTATCCAGCGGAGCCAGTGCGAATGCCTCTTTCACGCTACCGGCAGTGATGCTCTGCTGTATGGCCGCACCACAGCCTTGGCCGATGAGCGAGAACAGACGGCGCAGCGTGGCATCAAAAAACATGCCATCCTGCGCAGTCAAGGTGTTGAGCTGGGTCAACTCCAGATCGCGAAGTGATTCCAGACTATAGCCTTTGGCGTAAATCTCGCTTTTCTGTATCGGCACGTAACCCAGCTCTGGCCGGGCTTCAATGTAGAACATGAAAAGCAGACGATAGACCAAGCGCAGGCATTCTAGACTCAGTTCCTCGGCATCGACGGCATCCTTGCCGGTGTAGAAGCCTTGTTTGCTGGCCTGAGCTTTTTGCCGAAGTTGTTGTACAGCTTCGTTGCCCAGCAGCTCGATGGCTGCACGCAACGCGTATTTCAAATCTTCGCTGACGCCAAAGGCGTGCTTGTGGGCATTTTCATCCAAACCGTCGAGCAGGCTGGCACCTTGATTGGGGGCAAGGCTATCGTGATGCAGCAAGGCCGCTGCGGCTTGCAGGGTATAGTTTTCCTTGCGGTCGAGGATTTCAGTCCAGTCAAAACGCAGCAGACGATTATTCGGCCACTTGTAACGGTCGAGCAACAACCACTCCTTGAAGCCAACCAAAATGACATACCGTGGCGGCTGGTCGGTGCCAAACAGGCCTTCGGACAAGATTTCCAGCCAGGAAAGATTGCTGAATGCTTTTGGAATTTCCTGTCCATCATAGTGGGCAGCGATCAGGTTGTGATCGAGCGGATCCTCTTCTTCGCGACCCGGCTGATAGGCGGGCACGATGAGCAACTGCGGGGCTTGATGCGCTTCGCCATAAGCTGCCCATACAGGCATAGGCATGCCGCCCTGCAACTCGATTTGCTGGGGGCGTAACTTGTAGCCTAGGGCTTCCAGTAGCGGAGTGTGTAGTTGAAGGTGGCTTTGCAGGCGCTCAGTGTCTTCGCGCAGGCGGCCATGACTGGCGAGTGTAGCAAACCATTTGCCACCAAGACCACCAAGGCGTTTGAAAGGTGCGCGTGCTTCGGCACGGGATTCTTCTGTGGCTGCGCCTGTTGCAATGGCCTGAGCAGCGGCATCTTCAGTCGCTTGCCAGTTTTCAATCAGGGTGCGTATGTCGCCCTTGAAGACTTCGGCCAGATAGTGGTGGCCGTAGAACTCGTTTTCATTGGCGATTCCGGCAAAGCTCTGGACGGTTTGGGCGACGGACATGGTGAGGCCTCTTTACTTGTTTGTTGCTCGGTTCAGCGCACGGCGGCAGCCAGCACTTGAATAAAGGGCTGCGGCTCGGTGGTCATGGTGTCTTGTACCCACTGACGGTATTCGTCGAACACTTTGCTAATATGTTGCGTGCGTTGCTCACGGCGCGTCCTCTTGAACTGTTCGGCTTGCTGATTAGCAGCCAAACGCAATTCAAGCTGCTCAAACTGCTTGCCTTGCAAGCGCTCCAGATCAGCCAGTGTGCCGGATAGCCGCTGCGTCATCTGGGCAGAAAAACTTTCCTGCAAGGTAATCATGTGCAACTTCATGGCTGCCACCGCGCCGGGCAGGTTGCTTTGCAGGCTGGTGGTGGCGATGCCTTGACCGGGGTTGGACAGGGAATTGGCTTTAAGCTTGGTGCGGGCGACAAAGTCTGAAAAGGGTTGCAAGTTCCATGCGCCGCAACTAAACACCGCCACTTGCCACTCGATCAACAACGGCTGCCCTTTGCGGTTGGGTATCAAACCCATAAGCATGAAGGCTTGTTCACCATCAGCAAGCTGTGGGCATTGAATCACCGGGGCACGGTGGCGACCAAAAACGGTAAGAACGCGGTCGGACAACCAATCCATGATGGGATGCTGCGGCCAGAGGTAGTGCAGCAATGGCCAACTTTCATCCTCAGCTTTGGCTTGGCGTGCCTGCTCAATGGCTTCGGCGATGCGTTTGCTATTGGCACACAGGGCGTATCGGTGATTGGTGTCGCGCACTTCCAGTGGCAGGGTAAGTTTTAGTCGTTCCTGCAAATCACGCGGCGCGGTCAGCGTGATGGTCTGACTGGTATCGTCAGAGCTGAATTGTGCGATGGGTGTAGGTTGAGAGAGTTGCTGCAATGCCGTCTTGGCAAAGGCGTAGTCGCCACTTTGTTCTGCGCTACCGAAAAGCGAGAGGCCCGGTCGGATGAAATCGGTGCTGGGCTTAGCGGGTGCGGCAGATTCACCTGAGGGTTCGGTCTGGGCGAACAGTTTGAGTAGCCAGTCGCCGTCATCATCGCCCGCGCCGCTTGCAGATTTGTTTGACGAGGCTTGGGCTGCATCAATCCCGGCTTCAAACTGCTGCGGGCTGATGCCAGCCGCCATGATATCGGCCACTTTCGCGGCTTCTTTTTCCGGGTCGAACATATGCAGGAATGAGGCCGGATCACCCAAGTTTTTGTTGGCCTGCTCGTCTTTGGTTTGCAGGATTTCCAGAATCCGCATGTCACCCTTGATGCGCTCGACGCCTGTTTCAGTGAACAAGTAGATAATACGGGGCTGTTGGTTTTGTCCATATCGATCTACACGGCCATTACGCTGTTGGAACACCATGAGCGACCACGGTAAATCAAAATGTACCAACCGGTGGCAGAAATAATGCAGGTTGAGACCTTCGGAGGCTACATCGGAGCACAGCAATACTCGAACTGGATCATCTTTGCGACCAAAACGATCAACCAAGTCTTGCTGCTCTGTGTCGGTCATACCGCCGTGCAGGATTTCAAAATGGTTAGGCTTTAGGCCAACTGCTTTAGGGAGATTTTCTTGCAGCCAGTGCAAAGTTTCGATGCGCTCAGAAAATATGACGATCCGGTCTGACGGTTCGGTTGGGTGCCAGTTGAATTGCGGGCTTTTAAGGTGCTGCACCAGTCGCTGAAATTTGCTGAAGCTGTTGGCATCTATCGCACGCAAGGTTGTCGCAAAATCTTGCAGAGCTACAACTTCGGCTTGCTCGTTTACGCTGATTGTAGATTTTGCTTGCAACAGATCTATGCGGCGCTCCGTGGAATCCAGCGCAGCAAATGGGCTGGAGAACATACCTTTTTGCATGCCCACCCGTTGCAACTCCTGCTGCTTGCCAGCGCGGTGCTCACCCTTCTGGGTAAATGGGATCGCAAGCAAGGCACGGTAGGCAGCTTCCTCTTGCGGGCTGGCGGCTTGCTTGAGCTGCGCGGTAATCCGTTCCTGAAAATCGGCACTCACCTGATCGCGAATATCTTTCTTGAAGCGGCGAACAACCAGCCCCTTGTCGCGAAAATCCTGCGGCGTGTAATCGTCCGGGTCGCTGATGGCAGTGGGATCGAGCAGGCTCATCAGCGAGGCAAAGCTACGCGCCGATCCATCGTGCGGAGTGGCGGACAACAACATCATGGTATCGGAGCGGCCTGAGAGCATGCGTGCCAGCCGGGCGCGACGTGACATTCCATCTTCGTTGCCACGAGCTGCCACGTTGTGACACTCATCAATAATGATGATGTCCCACCAGGCATTCTCCAGATAATTCCGGTACTCAAGGTTGTTCTTGAGCGTATCAATCGAGATGATAGTGCGGTCGTAAAAGTTGAACGGGTTGTGATTGCTGGGAATGCTGTTGCGCACCCGTTGCAAACCAACCGAATCCAGCCGCACCAATGGAATTGAGAAACGGCTCCAAAACTCCTTTTGGAACTGGGCCAACATGCTCTTCAGCGTGATAACCAGAATGCGCTGCCCGCGCCCGCGCGCGATCAACTCGGTGGTGAGAATGCCCGCCTCAAGCGTTTTACCCAATCCCACGGCATCGGCAATCAGAATGCGCTGGCGCGGTTGCTTGAGCGCCTGTAGTGCCGGATCAAGCTGGTAAGGCACCAGGTTCATCACCGCGCGATGGCCTAAATGAATCTGGTCATCGTTGGGTGTGCTGCGCCTCAGTTGCGCTTCGAGGTATAAGAACGTGCTGTTGAAGTGCGAGCTGGTATCAGCGACAAGCTCGGTTTTGGCTGGGTCAAGGACGACGATTTCATCCTCAAGCACCGTGAGAAACTGCGCAGCGCGCCCACGAACCAGTTCAGATATTCCATCACAACTCAGCAGATGCCCTCCGTCACTTGACGGGTCTACACGACGAACAAGCCATTCTTCATCGCGAATTACAACTCGGGCACCTGGGGCATAGGGAAGCATTTATTTTATTTTCTTATTGTGAGCAGGAACGAACCATCGAACAGTATTGAATCTAACAGCCTCCCATTTTGCCATAATAAATAATTATGGACCGTCGAATCCAAACTCGCGTGTATCCTAGGCAGGGATGGGAGCATACTATGGCAATGCAGCTCCTCTGATCTCATCACTCTCTCTATACTACGAACATGCTAAAACGAATATCAACAATTCAAAATATCGGGCGGTTCAAATCGTGTTCAGCGGGAGCGGCACAATTTGAAAAAATTACGTTGATATTCGGTCGAAATACATATGGAAAATCAACATTAGCTGATTTGTTGTCGAGCCTCGAAACTGGAATTGTGGATGCACTTTCAACACGAAGAACCATACCAGACGATAAGCAACCTCAAAAAGCGGCACTGTCATTTCAGGTGGGGGAACAACATGAAACCCCTATCCACTTGTCACTACCATCTAGTGATAGCTGGAAACCGGCTCTGCCAGGTGGATTGCAGTTACATGTGTTTGATGATGGTTTTCTTCACAAGAACGTTTTTGCAGGACGATTACTTACACGAAGTACGAAAGAAAGATTTAGTGCTTTTGTCCTTGGCGCTCAGGGAGTAGCAAAAGCACAGGATATCGCTGACAAAAACAAACAAAAGGGTGATGCCACGCGAGAGCGGAATAAACTTCAAAAAGCCGCTCTTAGTGACATTGATAATTTGGATGATTTCCTTAAACTATGCCCAAGTGAATCCGCAAATATCATAAATGAGAAAATTATAGCGTTACGGAGAGACTATGATGCTCTGAACAAACAGCGAACAAACGCAGTAAAAATACAAAATCGCAAAGACTTCGGCTTATTGAATTGGGAAAAGGATGTTCCTGACACATTACAGCGCCTCAACGATACCCTCCAAGCATCGCTTCAAACCCACCATAAAGACGCACGCCAAAGCGTTGCCGAGCATATCCAGAAGAATTTTTCTGATGCCAAAAATGCCGAGAGCTGGATTCAACAAGGGTTAGCGCAGAACAACGGCGAACTCTGCCAATTCTGCGGACAAGCGCTAAGCAAAGAGGCATTGCAGTTATTAGAAGTTTATCGTCAGCGCTTTGATACGTCCTACCGAGAACATGAGCAGCGCATTAGACAAGAGCTTGCAGCGACACGCACCTTGCTAACCAAAGAGCGTGTCAGCTCCCTCAAGATTGCTATCGAAGGTAATAACAGCGCATTGGTTAGCTATTCAGAGCTAGAGGACGATAGTCACTATTTGCCACTAAAAGAGCAAATGAGCCTTCGCGCAACTAATTTAAATCTTGCGCTTGACGCATGGGAGCAGCACCAACGTCAATTAACCATACAACTAGATGAAGTTATTACTAATAAACTGGCTTCTCCACATACTGCACTAAACTCAATTCAAGCGGATAAGCTCACAAATATCGATGGGCAGATAAGTGACCTTGTCGATCAGTACAACGTGAGCGCTGCGCAACTCAATATTATTTTCTGGAGATTTAAAGAATCTGTCCAAGATAACTCGCTTGTTGAACGCCTTGCCGTGATTGAGCGTGACGGCAAAGCAGAAGCAAGAAAACTTAAGCGGGTAGAACTTTCTAATCAATGTACTGAATATCTTGCTTTGGATTCGACCATAACTCAATTGGGAACAGAAATTGGCCTACTTAATGAAGAGTTAAGAAATGAGCAGAGCGGGTTTCTAGGGCAGTTCTTCGCTCGAATGAATTCATATTTTGAGATTTTTGGCAGCCAGAATTTTAAACTTGAAAAGGGGGAAGATACTTCGGGTCACAAGCCTATTTATTACCTTAAAGTTAAATTTCACGACGTTGATGTATCAGAGCGAAACCTAGAGCAAGTATTCAGCGAATCTGACCGACGTGCATTAGCACTCGCTATATTTTGGGCCAGCCTGTCTGGATTGAGCGCGGCAGAACAAAGCAACGCGATTATAGTGCTGGACGACCCTGTTACATCGTTCGACAACCATCGCATGACATCTGTACATCAGGAAATCGCCAATCTTGCTGACACAGTTAGACAAATTATATTGCTCAGCCATTTTGAGCATGGCATCTCATGCTTTTTAGATACTTATCGACACAACAAAAAAATCCAATTGCTGTCTATTGAAAGGGTAGGCAACTCCTCAGATATAAAAGTTTCCGATATTGATGATTTCATAAAAACCGAACATGAGAAAGCTAGAGACAGGATTTTCAGGTTTGCATCAGGAAAAAGTAATACTCATAACGCAGGCGAATTAAGAACTTTCTTTGAGTATGAAATAAACCACCGTTTTGCCAAACAGATTTTCATTAATGCCATCAATGAACCGAACTTATCTGATCGAATAGATCGGTTGAAGGATGTTAGAGCTATCACTGCCGATACTGCGAGAAAAGCTCATAGCTGGCGAGAAGTGCTTAATCCATCGCATCATATTTGGACGGGTAGTGACATTGAGGATCAAAGGCAAACAGCAACTCGATTTAGAGATTTTATTTATCACGAATTAATTCCAACATAAAGACATCACAAACGGACGATGAACCATGCGCTTCCTGCACACATCTGACTGGCATCTGGGTCAGACCCTGCACAGTTTCGAGCGAACCTACGAGCATCAGTGCTTCCTTGATTGGCTACTCGACACTATTGAAACCCAACAGGCGGAAGGCCTGCTTATCTCCGGCGACATCTTCGACAATGCAAATCCATCCGCCGCGTCGCAAAAACAGCTCTACCGTTTTCTGCAACAAGCCAAAGCGCGCGCACCGCACCTTAATATCATCATCATTGCAGGCAACCACGACTCCCCGGGAAGACTGGAAGCACCGGGGCCGCTGCTGGAAGAATTCGACACCACCGTGGTGGGGCATATTCGGCGCACCGCCGATGGCGATATTGATCTCAGCCAGCTGGTGGTGCCTTTGCACAATCGAAACGGGGCCATCGCGGCCTGGTGTTTGGCGATCCCATTTCTGCGCCCCGGTGATGTGCCGCGCGTTGAAACGGAGGGCGATGCTTATATGGAAGGTATTGCCCAGCTTTATCGCCAGGCACTCGAATTGGTACTGGCACGTCGCCAACCGGGACAAGCCATCTTGGCACTCGGGCACTGCCACATGGCGGGATCCGAAATATCGGCGGAATCAGAACGTCGCATTGTGATCGGTGGAGCTGAGGCTCTGTCTGCCACCATCTTCGATTCCGCTATCGCGTATGCCGCGCTGGGGCATTTGCATCGAGCACAACGCGTGGGGAAGCAGGAGCATCTGCGTTATTGCGGCAGTCCGCTACCTTTGTCGTTTGCGGAAATTAACTATAAGCATCAGATTTTGCGCGTTGATCTGGAGGGAGAATCGGTACAGTCCATCACCGAAATCCCAGTGCCTCGTGCCGTTGAATTGCTGCGGATACCCAAGCAACCCGCGCCTGTAGAGGAGGTGCTGGCTGCACTGGAGGCACTCGATCTGCCTGCGCAACCCGACATGCTCGCCCACCCCTATCTGGAGGTGCGTGTGCGGCTCGACACACCCGAGCCAGGTCTGCGTGCCCGCGTTGAAGCTGCACTTGAGAACAAGTCTGTTCGCCTTGCAAAGATTGAAACCAGCGTCGATCACAAAATATCCGGTGAAGTTGCGCCAATGTCACTCGATGATCTGAATCGTTTGCAGCCCGAGGATATATTCCAACGTCTCTACCAAAGCAAATTCGGCAATGAAGTCCCCCCTGATCAACTTGCCGCCTTCGCCGAGTTATTACTCGAACCCTCAGAAAGCGCCGCTTAATGAAAATCCTCGCGATACGCGGCAAGAACCTGGCTTCGCTGGCAGGTGAGTTCGAAATCCCTTTTCAGCAAGAACCGCTCGCATCCGCCGGATTGTTTGCAATCAGCGGTCCTACGGGGGCGGGCAAAAGCACTCTGCTTGATGCACTGTGCCTCGCCTTGTATGACGATACTCCGCGCTTGCTCAAGGCGAGTAGCACGGGCACTAAACTGCCGGACGTGGCTGGCGAAACCGTCACGCCGCACGATACCCGCACTTTGTTGCGGCGTGGTGCGGCTGATGGTTATGCCGAAGTAGACTTTGTCGGCAATGATGGGCGCGATTACCGTGCCCGCTGGAGTGTGCGGCGTTCCAGAGCCAAGATTCATGGCAAACTTCAAGCTATAGACATGACATTTAAGAGCCTGCCCGATTTGCAGCCTATCGGTGGGATCAACAAGGGGGAAGTTAAAGCCGAAATTGCGCAACGCATCGGGCTAAATTTTGAACAATTTACCCGCTCGGTGCTGCTGGCGCAAAACGAATTTTCTGCTTTTCTAAAAGCTGAAGACAACGAGCGGGGCGAGTTGCTCGAAACCCTGACCGGCATAGTTATCTACACCACCATTTCCAAGCGCGCCTATGAACGGGCAAAAATTGAGCAGGCGTCTTTGGCTAGGCTGAATGATCGTCTTGCCGACCAGAAACCGTTAAGCCAGGAAGCGCGTGCGCAACTCGACCTTGATAGCAAGCAAGCCAATGAGGCACTCGCGGCACTGGAGCTACGCAAGAAAGATCTCGATGAGCATCTGCGCTGGCATGATGCCTTGTACAAGGCTCAGAACAGCGAACGACTGGCTCACGAGGAATGCGGCGAATTGCTTGCCGCACAGCAAGTTGCCGCCCCACGCAAGGCAGAGTTTGCCTGCATCGAATCGGTGCAAGCAGCCCGTCCTTTGCTTGGTGATTGTGAGCGCATCAAGGCGGACATGGCGCGTAGCCAACTTGCCATTAACAACGGCGAGGCTGAACTCGGACAGGCAACGCTGGCACTACAAGCCGCTAATGAAACGCTTGAGATAGTCCGTCAGACTTTGCACGATGCAGAGCAACGACAAATCGCCGCAGCCCCTGATCTCGATCAGGCGAAGGCACTCGACACCCAGCTTGAGGCACTCACGCCACACCATCGCCAATCGAGTCAAATGCAGGATCATGCATGTGCCGCTGAAATTCTTGCTCGGCAGGCGCTCCAGGACAACGATCAGCAACGCACCCTAGCGTTAGAAGAACAGAAAACGACGGACTATTGGCTGTCGCAACACACCCGCCTCAAACCCCTCGCCGACAGTTGGCCGCGCTGGGATACTTTGTTTAGCCAGGCCACGCAGCTTGCCCAAGATCAGGCACAACTCAACGTGGAGTTAACCACTGAGCAACAGAATGAAGCGCGCTTGAATAAAGCCGAGGTTGTTGCTAACACCGAACTCGGTGTAGCAGTGCAAGCCATGAATTTGGCAGAAACCAGTCGCACAGCATTACAGGGAAAACTTGATGAATTCGACGTTCCCGCACGGCTTGAGCGCAAGCATTCTGCCGAGCTTAGACGCGATTTGCTCATCTCTGCTGAACAACAGTGGCGTGAGCTGGCGAGCAACCTTTCCACGCAATTGCGACTGGATGGAGAATCCAAGCAACTGCAAGATGCCATCAAGCAGGCTGAATCTGAACTGAAAAAGTTGGAAATACCGACCCAAAGCACGAATGCCGCACTTGCTCAGGCCGAGCGTTCGCTCAAAACCGCTGAGGCGGCTTGCGCCGAGAATGTCGAAACATTGCGCGATGCACTCAAAGAGAATGAAGTCTGCCCGGTGTGCGGCGCGTTGGAACATCCGTACCGCAGCGAAAATCCGCAGCTACACGCCTTGCTAGTCAGCCTGCAAGCCGAAGTGACTCGCTGCCGCGATCAAGTGCAACAGTTACAACAACAGCAAACAACGCATAGCACACTGGCCACCAGTAGTCTCAGCCAATTGGGTGTGATCACTCAACAACTACTCACGCTGGAAGATGCCATCCAAACCTGTAAATTGGCATGGGAATCTCACGCCCGCGCCAGCGAACTTGGCAACGTTGAAGCCAACGATCGAACACTCTGGTTTACCGACCAAAAGCAGACAGTGCAGGCGCAATTGAAAGCCATCGGCGATGAAGAGAAATCCGAACGCGATGCCGCATTAGCCAGGGACAAAGCCCAAACCGAATGCGATAGAGCGACCAAACAGCACACTGTCTGCAAAGACACTGCGATAGCGGCGCAAGCGTTGCAGGTTAAAGCTCATTCCGACTGTGTTGTCAGCGCGGAAAAACATGCAACTTTGGCTCATCGACTGGATGGCACAATCGCCGAACTTGATATTGCCTTCGATAATCAGGACTGGATGAAAGCATGGCGCAACGCCCCGGCAATCTTCCATGCAAAACTTAAAACCGGCATCGAGCAATGGCATGCACATTGCAAAGCGCGTGACGAATGCCAAGTTCAACTCGGCAAGCTGGATGTCGCCCACGCGGCACTGCTTGATTCTCTTGGCAAAGCCAGCTCGGAAACAGTCCGCACCTCAGCGGCATTTGCAACCAGCACCGACATCATCGAAAAAATACTAACCGCCCGCAGCGCCCTTTTTAGCGGCACAGCAACCAGCCTGATTCAGGCAGAACTCAGCAACGCAATTACCTCCGCGAAAAACAAACTTACCGAGCAGGTTGAATCGACGCAGCAATGCACCAATGCCAAAACCCGCCACCATGAAGCGCACGACCAAGCAAGCAAGCGCCTTACAGAGCAAATCCTGGACGCCAAAACCGCTGCCACAACACTGTCGTCCTGGCTCAACCAATTTAATTGCAGCAACCTTGTCACGCACATCGATACTGAGCAACTACGCACACTGCTCGCACACACAGTAGACTGGATCAACGATGAACGTGGGCAGCTTCAATCCATCGATTCTGTACTACAGAAGGCCGCAACTGTATTGCAAGAACGTCAGAAACTACGGGAAATGCACGAACAAAAGCGCCCAACAGCGGATGACGCGGTTGCCGTAAAGGGGGCGTTAACCCTGCTCGAAGATGAACGGCAAATATCCCATTCGCAAGCTACGACCTTGCAACTTGCCATAGCCCAAGACCAAGCGCACCGAGAGCATTCGGCATCAATGTTGACGGAAATCGAAAAGCAAGAAGACACCTACCGTCTATGGGCACAACTAAGCGAACTAATAGGCTCCGCTGACGGCAAAAAATTCCGTAACTATGCTCAACAATTCACCCTTGACGTACTGCTAGGCTACGCCAACCAACATCTGACTGAACTGACCCGTCGCTATCGCCTGGAGCGCATTAAAGACACATTGGCACTAATGGTGGTTGATCAGGATATGGGCGACGAACTGCGCTCGGTGCACTCGCTCTCCGGTGGAGAATCTTTTCTGGTCTCGCTGGCGCTGGCGCTGGGGCTGGCCTCTCTGTCGTCGAACCGGGTTCGCGTGGAATCCCTGTTCATCGACGAAGGTTTCGGCAGTCTAGATCCAGAAACCCTGTCAGTAGCAATGGATGCGCTGGATGGCTTGCAAGCTATGGGGCGCAAAGTTGGCGTCATCTCGCATGTGCAGGAAATGACGGAACGGATCGCGACCAGAATTATGGTACAGCGGATGACGGGGGGAAAGAGTCAAGTGGTGATTGCTTAGTCAGGTTTGATAGTCGACCATAGCCCCATGGAAAGTATCTCGCCAATGCCCGGAATCGTCTTCAGTATTTTGAATTCTTCTCTCAACCCGACACGCTCCTTGAGGCGCGCCCTTACCACGAATCAGTTTGGTTTCCCGACCGAAACCGGACATTCAAGCAAACTTAGCTGACAGCCATTTCAATGCATCGTCAAAGTCCGGTATGGCCGAAAAACTATCACCCGAGCGTTGCGTTCTGGCAATATAGGAAACATTGCCAAGCATGAAGTAAGGTAAAAGTGATTGTTTCTCAGATTTCCCTGCGTAAGCCGAATAATTGCAACGGTCATTTATAAGTTTCCAATTAATTCAAAAGGGGTTCAGAGGATATGTTTTTTGTCATTTCAGTTGTGCAAATTCCCTAACAAACGCATCCCCATTTAGACATGGATGAATCAAAACCAGCGAAGAGTCATTATTGCCGAGCGGACTTCTGGACGCATTATCCAAGCTTCGCTTCCATCACTTTGGGTCTCGATAAAACCAACCCACATCATCAAATCGCCTGGACGAATGCCATTAAAATACGCCGTCAGGTATTTCCCAATCTAGCTGCAAGAATAGATGGTGTCCCCACGCACTCGATTCCCCTTGTCACGGGTCACTGATACCCCACGTTTACTTTCGTAGAGTTCACCCAAGTCTGCCTTCTCTTTTGGTTTTAACTGAATTGATTCTAGAGCTTTCACAAAATCTGTGTATCCATCAGGTGATCGATAAAATCCTTCATGGTGACGCCTCCTTAAGTGAGGATTCACGACGACTTTTATAAAAAGTCTTCGTAATCGAATCTTGCAATTAATCCGAACAATTTTCACACCTGATATCGGAGCCGTATAGTACGATGTTGTTGAAGGTAATTATGCGAAGCCAGCGCGCCTTGATTAGAAGCTTTTTGGTCAGGCACGAGTCATCCTCTTCATCATGTAGAACAATTTCGTACCGATGATCGCGTTCCAAAGATTCAACTTTATCCTTGTCTTTCAGTTTTCGCGCAACCGAAATGTCTTTATCATATGCACGATCAAGCAATGTGCGTTAGCACGCAAGGCGCAACTCTCTCTGAATTGGTAGCTTTGTGACTAGATGTAGTAGAAATGGCATGGGCTTTTGTCTCTGTTGGCTTACCGTTGTCAGGTAGAAAATTATTCTAAGTGTGCGCCAATTTCGAGTTGCGCCTATTGGCTGGATTCGGCGATCATACCCAGAAGCAGACTGCCCGAAAACAATCAGATGCACCAAGGGTTTCTAAAGTCTACCCAGACTTTTTCACTGCCGCAAAGCAGGCATTTACGTCAATAGTGGCCAACATGGAAAGTTTTGTTTAGACGGGGCCTGTCAGATCAAGTTTGAACTTCTACATATTAGGCTCGCGCAAGATACCAATCTTGCCACATTTTTTCGTGGGTGATCGTATATTTTAGCTATATGCTGATCTGGTACTTTAATATTATTCACGCGCCCTGTATGTTTGCCAAGGCAAATACCATAGCAAAAATCCACCACCTGATCTGCTGAGGGTCAACACGTCAGATTGAATCTGACAGCACATGGGTGCGCTGGTCGCAGCGCCCCCAAACCGCTTGATCTCGGCATGTAAAATAACTCGCGATATCTCATCCAAAAAATAAAAGTCAATGATTTTTATTTTCATATTCAATGACTTGCAACAAATAAAGATTGTGTTGATTTATATTTTGATATATGCTTGTAGATGATAAGAGCAAGATATGTCCAGCGTTACTCTTTTGGACTTTCCCCTGTGGGGAACTTGCTTCGCCCCATACGGGAGACTACGTAAATTCATGGAGGTTTTATGTTGATCAGCGGTGTTGAATTACGAAAAAAAAGCGGACGAAAAGACCTGCCAGAATCCGAGCGGCGCATCCATTCGGTTAATGTCCGACTGAATGATGCTGAACTTGCAGAATTGGATAAAGCGCGCAGCAGATTTCAGCGGGCAGAGGCCCTGCGAATGCTGGCATTAACCAGTCTGCCATCACCAATAAATATACCAGCGGTCAACAGCGAACTTGCTGCAAATATCGGACGCACATTTGGTAATCTTGCCACCCTCGCCACGACAATAAGATCGGGCGAATTTGTCGAACTAGCCATCATCAAAAAAGAGCTTCAAGACCTGCAATTCGCTTTGAAGTTCGGAAGTAAAAAATGACTAACGCTACAACGGGAAATTCCATCGTTGACGCACAAGCGCGCGCTGGTGCGTCACGTGCCAAACAGGAAGAAGCGCGCAAGAATTCTGCTGCCAAAAAAACTGCAAAAGCTAGTAAATCGGCAGGTCGCAAGTCAGCAGGAAAGCGAGCCGCCGCGCGTGGCGAAAAAGGTGGAAAAGGGATAGGCATCATCGCTAAAAGAGCCAGGGGCGGAAAGTCGTTCGGCGGTCTTTTGTCATACATGATGAAAGATCCTACGGCGACATTAATCTCATCGAATTGTGGTACGGACAAAGACGGTATGAAGAGGTATATGCGCGCATGCGCACAGGCGAATCCTAAGATCATGAAGCCGGTGCAGCACATAATTCTGGCGTTGCCAGCCGGACAGAAAAAGACCTCAGAGGAATGGGCAGTAATGGTCGACACGTTCCGAAATGAGATAGGCCTTGACGATAGCTATCCGTTTACCGCTGTCCGCCATAAAACCGAAAAAGGTCAAGACCTGCATATCGCATTGAGCCGCGTCAATTCGATCGGCCAAGTGTTGGACACGAAACAGGACTTTTGGGCAATGCAGTCGGCATGCCAAGTGCTAGAGGAATGGTTCAACCTCAAGCTCGTTCCATACTCTGAAATGAAATCCAGAAAAACGGATACACCATACGTGTCGCACAGCGAAGTCAAACAATCTGAACGCACGCAGATCAAGCCACCGCGACTAGTCATAAGCGATGCAATCAAGATGTCAAAGAAGGGTAAGCCAACCGCGCAGGAATTCATCAAATTGTTGCGTGCCGCTGGTGTCATCGCTGCGCCCTATGTCCATAAAAATGAAATGAAGGGATTTTCATTTTCACACGATGGGCAATCGTTCAAGGGTAAAGACGTCGCAGCGTCCTGGACAACATTATCAAAGGAGTTGAATTATGAGCAAGATAGAGACATTGCGGAACTTTCCGAGCTTAGCGCAGAAACTCGCATCAGCACAACAGGACTTGAACCTGTTGCAGTCACAACACCAAGCGTTGCAGCAGAAGTACAAAGATCTAGTGACCAGATGGAACGACCAACAAACACGTCTAAAAATCCCGCCCGCAAAGCAGAGCCTGCTAGACAAACTAGTCAGCCTTATCTAAATAAGCCAATTGCTCTCAAGTTGGCAAAACGTCAGAAGCTCATCGACAGGTTGCGGCGCGAAGAAGGTAGCCGTAAGCAGATGGCGCATGACTTAGCTGATGCCATCGAGCGCGCCTATCTATACAGGAAGGACGAAGCTCACAGGCAGTTCATGAAAATGCACCCCACTGCGCAGGCTCGCGAGATGCTGCGCGAGTTTGTGCCAGATACGAGAGTCACAGCTCACAGCGAAAATAACCCCGAAGATATTCAGCAAATTCTCGACAACCTAAAGGCAAAGCGAGACATACCTTGCCAAGAAGATGTGCCAGAACGCGTGAGGCAAGACGTTTTGCAAAACGGTGTAAATAACTAGGAATAAATGTGTCGTGAGTGACAGCATTGTGGCGTTAAATCTTTAGGTATAGACTTCCGCAATGTGCAAAAGGAGTCACTCAGGTGCAGCCTCCAATTAAAGGCTTCAGGACAACATGTATTGATTGACGCAGTTACGATACTTATTTTAAGTTGTATATATACTGCAAATATTTCAAAGCGATCTACGGAAGAACTACGTGATTGCAAATGTAGAATAAATACAGCATGATTCTTACTTAGGTAAGATCGTCTTGCGGTTTAAAGTGAGGTGCAACATGTCACAAGATTCAACAAAAAAACCTTCTCACCCTGAACACCCTAAACATCCTGAACATCCTAAAGTTCCGCCTGGCCCACCAACTAACGTTCCGCCCGGGCCGACTCCCCCACCACGCCCGCCGAGAGATCGAGAGGTCGGTTAGTTGCTTTGGTATGAAGAGTACCCTGAGCGACTTGAATTTGAACTCCAAGCGCTAAAGAATGTAGGGTATTCCTTCGAGGAAGATATAGAAAAACGAGCTGCTGGTCAGCTAGTCTTATACGTTACATATCCTATTTCGGGTGTAGATCATCGTCTAACCGTAGTTTTCCCGCCAAACTATCCTTATTTCGCTTTCCAGGTTTTTGCGTCAACACTGCAGTTGGCGCGTCACCAAGACCCATTTTCAAAGCTTCTCTGCTTTGTCGCTCGTATAGATTCGGAGTGGAATGCCTCGCAGGATTCCGTCGCTAAATATCTACTAGAGCAGTTGCCAGAGGTACTAAAAGCTAATGAGGGAAAATCCGCCGTTTTAGAAGCTCGTGATGGCGCTCCTATTACCGGCTACATGGAAGACAGTTTTTTTCCAGGCGCTCTTGTTGTAACAGCCGAGTGGAATTTACCTTTAGATAAAGTTCGCGGGAAGATGCTAATTGGGATAGAGCCAGGCTCTAACCCAAATGCGTTATTACGCGGTGCTATAAATGAGGTTCATGACTTAAATGGTAATTTGCTCGGCGAAGCGGATGCCGCTATAAAAAAAAGGCACCCAAGCAATATTAAGGCTCGTTGGGTTCGTCTATCGGGGACACCAAAAAGTAACAAACCATTAGATGTACTTGCTGAGGCAGTTTCAGTGTGGCCTCAACTTACCCAACTAGACTTTTCGGGCGGCCCAGACATCATTGGAGTCGTCTTTCAAGACGAAGCTCGATATAAAGAATTGCACGACATTTGGGTCTTCATTGTGCGGTTCCGTGAGCGCAGCATCGTACCGCGCAGTAAAAAACGTTTACCACCAGGTGATCAATATCGCTGCTATCTTGCAAGGTCTGATCGTGGCGGACAAGATGACATTCAATCACGAGTTCCGCGGCTCAAGGCTTTATTCCATAAAAAAGCAGCTATTTTCGGACTTGGTGCATTAGGCTCTACTGTTGCATGGCAACTTGCCAGAGCCGGTGTTGGAAAGCTCAGCCTCACTGACCACGATGTGGTACAGACCGGTAACAGTCCGCGTTGGATGCTTGGGGCGTCAGCTACTGGTATACCTAAAGCACAAGCCCTATCAATATTCATTGGACAAAATTATCCTTTTGTTGAAGCGACACCATTCGGGTTAAAGGTCGGTGGCACTCCGCCTCTAGGCGATGATTCACAAGAAAAGTGGAACTTACAAGAAAAACTAATGGAGCAAGCATTAAACAAGGCCGATTTGATAATCGACTGTACAGTGGAATTTACTGTTCAACATTTTCTTTCTGATTTAGCTTGGAAGTTAGGTATCCCTTATATTTGGGTATCGGGAACGCCTGGAGGTTGGGGAGGCATTGTTGGTCGCGCTATTCGTGGTAAGACGTCTGGATGCTGGAAATGCTTTAGGTACAACCAATACGACGAAGTTTACCCTAGCCCTGCCTTTGAAGAGGGAGCCAACATTCATCCCGTTGGTTGTTTCAGTCCAACATTTACTGGAACGGGGTTCGACATGGATTCCGTTGCACTTGAGGCGGTACGCTTGGCTGTTTCTACTCTAAGCCTAGGTGATGAAAATGGTTATCCAGATTTTGACTGGGACGTGGGAATAGTTGATCTTTGGCGTGATGGACGTCCAATCACACCACATTGGACAACGTGCAAACTCGATAGAAATGAAGCTTGCGACGCTCATGAGTAAGAAATTTTGGGTGCCAAAGCCCGCGTACCTACAGATGTGCGAATTAGGGCAACAAAGTTTCCCGTTGGAAACGGGAGGAATACTTCTTGGATACGTAGCAGATAACAATGATGTCGTAGTGACAGCAATTATTGGACCGGGTCCAAACGCGATACACCGCAGATATAGGTTTTCTCCTGATGCTGATTACCAACAAGTAAAGCTTTCCGCACATCATCTTCTTACAAACGGTCAAGAGACCTACTTAGGGGATTGGCATACTCATCCGCGTGGAAGTACGGCATTAAGTCTTGTAGATAAGAGGACTCTTGCTAGAATTGCAGGCACGTCATCTTCCGGGATTACCGAACCTATTATGGCAATTCTCGGAGGCGGTAGCGAAATCTGGGAGGTGAACGCTGTCCGACTTATTGGCTGGAAGCGGCGATTCCCTTTCAATCGGTATGATTTAGCCGCACTAATGCTACAACTTTACGGCTAATGGGACCATTAATCCACCAAGAATACTAGCCGAGTAACGGGCGCCAATTGGTTACTTAATTTTCATGGATTCTGCATTTTTAGATTCCAGAAAGTCACTCCACCACTGCATCATTAGCACTCGATCATGCCAGAATTCGACGCGACGATAAGCAGCTTGAGTTTCGTTGGTCGCGATCTTATGCCCCAACTGCAAGTCGATCAATTTTTCCTGAAATTTACCAACTTCTTCCAACGTTGTGAATCCAAGAGCGCGAAAACCGTGCCCCGTCATTTCGTCTTTCCAACCCATGCCTTTTAGGAGTTGCAAAATAACGTTTTCTGACGCCATTTTCGAGTAGTTGCGGAACATGGGGAAAACAAAATCAGCATTACCTTCGCCGACAATTTCACGTGCCTGCGATAATATCCGCAAGACTTGTTTTGACATAGGAACGATTGGTGCATCTTTTCGGTTTAGCTCTCTACCCGAAGGTATGTCGATCGCCATCGCCGGTGTCCATGTTCTCTTATCGTTTTGATCTTGCTCAGCTCTCATTTTTAGCGGCGCATTATCAAAATTGATATGTTCCCATTGAAGCCGTCGCACTTCGATAGTGCGAAGACATGTGTGCATCTCGAATTCCATCATGAGCTTTGTAATCGGGAACGCCCGTGATGCTCTCAGATCACGATAAAATTCCGGTAAATTTTCGTGGCCAAAAGCACGATGACTCGCGGTTATTGGTTTAGTTGGCAGATTCTTGTGGATTGATTTGCTGTTAAGTGGATTGTATTGAATATGGCTTCCGGTTACGGCCTGGTCGAAAACTTCGCGCGCGCGTTGCGCCAATTTGTGAGATAAATATTTGCCTTTTGTTGAAGCTGTTCTGCAAGCATCAAGTACGTCTAACGCGCTCAGATACTTGATAGGTTTATCGCCAATCAGTGGCATCAGGTGCAACTCAATACTGCGCCTGTAGTTATCCGCATAGCCTTGCGTGCAATTCATTTCTTTCAGCTTAAAAACTTCTCTCGCAACCTCACCAAAAGTCTTCAGTTTGGTAGGAGGAATTTTGAGGGCATTCTGAGCTATCTTCTTAGCTTCTTGTGGGTCAATACCTTTGGCAAGCAGTCGCTTTGCATCTACGGCCCGTTCACGGGCTTGCTGCAAGGTGATAACAGGATATAACCCGAAAGTGGTCAACTTCTCTACGCCGCCGAATCTATATTTGAGCCGCCATGACTTGGCTCCTGTTGGCAAAATAAATAAAAATAAACCACCACCATCGGAGAGCTTTTTAGGTTTCTCACTTGGTTTCTCTGCTGCGACCGATGCAGGGGAAAGCTTTTTATCTTTTGCAGCCATGGAAATTCACCTGATAAATAATAGGGCATTTACTTTTTACATGATACCCCCACATTTGAAAAATGATACCCCCAGCGATACCCCCAAACAAATTAGCATTGACTTGTTTCTGCAAGCCAATGGATATGGGGCGCTTCAAAACAATAATAATAAAAAACCTTGACTTTTAATAGCTTATAAATAAAACAGGCAACAAAAAGCCCGCTACTGTGCGGGCTGTTTGAGTGATGTGGCGTCCCCAACGAGATTCGAACTCGTGTTACCGCCGTGAAAGGGCGATGTCCTAGGCCTCTAGACGATGGGGACTGTGACTTTCAATTTGCTCTTTGGTGGAGATA
>Ga0307375_10000404_pt1 | contig 55194 bp, 44 predicted proteins | sample TR1MG_FD_202531 | JGI IMG/M metagenome (GOLD analysis project Ga0307375, IMG submission 202531) | Soil microbial communities from Risofladan, Vaasa, Finland - TR-1 | ecosystem: Environmental > Terrestrial > Soil > Coastal area > Acid sulfate soil | place: Finland: Risofladan, Vaasa | collected...
CGTCTCATAAATTATTCGCATCAGTACCTCTCTTCTTCGCTTTCCAGCAATTTTCGGAAGGGATAATTTGGATTACACTTAAGCAGGGAGGATATGAAACGCTTCAATCCGCTGCAACTTACCTTTTTCTCATGATGGCACTGATTGCATGGCCTATGATGATTCCTCTGGCAACATATAAAATGGAAGAGGATATTAAAAAGAAAAGAATACTGAAATTTCTGACTGGCGCAGGGCTGGGATTGTCAGCTTATTATTCTGTATGCCTTGTTAATTTAGATGTTCATGCGCAGATAAATCAATTTCACATTCAGTACATTAATAATTTCCCAAAAAAGATTGGTTTAGTGGCATTCGGGATATATGCAGTTGTGACTTTGACTCCTCTTTTTATTTCAAGTGTGAGAAAAATGAACCTTTTTGGCGCTCTTTCATTAGTGTCGTGTCTTATAACCGGAGTATTTTATAAGGAATATCTAACTTCTGTCTGGTGTTTCTTTGCTGCACTTATTAGTGCTGTAGTTTATCTGATAATAAAAGAATCACAGGAAGAATTTAACTTATCTGGTATTAAGATAAGGAAATAGAATGCAAAAATGGCTATCTTTTATCTGGCTTGAATTGCCGTCTAAAAATAATAAAAACAAGACCAAGGATGATAAAGAATGCTGAAAAGGCAAGAGTTGCATAACGGTGATTCCATGGGATTGATCTTGAATATAATCGGATAAATGACATGAGAAATACTCCAATCCCTGATGCAATAAGAGTAAACCCTGTTTTTACAGGAGGAAAAATCCTTAATGGCTTGATCTCCCTGATTATCTCCTCCCTGTCGGGTTGCTGAATAAGGTCAGGTTTTTCAGTCTGACATTTCCAGCAAATTTCAAAATCAGTATCAACAAGTTCGTTGCATGATGGGCACTTCCAGAATTTTGATTTGTACTCCTCAATTTGTTCATCAGTGAGACCAGGTTCATCATCAAACGGGTCACCATACAATTCATTCATCCTGTCAGTGTAGAGCTCCGCTTCGTTTCTCGAAGATTTTATACCATCTTTGAACAGATTATCAAAATCCTCTGATGATATAAGTTCTCTTTCCAGGGCGGCCAGGAGTACAGCATGATAAACATCAATAACGATCTCTGATGGATTATCTATTATGTTGTAGATCTCTTCATCATTGTAAGATGACACATATTCTTTGAAAGCATTATTCTTATCCCATACAGCCTGTTTTGCGTACTTAGATTTTTTCGAATAGTTAAGTCTGATCTGTTCTGTGATTTTCTCTCTCAGGTCGTATGCTATTATTCCTCTCTCAACAGCAACGTAAAGAGCAGCTTCTGCCATTTCAGGTTTATAGGATATGTATCTTGTGATAATCCGGTCAAGCTCCTGGTTGTCATCTTCCCTGAGCTTTCTTATGAATTCATTGAACTTTTCAGTATCCGGTTCATAAACCTGGGGATTGAACTCTTCATCCATGGTCTTAATATTGATAATTCCAACTTAACTGGTTTTTCACTTCATTTGATATAAATTTACAAAAATTATTTAATCAGGAAATTAATACATTCAGTTTGATTCAACCGGTTAAAGAGTGATCCCGGACAGTCAGGTAATACAAAAAATAGTCGCTGGTGACGGTAATGCTTACAAGATTCTTGTGGAACGTTATCAGCAGATGGTATATCGTACTTGTATGGGATATGTCCACAATCGTGATGATGCCGAAGACCTTACCCAGGAGGTATTTATAAAGGCTTACCTGTCTTCGTCAGAGTTCAGACAGGAGTCTTCATTTTCAACATGGCTTTACAGGATAGCTGTAAATATGAAACCCGTATGTATTTGCATACAAAAACATAATTTTATATTAATCAATAATATGCGGGTTCCATCATGCCATAGAAATAAAATTTTTATATGATGAAAATAGAAAACAAACATTCATTACTCGTTTGGGCAGTAGTGGCACTGGCCGTTATGAATTTAACGATATTAGGCACCCTTATCTACCAGAGATATAAAGACTCAGGAGAGGAGGTGAATACACCATGAAGAAGAGCTAATTCATCGCAGCGACAGGAGGGATTCTCCGGCAGGTATTTCATGGAGAATCTGAATCTGACATCAGAACAGGATGAGACAGAGAAGGGGAAACAGGGGTTGGAATAACTGAAACTTTATGGGCTTACTATTTAAATCATTAGTTAATAACAAGCTTATTGATCCTCTGCTCTCTGGATTAAGAAGTGAAATATTAAAATTTGCAGGGAATCCCCGGAGTGTAATTGAGATTGCATGTGGAACCGGGACACTTGCAATCGATATTGTCCGGAATGCTGACAGAATTGTTGCAATTGATCTTGATCAGGACTTTATTTCATATGCTTCCACGAGGGCTGAAAAAAAAGGATTAGGAAATGTTCAGTTCATTGAAGGCGATGCATCTGATCTCAAAAATTATAGCACAGATGAATTTGATATTTCAGTAACTGCTATGTCTGTTCATCAGTTTGATGCAGATCTGGCTGTCAGGATAATATCCGAAATGGGGAGAATAGCCAAATTCACTATTATCGGAGACTATAACTTTCCCCTTCCTCATAACTTCTCAGGATTTTTAGCCAATGGAATAGAAAAAATGGCTGGAGGTGATCATTTCCGCAACTTTAAAGAATATATTGAAAAAGGAGGGATTAAATATTTTACTGATTCTGCCGGATTAAATATCAGAGAAGTTCATTATAAAGGGAATGGAGTTTTTATAGCACTGTTATGTGATAAGGCATTATGAAAAAAAGATAAATTGACCGTAGTAAAAACATAAGTAATGTATCTAACAGTTAAAATGAAAATAGTGTTTTTACATAAATTTCTCACGTTTCTGAAGGTTAAGCAAAGCACCGAGGAGAAAAACTACAGATCCCGTAATAAGTATGACACGGTTCTTGAAAGTTATCAGTGCCCATGAAGTTTCATTTACTCCCCTTGGTACTTCAAAAGGATTAAGGAAGATATTCCACTGACTTTTCGAAAAGGAGGTGTCTGAAAAGATTAAAAAGATTAATCCAATTATTATCATTATAACTGCTGTGCCATTCCCGTTTCTTACCACTGTCGATAACATGAACGCCATCATTCCCAGGAAAATAACAGGTATCATTACCTGAATGGTAACCCGGAAAATAGAAAATTTAATTATGAGAACAGATGAAAGGAATGTAAAGGCCAGCATTATTAAAAATGCGACAATAAAAATCAGCATTATCCTTACAAGCCATACCTTGTACCTGTAATCAGGAATTCCGAAAAGGATCTCAATTGTCCTTGCATCAAGGTCATTCTGGATACCGAAAACAGATGGATAAAATATCAGAAGCAGCCCAGAGAAAAGAAATACACCATATAAATCGTCCATTCTGGAGACATCGCTTGAGAAAACATAAATTACAGAAAGTCCAAGGTAAAAGACAACTGATCCGGCCAAAAACCAGATAAACTTATTGGCGAATATGATCCGCAAATTATATATAACCATCTTCCAGATGAGATTACTGAAATTATACAGGGTTTTGGTTTTCATCCTGATGATTTAAGAGTTTTGTTATTATTACTGATTCCTGTTCCTCTCAGAAGCCACAGATATGCATCTTCAAGGCTCGGTGTTACATTAACAGCCTTGGCTGATGGCGACTTTTCAGAAACAACCCTTAGTCTGACATTTTCTCCATCCGACATGTGATGTACCACAAGGTGGTTCTGAACAAATAGCGGAAATTCGGCCTCCGGTATCATAAGCTGCCAAACATGTTCTTCAGCCTCCCTTGACATATCAATCGGTTTGCCAAGGTACCTGAGCTTACCTGTTGAAAGTACAGCTACCTGGTTGCAGGAACTTGAAATATCTTCAATAATATGGGTTGAAAATATTACAACCCTTTCACGGCTCAGTTCAACCAGCAGGTTTCTGAATCTTATCCTCTCACGGGGATCCAGTCCGGCAGTGGGCTCATCTACTACAAGTATCCTCGGCAGGTGAAGCAGAATAAGGGCAATTCCCATCCTCTGCTTCATGCCACCTGAATATGATCCTATTTTTTCAAATCGCCTGTCTTCCATATGAACAGCTTTGAGTACATAAGTTACCCTTTCGTTCCTGGTATTAACATCTGTTATATTCTTAAGAATAGCCTGGTAATGGAGATATTCATGTGCCGTCATGTTTTCGTAGCTTCCGAATTCCTGAGGAAGGTAACCGATAAGTCCCTGGAGCTCTTCTCTCATTTTCTGGGTATCGAGCCCGTTTATCCATACTTTACCATAACTCTGTTCCAGTATCCCGCAAATTATTCTCATTAGAGTAGTCTTTCCTGCTCCATTAGGACCAAGCAGTCCGAACATCCCGTTTCCTATATTCATTGAGACACAGCTTAATGCTTTAAATGGTTTCTTTTTTCTGCCTATCAAGGGGACCGCAGCAACAATCCTGTAAACTATCTTCCTCAGATTCCTGAACCTTCCTTCCAGTCTGTAGATATCAATATTTTCACGTGACATCTTTTCCCCTGTTTTATATATAAAAAGGGCTATGTACCAAAGAAATCCAAGGATCAGAATCACAACTATATTATCCCATCTGAGCTGGAACCACACGAGGTTGGCGAGTGGAATAAACCAGAATATGATAAGATCAGTGATGGCTGAAATTATACTTAGCCATTTATTCTTTTCATAAAAGGCTTTATACAACAATAGTTTCCTGACAGAATTCCATGTATATGAAAGAAAGAACCAGGCCCCAATGCTGAAAAGGAAGATCCAGAACCCTTTATTTAGGTAGAAATATGTAAAATATACCAGGAAACCCAGGACGGGGATATTCCATGTAAGACTACTGATGTCTCTGACAGATTTATATTGTTTTTCGAGTCCGAGTCTATTTCTGATTCTTGCACCGGCTTTCCATTCCCTGGTCCACCGGTTTTCCCTTTCATATATTTTCACAAGGCTCTGTATAGTGATTACGATGTTTTCATCGGGTGAAATCACTGTTGATCTGGCTTTTATGAGACTTTTCATAATAAACCATGTAGTTGCAGGGATCAGTATTACAACAAGTAATGTGAGGATCAGTTTCCATATGAATTTATCTATGTTGTTAAATATGAGGAATACTGTTAATGCCAGGAAAATCAATTGGAGAGTTTTATTTTTCCAGTCAAGTGACCGGATCCATTTAATTGCATTTTCCAGTCCTATATAGAAGGTTGGTATAAATACAAGGGTCAGAAGAGTACTCAGTGAGAGTCCGCCTATAACAGTTATGGCAAATGAAGCGCCAATCACCGAAACAAACTCTGCTTCACCCATTGCAAGCGGCAGAAGGGCAATAACTGTTGTTGCAGCTGTTATCATTATCGGCCGCAGCCTGGCAACGCCTGCCATCATCAGTGCCCTGTGAGTCCGGTATCCCCTTTTTCGAAGGATATTTGTATAATCAATAAGAATAATTCCGTTGTTTACCACTACCCCCAGCAGAATCAGAAATCCGGTAAGAGTGTTTGCATTAAGAAGCGAGTTATGGGTGATAATCAGCGCTAAAAGTGATCCGAGGGCAGCAAGAGGAATACTGAACATTAATACCACAGGGGTTACAAGCGACTCAAATACTGCGGCAAGAATCATGTAAATCAGAAGAAAAGCTACTCCGATAAGGTAATAGAAATCCTCTAGCTGGTTCTCTTCATGAACAATTTCAACAGCAGTTCCGGAAGGGATATTCAATCCTGATACAATAGCTTCAACATCGCTTCTCGCACCTTCAAGAAGATCCTTTGAATTTTTTATCTCATCATTGAATGAATAAGTTACGGTTATCCTTTTTTCCTGATTTTCCCTGTGGATGTTTCCCAATCCTGAAGAAAAAACTATCCTGGCGAGCTCTTCCATTTCCATAACAGAACCATTGTTTCCCAGCACCTCAAGTCGCTTGAGGTCATCAATGGTCTTATCCGGTTTTTTACCTGACAGAGAATCTGCTTCTGCATATTTAATAATTATATCATAGTTTTCCGATCCCTGTCTGAATGTCGCTCCGGAAGAGTATTCAGGGCTGAATGTGGCAAGTGCAGCTGAAAGATTCATCAACGTAAAATTGTTCCTGCCCATATAATCCATGTCGAATAAAAGCTGAACCTCCGGCTTATTGTCCTGTACGTTTACATTTGAGCTGCTGACAGACGAGAGATCCTCAATATATTCTTTAATATCATCGGCCAGCATCTTCATCTGGCTGAAATTCTGTCCCTTAATGATTATGCTTTCTCTGGAGGTTCCTATACCCATCAGATTCATAAAATCAGCACCGGGATTATAATTTTCACCTCCATCACCTCTTGTAAATCCGCCTCCTGCTGAAAGTTCATTCATGCTTATCTCAGCTGAAGAGATATTTTTTACTTTTTCCTCTATGTCATTTTTTATTTCGGGAAGAGTCCTTTTGCTTGTTTTATCCCACTCTTTAGATAGATTGATTGTTACTGTAGCCTGGTCTTCTTCTATTCTGCATACAATATCTTCTTTTTCAGGTATTGCAGTGAGTCTTGATTCCATCTCTGCAACAACAGCATCAGTTTTGTCAAGTGTAGATCCGCCGGGCATCGTCACTGTAAGCCTGAAGGTTGGGGCTTCTACCTCTTCAGTTGAACTGATGCTCAGGGTAAGGCTGACAAGAAGGGCTGTAAAAAAGACTACCAGTGTCCCGATTATTGTTGATGCCGGATTCCTCATCCCGGCTTTCAGGACCAGGTAATACCCCTGGATAAGGCGGTCATTTACAGATAATTTCTTAAAAATTCCCGAAGTCGCTCCTGATGATCTTTTTAGCAGGTGATAAGTTGCCATAGGTATAAAGAACATAGCAACTGTAAGTGAGATAGTAAGTGTTGAAATTATTGAAACTCCGATATTCTTACCAATAATCTTTACCATGAAATTATCTGAAAAGATAAATGGGGAGAATACAATAAGGGTAGTTAGCGTGGCTGCAAAAACAGACCGCCAGACTTCTGAGGTACCTTGTTTGACAGACCTCTCCGGAGTATATTCGTGACTGGCAAGGCGATATATGTTTTCAAGTACTACCACGGAATTGTCCACAAGCATTCCTATAGCGAGCGCCATACCTATAAGAGTCAGGCTGTTGATAGTTACACCATAGGCGTAGAAAAAGTTGAAAGCTGAATATATAGAGACAGGTATAGATATTGCGATTATAGATACCAGCCCTATATTCCTGAGAAAGATCCAGAGAATAAGCACAGCCATCAATCCTCCAGTAATTGCCAGACTGATGATCTGGTCAATATTCTTTTCCATTATCTCGGCTGTATTGTTCTGCACAACTATTGAAACTCCTTCAGGTTCGAGCTGTTTGTTCAGATTTTCTACCGCCTTAATTGCTTCATGGGAAAGATCAATCAGGTTTGCCTGGTTATCGTTGACAAGTGTTACAGTGACGGCATCAAGTCCGTTTACCCTGCTGAAAGAGGTTCTCTCCTTGGCGCCATAAATTATTTCTGCCACATCACCGAGCAGAACAGGACCATCGGTTTTAATAATAATCTTTCCAATATCATTAACATCTGTGTATTCGGAAGTGATATTTACAAAAAACTCCCTGTTGCCATCTATAACCTTGCCTGCAAAAGTCTTGTCAGCGCCATTATTGTTGAGCAGGTTTCTTACCTGTCCTATCGAGATACCATTTGCCTTGCAGGCTTTTTCATTAAGTCTGACCTCTATAGAATTTTCCTGTCCGCCGTAGACCTGGACTCCGGCAATACCATCAATATTCTCAAGCTCAGGCTTTATCTCCCTGTCTGCAATATTTCTGATGCGGTCTATTCCTCCTGTTCCACGTACCTGGAGTTCCATGAATTGATTTGTCAGCTGCTTTAGATCAATCTTTATAACATTGATTATAAACTCTTCAGGTATAGAATTTTTAACAATGTCAATCTTCTCCTGAAGCTTCAGGTTGGCATATTTAAGATCAGCATTCTGATTATAATAAATCACAATTGTACCATATCTTGAAGAGATATTTGATTCTATCTTTTCAATTCCCTCCAACGTACCTATTGCACCTTCAATGGGTATAATTGCCTGGGTTTCAATGTAAGCAGGATCCATCTCGAGGGGAGTACCAACCTGTATTATCAGGGCAGGGAGTTCAGCATTAGGAAAAAGCTCAACAGAGAGCTTATTGTATGATACATACCCAAGCATCGAAAGCCCTGCGAAGAGCATTATTATCAGAATTCTTCTTTTTATTATAAAATCCATGCTCTTTGCTAAATATGATTGCCCGGCTCACTTTTAATTTTATCAGCTCCTGTTATCCATCTGCTCAGGGAATCAAACACCCAGTATACACATGGTATAACCACAAGGGTCAGAATGGTTGAAGTAACCATTCCACCCGTAACTGCAAGAGCCATAGGCGCTCTTAATGATGCGCTTTCGCCAATGCCAATTGTAAGAGGAAGCAGGGCAAGGATTGTTGTCAGGCTGGTCATCAGGATCGGTCTTATCCTCTGGGTGCCTGCCATGACAATAGCATCTTTCTTCGTCATACCAGATTCCCTGAGCTGATTTATTCTGTCAACCAGTATTATGGCGTTATTTACTGCGATTCCTCCGAGCATTATGATTCCAATGTAGGCCATCATGTTCAGCGGTTTTCCGAGCAGGAAGAAAGTAAGAACGGTACCTACACCAGCAAGAGGGATGGTTAGCATTATGATAAATGGCTGAAGGACCGATTCGAACTGGGAAGCGAGAACCATAAATACAAGGATAAGAGAGAGTAAAAGGGCAAAAGACAGATTTGACATCGACTCTTTCCTTTTAAGCTCTTCTCCGGTAAACTCAATCTTGTAATTAACAGGAAGTGTAATGGCACTCAAGGACGATTCAGCATCTCTGACAACCTTGTCGAATGCTGTATTACTGTTTACCATTGCATATATATAGCAGGTTCTTGACTGGTTCCTTCTGGTTATCTCTCTTGGGCTGGTTACTCTCTTTATTTTAGCCAGTTCACTCAGTGGCACTTTTATACTTCCGGCTGTGATTAACAGATCACTCAGGCTTAAGAGTGAAAGATCACCAAGCCTGATTGTAATGTCCTTCATCTCGCCGTCTTTCTCAAAACTGCCTGCCGAGGATCCTGATAAATAGTTTTTTACCTGGTTAATAATACTTTCGACAGTAACATTATAATAACTTGTTTTAAACCTGTCAATGGCGACCTCCACTTCAGGAGTTCCCTGGTCAAGCGAAGTAGTAATATTGTACAGCCCAGGATTTTTTTCCAGGATAGATTTACATTCGTTAAGAATCCGCTCAAGTTCAGTATGGTCGTCACCTGATATTTCCAGTGTAAAAGGCGCTTCATTTGTTCCAAGTGAGGATTGGAGCGCTGTTTCCTCCCTTGTAAAACTGGTCTCGAGATCAGGGATAGTCTTGAGCCATTTTTCAATAACTGATATTTCCCGTTCCGTTTCTCTGGCATATTCGTCAGCAAGAATCACCTTAATAGAAGACATATTATCTCCTTTTGCCTGTCCTGTCTGACTAAAAGACGAATTGTTATCAATCCCTGCCTGACTGTATACAAGTTTCAGCTTGTCACCAACAAGTTTCTTTATTATGTTTTCAGCACTTGCGGTTGTGCTTGAAGTAAGATCGAGACTGCTCCCTTCGGGCAGCTTAAGATTAATTGTGAATTCAGCTGATTCTGACCTGGGCATGAATTCACTTCCAAGACGGGGGATCAGAAGCGCTGTAATTGCAAAAATTATTACTGAGGCAATAATTACTGTTAATCTATTCACAATAACCATTTCCAGAAACTTGCTGTACCAGGTGAATTTGAATGATTTTGACTTGGTGGCATCCCCTTTTTTATCGGGAAGCAGGACCGAAACCAGCATTGGAATAACAATTAAAGCAACAGCCAGTGATGAGAGCAGGGAGAAAGCAACTGTCCAGGCCTGGTCCTTAAACATCTCACCTGAAGCTCCATGCAGATATACAATAGGAAGAAATACTACAATGGTCGTAATTGTTGATGAAGTGATTGCAGCTCCAACCTCGCCTGTTCCTCTTATTACTGAATCAACAAAAGGAACTCCCTCCTCCCTAAGCCTTGTAATGTTCTCCAGTACTACAATTGCATTGTCGACCAGCATCCCAGCTCCCAGTGCAAGGCCTCCGAGAGTCATTATGTTCAGCGTCAGGTGGTTGAAGTACATAAGATTAAAGGTGGCAATAATAGATATCGGGATTGCCAGGCTGATGACCAGTGTCGTGCCGATCCTTCTGAGAAAAACAAACAGTATCAATACAGCCAGCAGTATACCGGCAATGAGGGTATTCTTTACCTCGCCAATAGCACTGTCGATGTAGTTGCCCTGGTCATGTACCTTGGTGAAACTGTAGCCGGGAAGCGCTTTTTCAAGATCAGTTATTGCCTTATCCAGACTTTTTACTACCTCAACAGTATTGAATTTGGGCTCCTTATAAATCAATAATCCTATGCAACGTTTACCATTCAGTGTCACAATATTTTCAGGGTCCTTATTATCAAATCTGATTGTGGCAATATCCTTAAGATATACAGGGACTCTTGAGGAAAGTGAAGCTGCCGATGCATCGGCTGTTGAAGCAGTGACTTCTGAGGCTGTCTGTTTAAATCCGACAATTATATTGCCGAGGTCATCGATATCTTCCAGGACACTGACGCCCTTGACAACATATTTAAGGCCCATATCAATTATTGAACCGCCTGAAACATTCCTGTTGTAGTTAGCTATCTGAGCTGCAATGGCATCAGAAGTAAGTCCGAACGATTCAAGAATATACCTGCTTGTTTCTATTACAACCTCGCTCTCGTCAGACCCTGAAAGCTTTACATCAGCTACTCCTTCAATCCTGACAAGTTCATTCCTGATATAGTTTTCGGCAGTTTTTCTGAGTTCATCCATGTTGGTGATGTTCTCATGCATTAGTCCGATAGTCATTACAGGAACTGCATTCGGGTCATATTGAGAAATGGTAAAATCCTCAAGATCTGAATTCTGGCTAAAGGTGTTAAGCTCCTTCTGAAGGTCAAGGAATGCCTCATCCATATCCTTGTTCCAGTCATATTCAACTGTTATTACTGCTGTTCCTGCCTGCGAAACCGATGATACTTCCACAACATCGCTTTGACGCATTGCCAGCGATTCAATCTGGTCGACGTAGTTTTTCTCAATTTCCTCGGGAGGTCTTTCTCCTGCTTTTAGTTCAATATAGATCTTTGGGTTATTCAGATCGGGAAAAAGATCAGTCCCAAGTTTACCAAACGAGATAAAGCCAAGCAGAACAATGCCCAGAACAAGCATCAGAACTGTAACCGGATATTTTACAGCGAATTGCGCAATCCTGTTCATGTGTTTACTGTATAATTTTTACTTTCGATTTATTGCTAAGCGTTTCAAAACCACTGGTAACTACCCTTTCATTAACAGTCAATCCTCTTGTTACCTCAACTTCAGTCAGATTCTCAAGTCCTGTTTCGATTATTCTTTCATTGGCAATCCCCCTGTCAACAACAAATACTGTTTTACCCCGTTGCCTTGAAAGAATTATATTTTTCGAAATAACGATTGCAGAATCTTCTTCGTTAACAAGAATATCTGCCTTGACAAACATACCGGGCCTCAGCAGTAAACCGGGATTGGGAACAGTAACATTCCCCTTGAAAGTCCTGGTATCAGGATTAATAGCAGGCGATATCTGTGTAATTTTTCCGGTTATTGTATCCTCGGGTAATGTATAATTGGTCAGGCTAACCTTTTGCCCGGGTTTTATATCTGACAAATACTTTTCAGGGAGCTGTACATCTAGGTACATTATATTGTAATCCATTATTTTAACTATTGTTGATCCTGTCTCAATCTGGCTCCCCTGCGTATAATAGGGCAGGTCTACAATTACTCCCTCTATAGAAGAAGTAACCCTGGTCTTTTCAAGTTGCAGGCGGGAGTTCTCGGCAGTGGTTTTTGCATTGCTGTAATTGATACTTGCAGTCTTAAGCTCTTTCAGTGTAACTCCACCTTTCTCATATAATGACTCCTGTTTTCTGAGTTCACTCTCCATCAGCTCCATGTTCAGTTCATTGGTTTCAAGCTGAATGGAATTGACGTATTCCTTATCCTCAAGTCTGGCTATCAGAGATCCTTCTCTTACCCTGTCGCCCAGCTGCCATGATCTGCCTGTTTTGGGATTTTTTTCAAGGAAATATGAAGCTGTGATTTTTGACTTCAGCACTATATCTCCTTTTGGATATACAGTACCAGTGGTACTTACATATTCACCAATATGCATGAGTTTCAAATCTTCAACCGATACAGGTATTTCAACATCAGCGTTGATGCTCTGGTCATTGTTTCTGCAGGAGTAAAGAGTGATAAGTAATAATGTTAAGATGAAAAATGATTTTTTCATATCCTTATTTTTTAGTTTTTATTTTCTAATGTCATTACGGGAGAAACCGGCTGTTTCTTTTCAAAATCATACAATGTCTGTATCTTCAGATTAAGCAGCTCAAGTTTATACGAAATCAGAGAATTGGTGTATGAGAGCTGTTTTTCCGAGAGCTGGTTCTGAAAAATATTAAGATCCATACCGGTCAGGTCGCCATTCTTATATTTTTCAAGATTCAGGTCATAGGTGAGCTGAGCATTGGTAACGGATTGCCTTGCTATTTCAATCTGGTTTTGGAGATTGATCAGGTTTCGGTAGATCTTCCTGATGCCCAGTACAATATTATTCTGTTCCTCTTCAGCAGAGATGTTCGCCGATTCTATTGAAGCTTCCGTTGCCTTTATCCTCGCTTTTCTCTCACCCCAGTCCCAGAGCGGTATTGAGAGAGATAAAGCAATACTCTCATTATCAGTTGGATTGTCATATAGGTTACCAAGGTTTTCATTATCTCCGAATAGACCGAATGTAAGACCCAGGCTTCCTTTAAATTCATTCAGCGCTTTTGTCTGAATCAGATCGAATTGTGATATTTCAATATCAATTTCACGTTGCCTCAGCTCCATCCTGTTTGCCAGTCCCTGGTCTATTGCAAAGGCAATATCAACTTTTACAGTATCCACTGCAATATTTGGAATAACAATAATATCGTCGAAGAGAGTAACCCCGATCAGGAGTTTAAAATCATCCTTGGCATTTTCAAGTGATACCAGGGCATTTTCATAGTCCGATTTTGTTGTGGCAAGGTTAAGTTCGGCCTGGAACATTTCCTCGCGGGCTGAGATACCTGCATCAACCTTATTTTTAGATACCTCATAGCTTTGTTGCATGTTCTGATATGCCTGTTTTGCTATGTCAAGACTCTGCTGCTGTTGGTAGACATAGTAGAATGCCTGCGCGACCTGGCGTTCGAGAGCAAGAAGCTGTATTGCATAATTCAACTGTGAATTCTCAAGTGCCAGTTCCAGTTCTTTCAATGTAAGTTTTGTTCTGTTATAGGTGAATAGAGGCTGATCCAGCCTTAATGCCAGATTATTGTTGAATCCTTTTGTAGTGGTGCCCGAGTACTCACTATAAGAATCAGTATATCCGAATTTGTTCGTAAGCGAGATTTTCGCATCTGTAAGCTTTATTGGCTGAATAACAGAAAAGGTACCGTAGCTCTCAGTTGCATTGTATGTATTATAGTCAGATATGAGATTATTGAATTCCCTGCTCTGGGTGTAGCTAATAGGATTCAGTGTAAGAGCAAACTGTGACTTGAGGGCTGCATTCTGGGCATTAAGATTCTCCTGGCTTCTTATAAGATTCAGCCTGGTTTTTTTCATCGAAGGGCTGTTTATTTCAGCAGTGTTCAGTGCCTGTTCAAGCGTCAGCCCCTGCTGCGGGAGAACCGTTGTGAAATTCATAGAAAGCATTCCGATGAATATTAATTTCAGCCTGATTATATCCCCAAAGCATCTAATCTTCATATTCTTAATTTTTAACTTCTAACTTTTAACTTTTAACTTTATACTTATTCCACCCTGACCCACTTCACTGCATCACCTATCACCAGTCTGCCTGATGACTGGTTTGTAAGTACCACTCTTGCAGTATCGGTTGACAAATAATATCTTCCCAGATTATTCCATTCTGCATCAGCACTTTCATAATCAATTGTAATATCCTCAATTCCGTCATCATTATATACCTTGTAATGGAAATCCTTAAACCGGCTGTCTGCCTGTTCATCTTCCATACCTTCAGCTCTGCCAGGCCCTGCAGTACCAGCACTTCTGTCACTCCTGATACGTCTTAGATTCATCCTCTTGCCGACATAGCAGTATACATCATAATATCCGGGATCATTTATTTTTGTAGCCCATGTGACAGACCTGTCTCCTGAGCCTCCCCTGGTGTAAACAGCTGACCGTATATATTTCCCAAAATAGGTTGTCTGGACAACGGGTTGCCAGTACTCAGGTCTCATCCACTGGCTAACCTGTTTGTATACGTTGGTCTGATTATTGGTAATTCCAAACAGTTTTTTGAGAGGACTGACAGTAATGAAGTCGCTTGAAGAGAATCCCGGGTCTTCGTTGTCAATGATGATCTCTGCCGGATTATTCAGCACCGGTGCATCAACTATCATTTCCTCCTCAGGTAATGAAAGACGGCCTTTAATCTTAGTTGCCTCATTAACAGGCATGTTGATCCTTCCTGGAATGTTCTTTGCAAACAACGTATTGATAAACATACCTCTTGGTTGAACATCATTAATAATTGATATTTTTTTCGACTCGGACGGTTCAAGAAGTACAATCTTCGAAATATCTGAAGCTTCCATTCCCCTGCCTTGCGTTATACCCTCTCCGGGTCCACCTCCTGGCTGGAACGCACCTGACATCCTGGCACCTCTGCCTCCTGGCCCTTCACTTCGGAAGGCAATATTGAACAAACCCGGTACATTCTCAGGATTTGTTGCCGTAAATGAAACAAGGTACCTCAACCTGTCATTAACTAATATTTCATTTACCTGCAGGCCGGAGAAGATAAATCCTGGCTGATCCTTTCCTTTGAACCAGTTGTCGAGATAGGGATAGAAATCAAAACCGAACCTTTCCAGGATATCTTCCCTGAATTTAAGGATATCCACTCTCTCAAACTTGTGATTATTACAATATTCAGCAAACCATATTTTGAATTCCTCTATTCCTGCTTTTGATCGCAGAAGGTTGAAAAACCAGTCGCCTTTAACGGCAAGTACTACTCTAACTGTATCGCCACCTGGATTTTGTTCAAGCAGTTCCCTGAAGCTTTTATCCTTAAGGACCAGGTTTGCTTTGTCATTTTCAGAGAGATTTCCAATCATGGCTGAAAATCCCTGACGAGGTCCCAGCTGAACAAGTTGCTGAAGATGTGATTCGAAAACTGCATTTATTACAGGATATTCCGATGAGAAGAAGTTATTTTTGTAGAAATAGAAACTCGGCCCCAACTGATACCTTGATGGTTCATTATAGACCTGATCCCCGGTGAATACAAGGCTTTCACCATTAATGAAAATATTTCTAACAAAATCATTAAAAAGTCTGACCTGTAGCTCTTTATCGGTGATTACCTGGTTGTTGCGGGCCATTCCCTTCTTCTGTCTTTCAAATCTTTTACTGAAACCTGCAGCATCAAGAGTAGATAGTTTTTCCGGTAAAAGGATCATTCCTGGCTGAACTTCTGAACGGGTCTGAGTGCTGTTTCTCGGGTAAGAGTAAAACTGAACTGGTACTTCCAGTAAAGCAAGCGATTTGAAGGGATAATTGGTAGAAAATGAAGTTTCCAGATCTCTCATTATTCCTGATACAAGAGTGGGTAATGTGTCTTTAAGTTCAGCAAGGTCTTTTTTATAGTAATCGTTACCCCTGAAATGATGAGCAATATACGTTATAGAGTCAACCCTGAGGGTATCTGACTGATAATCTCCTATAGCAACTGTTAATCCAGTGAGCGGACCTTCAGGCAGGTAAGTTACATAGGTTGAATCATTTCTCCTGAGTCCCTGGGAAATTACATTCAGCCCTTTTTCTGTTTTTACTTTTAGTGTATACCTGGTGAAATTTATTTTTATTCGTGCCGGGTTGGATGGATAGTAATTCAGGGATGCCACTGGATACCAGTGTGTTTCAGGTGTGAGAAGAAGATAGTCGTCCTTAAGAAAATATTGCCGCTTGTTAACATTAACCATTGCAATCCTGTACCTGTTCTCCTTAATATTGTCACTGAAGTTTGGTGAGCAGAAAGCTTCATTTATTTTTCCTGAATACTCAAAAGTAAGTGTGTCATATTGCCCTGGAAGAAGTATTGCCGATGGCTCTATCTCAATTATGTGGTTTGTCGTTTTGAAACTTAGATTGCCATCCTGCCCTGTTATTTTATTTACAGTAAGAAGTGGGTTAAGGGAAAATAGATAATGATCAATTGGATTCCCGTTATCGTTTTTAATTTTTAGTCGGGCACTTGCTTCAATCATTTCTCCTTTATGTGTAAGTTCTATTGAAGCATCAGTAACCAGAGGGAAATCGCGATTTTCAAACAGCCTGTTTGTTTCAATAACCATTTTTCGGGTTTCCCTGTTGCCAAAGAAATTTGAAACAGTTTTATATCCACAGAAAACGGCTCCTGTCAATGAGACAAACAGGAATATAATGGCCAGGGTAGTGTGGAGCTTTGACTGGGGCAGTCGTCTAAATATCAGTACAGTACCCATTACCAGGGCCATTCCTGCAAAGAAATATAGAAGTCTCTGAAAGATAATCGCTCCAGGATTATCAAAACCTATAACTCCCGATTTAAATACCGGCAAACCAAATGCCATGTAATCAAATATAGACCCTGCTCTATACCATAGCCAAAACATATCAAGCGCTGCAATACCGAGGAGTAAAAGAAAAGTTATGGCCTGATTTCGGATTACTGACATCAGGAGAAAGGCAAGTCCTAGACTGAAGGTTATTGTTGGTATTGTAAATATCAAGAGGTATTCGATATATGAGATAATATCGACTGACATCCTCTTTGAAATAATATTTATGATCAAAGCTATGCCCAGTATTATCAAATTAAGTCCAAGGAAAAGCCTTATGATCCCCCATGTCTTACCCAGAACATATTCGAAGTTTGACATTGACCTTGTATAAAGCACCTCATTGGTATCAAGCTTCTTATCTCTTTTAAGGAAATCCGCTGCCAGGAATATGACAACAATTGCCTGTCCTATATTTAAAAGATAAAGATTTATAAGCGGTATTGAAGATGAAATGGAAACCATATTCCAGGGCTCATCACCTACTGGGGAAAATATCCCGATATTCATGAAGGTAAAAATGACCAGTGTACCCAGCGAGAAAAGCCTGAAGAACCAGCTTCTCCTGAGGGTTATCGCTTCAAACCTTGCGACAGTACCGGCATTATGGAGAAAAGACATTTATTATATTTTTGTTAATCAATTATATATGCCTGAAGTTTATGCTCCATATAATAAACATAAGCATCTTCAATATTGGGTATTACAGAAGTTGCGTTGAACTCCGGAGGATTATCTGAAACAATCTGTACTTCCCATCCTGTTTCAACGGGAATAGTAGAAATAACATTATATTTTTCCTTAACTATATCATATTCGTGCGGGCTCAGGATCATTTTGTATACATGGCCCTCTGCCTGTTTTACCAGATTCTCCGGTGAGCCATTGAACACAAGTTCACCTTTGTTCAGAAGAGCCATCCCATGGCAGGTTGAGGATATATCTCCGACAATATGTGTTGATAGAATTATTATTACATCCTTTCTGCTTAACTGTGAAAGGATATTTCTGAATCTTATTCTTTCATCAGGATCAAGACCGGTAGTTGGTTCATCAACAACTATAATCCTTGGATTTCCAATCAGGGCCTGAGCTATTCCAAGCCTTCTCTTCATTCCTCCAGAAAGTTTATTAGCCCTTCTGTCGCGTACCTCAAGCAAGCCTACCTGATCAAGAAGTCTGTCAACTTCAGACATTCGTTCTTTCCTGTTTTTCATTCCTGCCAGGGAGCCTGCATAGTCGAGAAACTCCCATGTTTTGAGAGAGGTAAAAAATCTGAAGTCCTGTGGAAGATATCCCAGCATACTTCTAAGTTTTTTCCGGTGCTTCTGAATATCCGAACCATCAATAAGTACCACACCTGATGTCGGTTTCATCAAAGTGACAATGATCCTCATCAGGCTCGATTTCCCTGCACCATTTGGACCAAGCAGACCAAACATCCCTGCCCCAAATTCAAGATTAATATCTTTAAGAGCATGGTTCCCGTTGGGGTATATCTGGTTAAGTCCGAATATCTCTATTTTCATACTGAGTATCGCAATCCTTTATATATTTCAGTTATTACTATATTGACTTCTTAAAGACGGCAAATATTTCAAATGTGACAGATAAAAGTGATTTTTCAGGATGTTTTTTATCAATTATCAAAGCTATGTAAGATACATGAAAGACAATGACAGGTTTAACCGATTATTGCATAATAAAAGTAATTCATATTTTTGTAGGCTAAATGACAGCTGGTGGTATATCAGACAAATAAAGGAAAGATAATCAATGACCCGGTCTACGGTTTCATAAGTATTCCCGGAGATTTTATCTTTGACATAATTGAACATCCATGGTTTCAGAGGTTAAGGAACATAAAACAACTTGGCCTTACCAGTTTTGTATATCCAGGAGCAAATCATAGTCGGTTCCAGCATGCTATTGGTGCTTTTCATCTTATGGAGATGGCTGTTGCAACTCTGAGGAGCAAAGGTGTAATGATTTCAAATGAGGAAGAGGAAGCTACTTATCTTGCAATACTCCTCCATGACATTGGGCATGGACCTTTTTCTCATGCCCTTGAAAATTCTATAATTGAGGGGATCTCACATGAAGATCTGACGCTGCTCCTTATGAAGAAGCTGAATGAGTATTATAAGGGAAAGCTTGATATGGCTATCAATATTTTCCTTGGCAGTTACCACCGGAAATTCTTACATGAGCTCATATCGGGCCAGATGGACATGGACAGGCTTGATTACCTCAGGAGGGACAGTTTTTTTACCGGAGTGATAGAAGGATCAGTGGGTTCGGAAAGGATAATAAGAATGTTAAATGTAGCTGATGAGCATCTTGTAGTTGATGAGAAGGGGATATATTCACTTGAGAAATTCCTGATCGCAAGAAGGCTCATGTACTGGCAGGTATATATGCATAAAACAGTTCTTTCTTCTGAAAGTCTGCTTGTCAGGCTGCTACAAAGAGCAAGAGAGCTTGCATCTTCGGGATCTGATTTATATACAACGCCTGCCCTTAAATTCTTCCTTAAGAACAATATTGAGAAGCGCGACCTCTGGCACGAGGGAACTTTTACACCAGGGCTGGTTGCATCAAATTTTGTACGTCTTGATGATACTGATATACTTGCTTCTTCCAAATACTGGGCCGATCATTCTGATAAGGTGCTCTCCGACCTTGCTGGCAGACTTATACGAAGAAATCTGTTTGCCATAGAGCTGCAGAATGACCCATTCCCTGATGACAGGTTGGTAAACCTTAAAAAAATGGCAGGAGATTTGATGAATATTAGCCCGGAGCATACAGATTATTATATTTATGCAGGAACTATTTCAAATATGGCATATGCACCTGATTCTCCGGAAGTTAAAATATTGCGGAAAAACGGTAGTACAGATGTAATATCATCTGTCTCAGATATGTTTGATCAGAGGTTCATATCGGAAAGAATTATAAAATATTTCCTTTGTTATCCAAAAGAGTTACGGTAGATAAAAAATTAGCAACATGGAATTTACAGCTTCAGTTATTGCGGGATTCTTGAAAGGTGAAATTGAAGGCAATCCCGAGGTTAAAGTCAATACTATTGCCAAGATTGAAGAAGGTCATGAAGGCGCCCTTTCTTTTCTTGCGAATCCTAAATATGAGCACTACATATATACAACAAATTCATCAATTGTGCTCGTAAATAAATCTTTCGTGCCATCGGGTAAAATAAATGCGACGCTTATAAGGGTTGAAAATGCATATGAATCTTTTGCAGCTCTTCTCAGGATGGTTGACCAGGCAAGGCCCAGGAAGAAGGGCATCCATCCTACGGCAGTCATTGAGCCTACAGCAAAGGTTGGAAATGATGTTTACATCGGTCCGTATGTTTATATTGGTGATAATTGCCATGTAGGTGACTCCTGTTCGCTTTATGCAAATGTCTATATTGGTGATAATACAAAGGTTGGAAGCGGGTCAGTTCTTTATATGGGAGTTAAGGTTTACCATGAATGTCTGTTGGGAGAAGGCTGCATCATTCATGCAGGATCTGTGATCGGGAGTGATGGTTTCGGTTTTGCTCCTCAATCGGAAAACGAGTATATGAAGATACCACAGCTGGGGAATGTGATCCTCGAGGATAATGTGGAGATAGGAGCTAATGTTACAATTGACAGGGCTACAATGGGATCGACAATAATCAGGAGAGGGGTTAAGCTTGATAATCTTATACAGATCGGTCATAATGTTGAAGTAGGAGCTAATTCAGTTATGGCTGCACAGACAGGCATTGCCGGATCTACCAAGATCGGAAAGAACTGTATGTTCGGAGGCCAGGTAGGGATTGCAGGTCACCTCAAAATAGCAGCAGGATCAAAGATTGGAGCACAGGCAGGGATCCTCGGAGATGTAAAGGATGAGGATACCGTAATTATTGGATCTCCTGCATTCGAGATAAAACAATTCATGAAATCCTCTGTTTTATTCAGACGTCTGCCCGATATGAAGGTAAAAATCGATAATCTTGAAAAGGAGATAGAGACACTGAAAAAGAAGTAGTTCAAAGCAGATTCGGGACAGAAATTGCTGTTTTCAATTGAGTTATAGGATAATTATGTGCATAGTTCGAATTTTTTTTACTTTTTTTGTACCCGGAAACTTGAATCAATAATCAATACTCATGAGTGAAAAGCAAAGAACTCTTGCTAAAGATGTTAGTCTTAAAGGTAAAGGGTTGCATACAGGAATCGATGTCACAATAACCTTCAGGCCGGCACCGGCAAATCACGGATATAAATTCTGCAGGGTTGATCTTCCTGATAAACCTTTAATAGATGCCCTTGCTGAACATGTTACTGATACTTCAAGGGGAACAACACTTGTTCATAATAATGCTTCAGTTCAGACTATTGAGCATGTGCTTGCAGCACTGCATGGTCTTTGCATTGACAATGCACTTATTGAGCTTGATGGTCCGGAAGCACCAATTATGGGAGGATCTTCCTGGAAATTTGTTGAAGCAATTAAAGCGACTGGAATTGTTGAATTGAAGGAAGACAGAAATTATTTTGTTGTAAAGCAGAAAATCACCTATTCGGATGAAGAACATGGTGTTGACCTGATTGTATACCCTGATGATCATCTCAGCATTAACGTTTTGATTGATTATAATTCAAGGATCCTTGGCAACCAGTATGCCATACTTGATACTATTGACGATTTTGAAAAAGAGGTATCAAAGAGCAGAACATTCGTATTCTTTCATGAACTGGAGCCACTTTTTAATATGGGCCTGATAAAGGGAGGAGACCTCGATAATGCAATTGTAATTCTGGAAAAAGAGGTTGAACAATCTGAAATTGACAGGATTGCTAAGCTTTTTAATCGTCCTGGGATAAGTACACATACTGCAGGCATATTAAATAATACAGAGTTAAGGTACCCGAATGAACCTGCCCGCCATAAACTTCTGGACATCATGGGCGACCTGGCTCTTGTCGGACATCCAATTAAGGGAAAAGTAGTTGCCACACGCCCCGGACATCTTGCCAACACCAGACTGGCAAAGTTAATGAGGCAGGAGATGAAGAAGGCTCTTTCAAAAATGGATGTGCCTGTTTATGATCCTTCGCAGCCTCCGGTATTCACACTGGAGGATATCAAGAATAAGCTTCCTCACAGGTACCCATTCCTTCTTGTTGATAAGATAATTACTCTCGATGAGAGCTCTATCGTCGGTATTAAAAACGTAACATTCAATGAGTCATTTTTTCAGGGACATTTCCCGGATGAGCCTGTTATGCCAGGTGTTCTACTCGTGGAAGCACTTGCACAGACCGGTGGTCTGCTGGTTCTAAGTACGGTTGAAGATCCTGAAAAGTATTCAACCTATTTTCTTAAAATTGACAAAGTAAAATTTAAAAGTAAGGTTGTGCCTGGTGATACTATAATTCTGAAAATGGAGCTCACAGACCTGATAAGGAGGGGAATTGTCACCATGTTCGGCCAGGCTTTTGTCGGAAATAAGCTTGTTATTGAGGGAGAACTTACAGCGCAGGTAGTAAAAAATAAAATCTGATAATATGATTTCGAATTTGGCTTTTATTCATCCGGAAGCGAAATTAGGAAAGGATGTTGTTGTTGATCCTTTTGCATTTGTTGACAGAAATGTTGAGATTGGTGATGGGACCTGGATAGGACCTAACGCTACAGTTCTTTACGGTGCAAGGATCGGGAAAAACTGTAAAATATTCCCTTCATCTGTAATATCCGGAATCCCCCAGGACCTTAAGTTTGTTGGAGAGGAAAGTACTGCTGAGATAGGGGATAATACAACAGTGAGGGAAGGAGTTACGATAAACAGGGGTACTGCAGCTGCAGGCAAAACCATTATTGGAAATAACTGTCTTTTAATGGCTTATGCACATGTGGGTCACGACTGTATGATAGGTAATTATTGTATTATTGGAAATGGAAGCGGTCTTGCAGGAGAGGTCAAGGTCCATGACTGGGCAATTCTGAGCGGAGGTACACTGGTTCACCAGTTCGTCAGAATCGGAGCACATGTGATGATAGGAGGCGGGTCAAAAGTCAGGATCGATGTACCACCCTATATAAAGGCTGACCGTGAGCCTCTTGCCTATATGGGCCTGAATTCAATTGGTCTGACAAGGAGAGGTTTCAAAAAGGAGACTATAGATGAGATACACAATATTTACAGGGTCCTTTTTCAGAGTGGCTTAAATAACTCCCAGGCTCTTCAGAAAGTTGAACAGGAATTCAGGCCTTCAGAAGAGAGGACCTATATTATCGATTTCATAAAGAATTCAGAACGCGGAATAATAAGGGCAAGATAGGTAGTGTTCAGCTGATGCTGCAGTTTATTATTTTGCATCTTTCCAGCCCTGTGCAGAAATCTCTACTTCTGAGCCATCATCTCCTACAATATAGTTACCGGTTCCTTCAGAAGTCATATGGCCAATGACCTTTACTTTCTTAAGGTTCTCCAATTTATCAACATTTTCGAGAGGGACAGTAAAAAGAAGTTCATAATCTTCTCCTCCATTAAGTGCAGTCGTAACCGGATCGATATTAAACTCTTCGGCCAGCTTTGAAGTCTCATAATCAACAGGTATCTTGCTGTAGAAGATCCTGCATCCTGTATTTGACTTCTTGCATATCTGCAACAGATCAGAGGCGAGTCCTTCAGTTACATCTATCATCGACGATGGTATAATCCCTTCTGACTTAAGATCATTAATCAGTCCGGAGGGGAATTCAGGTTTCAGCTGCCTTCCGATAACATAATCGTAACCTGACAGATCTGGTTCGATCTCCTTATTCTTTTCAAACAGCCTTCGTTCCCTTTCAAGTAACTGTAATCCCATAAAGGCTGCACCAAAGTCGCCCGTAACGCAAATCAGGTCATTCGGTTTTGCACCATCCCTTTTTATTATTTTTCCTTTTTCAGCAAAACCAATAGCTGTAACACCTATTGTTAAGCCTGTAACAGAGCTGGTTGTATCTCCTCCCGCAAGATCAACCTCATATTTGCTGCAAGCCACGCTTATACCTTCATATAACTCTTCAACCTGTTCAACAGAAAATCTTGAACTGACACCCAGGGAGACAAATAATTGCGCAGGGGTTCCGTTCATCGCGTAAATATCGGAAATTGCTCTTATCACAGCTTTGTATCCCAGATGTTTCATGGGAGTATATATCAGGTTGAAGTGAATTCCTTCCAGGAAGAGGTCTGTGGATACGAGGGTAAGCTTCCTGCCTGAATCAATTACGGCTGCATCATCTCCAATGCCTGTTTGTGTTGATTTATTTACCGGATTGAAGTCTTTGGTTAAATGCCTGATAAGACCATATTTGCCAAAGTCACTTATTGGAGTATTGATCATTTATAACAGTTTAGACATTTATTATATCCCTTCCAAAAGGGCTTAATGCTATTGCTGTGAGTTTGAAATGCTGAAGTCCGAATGGGATTCCAATTATTGTTATGCACAGAAATGCCCCGAAGAGCGCATGTGTTATTGCAATCCAGAGTCCTCCGCATATAAGCCACAGGATATTCATAATTATATAAAGGCAACCTGATGATCTTGCATGGACCCTGGTATCTCTGCCGAATGGCCATAATGCAAGGGCTGCCATTTTTAGTGTTTGTATGCCAAACGGTATTCCTACAATTGTTAATATAAGAATAATGCTACCAATGAGATATTCAATGGCAATTATTATACCCCCGAATATGAGCCATATAAGATTTCCCAGGATTTTCATAGCTGCTACTTGTATTTATTATTCAAGAATGACATTCTTGTCTTTTGGATATTTTACCGAATATGACAATACTATCTGCTTTGACTCCTGTGGTTTCAGTTCAAGATCCCATATTATTTCTCCTGTCTGGGAGCTAAGTCTGCCACCTGACAACTCGACTGGTTCAACTGTTATGCCGCTGTTTGAAGATACCGGCATCTGATCATGAAGTGTTAATTTAATGCCAGTTGACTTGTTGTTCCTTAGTGTGAGAAGAAATGAGTAATTTTCAGTTTTATTTGCCCCTATCACTTTTCTGCTTGTAAAGTCCTGTCTCTTTTCACGCTTTACAAGAATACTGTTGTCAGTACCAAGCGAGAGGGTCAGAGTATCAGTTACCTGATTCACATTGAGGGTTGATTTCCCGACATATGAGTTTTCAAAATACAGAATTGCCTCCCCTGACTGAAGGCTAAGGTCAGACCAGTTGGTAATATTGGCTGTGAGGTAGGCATGCTGAGAAAGCTTGGGGATGGTTACATATTTGTATTCAGCTGGTGAAGTAAGTCTTTGAATTTCTACAGTCTGAATCTTGCCATCAGAGGGAACAGAATAAGGTATTGTAACATCAAATGTTATTGTTGTCTCCCCGGTTTGTTTCTGAACATTTATTGGAGCAGATTCCATTTCAACTGCCTCCTCTTTTAATGTCATAATATCAGCCACAGCAGGAGCCGCTTCACGGGCAATCCCGGCAGATTTTGCGTGACGCATTACAGGTACCGGTATATAATAGTCAACAAACCATGGATAAAGAACAGGGATATCACCTGACACCCATGGTGTTGCGTTGGAAAAGCTAAGTTTTACATCCTTCCAGGCTACACCGGTGTTCTGGTATACATTAGCTTTATAAAATATAGTAACCGGATTTTTAATATCTGTAACCCTTATATCATACGACGGATACCATCCGGCATTCATTACCACATAACTATAATTCAATTTTCCGGTAACCTGTTTTTCTGAGCTTACTGTTATATAAATCTCCCCAGAAGGAAGATTCTTTTTGTCAAGTTTTTCGGATATTTGCTGCTGAAGCGCCGCTATTTGTTTTTCATAATCTTTTATTTGTCTGTTCTTTTTCAGAACAGTCATTGTAACCTGGTCCATGTTACTGGTATAAAGTTCCATTACACCCTTGAGCTGTTCAACCGAAAATGTAGTCTCTTTAACCAGGATTCCCCTGTTTGCAACCAGGAAAGCTTCTTTTTCCTTCAGTACTGTAATGGCAGCTTTTTCATCCTCTACCTTCATCTGTGAAGTTTCGAGTTCAGCCCTGAGCTTTTTTATTTCAGGTGACTCTTCAAGATTCTGCAGGTAATTATTCTGATGATTTACAGAGAGTATTGTAAATTCACCAAATCCTTTTACCTGGACAGATTGTGGGTCAATGTACGGGGAAAGCGATGAGAGCTTTAGCATTGCTTTTCCAGGATTTATATTAACTGTTGTTTCATGATCGATCTGTGCCCTGTCAGGAAAGACTGTAACATGTTTAATTTCAGCCTTTATCTCCTTTTCAATCTGCGCTGAGACTGTGGAATGCGCCATTATAATGGCTGACAAAATGATAATAGTTCGTTTCATGATATGATTCTGAATTTATACTCACTTCATTTTTGGCTGCCATCGGACAACCAGGTACCGGGCAGTTGATTATTTTATGTTCTTTATTATCAGCAGGTTCCCATCCAAGCAGCAGGTACAGGGTAAAGAATCCTATCACATAAGCAACAGCCACGTGCCAGCCATTCTTTACCCATTGGACTACATCGCGTCCTTCGGGAAATTTATTGGTAATAGCCACTCCTGCCGAGGAGCCAAACCACACCATTGATCCTCCGAATCCCACAGCATACGCGAGCATTCCCCAGTCATAGTGTCCCTGGTCGAGGCAGAGCTTTGTAAGAGGGATATTGTCAAAAACTGCAGAAAGAAAACCATAAGAAAATGCTGTTGCCCACGAAGCATCAGGAAGTTCCTCAACAGGCATGAGTGATGCACAGGTTACAAGACAGAGCAGGAAAATAGTGCCCTTGATCGCTCCCGGGATCTCTTTCCAGGGGACAGGCCTGATTGCAGCCCCTATTAATATTGCAATCCAAACGCCTAGTGCCGGCATGTCATAAAGGATGTTGGAAATTATAGCCCCGGCGAGTATCAGTGCTACATTGAAGATCTTCATCCAGTCAACTCTTATATTGGGTTTTGAATCTTTCTGGATCCTATGATATCTATCCTGTTGGTGAGATGCAATCCACGCAAAGAAAAAGAAAGCGGCTGCTGCGGCTATAAATGCATGCAGAACATTAAATGCGCTTACTCCATCAATCCACATCATAGTAGTAGTAGTGTCTCCAACCACACTGCCGGCTCCACCGGCATTGCTTGCAGCTACAATTGCAGCAAGATATCCCAGATGCACTTTTTTATGGAAGACAACTATGGCAATTGTACCTCCTATCAGGGCAGCGGCAATGTTGTCGAGGAAAGCAGACATTATAAATACGAAAATTAGAAGAAGAAACGGACCCTTCCAGTCATTAGGAAGATAATGAGGGAGAATATCCGGGACTCTTGACTCTTCAAATATTTTTGAAAGCAGTGCGAAACCCAGAAGCAGTCCTCCCAGGTTAAGTAATATCCCCCATTCACCCTGGCGGATGTGTTTATTCAGTAACTGGTCTGATAGCGGAAGCTCCCCAAACAAGTGCTCACCCAGGTGAAAGCCAGGATCAAAGATTAACTTGAAAGTAAGAAGAACGGTTAAACCAATAAGCGCTACCCGGAATGTCTGATGGTGAAAAAGTGCCACACCAAGAAGGACAAAACCGAAAATTATAAATTCAACCCTTACCGGGCCTACCATGGGAATATTATTTCCGGCAGCGAAGAGTGAAAATGGTGATAGTAAAACTAATGTTGCAATAATTAGTTTTTTGCTGTTTAACCAGAACAGCGATCTCAGTGAGTTAATCATATGAAAGATTATAAAACTGGTAAATTGAAAATTGGGGTGTAATTTAAAACTTATTTCCCTTATCTTTCCTGACAAATTCATCAAATTCTATATTTTACCGCCGCCTTGCTTTGAATTTGTCAAATCCTTCAGCTCCAGATCTTAGATTTTTGCTATTTTTGCATATTTATTTAGATTAAATTTAATTAAGAGAATAACATTTTGATTTCATCCTTGTTCTCTATATAGGAGAAATATCTTTTGAAATATTCAGATGGAAAAAGAGCAGGATAAAATATTGGATGAGGTTACCTCGGGTAAGTACAAGTACGGATTCTATTCCGATATTGATACTGAACAGATTGAGAAGGGTTTGAGTGAGGAGGTCGTTAAAATCATCTCTGCAAAGAAAAATGAGCCGGACTGGCTTCTGGAATTCAGGCTGAAAGCTTACCGTCACTGGCTTACGATGAAAATGCCAACATGGCCCAATCTTAAAATCCCGGAAATTGATTACCAGGATATAATCTATTATTCAGCACCCCGGCAAAAACCAAAACTTAATAGTCTCGATGATGTGGACCCTGAACTTAAAAAGACCTTTGACAGGCTGGGAATCCCGCTGGAAGAGCAGAAACATCTTTCAGGAGTAGCTGTTGATGCGGTTATGGACAGTGTTTCCGTAAAGACTACTTTTAAGGAAACTTTGGCTGAGATGGGAATTATTTTCTGTTCATTCAGTGACGCTGTAAAAGAGTATCCCGATCTGGTAAAAAGGTATATGGGAACTGTTGTGCCATATACCGATAATTTCTATGCATCTCTTAACTCGGCAGTATTCAGCGACGGTTCATTCTGTTATATTCCAAAAGGTGTCAGGTGTCCGATGGAACTATCTACATATTTCAGAATAAATGCTGCGAATACAGGTCAATTCGAAAGGACTTTACTTGTAGCTGACGAAGAGAGTTATGTAAGTTACCTTGAAGGATGTACTGCCCCTTCACGTGATGAAAATCAGCTTCATGCGGCAATCGTTGAGATAATAGCAGAAAAGAATGCCGAAGTAAAATATTCAACAGTTCAGAACTGGTACCCGGGTGATAAGGATGGCAAAGGTGGAATTTTAAACTTTGTTACGAAAAGAGGGATGTGCCGTGGTGAAAATTCAAAGATTTCATGGACTCAGATCGAGACCGGGTCAGCCATTACCTGGAAATATCCTTCATGCATATTGCGCGGGGACAATTCAACAGGTGAATTCTATTCGGTTGCTGTTACCAATAATCATCAGCAGGCTGATACAGGAACAAAGATGATACATATTGGCAAAAACACTAAAAGTACAATTGTTTCGAAGGGAATCTCTGCCGGGAAAGGACAGAACAGCTATAGGGGACTTGTCAAGATACTTAAAAATGCCTCCAATGCAAGGAACTTTTCACAGTGTGATTCTTTGCTGCTGGGTGATAAATGTGGTGCTCATACTTTTCCTTACCTTGAGGTTGACAACCAGACGGCAATAGTAGAACACGAAGCTACAACCTCTAAGATAGGTGAGGATCAGATATTCTATTGTAATCAGCGGGGTATTTCTACAGAGGATGCTATTGGACTGATTGTTAATGGATATGCAAGGGAAGTTATTAATAAGCTTCCGATGGAGTTTGCAGTAGAAGCACAGAAGCTTCTGGAGATAAGTCTGGAAGGAAGTGTGGGATAGAAAAGATAAAAGATAAAAGTAGAAAGATAAACGTAGGTTAAATAAAATGCTGGATATTAAGAATTTAAAAGCCTCTATTACAGGCAAGAATATATTAAAAGGGATAAGCCTTCATGTTAAACGGGGTGAGATACATGCCATAATGGGCCCCAACGGCTCAGGCAAAAGCACACTTGCATCAGTACTGGTTGGACGCGAGTTCGCCGAGGTAACTGAGGGAACAATCACATATATGGGTAATAACCTTCTGGAGATGTCGCCGGAAGACCGGGCCAAAGAGGGTATTTTCCTTGGATTTCAGTATCCGATAGAGATACCCGGAGTGAGCATGGTCAACTTCATGAAAACTGCAATAAATGAAAAGAGAAAGCATCTCGGGCTGGAACCTCTTTCAGCTTCTGATTTTCTGAAGATGATGCGCGAAAAGAAAGAACTGGTTGAAATAGATTCCAAGCTTGCTAACAGATCAGTTAATGAAGGTTTCTCAGGCGGGGAAAAGAAGAAGAATGAGATTTTTCAGATGGCAATGCTTGAACCAAAACTGGCAATACTCGATGAAACAGATTCAGGGCTGGATATTGACGCCCTTAAAATTGTCGCAAATGGAGTCAATAAACTTAAAAGACCTGATAACGCATTCATTGTAATTACTCATTACCAGAGGCTTCTCGATTATATCGTACCTGATGTTGTACATGTACTGTATGACGGGAGGATTGTTAAAACAGCAGGGAAAGAGCTTGCCCTTGAGCTTGAAGCAAAAGGATATGACTGGATCAAGAAAGAGGTTGAAAACAATGTTGTGGCATGAACGGAGTTTCTGACATAACAGAGAAATACCTGAGACTGTACAGGGAAAATATTGATAAGATTTCTTCATTATCTTCTCCTTATATCAACTCATTCAGGAGTGCTGCATTTCAAAGGTTCAGTGAGCTAGGAATACCCACAAAAAAAGACGAGGCTTATAAATATACTAACCTCGGTCTTTATTTTGATCACGATTACAGCGGGTACTTCATGCCTGTGGAATCGGATTTTGTGAAAGCGGAAGAATTCAGGTGTGATGTGGAAGATCTCGATACCCATGGATTAGTTCTTCTAAACGGGTTCTACCCGACAATTAATGAAAAACTAAGGCAGTTGCCAAGCGGGGTATGGATAGGCAGTCTTAATGAGGCTGCAATGAAGTTCCCTGACCTGGTTGAGAAACATTATGGAAAGTATGCTTATAGTGAAACGGATGGACTTGTTCACCTTAACACTGCAATGGCTTCCGATGGAGTTTTCGTATGGGTGCCTGAAGGGGTAAGGCTCAATAAGCCTGTTCAGGTAGTTAACCTTGTTCAGTCAGAGGTTGACACATTTGTTCAGCTAAGAAACCTTTTCATTGTAGAAAAGGATGCTGAGTTTTCAATAATAATTTGCGATCATACACTTGCACCAAAGAAATTCCTGACAAATGCCGTAACCGAGATATTTGTTGGAGAAAATGCCCATTTTGATTTAATTAGAGTCCAGAATGAACATAATGCTGCCTGCAAAATGACTCATACATTCATGCACCAGGAGAAAAAAAGCATTACCTCATCTAATAACATGACCCTTCACGGCGGCCTGGTACGTAACAGCACTTATCATTACCTGGGCGGTGAAAGAGCAGAGACTAACTCCAGCGGATTGTTTCTGGCTGATAAATGGCAGCATGTTGACAATTATGTAAATGTTGATCATGCGTTTCCAGACTGCACCAGTAACCAGCTTTTCAAGGGAGTGCTCGACGACATGTCCACGGGCGTTTTTAACGGTAGGATTCTTGTAAGACCTGATGCACAGCGAACTCTCGCATACCAGAAAAACAATAATATTCTCCTTACTGATGACGCCAGGATGGATACCAAACCACAGCTCGAGATATTTGCCGATGATGTGAAATGCAGTCATGGAGCCACAGTAGGCCAGCTCGATGATAATGCATTGTTCTACCTGCAGTCACGCGGAATAAATAAACGCGAGGCAAAGCTGATGCTCATGTTTGGATTTGCACATGAAGTTATTCAGAATATCAGGATAGAACCTCTGCGTGAAAGAATGGACAATCTTGTGATGCAGAGACTCAGAGGTGAATTGTCGAGGTGCGCAAACTGTGTTGTGAAATGTGGTTAATATGCAGAATAGTTGAAAGATATTTCTGAAATACGGTCCGATTTCCCGATCCTTACCAGAAAGATATATGGTAAACAGCTTGTCTATCTTGATAACGGAGCTACCACACAGAAACCTCAGTGTGTTATTGATTCTGTGAATGAGATACTGACTTTCTATAACGGTAATATTCACAGGGGTGTTCATTACCTCAGCGATATGGCTTCAGAATATTATGAGAATGCCAGGCAAAAGGTTGCATCGTTTATCAACGCAGGGAAAAAAGAGGAGATCATATTCACTTCAGGTACCACAGGATCAATAAATTCAATTGCATTTTCATTCGGCGAGAAATATATTGCACCGGGTGATGAAATAATTGTAAGTCACCTGGAGCATCATGCAAATATTGTCCCCTGGCAGATGTTATGTGAAAGAAAGGAAGCTTCACTCAGGGTTATCCCCATGAACCAGAAAGGAGAAATTATTCTTGAGGAATATTTCAGGCTGCTGTCACCAAAGACAAAACTTGTTGCTGTTACCCAGTTTTCAAATGCTCTGGGTACTTCGTTGCCGATAAATGAGATTATTGAGGCTGCTCATTCAATTAACGTCCCTGTACTTGTTGATGGAGCTCAGGGTGTTCAGCATGGGATTGTTGACGTGACAAAGATGGATTGCGATTTTTATGTTTTTTCAGGGCACAAAATTTATGGGCCTACAGGTATAGGGGTACTCTATGGAAAGGAGAAATGGCTCGACGATATGCCACCTTATCAGGGAGGAGGGGACATGGTCGACAAAGTGACATTCGGAAAGACCACATACAATCAGCTTCCATTTAAATTTGAGGCCGGGACAATGAATTATGCAGGTGCAATTGGTCTTGGGACAGCCCTCGATTATTTATCAGGCCTTGGCCGGGAGGAGATTGCTTCACGGGAGAAAGATTTATTGTCCTATGCTATTAAAAAATTATCACAGATTGATGGTGTCAGGATTTATGGTAATGCGCCGGATAAAATTTCAACAGTATCATTCCTTATTAATGGCATACACCAGTATGATACCGGAATGGTCCTTGATAAATTAGGTATTGCAGTCAGAACAGGAACACACTGCGCTCAGCCTGTAATGGATTATTTTGGTATTGACGGTACTGTGAGAGCTTCGATGTGCTTCTACAACACAACAGAGGAAATAGATATCCTTATTGATGGAATAGAAAAGGTAAAAAGCATGTTTTGATATAATATATATATGACAATCAGCGAAGTACAGGACAAAATTATTGATGAGTTTTCATTTTTCGATGACTGGATGGATAAGTATAATCTTCTGATAGAGATGGGCAAGGATGTTCCTCCTATAGATCCTAAATATAAAGTAAAGGATTTTCTTATCGAAGGATGTCAGTCTAAGGTATGGCTTCGTCCTGAGTTTGATGGCAGTGTTATTACTTTCACAGCTGATAGTGATGCAATAATTACCCGGGGCATAGTGTCCCTTCTTATAAAAGTTCTTTCAGGGCGTACACCACAGGAGATCATCTCAACGGAACTTTATTTTATTGACAAGATCGGGCTTAGGCAGAATCTTTCCCCGACAAGGTCAAATGGACTGCTGTCGATGGTCAGGCAGATGAAGCTTTATGCCATGGCTTATGATGCCAGGCAAAAAATAAAATAATTATGGATTCAGCTGAAAAACTTGAAATAGAAACAAGGATAGGTGAGGTACTCAGAACCATCTACGATCCTGAAATTCCGGTTAATATCTATGATCTCGGACTTATATATGATATTGATCTGGATGATGATAATGTTGCCCACATTACAATGACACTGACAGCTCCCAACTGCCCGATGGCTGAAGAGCTTGTTGAAGAAGTGAAGTATAAGATAGGAGGAGCCAAAGGAGTTAGGGAGGTCGATCTGAAGCTTACCTTCACTCCTCCATGGGACAGGAGCATGCTGAGTGATGAAGCTAAACTGGAACTCGGATTTCTTTAAAAAAATCATAAAATGGCCGCTTCTGCGGAAAAGAGTCTATCGGATCTTATCAGGAAGAGAGCTACTGAGCTTGGTTTCGATCTATTCGGTATTGCACGTGCGAGGAAGCTGGCCGAAGCTCAATCTGTTCTTTCCAGATGGTGCTCTGAAGGCATGCATGACAGGATGAATTATCTCTTGCGTGAACCAGAAAAAAGAGCAAACCCCGAAATCCTCTTTTCTGGTGCCAGGTCAATGGTTGTAACAGGGTTAAATTATTTTACCGATAAGCGCCAGATACATCCGGATGTTCCTGTTATTTCAATATATGCACTTGGGAAAGACTACCATGATATTATTAAAGGACGACTGGAACTATTACTTGATTATATAAAAACAATTGCCCCGGAGGCCGAAGGAAGGGCATTCTGTGATGATGCACCTCTGCTTGAAAAACCATGGGCCGCTGAGGCTGGTCTTGGCTGGAAAGGGAAACATTCGATAATAATTAACGACAAAATAGGTTCATTTTTCTTTATCGGAGTACTTATCCTTAACATTGATCTGGAATATAACAATCAGGTTCAAAATGATAAGTGCGGCAGTTGTAGCCTATGCATTGATCATTGTCCGACAGGTGCAATAAACAATGACAGAACCATAGATGCCAGGCGTTGTATTGCCAACCTGACGATAGGGAACAGGGGTTCTGTACCGGAAGAGATTATCCCATTGATGGACAAGCGAGTTTATAGCTGCGACATTTGCCAGGATGTATGCCCCTGGAATAAAAATGCAAAACCTCATAATGTTCCTGAATTCATTATCTCTGATGAATTGGCAAATATGTCTAAAGAAGAGTGGCTTGCACTGGATAAAGATAAATTCGATTCTCTTTTTAACGGAACCCCTGTGGAAAGAGTAAAATTTGAAAGGTTCAAAAGGAATATTGAGGCTGTAATAGGGAATGTCCTGTGAACCAGAGATCTATGAGGGTGTCTCAAAAGTCAAAACTCATTAACCGCAAAGGACGCTGAGTCCCGATAGTTATCGGGATTTCGCGAAGTTCGCAAAGTACTAAATATAAACATTTTGGCTTTGCGTACTTTGCGCCAGCTTTGCATACTCTGCGGTTAAAAAAGACTTATGAGACAGCCCCTTTTATAGGTCACTATCTCCTATGATTGTTACTACAACTTCACGTCTTTTCCTTGGACCGTCAAATTCACACAGGAAGATGTTCTGCCAGGTTGATAGACCAGGCTCGCCATCAACAATGGGTATTGTTTCTGAAGGGCCAATTATCCCTGCCTTAAGGTGGGAATCACCATTATTATCCTGGTGGTCATGCTCCCAGATACCTTCAGGGATCAGCTTATTCATCAGTGTTACAACATCATTCTGAACCGACTGGTCCCAGTTCTCCTGGATCATTATTGCAGCAGTTGAGCCCCTGGAATATACAGATGCAACACCATATTTGACCTTGCTTTCACTTATCAGGGCCGTTACCTCTTTTGTGATATCATACAGACCATTATGACGGTCGGTATGCAGTACGATTATCTTTTGCATGCTACTACTCTTTTCCCCTGCCTGACGACAGGAGTTAGCACAAAAGTACAGGATGTTTTTTACCTTGCTTATGTTTTTACGTCTTATTATTATAAAAAAGACTCATTTTGATAGATCCAGGACTTATAGAAGAATGCAGGGGAGGTAATCTGAATAATTTCAGGAAGGTTGTGGAAGCGGCTGCCCCTTTTGCCTACTCGGTGGCATTCAGAATGCTGGGTGATGAAGATCTCGCAAAGGATGCAGTTCAGGAGACAATGGTTACTGTGTGGCAGAAACTTGAGGTTATCAAATCTCCTGAGGGATTTAAATCATGGCTTTATAGAATTGTAATAAACAAATGTTATGATGAATTGCGAAAGCGAAAAAGGAATCATGAATATTCCCAGGATGAAAAGATATGGAAAAAACTGTCTGAGACTTTATCTGATAATGCATCAGCAGACCTGGAGAATATAGAAATGGCTGCTATCATATCAGGGTTAACAGAAAAACTGAGTCCTAAGCAAAAAGCTGTGTTCATTCTGTCTGACCTTGAGGATATGACAAATGATGAGGTAGCCTTAATAACCGGGATGAGTAAACTGGTAGTAAAGGCGAACCTTTATTATGCGCGAAAAAATATTAAGACAATGCTGGTGAAATATATTTGAAAATGAAAAATGTGGATGAAAAATACAGGAGAGCTATCGATGTGCTTAAGAGATCAAGACCTGTTCTGACTGACGCATATGATATCGAGGGAGAGGTGATTAGTAAAATCACCTTATTATCCGGAAAAGAGAAGGTCGGTTTTTCTGTTTTCGATTTCCTTTTTGGCTGGACAGAAATAGTCTGGATAAGGAGAAGCCTTATTACTGTCTCATTTGTTCTGGTGGCAATTTTTGTCTACCAGCAATCAATGATAGTGAAACAACTTAACTGGCTCAGCACACAGATAGGTGAAAATCAGGAACAGCAGGTTCACAGTTCCTTTTCGGAATATTCGGGTCGGTTAAAGCTTTTAAAGATATCGGGGAGAGGAGTTCAGCAGAAAAACAGTACGGTGTCAGAAGAACAGCTTGATATGATTCTGAAATCACTTGACAAGTTGCAAACAGATTATGAAAACCTTATGAAAATACTAAATGAAAATCCGGAACTTAAAGAACTGGTTGATAAGAAGCTCGATGATATAGATTATAAAAAAATAAAGCTATAAGCCATGAATACAAAATCTCTGAAACTTATAATTTCTATTATTCTTATTTTGATTGTATCATGTGATGAACCTGAAACAGTTGTAACGAACATTATTCATCCTGATGGTTCAGTTACCAGGAAAATTGAAATGAGGAAGAAGGATAATAAATTCAAAATTACCGATATACAGGTTCCTCTTGACAGTACATGGGCAATTGCAGATTCATGTGAAATATCATTAAAAGGAGACACTACATGGATAAAAAGGGCAGTAAAAGACTTTAAAAATGTTGAAGAGCTAAATCTTGCCTATAAAACCGATTCCGGCTGTAACAGCAATCTGAAAAGAAATGCCTCTTTCAGTAAAAGATTCAGGTGGTTCAATACTATTTACAGGTTTTCGGAGACCATATTGAACAGATTTAAGTATGGCAGCCCTGTTTCTGAGTTTTTAACTAAAGATGAGTTGCAATGGTTTTATAGTCCGTCCGGCGATAATGAAGCCAGATTGAATGGTCCTGATAGCTTGAGATATAAATCGTTATCCGATACAATTGATAAAAAGAAAGATGAATGGTTTTTCAGAACTATTGTATCAGAATGGGTAGGTGAATTCTCTGAACAACTTGGACCAAATACTGAAAGGGATATGTGTCCGGACTCCCTGAAGAAAAAAGAAAATATTCTGCTTGACATAATTAAAGCGCATGGGGATGATATAGACAGCCTCTGGAATTCGGGATATATTCTTAATGAATTTATTGGTGAGTCAAATTCTTTGAAATACAGAGCAGAAGCTGACAGTGCTATGGATATTGTTGAGGACAGGATCCTTTTAAGATTTGTTGGATATTCAGTAAGAATATTAATGCCTGGTAAGCTGATCTCGTCAAATGGCTTTGCTGACAGCAGTCAGTTGCTTGTCTGGCCTGTTAATGATGAATACTTTCTTACCGAACCATATGAAATGTGGGCCGAGTCGAAAGTACCTAATATCTGGGCATGGATAGTCTCAGCAATCTTTATTGTTTTTGTGGCTACAGGTATAATTGTCAGGAAAAAGAAGAGAGACTGAATCCTCAGCCTCCCATCTTACCAAACCTTAAACCTGACTTAAACCTGTATTATCTTTCATAATCTTTTAACATTAGCATTAGCTTCTGGCGGGTAAAGAATATCCTGCTTTTTACAGTACCTATCTTTAACCCAAGCTCCTCGGCAATTTCCTTATATTTATATCCTTCAATATGCATTCTGAAAGGGATCCTGAATTCATCATTAAGCGAATCAATTGCTCTTTCTATTTCAGCTTCCGAATAACTTGATTCGGGAGATATAAAGCCCTTATCTCCTGGCTGGTTTAAATAGTAAAGATCCTGTGTCCCATCGATGATAGTGTTTTCCTTTACATTCCTCCTGTAGTTATTGATGAATGTGTTCTTCATAATTGTAAAAACCCAGGCTTTGAGATTAGTATAATCTACAAATTTTTCCTTGTAAGTTATAGCTTTAAGATATGTATCCTGAACAAGGTCAAGAGCAGTATCACGGTCGGAGGTGAGGCTCATCGCAAATCTGTGAAGATTGCCTTTCATCTCGATAAGGTTGCTGTTAAACTCATATTGTGTCATGATATATATTTTATAGTGTTGGTACTTTTATTAATTGTTGAAGCAAATCTATACAAATAATAAAAGATAAACAAATCCGAATATCTTAATATATGTTAAATAACTCACTTTTATAAATAAGTAAATAATGTAAATAACAGTAAATAAGTATTATGCAGGATTTTTGAAAGGCGGTTTCTAAATTACATTTAAATAGATATTTTATGACTTTATGCCGTCTCTCTCCATTGAGGATCTGAAATTGAAATAAAGAATCATTGATTTTCAGGCAAATTATTAGTTTATGCTATTATTGACGGCAGTCATATTCTTTCGTATACACTTATGTCTTTTATTGCTCCGACTTTTGTACTTTTAAAGGAAAATTCATTATGGATTTTAGTATTAAACTTAGTAACGGGATCGTTTTGAGGGGGATTGCCGAGAGCCCCGGAGAAAATACAAAGGCTGTAATGATTCTTGTTCATGGGTTGGGAGATCATGTTCAGCGATATAAGCACTGGATTAATCTATTTAAGAATGAAGGGATAAGCATTGTTGCTGTTGACCTTCCGGGACACGGTAGGTCACCTGGCAGGAGGGGACATATTTCAAGTTATAATGTTGTCAGGGAAATGATCGATATCCTATTAGATACTTCAAAACAAACCTTCAGCGGCATACCTGTGTATATATATGGTCACAGCATGGGGGGAGGAATGGTCCTTGATTATCTCATAAGGACAAATCCCGGAGTGGCCGGAGCTATTGTAACATCACCATGGCTTAAACTGGCAAATGAACCTCCGAAAATAAAACTTGTTCTTGCATCACTGCTGAATCACATTTTACCTGGATTTATTCAGTCATCAGGGTTGAATGCTGATTATATTTCTCAGGACAGAGAGGTTGTCAGACTGTATAAGGATGATCCTCTTGTCCATGGAAAAATATCGGTACGTCTTTGCAATATTTCATTTAATGCTGCAAAATTTGCACTTGTGAATTCTGCGGAACTAAAAGTACGGACACTTCTGCTTCAGGGGAGCGATGATAAAATAGTATCTCCTCAAGGTAGCATGGAGTTTGCTGCAAATGCTGAAAAAGTTGACTTTAAAATTTTTGAAGGAGGATACCATGAGTTGCATAATGAACCCTTCAAATCTGAGGTTTTTGATTATATACTAAAGTGGATTAATAATAAACCCTGATACCGCATCAATTATTCTGTGAGATGAAATTCCGGACAACTATCATTCCAGATCCTTCGAATACACCTATATCGTACAATAGCGGGGTAATGTTTATTGGGTCTTGTTTTGCAGCATATATGGGAGAACAGATGAAGATGCGAAAAATGCCTGTGATGATAAACCCGACAGGAACAGTTTACAATCCTGTCTCAGTTCTGAATACCCTGGATGCAATCATAACTTTAAAGATCACGTCACATGAAGATGTGTACAACCACAACGGTACCTGGCTGAGTTTCAATCATTATACTGATTTCTGCGCTGATGATCCGGAAGTTCTGATAAAAAAGATAAATGAAAATAATTTAAGGGCAGCTGATTTTCTGAATAATGCAGAATTTCTTTTTATAACATTCGGGACTGCCCGGGTGTACAGGTTCAGAGAAACCGGCATAATAGTTTCCAATTGCCACAGGATCCCAAATTCACAGTTTGAAAATGAGCTTCTGGAAGTCAGCAGTATTGTCGGTCAGTGGCTCCCTTTACTCGATAAAATATCTGTCATTAATCCCGGTCTCAGAATTGTTTTTACAATCAGTCCTGTCAGGCACTGGAAAGACGGGGCACATGGTAACCAGGTGAGTAAGTCGGTTTTATTCCTTGCAGTTGAGGAGTTGCTTAAGCATAGATCCCGGCCAGGTTATTTCCCAGCTTACGAATTACTGATGGATGACCTCCGCGATTATAGGTTCTATGCTGATGATATGCTTCATCCCTCATCTTCTGCTGTTGAATATATATGGGAAAGGTTCTCTGAAGTTTATTTTGATAAAGCGACTTCTGAAATGCAATCAGAGATCCTTAAAATTACCAGAGCAATGAATCATCGTTTTATTTCTGATTCAAAACAGAAGAAAAAGACCTTTGCAGAAAATGTTCTTAATCAGATATCCAAAATAGAAATACTTGATAATCAGATCGATCTAAGTGTTGAAAAGGATCATTTTCTTAGTTATCTGTAGCTATAATGATTTTCGGGATCGGCATTTTTTTCATGATTGCCAATGATCATTTGGCATTTTATGCGTAACAAACAGTCAAAACAATTTTAGTGCGGGTCGGGTTAACTATACATTACTGAAAAAAAGGAGCTTATATGAACAATTCTTTTTTTTTATTGTTTTGTAACAAAAAAGGCACATAAATGAGGACAAAAATAATTCTGTTTATTCTACTATTAATAAGTACGGCTGTTTCTGCTCAGGATAACTCAGGTGTTATCAAAGGCCGAGTATACAATACAAAGACAAATGAAGGAGTTCCTTTTGCGACAATTCAGATATGGGGAACTACTATTGGAGCTGTGACCGATTTTGATGGTAATTTTTCGTTTACTGGAATAAAGCCGGGTTTTGTTGAGCTAAGAGTCTCTTCAGTTGGTTTCAAACCATATATTTCAAGCGCTGTTATGGTAACTAACAGCAACCAGGTAAATCTTGAGATACCTCTTGAGGAGATGGAAATAGCTCTAGGAGAAGTTGTAATCAAGGCATCACCGTTTGTAAAAAAAATTGAAACACCAATATCAGCAAGGATAATAGGGATAGATGAAATTGAGAAAAATCCGGGTGGTAACCGGGATATATCTAAAGTAATACAATCTTTTCCAGGGGTTGCATCAACACCTGCTTTCAGAAATGATGTAATAATAAGGGGAGGAGGACCAAATGAGAACCGATTCTATATAGACAATGTTGAAATCCCTTATCTGAATCACTTTTCCACACAGGGTGCATCGGGCGGTCCTGTCGGGATAATAAATGTTGATTTTGTCCAGTCCGTTGATTTTCTTTCCGGAGCTTTCCCCGCATCCAAAGGAAATGCACTGAGTTCAATACTTAATTTCACTTTTGTTGATGGGAACCAGGATAAAATGAAATACAGGGCAACATTAGGTGCTTCTGACCTTGGCCTGACTATTGACGGTCCGGCGGGTGAAAAAGGGACTCTTCTGATGTCATTGAGAAGATCATACCTTCAATTCCTGTTCAGTGCCCTTGAACTGCCTTTCCTGCCTACGTATACGGACTTTCAGCTTAAGTATAAGATCAGACTCGATCCGAAGAATGAATTGACAGTTATTGGTCTCGGTGCAAAGGATGATTTCCGGCTGAATCTTGATGCCAATGAAACCGAGTTTCAAAGATACATACTTGATTATATCCCTGTGCAGGAGCAGTACAGCTATGTAACAGGACTGGTTTACAAGCATTACCGGGATAATGGTTTTGATACATGGGTGCTTAGCCGCAATTACCTGAATAATTCCCAATATAAATATCTTAACAATGTTGAGGCTGATACCAATAAAACTCTTGATTATCTCTCAGGTGAAGGAGAGATTAAAGCAAGGTATGAACGGACAATACTCGGAGATAAAGGTTTCCGGTTGACATATGGTGCAGGCTATGAATATGCACACTATAGAAATTCAACCTACCAGTTATTCTATTCAGGCAGTCCCATTGCTACAGAGATAAACTACAATACCAATCTCAGGTTTGGAAAGTATAATGCATTTGGGCAGGTTAGCCGTTCTTTCATTGATACCAGACTTACTTTATCGTTTGGATTGAGAACTGATTTCAATTCATATTCTTCTTCAATGCTTAATCCTCTTACACAGCTATCACCCAGGTTGTCAGCATCATACGGGCTTACTGAAAAACTCAGTCTGAACTTCTCAACAGGCCGTTATCACCAGTTGCCGCCCTACACAGCTCTCGGATACTCAAATCCACAAGGGGAGCTTGTAAATAAAAGCAATGATCTGAAATATATGACTGCCGATCATTTTGTAACAGGTTTTGACCTGTTGCCTTCAGAGAATATTCAGTTCACAATAGAAGGTTTTTATAAAAACTATTCAAACTTTCCCTTCTCCGTCAGAGACTCTGTTCCGCTTTCAAGCAAAAGTGCCGACTATGGTATATTTGGTGATGAGGCACTTGTTTCAAGTGCCAGGGGACGAGCATATGGATTAGAATTGCTTGGCCGCATAAAGGAGTTTAAAAATGTGAACCTTGTATTCTCTTACACTCTGGTAAGAAGCGAGTTCGAGGATATTGAAGGGGTTTTAATACCTTCATCATGGGATAACAAGCATCTTTTCAATCTTACCGGCACCAAGAAATTCAGACGCAACTGGGACGCAGGATTCAAATGGAGGTTTGTAGGAGGGGCTCCATATACTCCGTATAATTATGAGAAGTCATCCTATAAATTTGCATGGAACCTTCAGGGGAGAGCTTATATCGATTATTCAAAATTCAATACTGAAAGGTTAACGGCATTTCATCAGCTCGACATACGTATTGACAAACAGTACTTCTTCAATACCTGGTCACTTATGTTGTATGCAGATATCCAGAATGTTTACAACCATAAAGCTGATCAGCCCGATCTTCTGCTAAGGGAGACTGACAGTAGTGGCAATCCGGTTACTGATCCTTCTAATCCCCTGAAATACAGCCTAAAATATGTTGAGAATAAAAGCGGAACTGTACTTCCGACAATAGGAGTGATTATTGAATTTTAAGAGAGAAGATATGAAAAGGACATTAATAATAATTACGATACTTATAGCAGCTGCCTGCTCAACTGCAACGATGAAAAAGAAGGAAGCCACTCCGGAACAGAAGACAATAATTACTTCAAATCCAGAGGGTGAGGGACCTGTGATTACATTAGAACTCACAAAAGGGAAGTCATTTTATTATCCTTTGATGGCAGCCTGGCTTGAAGATGCAGAGGGTAATTATGTTCAGACACTATTTGTCCCTGTTACTATTGCGACGGGTGTTTTTAAATATGGCAAACAGGAGAAAAACAAATGGGTTTCTGCACCAAAAAGAGCTCCTCAGACTCTGCCATATTGGTCTCATAAAAGAGGAATAAAAGCATCAGATGGGCTTTATATGCCAGGACCGGAAAATCCGGTTTCAGATGCATATTCCGGTGCAACCCCAGCGCAGGGTTTTATCCTGAATGCAAAATCTGACAAAGAACTTCCACAGGTATTCAGAGTGATGTTCGAAATAAATCAAAACTGGGACTGGAATGAATACTGGACCAATGATAAGTACCCTGATAACGAAAACTATAAGATGTCATGCCAGCCAGCTCTTGTTTATGAAGCTCAGATTGATCTTGGAAACCTTCAGGAAAGTTACAGGATGCAACCAATCGGGCATAGTCATTACTCAGGGGAAACCGGCGAACTTTTCCCTGATCTCAGTACTTTAACTACTGCCCTGAATATTGCTGACTCCATTGTGGTAAGAATCAAATAGTCTTACCAATAGAATCGGCAATTTTTATAAAATCTATCGGATCTGAAGCATACAAAATCCTGTCAGCTCCTTTTTTAACATTGTAAGTTGAAGAGTCTGTAAAGATTATTTTCTTTAGCATCAATGATTTTCCAATGTTTCTGAAGTAGGAAATTTTCTTTTCAGCAAAGTCAAAAGAACTTGAATTTACAATCAGATACTCAAATGCTTTTATTTTGTAAATCTCCACAACTTCTGAGGGAGGCAGTATGCCTCCTGTGAATATCACATTAAATCCTCTTTTTTTAAGTGCATACTTATAAAACAAGAAGTTGTTGTAAGTGATATTATCCGAAGTATTGATCATTGCAATTGAGGGAGCTGAACCTTTAACAGATGATTTCAAAAGAAAATCTTCATGAATTATGATGTGCTTAATGGTATTTCTTACAAATTGTTCCTGTGCTCTTGAAAGACTTCCGGTTTGCCATAATATCCTCGCTTTTTCAAGCAATGGGGAAATATACCTGCAGTAAGCCTCCTCAACTCCATGGCGTTCTATAATCGAAGTTAAAGCATCTCTGAACAGTGACTCGTTGAATCTGATTGCATTGGTAAGAATTTTGCCGGGCTGAAAATCCTTAGACATATCATCATCCTTACTGCTTATATTCATGACTTTACGAGTCAATTCGTCTTCTTCAAGCCGTGCTATCTTGGATATTTTGATCCCATTGCGATTCAAAAAAGAAACATTAAGTATTTTCTTGAGTTCCGACTCATTATAAGTTCTTATGTTAGAGTCCGTTCTGTCAGGCTCCAGAATATTGTATCTCTTTTCCCAGATCCTTATTGTATGGGCTTTTATCCCTGAAAAGTTTTCAAGGTCTTTTATTGAAAACACATTTACCTCGTCTTCCATAGTTCTGAAATTTTAATTAGAGAAAGTGAATACTTTCAGAATATTAAACAAACAAGAAAGGAGTTTGTTTAAAACAGGATTAATAAATTGTTGCGAGATTAATTGCTGATTAGCAGGCGGTTAATGATCTAGTCGGTTTCTTCTACCATTATTTTTTTAACCACCCTGGTTCCATCGGCAAACTGAATGGTAACCAGATACATGCCTCTCTTTGCATTGTCAAGGAAGATTCGTACCGTCTGTATATTACTATAACGATTCTTATATATATCCTGGCCAATTATATTAGTGATCTTGATAAAGGAAATATCCTTATCTGTTTTAATGGTAAAATTATTCTCTCTTACAGGGACAGGATAAATAGTAACACTGGTGGGAATACTCTCCCTGAGATACTCCCTTCCGGCCAGGGAAGCACTAACGCGGGCTGTATCCTTTTGTGAATAAAGGGTAAACGCAGTCATTATCAAGAAGATAGAGAGTAAACCTTTCTTCATATACAGCTATTTTATCCTTAACATACAAAAACTGTGCTAAAATTAATAAATTTTATCAAATTTGTCCAGTATCAACTTTGCTTTCTCAAGATCTTCAGGCGTGTCAATGCCGATACTTTCCCAACTTGTAACCGCAGTTCTTATTCTGAAACCGTTTTCGATCCACCTGTTTTGTTCAAGAGATTCTGCAGATTCGAGCGGGCTTTTTGGAAGACTGGTTATCATTCGCAGTACTGAGGTCCTGTAAGCATATAAGCCAATATGCTTATAAAAAGCATGTTTCCTTGTCCACTCATCTCTATCTGCATCTCTTACATAAGGGATCACCGACCGGCTGAAGTAAATGGCATCACCGGATGTATTAACAATAACCTTTGGCTGATTTGGATTAAAAATATCTTCCTGAACCTCAACCTTTCTGATAAGAGTTGCAAGATCAACTCCTTCTGCATTGAAGCAATTCATGATAAGCTTTATCTGTTCCGGCCTTATAAATGGCTCATCACCCTGGATATTTACTACGATATCAATCTTTTGCCCGGTTTCTGAAATGATTTTGTCTGCAGCTTCAGAGCATCTGTCAGTACCGCTAAAATGATCGGGGGAGGTCATCACTGCATTTCCGCCAAAAGACATAACCTTGTTGAATATTCTTTCATCGTCAGTGGCAACATATACCGACTCCATAACCTTCCGGACCTGTTCATAAACTCTCTGTATCATAGTTTTGCTGCCAATCATTGCAAGAGGTTTGCCCGGGAACCTTGAAGAGGCATATCTCGCCGGAATAATGCCGGCAAACTTGTTACTATGGTTTGACTTCATCCTGCTAAATTACTAAAATTGCATTTCCCTATGATTTAAAAAAGCGTTAAATTCGCAGTTCGAATATGAGTTAATGAGAGATTTACAAAATATAAAGCAGAGGTTCGGGGTAATCGGTAATTATGAAGGACTTAACAGAGCCATTGATATAGCGGCACAGGTGGCCCCGACTGACCTTTCTGTGCTTATTTCTGGTGAGAGCGGAACAGGGAAAGAGATATTTCCCCAGGTAATACACAGTTATAGTACAAGAAAGCACGGACAATATATTGCTGTTAACTGTGGTGCTATCCCTGAAGGGACAATCGACTCTGAACTGTTTGGCCACGAAAGGGGTTCATTCACCGGAGCAACAGACAACAGGAAGGGCTACTTCGAAGTGGCTGATGGCGGAACAATTTTCCTTGATGAGGTTGCTGAACTTCCCCTTTCAACCCAGGTAAGGCTGCTCAGGGTTCTCGAAACAGGTGAATTTATTAAAGTGGGATCGTCAAAGGTGCAGAAAACCAACGTAAGGGTAATAGCAGCAAGTAATGTTGATGTTACCAGGGCTATTGATGAGGGAAAGTTCAGAGAAGATCTTTTTTACCGTCTTAATACTGTCCCGATCAGAATACCTGCACTGAGAGAAAGAGGGGAGGATATCTTTCTCCTGTTCAGAAAATTTTCAGTTGATTTTGCTGAAAAATACAGGATGCCCGCTATAAGACTTGATGCAGAAGCAAAAGATATGCTTTTAAATTATTCCTGGCCTGGCAATGTAAGACAACTGAAAAACATTACTGAACAGATCTCTATAATAGAAAGTGAGAGGGAGATAAACGTAGAATCATTAAGGAATTATCTTCCTGAATATAAGGGAATGAAACTGCCTGCTGTTATCAGGAAAGATGATGAAAGGTCATTTGCCTCTGAGCGTGAGCTTCTGTATAAGATACTTTTCGATATGAAAAGTGACATGAATGATTTGAAAAAGCTTGTTTTTGACCTGATCAGAAGAGGAGATATTGATCTTCAGTTCAATGAATCCAATTCCGGACCTATTAAAAATCTCTTCAGGGAGACAGAGAGGGATGTTCCAAATACGGAAGATAATGAGCCAGCACAGACTGATTTTCAGGTACATGCCAGCAGAAAAAACATTCAGGATACTGAGGAGATAATTGAAGAGTCACTTTCGCTTGCAGACAAAGAAGTTGAGATGATAAATAAGGCTCTGGAGAAATATAAAGGTAAGAGAAAGCTTGCTGCCCAGGAACTGGGTATATCTGAAAGAACCCTTTACAGGAAAATAAAAGAGTATGGGATTGAATCTTAGTACCAGATATTTCAGTTCAGAAAAGATTCTGATGAATTTATTTATGGCATTATTTATCGCCATGTCGGGATGCAAAGTAAGCTATTCATTTTCCGGGGCAAGCATCTCTCCGCAGATAAGGACTCTTAGCGTACAGAATTTTCTGAACAGGGCACCTCTTGTTCAGCCGGGACTTGACCAGACTTTTACTGATGCTCTCATCGACAAATGTAAAGCTCAGACTGGTCTTGAGATTGTAAGTAATCTTGGAGATGTAAGTTTTGAAGGTGAAATAACGGATTACAGGACCATGCCTCTGACGGTTGCTGCAGATGCCTATGCAGCCATGAACAGATTCTCAATTACAGTAAGGGTGAAATTTATTAATACAGTAGACTCTGATCTGAGCTTTGACCAGACTTTCACACGTTATGAAGACTATGACAGTAACCTTGACCTGAGCGCTGTTGAACAGGATCTGGTTGAAAAGATAGTAGAATTGATAATAGAAGATATCTTCAATAAAGCATTTGTCAACTGGTAATTACAGATGAACAGAAATGACTTTCTGAATATGATCGGAAGCAAGACCCCGGTGAACAGATTTATGCTGGGGGAAGTTTATGAGCTGGTGGATCTTTTTCCATATTTCCAGAGCGCCCATATGCTTTTGCTGAAAGGGCTTAATGATAATGATGACGTTAAGTTTGAGAAGCAGCTAAGAACCTCCGCCGTCCATATTGCAGACAGGGAAGTACTTTACTATCTTCTCACAAATGAGAAACATTCGGAACCGGAGGCGGAAAATAAAGATGCTGAACCGGTACCTGCATATTCAGAAATGGCTGATCAGTCGCCCTTTATGCAGCAGACTGTTATTGAAACAGCAAAAAACAGCGATCTTCTAATTTCCGAGTTCGAAAAGGATGCCGCAAAACAGGGAGGAGAGGAACAGGATGTAAGCTCATCAGCTGGAGAATCCCATTCTGTGCTTATGCCTGAAAGCAATTCGGATGAAGAATCTGAAAGTATATTTCTTATAATGGATGATAATGTTCAGGACGCAGAGGAAAGAATCTTCTTCATGGATCCAGGGTTCCCAATGTCTGAAAAGGAGGAGCTCCTTGAACTTGATACCGAATTGGCTGAAACAATTTCCAATGAATCTGATTCTGAACACAAAGAAATTGTACCCGAAGGGAGCAATATAGATTCAAGAAAACAATTTCAGAATGACCTGATTGATAAGTTCATCATTGCAAATCCCCGGATTGAACCTGTCCGGGATAAAAGTGACCTTCCGGTTGAAGACCTGTCTAAACCTCATATCGTTGAGAAAGGAAGTTTTGTGACAGAAACGCTGGCACGGATTTATGTTTCTCAGGGCTATTATTCAAAGGCTATTGAGATATATGAAAAATTAAGTTTGAAATTTCCGGAAAAAAGCAGTTACTTTGCAGCTCAAATTGAAAAAGTTGAAGAGTATATAAAAAAATAGAGCGATGGGAATTTATGTTTTTGTTTCGGTTCTTGTACTGGTTGCATGCTTTCTTCAGATATTGATTGTTCTTGTTCAGAATTCAAAAGGAGGCGGCCTTGCTGCCAATTTTACATCAGCGGGTCAGACAATGGGCGTACGCAAGACTGCTGATTTTCTTGAAAAATCTACATGGACGCTTGCCGGAGCTATTCTTATACTTTGTGTGGTTGCAACTGCAACCATACCACGGGGTACTGAATCGGGACGTTCAAGAATTGAAAATCAGATTCAGAATGCAGTTGATCCGAATGCTATACCAACGCTTCCTACTGCAATTCCTGAACCTTCTTCATCTCCTGCCACTGATCAGCAGAAGCCTGAGAATTAGAAACACATTTGAATTGTCATAATAAAAAGTGTCAGTTTGTCACATACTGACATTTTTTGTTTTTTATTAAACTACTGTTATTTAGCATGTTGGTATTAGCAGCTGTCAGTATATTTTAAAACATGACAGTAAGATGGACAGGAATTCATTAAAGTCGATACAAAATGGCATTTTTTTGCCTTTGGCATGGAATGTGATCAAAATGGAATTCAGAATTGATGTTTAACTTTAAAACTAGATAAAATGGCACAAATCAAAGGAAAAATCTTAGCAGGAAAGGTTCTTGTTAAACCTAATGAAGCTGAGGAAAAAACTGCAAGTGGAATTATTATTCCTGATTCAGCAAAGGAAAAACCCCGCCAGGGCAAAGTAATACTTGTCGGTGCTGCAAAAAAGGATGAGGAAATGGAAGTCAAGAAAGGTGACCAGGTTCTTTATGGCAAATACACCGGTCAGGAGCTTACAATAGATGGTGATGATTACTTACTCATTTCACAATCAGATATTCTGTTTATAGCATAATCAAAACGCAACAATTAAAAAAATAAATAATATGGCAAAAGAAATTAGATTTAATATTGAGGCACGCGCTCTTTTAAAAGAAGGCGTAGATAAGCTGGCTGATGCAGTAAAAGTAACGCTCGGACCAAAAGGTCGTCACGTGGTTCTTGAGAAAAAATTTGGAGCTCCACAGATAACAAAAGATGGTGTTACCGTGGCAAAGGATATTGAACTGGGAGATGCTTACCAGAATATGGGAGCCCAGATGGTAAAAGAAGTTGCTTCAAAAACCGGTGAAATAGCAGGTGACGGAACAACAACTGCTACTGTTCTGGCACAGTCAATAATAAATGTTGGACTTAAGAATATTACAGCAGGTGCCAACCCGATGGATGTTAAGAGAGGGATTGACAAAGCTGTTGAGAAGGTTGTTAAACATCTTCAGGGACAAGCTAAAGTTGTCGGTGATGACCTGAACAAGATCGAACAGGTAGCCAGGATTTCTGCAAATGATGACGAGGAAATTGGAAAGCTTATTGCTGAAGCAATGGCTAAAGTTCACAAGGAAGGTGTTATTACAGTTGAGGAATCGAAGGGTACCACAACTTCAGTTGAAGTAGTTGAAGGGATGCAGTTCGACCGTGGTTACATATCAGCCTATTTCGTGACCAATGCTGAGAAGATGGAAGCTGAACTTGAGAGCCCATATATTCTTATTTATGATAAGAAAGTATCAACAATGAAAGATTTGCTTCCTGTTCTTGAAGCTACAGCACAGACAGGACGGCCTCTTCTTATTATTGCTGAAGATATTGAAGGTGAGGCGCTTGCAACACTTGTTGTTAACCGTCTCCGTGGTTCATTAAGGGTTTGTGCCGTTAAAGCTCCGGGTTTTGGTGACAGAAGGAAAGAGATGCTTGAGGATATAGCAATTCTGACAGGTGGTACTGTAATATCTGAGGAAAAAGGTCTTAAACTTGAACATGCGACCCTCGATATGCTTGGAAAAGCTGAAAAAGTTACAGTGAGCAAGGAAAACACCACTATAGTTGACGGTGGCGGTGATAAAAGCAATATCAAAGCACGTGTTGCTCAAATCAGGCAGCAGATGTCGACAACCACTTCTGATTATGACAAGGAGAAACTGCAGGAACGTCTAGCAAAACTGGCAGGTGGAGTTGCAGTGCTCTATATAGGTGCAGCGTCAGAGGTTGAAATGAAAGAGAAGAAAGACCGTGTTGACGATTCACTTCATGCAACCCGCGCAGCAATTGAGGAAGGTATAGTTCCTGGCGGCGGCGTAGCATACATTCGTGCTATTGCAGCTCTTGACAAACTGAAAGGTGACAATGAGGACCAGAATACAGGTATTGAAATCATAAAACGGGCTATTGAAGAACCTTTGCGTCAGATTGCAATTAATTCTGGTAAAGAGGGCGCTGTTGTAGTTCAGAATGTTAAAGCAGGAAAAGGAGACTATGGATATAATGCTCAGTCCGATACTTATGAAAATCTGTTTGCATCTGGTGTAATTGACCCGGCTAAAGTAACACGTGTGGCCCTTGAGAATGCAGCTTCAGTTGCTGGTATGTTCCTTACAACCGAGGCAGTTGTTGTTGATGAGAAGGAAGAAAAATCTGGAATGCCACCACAGGGTATGGGTGGAGGAATGCCAGGAATGATGTAATAGATTAAAAATATGTTCTGATTTATATTGTAGGGACGTGCCAAGGCATGTCCCTATATATTTTGTATATTTTTATATATTTGCACCTGATTTGAAAATCCGCCATTTTAGATGGATAATATCCGTAATTTCTGTATCATAGCTCATATTGATCATGGTAAGAGTACCCTGGCTGACAGGTTACTTGAGATTACTCATACTATTTCCGAAAGGGAATATCAAGACCAGATACTTGACAATATGGATCTTGAGAGAGAAAGGGGTATTACTATTAAGAGTCATGCTATTCAGATGGAATATCTGCACAACGGGGAAAAGTTCCTGCTGAACCTTATTGATACTCCCGGACATGTAGATTTCTCTTATGAAGTATCCCGTTCGATTGCTGCCTGCGAAGGTGCATTGCTGGTTATAGATGCTACACAGGGGATTCAGGCACAAACGATCTCGAATTTGTACATGGCTATTGATCATGATCTTGAAATTATCCCGGTTTTGAACAAGATGGATTCTCCTTCTGCAATGCCCGAAGAAGTAAAAGATCAGATAGTTGATCTCGTAGGGTGTAACAGGGAAGATATTATTGAGGCAAGTGCGAAGACCGGTATAGGAGTTGAAAAAATTCTGAATGAAATTGTTACTCGTATCCCAAATCCGAAGGGAGACCCTGATGCACCTCTGCAGGCTCTGATATTTGATTCAATCTTTAACTCATTCAGAGGAATTATTGCTTATATCAAAATTATTAACGGAACAGTCAAAAAGGGTGACAGAGTAAAATTTGTAAACACTGATCATGAATATTATGCTGAAGAGATCGGGGTTCTGAAACTAAAGCAGGATCCCAGGTTGAAGATGAGTGTAGGAGACGTGGGATATATTATTACCGGTGTAAAAGTATCGGCTGAAGTTAAAGTAGGGGATACAATTACTGATGTAAAAAATCCTTGTAAGCAAGCGATCTCAGGGTTTGAGGATGTTAAACCGATGGTTTTTGCCGGAATTTATCCGGTTGATGCAGATGATTATGAGGATCTGAGGCTCTCAATTGAAAAATTACAGTTAAATGATGCTTCATTGACATTTATCCCTGAATCGTCGGCTGCCCTGGGATTTGGTTTCCGTTGTGGCTTCTTGGGATTGCTCCATATGGAGATAATACAGGAAAGGCTTGACAGGGAGTTCGATATGGATGTAATAACAACTGTACCTAACGTTTCATTTAAAGCATATACCACTAAAGGAGAGGAAATTGATGTTCATAACCCATCAGGGTTACCATCTGTTAATTATCTTGAGCGGATTGAAGAACCATATATTGTAGCACAGATAATCACATTATCAGAATATGTCGGCTCCATCATGACTCTCTGTATTGATAAAAGGGGAGTTCTCAAAAATCAGATTTACCTTACCCGCGACAGGGTTGAACTGACATTTGAGATGCCTCTGGCTGAAATTGTCTTCGATTTTTATGATAAACTGAAGAGTATTTCAAAGGGGTATGCCTCTTTTGACTACTATTATACGACATATCAGAAAGCTGATCTTGTAAGGCTTGATATTCTGTTAAATGGTGAAATGGTAGATGCACTTTCAACTCTTATTTACAGGGGTCATTCTTATGATTTTGGAAGGAAGATGTGCGAAAAGCTGAAGGAACTGATCCCGCGTCAGCAGTTTGATATAGCTATTCAGGCCGCAGTCGGAGCAAAAATAATTGCACGTGAAACAGTCAAGGCTGTCAGAAAAGATGTTACTGCAAAATGTTACGGAGGTGATATTACCAGGAAGAGAAAACTCCTTGAGAAGCAGAAGAAAGGAAAGAAACGTATGCGACAGGTTGGTAATGTAGAGGTGCCGCAGCAAGCTTTTCTTGCAGTCCTTAAACTCGACTAATCCTTGCAACTAATCTAAATACCGACCTGTCCTGTTAATATTGATGGACAGGGTTTTCTTCAGCATATCAGCTTATAGCCTTTGCCATGTATATTAAGAATCTTTAAAGAGGGATCTTTGCCAAGATACTTTCTGAGTCTTGATATATATACATCCATACTCCTGGCATTGAAATAGTTATCGTCGATCCATATCGATTTCAGTGCAAAATTTCTTTCAAGAATCTCATTGTGGTGCCGGTAAAGCAGGTCGAGGAGTTCTGATTCCTTTGTTGTCAGCTTGATTGGTTTTCCTTTATGACTCAGTATCTGCTTGAGAGGATCAAATAAAAAACTGCCGATAGTGTAAGGACCCTCCTTAATACTTTCCGTTGTACCACTTGTTCTTCTCAGTATAGCTTCAATGCGGTAAAGCAGCTCTTCCATCGAAAATGGTTTGGTGATGTAATCGTCAGCACCCGAAACAAATCCTTCAATGATATCTTCCTGCTGGTTCTTGGCAGTAAGGAAAATGATTGGTATCTCCTTATTTGAAATACGGATTTCCCTGGCAAGGGTAAGTCCATCCATTTCCGGCATCATAATATCAAAAATGCAAATGTTAAAAGATTCTGACGAGAATGTATCAAGTGCCTGAGTGCCGTTTCTGACAAGTGTGGTGTCAAAGTTCTTTGCAATAAGGTAATTCTTTAAAAGGATTCCCAAGTTGCTGTCATCTTCAGCCAGTAGAATTTTTATATTATTCATTGTCTTAAGTTTTTATAGAGTTGAACCTGTTTATTTTATCGAATTTCGGAAATTCTGCTTTATTTATTTACATTCTGCGGAAGATAAATAATGAATTTTGTACCCTTATTCAGATTGCTTTCCACCTTTATTTCTCCACTGTGTTCATAAATTACTTTTTGGAAATAACTAAGTCCAAGTCCGAATCCCTTTACGTTATGGACATTACCTGAAGGGACCCGGTAAAATTTCTCAAATATTCTGTGTAGGTTTTCCTTACTTATGCCTATCCCTTTATCAGAAACAATAATTTCCAGCCCCTTACTGTAATTACGGGTTGAAATAACAATTTCAGGATTGTCCCTGGAGTACTTTATGGCATTGTCAATAAGGTTTGAAATGGCATTATTAATATGTACTTCATCTGCGACCACAACTGGCTCTGATGCCTGGAAATCCTTTTTGATTAACCCCTGACAACTTCTGATCTGAAGATTGAAATTGTTTATTGTTTTATTCAGGAGGGAATGCATGTCCAGATCAACTTTATGAAGCTTCATCCTGACCTTTTCAAAGATTGCCATCTGAAGTACCTTCTCAACCTGGAATTTGAGTCTTGTACTTTCATCTGAGATAATAGATGCAAGGGCTTCAGTATTCTTCTCCTTTTCAGGAATAGATTTGTCGGCAAGCATCTGAGAGGCCAGCGAAATGGTTGATATTGGTGTTTTTAGCTCATGAGTCATATTACTGATAAAATCATTTCTGATTTCAGATATTTTTTTCTGACGAAAAATTACAATGAATGTCCCTGTTGAAAGAATGGTTATAAGAAGTGTGAAGAGCAGGGAGAAGAATCCAAGATTTCCGATTTTCTCAAATTTGTATTGCTTCTCCTGAAGACAATAAAGTACAATCTGGTTCTGGCTTGGGACCGGATCGTTTGGGAAAAGCTGGATAATAAATTTGTTCGTACCCGGCTTATCAGTAAATCCAGGTGTTTTCCATATTGTTCCCAGACGTCCCGAACGGATGGAAAACTCAAAATCGAGATAGATCTCAACATTATTTAGTGCAGCCCTGAGTCTCTTCTGTATATCTTCAGGATTTATCCTGTCTCTGATGTCAGGAGTGTTTCTCAGGACCTTTTCCATAATGTTTTCAAGGAATATAATCTTGTTGCTGACCCTGCCTTTTATTTCAGAGTGTATTACCTGTGGTGAAGGCTCATTGATCTCACCTGAGGAATATGGAGAGACATTTTCAGAAGAAATAAAAATCTTATGGCCTGAACTTGTAATTGCCACTGTCTCGTCTGTGGTACTGAGGCCGTATTTATCAACAAGTGTAGCATTAGGATGGTACACTTCCAGTTTTCTTGCGAATGGTGAGTTTGACGGAACTATAATTGTTACTGAATCAGATGATGCAGGTTCTAGCTCCTCGACAATTGATTCTATTAGTTCTTTCTCCTCAAGATCAAGAACGACAGATT
>Ga0307375_10000405_pt1 | contig 55186 bp, 46 predicted proteins | sample TR1MG_FD_202531 | JGI IMG/M metagenome (GOLD analysis project Ga0307375, IMG submission 202531) | Soil microbial communities from Risofladan, Vaasa, Finland - TR-1 | ecosystem: Environmental > Terrestrial > Soil > Coastal area > Acid sulfate soil | place: Finland: Risofladan, Vaasa | collected...
TACAAAAGTATCATGTGTCAATATAAAGGATGCCAGGAGAAGGATTGCAGATAAGCTTATTGCAGATAATTGTTATAATTTCTGATAGTAATCAATCCAGGGCCTGTAAATGAGGGGAAGGGTTGACAAAAATTTTACAATTCCATTTATTATCTTTGTACCATCCATTCAAAGTACTTAAATCTGATTATATGAAAAGGCTACTTAAGGTTTTTCTTTCACTGTATTTAATTGTAATTCTGCTTGATGCATGCACAACAGTTCCTCTAACAGGCCGCAGGCAGCTTAGTCTGGTGCCTGAATCTGATATGATATCAATGTCATTCAACAACTATTCAGAGTTTATGAAAACTAATCCTGTTTCAACCGATAAGGCTAATGTTGCATTTGTTCAGTCAGTAGGAAGGGATATCTCAGAAGCTGTGATCAAATATTTTGCCGACAATAATCTTTCATCAAGACTCAGCGGTTACCAGTGGGAATTTAACCTTGTAAAAAATGATTCTACTCCTAATGCATGGTGCATGCCAGGTGGCAAAGTTGTAGTTTACAGCGGTATTCTTCCTTATACCAGGGATAAGAATGGTCTGGCTGTTGTTGTTAGTCATGAGATTGCGCATGCAGTGGCTCGTCATGGAAATGAGCGCATGAGTCAGGAAATGCTGGCACAGTTTGGAGGAGTTGTTCTTAGTGAAGCGATCAAGGAAAAGCCTGAACAGACAAAAGCCATCTTTGGATCAGCGTACGGATTGGGAGCACAGTATGGCATGATGCTTCCCTTTTCACGGGAGCATGAACTTGAAGCAGACAAACTTGGACTAATTTTCATGGCAATGGCCGGGTATGATCCCCATACAGCGATCGAATTCTGGGAAAGGATGGGTGCCATGGGAGGGCAGAAGCCCCCTGAGTTCATGAGTACACATCCGTCAGATGCAACACGCATACAGAAGATAAAGGAAGCCTTGCCCGAGGTTATGACATATTCTAAAAAGCAGTAATTCTCTTCCATTCTCACCTATTTTTTGTGAATATATGTTAATATCAATCTAAGGGTTGATATTTGTCAATTTTACTAATGTTAAAGAGCATGGTATAATTTGGAATTTATACTGTTGTATGGTTTTGTTGTCGGGATAAAAAAAATATCTTTGTGAAAAAAATAACAATATATTTTAATCCTGAAACAGATGACAAAAATATTGAGGAATCTATTATTATTTGTGAGCATTGTTGTAGGAGTAGTATATTTCTCCGCCTGTGAAAAATATACCTTCCGTGTTGAAACATTGCCTCCGGCAGATACAGGAGGGTCAGATACTACCAATTATGTATCCTTCAGTACTGAAGTTCAACTGGTTTTTAATGCTAAATGCGTATCCTGCCATAAGGGAACCAGAAATCCTGACCTTCGTGAAGGGAATTCTTATCAATCACTGACTGATGGCGGTTATGTAACTTCACCGGCTTCTGACAGCAAGTTGTATAAAAAGTTGATTTCAAGCAGCCATTCATCAATTACAACCCAGGCTAACAAGAATACTATCTATTTATGGATAAGCCAGGGTGCAAAGAACAATTAGAAATAATCAAACCTGATAATACCAAAGAACATGAAAAAGATCTTTATCATCCTTACATTATCATTAATTCTGGCACCGGTCTTTGCACAGGAAGAAGCTGCTGGCCCAGAAGCTGTAACTAATACTTTTAATACTGCCACTCTTATTGATAATCAAACAGTTGCATCACCATACAAAGGTGGACTTGAACTACAGATACACCATAGGTTCAGCCTGATAGAAAACGTGAAGAATCTTTACGGTATTTACGGAGCTGCAAATACAAGGCTTGGTCTGAACTATGGAATTACCGACAGGATTATGATAGGAGCAGGAACTACAAAGGATTACAAGCTTCAGGACATCCAGTGGAAGTATGCCATACTTCAACAGACAACAGATAACAGCATGCCTGTTTCACTTTCCTATTACGGGAACATGGTAATTGATGCAAGAGCTGATGAAAATTTCGGACCTGAAGCCAGTTACAAATTTATTCATAGGATATCTTATTTTACCCAGCTTATTATAGCGAGGAAATTCAGTGAGAAATTATCATTGCAGGTAGCTCCTTCAGCATTCTATTTCAACTCTGTACCAGAATATTCTGACACAACAGGGTATAAGAATTTTAATCTTGGAATTCATGCAGGAGGCCGCTATAATATTGTGGGCAATCATTGCCTGATGCTTGAGTATGACCAACTCCTGATTAAGCAGGATCTTTCAGACGATGATCATCCTAAGCCAAATGTCACTTTGGGTTGGGAGATAAATACTCCGACACATGCTTTCCAGCTGTTTGTGGCAAACTATTCAAGTATTATAAATCAGTATAATTTACTTTATAACCAGAATGACCTTACAGATAAGAAATTTCTTGTAGGCTTTAATATTACCGTACGGTTCTAACCGAATAATAGTCCGGGAATGAAGTTATTTATTTTAAGGATATCGGTCCTGCTTTTTATCATTTCTCTAATTTCAGCAAAAGCCGCGGGGGGTTTTAAGTTACAGACTGTTACTGACAGTCAGGATACAGCTGTTTTTGTCTCTCCCTATGAGGAGGAAAATCAGCAGTGCTTCAAATGTCACGGTCAGTCGAAGTATAGCTATATGAACGAGTCTCTCGGACGTGAGGTTAAAGCAATGATGTTTGTGGAAAGGATTATAAAAAAGAAGGACTTTTATAGGTCAAATCACAAAAGCTTCAGCTGTACAGATTGTCATTCATCAGAATATGCTAATTTCCCGCATCCGGGTGAACTAAGGATGGAAGCGAAGCTGAACTGCATCGATTGTCATGGAGGTGATGAGACTTATCATTTTGATGCCATTACTGAGGAGTACCAGCAGAGTATTCACTTCAAACTTGAGAATGAGGGATTTTCATGCTATGGATGTCATAATCCTCATACCTACAGGATTAGCACCAGGACAAGTCATAACCTTAAAGAGACGATAGCATATGATAATGCAATCTGTCTTGGATGCCATTCTGACTTCAACCGGTTCGAGCTTCTGACAGACCGGGAAGAAATAAATATTATCAGCAAGCATGAATGGCTTCCCAACCAGTCTTTACATATGGCAAATGTAAGGTGCATTGAATGTCATACAAAGATAAATGAGAATCTGCCTGTTGCACATCTTATAAAGCCAAAGACCGAAGCTGTGAAGCGATGTAATGAATGCCATTCACAGAACTCGATGCTGATGGCTTCACTCTATAAGTTTGAATCCAAAGAACAGCGTAAGGATGGATTCTTTAACGGAATAATTCTTAACCAGTCCTACGTGATAGGAGCCAATAGAAATGAATATCTTAATCTGCTGAGCCTTATCATATTCGGTGGAATTATTATAGTTGTCCTGGTTCATATATATTTCAGAATTAATAAATAATAATATTTCAAAAGACTCAAAATGTATCTTTACCCAAAATGGATCAGACTATGGCATGTCCTGAATGCAATCCTGTTCATCATACTTATAATTACTGGATTAAGCATGCAATATACCGGCGAGAAGGATTATGTTCTTGTGGTAGGATTTGAAGATGCTGTAAGGTGGCATAATACTTCGGCTATTATTTTGACTGTGAATTATATAATTTTTGTAGCAGGTAACCTTATTACAAGAAATGGAAGATATTATAATTTGAAGAGGGAAAACTTCTTTGCTGATCTTTTCAAGCAGTTGAGATACTATTCATGGGGAATGTTCCATGGTGAGAAGCACCCTTTCCCTATTACAATGGAAAGAAAGTTTAACCCGTTGCAGAAGGTTTCTTATGTTCTTGCAATGTATGTGGCACTGCCTCTTGTGATTATTTCAGGAATTGGCTTGCTGTTGCCTGAGATAGTAATAAAAGGCTTTATGGGTATCAGCGGAATGCTTCTCACAGATCTTCTTCACATTACAATGGGATTCTTTCTGTCTGTTTTCATGCTTATTCATATTTATACCTGCACTCTGGGGAAGAGACCAGGCTCTCTTTTCAGGGGGATAATTACAGGATATCATGCAACAGAAGACCATTATGATCTGGAGGATTGATTTAAATTGTTTATAAATCAATCCGGTGAAATTTGTTTGAATTAAAAAATTTGAACGGGATGGAAAATAATGAATCAGGCAACTCTTCGAGGCGAAAATTCCTCAGAAATGTAAGTATGGGTGTTGGGGCAATAACTGTTGCAGGTGTTGCAAAAGCAACTATCGCTGACGGAAATGAGGCAAGCGCCAAATCAGGCAAAATGGTAAAACTTCTTTCTACTGACGGGAAGCTGGTGGAGGTTGACCTGAGCGATATAAAACCTTCAAAAGAGATAGAGGCGGAGCTAAAAAGTGAAGCTAAAAAGGGACTTCCCAACAGGAAGTTTGCCATGGTTATTGACCTTGCAAAATGTGCAAATGCAAGAGCCTGTGTTGATGCCTGCCAGGAAGGACATTTATTGCCTAAAGATCATGAGTGGATGAAGATATATATGCTTCAGGATGACAATCTTACCTCCAAATACTGGTTTCCCCGTCCATGCTTCCACTGTGATAAGCCAATGTGTGTCAGTGTTTGCCCGGTAGGAGCCACCTATAAGCGTCAGGACGGAATTGTTCTTGTCGATAATCAAAGATGCATCGGTTGTAAATTCTGTATGACAGGATGTCCATATTCTGCCCGCGTTTTTAACTGGAAGGATCCGGAAGTTGAAGTTCCGGAGGGTCATGTCTATGATCCTGAAACAAATATCCCGGCTGTGGAGGGAACTGTAGGCAAGTGTATTTTCTGTGCCGATAACCTTCGCAAGGGCATATTACCTCGTTGTGTTCAGGCATGTCCCATGGGAGTTCTCTATTTTGGAGATCTTCTTGAGGATACAGTTACAAATGGTATTGAAACTTTAAGATTCAGCAAGCTTATGACTGACAGAGCAGGTTACCGGTATAAGGAAGACCTCGGAACATTGCCCAGTGTGTATTATCTGCCTCCTTCAAACAGGGAGTTCCCGGTTGAAATGGGACTGGAAGGAGCTGACGAATCTATAACAGGACGATATAAGAATGTTGGACCAAGGTAGTTACTAAATAATCTAATCTTCATCAGGATGGAAGCCGACAAGAAACTGATAACCGATCTTACTCCGGAAATTGAGAAGACAAGCATAAAATGGTACATTACTTTTTTTATCTTTCTGGCCTTTTTTGTAGTCGGTATATATGGCCTGATACAACAGATCGACAAGGGACACATTGTAACAGGTATGCGCGACAATGTAGTTTGGGGTTTCTATATCGTTAATTTTATATTTTTCATGGGTCTCAGCTATTCCGGAGCACTTATATCCGGAGTGCTGCACCTGTTTCATACCGGTTGGCGCAAGCCTATAATCAGGATGGCTGAACTTATAACTGTTATCTCGCTTGTAATTGGGCCTTTCTTCATCTTTTTCTGTATCGGGCGGCTCGACAGACTGCACTTCCTCTTTATGTACCCCCGGATTCAGTCTCCTATTACCTGGGACGTTATAGCTATCTGTACTGACCTCATAGGATGCTTTATCTATCTCTATCTTTCTTTTATTGAGGATTTTGCCATACTCAGAGATTATAAGGATCTGAAAGTCGCACCATGGAAAAAGAAACTCTATGAAATTCTTTCATTGGGCTACACCGGTACGGAAAAACAGTATAAAATTCTTTCTAATGCCAAAACGGTGATGGCAGCAATGATCATAGCCATTGCAATTATTGTTTATTCTGTATTGGCATGGATCTTTGGCGTTACCCTGCAGCCCGGATGGCATTCGACTATATTTGGTCCTTATTTCGTTATTGCAGCTGTCTTTTCCGGAACCGGTCTTCTGATAATACTTATGTGGATATTCAGGAAAGTGTATCACCTGGAAGAGTATATCACCAAACGTCATTTTGTGAATGTCGGGGTCCTTCTTACTGTCATAGCAGCATTCTATGGTTATTTCACCTTCAGTGATTACCTGACAAAATGGTATGGTTCAATTAAAATGGACTCTATCCTTATCGATAAACTGTTCACCGATTATTATTCATTATTTATTTTTGCAAACTATGTCGGTATACTTCTTCCCGCAATAATCATAGCATTTCCGAAATTCAGGACAATCCCGAGTATAACTGTTGCGGCAGTAATTGCTCTGACTGCACTTTGGGTTAACCGTTATATTATTGTTATTCCTACTCTGGAAACACCATTCCTTCCTATCCAGGATGTTCGACCTGACTGGATCAGCTATGCTCCAACATGGATAGAATGGGCTCTGACACTGGCAGGGGTATCGGTGTTCGCTATGCTTTTCATGCTGGTTTCAAAAATTGCTCCGATCATTTCAATCTCTGAAATGCAGGAGAAGGATAAGGTTGAAATATTGAAGTAATTGAATAACCAATGACAGTAATGATAAAAAGAGCAATCAGTATATCAGCGATCATTGCGGTGATGCAAATCCCGGTATTTAATTTATACGCACAGGATCAGGCCTTAAAGGATGCGATCCTTAACATGACTCTGACAGAAGTTGATAGTATTAAGACTGTTACCGTAACAGCCCATACTGTTGAGGATGGCAAAGAAGTTCCTGTTTCGGGTGAAACTGTTAGTATTTTTGTTCCCCGGATGTTCAGCAATCTGCCAGTAGGTGAACTCGTCCTTGATGATGAAGGTACTGCCAGTCTTGAATTTCCATCAGACATTCCTGGAGGGAAAGAAGGAAATCTGGAAATTGTGGCTGCTATTACCGATAACTCAACATACGGGAATACAGAAAATCGTCAAACAATTCACTGGGGGGTGCCTACTGATTACCTTCCTACAAGTCACAGAGCATTATGGACTCAAAGAGCGCCCCGATGGATGATTTATACACTGTCGGTTTTGCTTGCAGGGGTTTGGGGTCATTATTTCTATGCCATTATCAGCCTTTTCAGGATCAAGAGAAATGCTGACAGGGAAAAAGCAAAAGCTGAATTCCGTCTATAAATTAAAGTCTGAAGATCACTTCAATAATTAAAATAAAAGCCGGTTCCCAAAAGATACGGCTTTTTGTTTTGCCTGCGATTGTGCGTACTGATTCCTATTTGCATCAGGTGCAATATTATTCAAACATAAATGAGATCCCTTATCCGTGCTGTTGCTGGAATGAATGAATACGCAGTCGGTTCTGACTGAAGGATAAAAGAATAAGATTAGATTGTAAAGGAGTCTTGTGTACTAACTGGCAGATCCCTTATCCCGCTATCGCTGGATGAGGAATCATCCAGGTAGCAGTGCCAATATGCAATTGACGTTGTGAATGACTAAACAAAAAATGGCTGTATCAACAGCCTTAATTTGCCCCCTGCCCCCTAAAGGGGAAAAGTTTAAAATGCTGATTATTAATTGCTTCCCCTTTAGGGGATTGAGGGGCTTTAAATAAAAGAGAGGCTGATGATACAGCCTCTCCTTATCTTATTTATCAGCCTTTATCAGATAGCTGCAATTGAATTTTCAAGTAGTGTCTTGATATATGGATAGTTATGAACTCCGGTACCTGCCCCATGGTTAACCATGGAGTAATTAATTACTGCACCGAATTGAGCATTCGTAATTACCAGATCAGGTTTTGCATCATTTGTTGCTTTCTGTGCGGTAGTCCAGCTACTGCTTGGGTTCTGAGATTTCCAGTATCCTGTAGGATTAGAACCTGGATCATACACGTTAAAATATCCTGAATAATTTCCATCCTCATCTTTGTAAAGGATATCATTACCGGCTCCAATTGCATTGATCGCGGTTAAAAGATCATCAAGGAGAGTTTCTACATCAGCCACAGCTGCTTTGTAGGTAGTGTTTGATGAACTCATGGTTGTATGGCAGTTAGTTGTATTGCAGCCATTGAAGTTGCCTTCTGCACTGAATGAATGTCCGCCAGCCTCGCCTGAAGGAGTTGCCATATGGCATGTGTTACATGATGCACCTGCTACATGTGAAGAATTCGTATATCCTGTACCGAATTCAATAGCTCCCATTCCTATACCAGCTGCCAATGCAGACTGAGTACCATAGTGAACACTTGTTCTGAAAGATATCTTTGAAAGGGCATAGGCGGTTGTAGGATCAGATACCAGAAGCGAGTAATCAATAACATTACCATTTGATCCGGTAATTGGCCTTGGCTGGTGACATTTTGAACAGAGGTTCGAATTTTCCATATCAAAGTCGATTGTTTTAGTGCCTCCGTACATTGTCAATGGAACAGCTGCTGTTGTAGCTAGTGGTGAAAATTCTGTACCTTCATAGTCTGTATGTAATGAACTGTGACAGGTGAAGCAGCCTATTGCACCTGGCAAGGCCAGAACACCAGCTTCTGCAACGTAGTTGCTTGTGTATTTGCCACTTGCATCAGGTCCTGTAAATGTAGCAGGAGTACTCTTTTCTATTACATTAAGGAAACCCAGTGATGAATGACAGGGAGCACAGCTGTTCCTGGTTCCCTCTTCCGCATAAGCTACTCCTTTGAAATGTACCGAGTATTGGTATTCTCTTGCAACAGCTTCCACCACATCTTTATTGTGACAGAGTTTGCAGGTCTCATTAGCATCCTTCCCATCAACACCATTGGTCCCGTTTGTACCGTCTAGACCTGCCGGTCCTTCTGGCCCCGCCGGACCTTCACATGAGGTCAGGATAAATCCTGCAATTGTTAATAGCGACAAAATTTTAAGTAGGTTTTTCATATCAGGTTTGTTTAGTTTGTTTTTCTTAATGCAAGATATGGATTATTCTGTGATAAGATTAACACAAAAAGATACTTTTTGAAACATTTATTATTGATAGAAATTATAATTTATCTTGATAAATATCATTTATTATGATGATATTTGTATCTTGTTTGGCTGATAAATATTAATAATCTGAACTTAATTACTTAAAAAACAGTATGGTTGGACTTAAATTGATAAACAATTGTGAGAGGTGTACTGCAGGATGGAAGAACTTCAGGAATCTTTCGAAGAGTGAGCTTGAAATGGTTAATTCTAACAGGTATGAAGCAACATTCAAACCTGGAGAGGTTATGGTCAAACAGGGGTCTCCTGCCTCGAATGCACTTTTTATGGCTACCGGGGTTGCCAAGAGTTATATTGAGGGTCCGAAAGGCAAAAATTTCATTCTTGACATTGAGAAGCCCGGCAACCTTATCCTGGGGCCCGGCGCTTATATCAATTCGAGACATAACTACTCTGTATCAGCAATAACATCTGTTCAGGCATGTTTTGTAACATCTGAAATTCTGAAGCAGCTCGCCCGTACAAATAGTAAGTTTGCAGAAAGCCTGCTGGCAGAATTTTGCAAAAGAAATATCAGATCGCACGAAATAATGTTAAGTATGGCGCAGAAAAGGATGTCAGGCCGGCTGGCCGACATTTTAATCTATTTATCTGATGAAATATTCGGTAATGAAGAGTTTGAAATGATTCTTACTCGTCAGGAACTTGGCGAGATGACAAATATGGCGAAAGAGTGTGTTGTGAGGATTTTGAAAGAGATGGAGGACTCCGGAGTAATAAATTCTGATGCATCCAGACTTAGGATTCTTGACAGGAAAAAGCTTGTCAGCATTTCTGAAAATGGATAAATCCCGGACTTCAGACCGGGGATAAGGTGTATGATTACAATACTTCCTCACATATATCATTAATAAAATTATATTTGCGACCGGATACCCTGAACACAGTATCCGCAAAGTATTAAATAAGAAAAAAATCTCTAAATGTATTGATTATGAAGTATATCAAATTTCTATTCACCCCGGTAATGATGGGAATTCTCTTTGTCATATTTGCTCTTTCAATGGCAGTGGCCACATTCCTTGAGAATGATTTCGGGTCTGCAGCTGCATACAGCATGGTATATGACAGCAGGTGGTTTGAGCTGATCCTCATTTTACTTGCTGCCAACCTGATCGGGATGCTTATCAATTATAATATGTTCAGAAAACAAAAGCTTCCTGTTGCACTTTTTCATCTCGCATTTATCATGATGATAGCAGGAGCAGGAATCACCCGCTATTTCGGATGGGAAGGGAATATTCATATTCGCGAAGGAGAATCTCAGGATGAATGTTATTCAACTGTAAAAAGAATTGGATATACATTAAAGGATAACAACGGATCAGCAGTTTCATCAGACTCAAGAAAATATACACTTACTTCTGTCTCTGCCGACAATTACAGCAATAAGATCAATATCAATAACAGGGAGTATCAGCTTGACCTTTCGAGGATCATTCCTAATGCTGCAGAGGAAATTACTGATGTTCCTGGCGGAGAACCAATTATTTCTCTGATGGTTACAAAAGATATGACTTCGCAGGAGAGTGTAATTCTTAAAAGAGGGGAGAAGAAAGAGGCTTATGGAATTAACATCGGATTTGATGTCGGTGATGCTGATATAAATATTACTCTTGATTCTGCTGCTTTCTTTGCAAATTCAGAATCCGGGATAGGGGTTATGTCGATGATGAGCCATGGCGGATCTTCTGCAGAAATGGTAAACAGGATCGCACTGAAACAAATGCAGATACTGACTTGCAAAGGTGTTCGGATAATACCTGAAAAGATGATCACTTCAGGTCACTTCAAGGCGGTGGCTGTTAATCCAAAAGAGACAAATACGAAACAGAACGCGTTTATTTTCAATATATTCAGTGGGAACGAATCAGAAACAATCTACCTCTGGGATAAAGAAAATGCAGAGTATGCTGAAGGTTCCTGCGTAATAGATAATCATACGCTTGTTGTAAGTTACGGTTCTGACAGAATAAAACTTCCTTTCAGTATTAAGCTTAATGATTTTATACTGGAAAGATATCCCGGCTCTTCAAGCCCTTCAGGATATAAAAGCGATGTTGTGCTTATTGATGAGAGTAACAATGTGGAAAAACCATATCTAATATTTATGAATAACATTCTGAAATACAAGGGATATCGCTTTTACCAGTCCTCTTTCGACCCTGACGAGAAGGGTACAATTCTTTCAGTTAATCATGATATGGCAGGTATGCTTGTTACATATACGGGATATGCATTTATGATGGTATTTATAATTCTTGCGCTTATCAGCAGGAGATCAATATTTCGCAATATTACAGCCGGTCACTGGAATTCATTAATAAGAAAAACTGCTCCTGTCATTTTGTTATTATTTATAACCGGGTTGCAGGGTGTTGAAGCCCAGAAGCTGGTTCCTGACAGGAAGGCTGCCGAGGAATTCGGGAAGGTGCTGGTTCAGGATCAGAAAGGAAGAACAGAGCCACTTTTTACTCTTAGCCATGATATTCTGCGTAAGGTAACACGCGAAAACCGGTTCGAAGGGATGACGCCGATGCAGGTGTTCCTTGGCCTGTATCTCGATTTTGATAACTGGAAGGATTATCCGATTATAAGGGTATCAAACGAGGAGCTTAAAAAGGTACTTGGAGTAAGGGGAAAATATGCTGCTTTCTCCGATATTGTTAATATTCAGGATGGTACATATAAGATATCGGAAGATGTAACTAAAGCCTATGCCAAGGCTCCCGGAGAGAGAAGCAGGCTTGATAAAGAGATGATGAAGGTGGATGAGAGAATTAACATTGTATATATGATATATAATAGTGATTTCCTCAAGTTATTTCCCAAAAAAGATGGTACGCATGACTGGGGAAATTCCCAGGCTGCCCTGGTAAAAGCCGTTAATAATGATGATTCAACATATCTTAAAGGAATTATGCCTATACTTTCCGAGGCAATTCATAATAATAATATTACTACTGTTAAGCAGGTAGCAAATTCTATCACCGACTACCAGACAAGGTTTTCCGGATATAAACTTCCCTCTGAAGGAAGAACAAAAATTGAGCTTTTGTATTTTAAGATGAGTTTCTTTGAAAGACTTTTCCCATTTTATGCAACTGTTGGACTGGTTCTGCTAATAGTGCTGATAACAACGGTTATAAGGGGAAGTAAGGTCATCCCGGGTTTTATTAAGGTGCTGGAGTGGCTGCTCCTTGCCGGATTCATTTTTCATACCATTGGACTTGGTCTGCGCTGGTACATTTCCGGGCACTCACCAATGAGTAATGGTTATGAATCGATGATCTTTATATCGTGGGTCACTTTATTGGCTGGTTTCATTTTCAGAAGTAAATCAGCATTTGCTCTGTCAGCCACTGCTGTTCTTGGAGCAATGACACTTATGGTTGCACATCTCAGTTTTATGGATCCCGAGATTACTAATCTGGTACCTGTCCTTAAATCGTACTGGCTGACTCTTCATGTTTCAGTTATCACAGGCAGCTATGGATTTCTTGGGCTTGGTGCAATTCTCGGCCTGATCTCAATGATTCTTCTTGTACTGTCAAATGACAGAAACAGGACAAGAATATCAAACACAATTGATGAGCTTACGATAATCAATTATAAAACCCTTACCCTGGGCCTTTATTTACTTACAATTGGAACTTTCCTTGGCGCTATATGGGCAAATGAGTCATGGGGCCGGTACTGGGGCTGGGATCCTAAAGAGACTTGGTCGCTAATTACTATTATAATATATAGTATAGTGGTTCATAGCCGCAATATTCCAGGGATGAAGGATGTTTACACTTTTAACCTTATTTCTCTATTCGCCTTCTCATCTGTACTTATGACCTATTTCGGAGTCAATTATTACCTATCGGGACTACACTCTTATGCAGGAGGTGACCCTGTGCCTGTGCCAACATTTGTTTATGTTGCAGTAATATTGCTTACCTCATTGTCGATAGCAGCATATTACAGGTATGCGGCAGTGAGAAAGAAAGGCTGATTACCATTCTCACTTTGCCCTCTGTAGCTTTAGCGCAAGAGGGCTTCGTTCAAATGGTGATCCCTTAGGGAGGAACTTCAAAATGAAAAGGCCGGATCCCGCTGTCGCGGGGTCTCGTCTTTGTTTTTTCTCTGCTTAACAAAACAAGTTTTGAACGCCTCGAAAAAACAAAGCCGTCCCTTTAGGGCCGGCTTTTTCATTTTGGGTGGAAGATGGGATTCGAACCCACGACCTTCGGAACCACAATCCGACGTTCTAACCGACTGAACTACATCCACCGTTTCAGGGTGCAAAATAAGGTCAAAAAATCTATTTCACAAAATTTTGGTTTTATTTTCTCTTGCACCGGTCAATTACTATCTTTGTCCGGCTTTGAAAAATTCTGGGAAAGCCAGTACAATTTTTTGACTGAAAGAGAGTTTTGATATTAAATTAGTCTGGTTTGAGGAAAATAAAACTGATCGACAATATTTCAGGCCTTCAGATGTTCCATCTCATGAAGCCTGTTATTTTTCTCATTATCAGTATTTTTTTTACAAAAAGTCATCTTACCCGTGCCGACATAGGAACATGGGAAATGTTTATGTTCATAGCCGGGCTGGTAACATTCTTCTGGGTAACAGGTATCATCCAGTCACTCCTTCCTCTCTATCACAGAAACAGAACTTACAGGAAGATAGGTGACAATGGCAATTCCAAATCACCTGAAATATTCAATGCATTTCTGCTTCTCTGCTTCTTCAGCCTGCTGGTTTTTGCACTCGGGCATGGAGTAAAAAATCACTTCTCCGTTTTTCATATCAGTGGCAATGTACCATACCTGAACCTCCTTCTGCTTTATGTCCTTCTAAGCAGTCCTGTTTGTCTGATAGAATACATATATCTTCTGAATAACCGTTCTTACAGGATCTTTCAATATGGGCTGTATACGTTTTCAGCTCAGCTACTTTTTATTATTCTTCCAATAGTGTTCGGGAAAGATATAATCTGGTCAATTTATGGATTGCTTGTGGTTACAGGAGGCAGGTGGATCTGGCTGATTATATTGCTAAGGAGATATACAGAGATGACAATATCCTGGCAGTTTATGAAGGAGCATTTATATCTTGGTACACCGCTAATACTGACTTCTCTAATAAGTGGCTCGGCTCAATATACTGATGGTGTGATCATATCTGCAGTATACCGCGACCCGGCAATGTTCGCATGGTTCCGCTACGGGGCCAAGGAGTTTCCCCTGGTACTGATGCTTGCAAACGGATTAAGCAATGCTATGCTTCCCGAATTCTCAACACGTGAAAGGATGAAGGAATCACTTGCAAAGATCAGGGTAAAGTCAAAGAGGCTGATGCATATTCTCTTCCCGTCAGCTATTTTAATGATGCTGTTTTCACGATGGATATACCCGCGTATGTTTAATCCTGAGTTCCAGAAAAGTGCTGATATTTTCCTTATTTATTCACTTCTTGTAATTCCCAGGCTTATATTTCCGCAAACCGTTATTGTAGGCAGAAAGAAAACTCATATAACTCTTTTTGCAGCAATTTTTGAACTTGCCCTGAATATCCCTCTCAGCTTGTTGATGATAAAGTGGGGTTATGGCATCGTGGGTGTTGCTCTTTCAACTTTTATAGTATATCTGGCAGGTAAGGCATTCCTTTCAGGATATCTATGGGTAAAAATGAATATAAGACCATCTGAGTACATTCCTGTCAGGCTCTATTTATTATATAGTGCCCTTGTTGGCCTTGTATTTGTACTTATTGACCACAGGATTATAGATATACATTAGGGAGGCATAAGGCATAAGGCATAAGGCGTCAGGGGCGGTTAAAATAGGACCTATTCAACAGTCCGTTTTAGCCGGTTGCGGGTAGCCGGAAACCTCATTGCTCTTCTCCCTGCTTCAGGCTCCCCACAAGCTGCCCATGGCCTGTCGCCCGACACCTTTTAAATATTTTCTATCTTTGTCCTTAGAAAAACACAGGTTTATGAAGACTCTTGAAGTTATTACAGAACAGGATAAAAGGGAATTCATTAATTTACCAAAAAGGCTTTACAGGGATGATCCAAACTGGATATGTCCGCTTGATGTCAGCATTGAGTCAGTTTTTGATCCTGCAATAAATCATACTTTCAGACATGGTGATGCCGTAAGATGGATACTGAAGGATAACAACGGTATTGTTATAGGCAGAATTGCCGCCTTTATCGACAATGTGAGGTCAGCAGCCAATAATCAGCCGACAGGCGGAATAGGATATTTTGAAGTTATTGAGTCAGTTGAGGCAGCATTTATGCTTTTCGACACTGCCAGGGCATGGCTTATGGAAAGAGGTATGGAGGCGATAGACGGACCTATAAACTTCGGCGAAAATGACAATAACTGGGGCTTGCTTGTTGATGGCTTTATGCCGCAGGGATACGGGATGCCTTACAATAAGCCATATTACGTGAAATTCTTTGAAGAGTATGGCTTCAGGAACTATTTTGAACAGTATTCATATCACAGGATTCTAAGGGATGAGAAAAAAAAAATTATTGAGTTCCCTCCGAGGATCATGAAGATTGCCGCCTGGCTTACTAAACGACCAGGTTACACATTCCGGCATTTTGAGATAAGGAATGCTGAGAAGTATGTTGATGATATCATTGAGATTTACAACTCTGCCTGGGCTGCTTTTAAACAGGATTTCACTCCCCTTGAAAAAGACTTCCTTTATGAATCTCTCGGAAAGGTAAAGGCTGTTATTGATGAGGAGCTTATATGGTTTGCTTATCATAATGATAAACCTGTTTCGTTTTTCATTTTATTCCCTGACACAAACCAGATTCTTAAGCATCTTAATGGCAAGCTTCATTTATGGAATAAGCTTAAGTTCCTTTACTACAAGACTACTCATGAAATGACAAGGATGAGAGCGATTGTGGGAGGCGTACATACATCATATCAGAATAGCGGTGTCGAGTCGGCCATATTCTATAACCTCTATCTGATGTTTTTAAAAAAGCCATGGTTCAGGGAACTTGAATTGTCATGGGCTGGTGATTTCAATCCTAAAATGATTGCAATATATGAAGCATTGGGCTCTGTTAGAGCAAAAACTCATATTACATACCGGTATATGATCAATAATGATCTCGAATTCATAAGGTACAAAGATGAAATGCATAATAAGTTGCATAAAAATGAGCATACTGACAGGTATCAATAAATTTCCAAATCTATTTGTATATTACAATTAATGTGATTAATTTTGCAGTCCCTAATAAAATGGAAATTTTAAAGACGATTCAAGGATTTTAAAAATACGAACAATGAAAAATGGAATTCATCCCGACAGTTACAGGTTTGTGGTATTTCAGGATATGTCAAATGGTTATTCATTCCTGAGCAAGTCGACCGCACCTTCAAGGGATAAGATCAAGTGGGAAGATGGAACTGAATATCCACTCATTAAACTGGAGATATCCAATACATCACATCCTTTCTATACAGGTAAGATGAAGCTTGTGGATACAGCAGGAAGGGTTGACAAGTTCAGGAGCCGTTACAAGGATCACGTAGGTAAAAAGAAATAGCAGTATACTTTTTATAAGATAAGGGGCTTTGTCACAGGCCCCTTTTTGTTTTTCATATTATGGCACAATCATTGCTCAGCCTATATACATCATGTATGCAAAAATTAATTGTAAATTTGAAAGTAAGGAGTTAGATTTAGATGGAAAAGAAATTCAGGAAACCTGCTACCGAGATATTAATACCTGATATCCTTGATGGAGATGGAGACATAATACCTATTATAGCCGATGGTGATGATGGTGAACTGGATGATGTGGAAGTGCCTGAAATGCTCCCCATTCTGTCACTCCGGAATACTGTCCTTTTCCCTGGTGTTGTACTTCCAATATCTATAGGCCGTCCAAAATCAATTCAGCTTATAAAAGATGCCTACCGTAACGATAAGATTGTGGGTACCGTTGCACAGAAAGAGCCTGACATGGAGAATCCTGACTTCAGCGATCTCCATTCAGTAGGTACAATCGGACAGATTGTCAAGCTGCTTGAGATGCCTGACGGGTCAACTACCGCAATCATACAGGGACGCAAAAGGATGGAACTTGCTGAACTTGTCTCAAATGATCCCTATTTTGTGGCAAAAATACGCACGCTTCCTGAAATTAAGCCGGAATTTATGAGCAAGGATTTTGATGCTATTGTAGGATCACTCAAAGATCTGTCGCTCAAGATAATAAAAATCAATCCGAATATCAGCCCGGAAGCTTCCTTTGCAATTAAGAATATAGAGAATAATACATATCTGATAAACTTTATATGTTCCAACACCGATATAAAGGTTCAGGATAAGCAGAAGCTTCTTGAAATAAATAATCTTCGCGACCGGGGTTTTTCTTTGCTTGAGTTCCTTGTTCAGGAGATTCAGGTACTTGAATTGAAAAATGAACTTCAGTCCAAGGTAAAAAGCGATCTTGATCAGCAACAGCGGGAATTTCTGCTTCACCAGCAGATGAAGACAATTCAGAATGAGCTGGGGGGAAATCCTATTGAGAAGGAGATAGAGGAATACAGAAGGAAAGCAGAAACAAAGAATTGGAGTGAAGATGTAAAAAAGACCTTTGAAAAGGAGCTTAACAAGTTACACAGGCTTAATCCTGCTGCTGCAGAGTATTCTGTTCAGGTGACCTACATTCAGACACTTCTTGACCTTCCCTGGAACCTTTATTCTGAAGATAATCTTGATCTTAATAATGCACGGAGGGTACTCGATAAAGATCATTTTGGCCTTGATGAGGTCAAAGAGCGAATCCTCGAACACCTTGCTGTTCTTAAGCTTAAAGGCGATCTTAAATCTCCGATACTTTGCCTTTACGGTCCTCCGGGAGTAGGTAAGACATCTCTTGGAAAGTCGGTTGCCAAGGCTCTTGACAGAAAATATGTCAGAATGTCACTTGGTGGATTACATGATGAAGCAGAAATAAGGGGCCATCGAAAAACATATATCGGGGCAATGCCAGGAAGAATAATCCAGAACATCAGAAGGGCAGGATCATCAAATCCCGTATTTATACTTGATGAGATTGACAAGGTTGGTCAGGACTTCAGGGGAGATCCTTCTTCAGCCCTGCTGGAAGTTCTCGACCCCGAACAGAACAGCACCTTCTTCGACAATTTCCTCGAAATGGAATATGACCTTTCAAAGGTCCTGTTTATTGCTACTGCAAACAACCTGGCAACTATCAATCCGGCATTGCGCGACAGAATGGAGTTAATAGAGATAACCGGATATCTTGTGGAGGAAAAGCTGGAAATTGCAAAGCGTCATTTGTTTCCCAAACAGCTTGAAAATCATGGTGTTAAAAAAGATCAGATAGCTGTTGACAAGAAGGTAATGGAGGCAATCATTGATAAATATACCAGAGAATCGGGTGTGCGCGAGCTTGATAAAAAACTTGCAAAGATTATCAGAGTGACTGCCAGGAAGATTGCATCAGAAAGGGAATTTGAAAAGGATATTAAGGTTGCAAATCTGAATGAAATGCTTGGTCCTCCAAAATTTACACGCGACATTTATGCCGGAAATGAACAGGCTGGTGTTGTTACAGGTCTGGCATGGACTGCTGCTGGCGGTGAGATACTATTTGTTGAGACTAGTCTCAGCAAAGGCTCAGGGAAGCTGACTCTTACAGGTAACCTGGGTGAGGTAATGAAAGAGTCGGCTATTATAGCACATGAATATCTTAAGGCAAATGGCTCAATGCTAGATCTTCCGGACAATTTTTCCGAAAACTGGAATATTCATATACATGTGCCTGAAGGAGCTATTCCCAAAGATGGACCTTCTGCAGGAATTACGATGGCCACATCTATAGCATCAGCATTTACTCAGCGCAAGGTGAAGAAGTATCTGGCTATGACGGGTGAGATAACGCTTAGAGGGAAAGTACTTCCTGTTGGAGGAATAAAAGAAAAGATTCTTGCCGCCAAAAGGGCAAGTATCAAGGATATAATTGTTTCGGAAGAGAACCGTAAAGATGTTGAAAGTATTAATGCTATATATATTAAGGGTTTGAAGTTTCATTTTGTCGATACTATTATGGAGGTGCTTAACCTTGCACTACTGACACAGAAAGTAAAAAATCCCAAAAAAATCACCTTCGAATGAAGAAAGTAGCAGTATTTCCCGGATCATTTGACCCTTTTACCATTGGTCATGAGGCAATAGTTAAAAAAGCCCTGAGCCTTTTTGATGAAATAATAATAGCTGTTGGTGCTAATGCCCTGAAAAAGAGTTATTTCTCTCTGGAAACAAGAAAAAAAATGATAAGCCTCGTATTTGCTGATGAGCCGAGGGTAAAGGTTTCTCATTATGAGGGTCTTACTGTAGACTACTGCACAAAAAACAGAATAGGATACCTTTTACGTGGATTGCGCACAGCAGCAGACTTTGAATTTGAGAGGGCAATAGCTCAGACTAACAGAGTACTGGCACCTGGTATAGAGTCGGTTTTCCTTCTTACAGTTCCTGAACACAGTCATATAAATTCAACAATTGTCAGGGACATAATAAAAAGTGGTGGTGATGCTTCGGTGTTCGTACCCAGGGCAATTGATCTTAAGAAGTTCAGGGGAGATGAATAGGTTCCTATTCTTTTAACACGGAAGAGTTTATAACTTCCATAAGCGATAACCAGGCATTGGTTTTAATTCTGTTGAGTTCGTCAGGCAGCAGCCATTCAACTTTTGTTATACCCTCGTCAGCCTGAGGCTGGATAATCATCTCACCATCATATCCCATCATGAACCAGTTTGTCTTTTTGAGGTACGATATGCCTTCCCATGAATAGGTGTGGTATGTAGATCTGATAGGCCTGATAATATAATGTCCTGATATCCCGCACTCTTCACTTACTTCCCTCAGTGCGCAGTTGCCAGCCTCTTCACCAGGCTCCATGTGTCCCTTCGGGAGATCGAGTCTTCCCTTCTTCTCTATGAAGAGGTAGCGTCCATTTTTATGTCTTACAAGCCCTCCGGCTGCTTCAACCTCAATGAAGTAAATCCTGAAGATCTTCCATAAGTGCTTTATGTCGGTACCATAGATATTGATACTGTTTATTTTTTTATCTTCCTGGAAATCAGAGATCAGCTTATAAAGTTCAGAAGTATCATTGAATTTATGGAATAAGCCGTATTTTTGTAGCCTGTCAGGTTCAGAGCTCAATACAATAGATCTGTTCTCAAAATGAACTTTATAAATATCCATATGAACGAATTTGCTAAAAAAACCGCTGAATATCTTTTACAAATTAAAGCAATTAAATTGCAACCATCAAATCCTTTTACGTGGGCTTCAGGATGGAAGTCGCCAATCTATTGTGACAATCGGAAAACACTCTCATTTCCTGAAGTACGGTCATATATCCGCGATTCCTTCACCACGATGGTGAAGGATCTGTATCCACAGGCAGAGCTGATAGCCGGAGTAGCAACAGGTGCTATTGCACACGGAGTTTTGGCATCAGACAGACTGGGACTCCCTTTCATCTATGTGAGGTCGGAGGCAAAGGAGCATGGTCTTGGAAACCAGATAGAAGGGTATTTTGAAAAAGGTCAGAAAGTTGTTGTTATAGAGGACCTGATCTCAACAGGCGGAAGCAGCCTTGGTGCTGTAAAAGCTCTCAGGGAGGCTGGTTGTGAAGTTATGGGTATGCTTGCCATTTTCACATATGAATTCAAAAAAGCATCAGATGGCTTTGAGGCTGCTGGATGTAAGCTGAATACTCTGAGTAACTATTCTGTTCTTGTTGATACTGCATTAAAAACAGATTATATAGGTGTTTCGGATGTAGAAGCATTGAAAAAATGGAGGGTTGACCCTGCAAGCTGGGGTAAATAAAAAAATAACCCCGGCCTGTTTAAAGGGATTTTTCAATTTAAAACCCCTTCAGGGGGGGTGAGGGCAGAAGTACAGGATAAAAAGTAATAAAAAATTCATGTCTGAATTATCATATTATGAGAGCCGGCCGGGAAACCTGAGCTGTAACCCTGATGAAGCTTTTAATTTTATTACAGATCTGAGGAATTTCGGAAGGTTTATACAGGAAGGTACAATTACAAACTGGAAAGCTGATAAGGATTCATGCAGCTTCAACGTCTCAATGCTAGGCACTGTAAGTGTAAGGGTCATAGAAAAAGAGGCTGGCAAAAAGGTTGTTTATCAGGGAGATGCTCTGAGCAGGAATGATTTTAAGATTAAGGTCGTTCTGTCAGCTTCACCGGAGGGTAGGGCTGACGTCAGGTTACAGCTTACTGCCAGTCTGAATCCTATGATGAAGATGATGGCAGATAAAGCAATTAACCAGTTCATGGAGATACTGATAAATGAGATTGAGAACTTCCGGGACTGGCATGATATCAAGGAACAAAGTCAACTTCTTTAAAGGAGTACTCTGCTGATTCACCAGCTGATTTTTCTATTATCAGCATTCCTGCCTCACTTACCGATATCAATCTGCCTTTAAAAGTACCCTTTGAATCGCGGTAATAACTCCATTCTCTGAACCTGAAGAGCCTTGATATATAATCGTTTCTGATAATATTGTATTTACCCGATATAAGTAAATAGTATCTCTTGTCAAGTGCCTCTGAAAGCTCTTCAAGACAAAGATCAATATTATATTCTTTTCCAGTTATCATGCTCATTGATATAGGATTAGGCGCATCGCTTAAGAATCTGCGCTGATTGATATTCAATCCGATCCCGGCGATTGAACTTATAATGGAATTATCAATTACAGAATTTTCAATCAGGAGACCTGCTATTTTGTCATTCTTTACATAAATGTCATTAGGCCATTTTATTTTACACCCTGAAAGCTTTTTATCGAGGAAGTCGGAAATTCCGAGAGAAATTGCCATTGATATCAGGAATTGATCTGAAACTGAGGTTGTCTTAGGATAAAGAATAATGCTGATTAGCAGGTTTTTACCTGATTCGCTTTCCCATCCGTTACCCATCTGGCCTCTTCCTGACGACTGAAACATAGTGCGGATTATAGTTCCTTCCGGTACCTCTTTTGACCTCAGGAGATTCGCTGCATAAGTATTTGTAGATGGCAGAATTTCAAAGAAAAGAATATCAGAACCTATCATTTTGATATTAAGATGTTTAAGGTATAATTACAATTAAATTTACCTAAGTCTAGTGATGTTGTTAATATTGGCACTGAAATTGAAAGAACTCTAATACCAAAAGTACAGATAAAAGTGGTACTTTTGCGGCTTGGTATCAATGTTTTAAAAATTAATGAAGAAAAGACCAGACGGAACGGAGTTATTACTGGAGAGTGCAATTAAAGGGATCCATGAAAAGAAGGGTCAGGATGTACTGAAAATAGATTTGAGGAAGCTTGAGAAACGGATTACTGATTATTTCATTATATGTCACGCTTCATCAACAACACAGGTAAGTGCAATATGCGATTCAATAGATGATATAGTAAGGAAGGAAGCAGGCCAGAAACCTTCGCATATTGAAGGACTCGATAATTGTTTCTGGGTACTGCTTGATTACGGAGATGTTATTGTACATGTATTCGTTGAGGAGTACAGGAGTTTCTACAGTCTGGAGTCGCTGTGGGCAGATGCAAAGATTGAATCAGTTGAAGACAAAAAAAAGTAGAATAGATAATGGAGAATTCTGAGAGCAATAAGGGTACAGATAAACGAAATGACAAGAATATTAAACCACGTTTTAATTCAAACTGGATTTTTCTTATTGTCGCAGTAGTATTTATTGCAATAAATCTTCTTTATACCGGCAAAACGGTGCAGAAGACTACCACCAGCGACATAAAGGAGATGATTGCTAACAGGGATATTGAGAAGATAGTAGTCGTCAATAAGGAACAGGCAGAGATTTATCTTTCCAACGAGGCACTGGAGTCGGAAAGATATCCAAAAGTTCCGAAACCCGGAACCGGTTTTGGAATGTCTGTACCCAAGGCCCATTTTAGTTATAATATTGGGGATATAAGCAGTTTTGAGCCGTTTCTTCTGGAGGCACAAAAAAATGCCGGTTATACCGATAAGGAGCTTATATATCCTGATTATCAGACCAGGAGGAACTGGATCGCAGATGCACTTTCATGGCTGCTCCTTCCTGCCATATTGATTGGTTTCTGGCTTTTTATGATGAAAAGGATGTCGGGTGGTGGTGCAGGTGGTGCCGGCGGTATTTTCAATGTCGGTAAATCGAGGGCTCAGATATTTGATAAGGATAATAATGTAAAACTGAACTTCAGTGACGTAGCAGGTCTCGAAGAGGCCAAGACTGAAGTCATGGAGATAGTTGACTTCCTTAAGAATCCTAAGAAATATACTCAACTGGGAGGAAAAATTCCCAAGGGAGCTCTTTTGATTGGTCCTCCGGGTACAGGTAAGACCATGCTGGCTAAGGCAGTGGCAGGGGAGGCTAATGTGCCGTTCTTCTCTATCTCCGGATCTGACTTTGTTGAAATGTTTGTCGGTGTGGGTGCTTCAAGGGTAAGGGATCTTTTTAAGCAGGCAAAAGAGAAAGCTCCCTGTATTGTTTTTATAGATGAGATTGATGCTGTGGGGCGTGCCAGGGGACGAAATGCAAACTTTGGTTCAAATGATGAAAGAGAAAATACTCTTAACCAGCTTCTTACTGAGATGGATGGTTTTGGGACCAATCTTGGTGTAATAATCCTGGCTGCTACAAACAGGGCCGACATTCTTGACCGCGCTTTGATGCGTGCAGGACGTTTTGACAGACAGATACATGTTGAATTGCCTGACATTACTGAAAGAGAAGCGATTTTTAAAGTACACCTCAGGCCAATTAAACTTGAAAAAGATTTTAACACAGCATTTCTCGCAAAACAGACACCCGGATTTTCAGGTGCTGATATAGCTAACGTATGTAATGAAGCTGCCCTTATAGCAGCCAGAAATAATAAAAGTGTTGTTGAGAAGCAGGATTTTCTGGATGCTGTCGACCGTATTGTCGGCGGTCTTGAAAGAAAAACCAAGATTATTTCTCCAATTGAAAAGAGAACCATTGCTTACCACGAGGCTGGCCATGCTACTGTAAGCTGGCTTCTCGAATATGCAAGTCCGCTTCTCAAGGTCACCATTATTCCAAGAGGAAGAGCCCTTGGTGCTGCATGGTACCTGCCGGAAGAGCGACAACTTACAACCAGGGAGCAGATTCTCGATGAGATGGCTTATGCCCTTGGAGGAAGAGCTGCCGAAGAACTTGTTTTTGGAAAGATTTCTACAGGAGCATTAAGTGATCTGGAAAAAATCACCAAGCAGGCTTATGCCATGGTTTCATTCTTCGGGATGAGTGAAAAGGTTGGAAATATAAGTTTCTATGATTCATCAGGCCAGTCCGATTTTGGCTTTACCAAACCCTACAGTGAAAAAACAGCTGAGCTTATTGATCAGGAGGTTAAGGAGATAATAAGTGAATCATATATTCGTGCCAAGGAGGTGCTTAAGAATAATATGAAAGGTCTCACCGAGCTGGCTGAGATACTTCTTGAGAGAGAGGTTATCTTTGGTGAGGATCTGGAAAAAATCTTTGGAAAGCGTAATGCTGACATCATTAAAGAGCAGCAGGAGAAGAAGGATAAGATAGCAGAGAATAATGCCAAAAAGGATATAAAGATTACGGAAGAAAAGTCGAAGGAGCAAAAGAAACCTATTGAGGTTAAATCCAGATCCGTATCAAAGAAAAGGGTGAAGAACTCCGAAAAGGAGGAAAATCAGGAAAAGAAATCGAAAGAAAAGGATAAATAACTCTTCATATCTTGAATAATTTCTTCAGACGAACATTAACAGGAGCATACATTGTGATTTTTGTACTGGGTGGATTCTGGCTTCACCCGGTATCTTTTTTTATTGCCGGACTGATAATTCTTGCAGGAACTCAGTATGAGTATTACAGCATGATAAGGAGCACAGGAGTAAGACCACAGGTGGTCTCCGGAATGATAGCCGGGATTGCCGCATATGTACTATCGACCCTTATAGCATCGGGTGTATTGACAATGAAATATTTCCTGGTACTTATACCTGTGATGCTCGTCATAATTGTTATGGAGCTGTACCGCAAGGAGGAAAAACCATTTGATTCTCTGGCACATACTTTTTTCCCTGTACTATATACAGGAATACCTTTTGTTCTGCTTCCTTTTTCAGCTTTTTCCCGAAATGGTCTTGATACATTGCTTCCCCATAAATATGAGATGTTTTCACCAGGTATAATTATCGGATTCTTTTTGCTTATCTGGGCTAATGACACAGGGGCCTACCTTGTGGGAGTATCCGTTGGCAAACATAAGCTGTTCGAAAGAATATCCCCAAAGAAATCATGGGAAGGGTTCTTCGGAGGGGTTTTTATTGCATCTGTTGCAGGAGGGTTACTTGCAGGATGGCTTGGAGTCGTTGATCGCATTCATTGGGTGATAATCGCTATAATTGTTTCAATAGCAGGTACATACGGCGACCTGGTTGAGTCAATGCTAAAAAGAAGTATCGGTGCAAAGGATTCAGGTTCAATTTTGCCTGGCCACGGAGGGTTGCTCGACAGGTTTGATAGTGCAATAATATCATTCCCTCTTGTATATCTTTTTATAACACTTTTTGGATGATTAATCAGACTTGATTAGTTTTGTGAAAATTTTTAATAAATGAGTATTCACAAGGAAGGATATAAAATACTGGGATTTGGATTTATTGCTCTCCTGGTACTTAATGCTATTATACAGATATTCTGGAGAGATATTGAGATTCTTAAATGGGGATTTCTGGTGTTATCCTTTATGCTGTATGTTTTTCTTCTCTTTTTCTTCAGGTGGCCGGAGAGGGATCTTCAGCCGGATCATGGACTGGTTTATGCCCCTGCAGATGGTAAGGTAGTTGTAATTGAAGAGACTGAGGAAAAGGAGTACTTCAAGGATACCAGGCTTCAGGTATCCATCTTTATGTCACCTTTTAATGTTCACAGCAACAGGTACCCTGTTTCGGGCACTATTAAGTTTGTCAGATACCATCCGGGCAGAAACATGGTAGCATGGCATCCTAAATCTTCAGAACTTAATGAAAGGAGTTCAATTGTTATTGAAACAAAAGAGGGAAAGGAGATTCTTATACGACAGATTGCAGGCGCCGTCGCAAGGAGGATTGTCACATATGCCAGGGAAAATATTGAGGTTAAGCAGGGTGATGAGCTGGGATTCATAAAGTTTGGATCGCGTGTGGATATTTTTTTACCTGTCGGAACTGAGATCGAAATTCCAATTCTTCAGCAGGTCAGGGCAAATAAAGACGTAATTGCCAGAATCTGAAATCTTAAATTAAAATGAACTTTATTGACGATAAGATAATTGATGTTACAGATGATGTCAAATGGATCGGAGTTCTTGATTATAATATAAGAACATTCGATATTGTTATGAGGACTGATTTCGGGACCACATACAATTCATATTTCATTAATGCCAATAAAAAGACGATAGTAGAGCTGGCCAAGGAAAAGTTCAGTAATACTTATATTGAAAAACTGAAAAAAGTTACAGATCCTTCAGAGATTCAGTATATTATTCTTGACCATACAGAACCTGATCATTCCGGGAGTCTAAAAAATCTTCTTGAGCTTGCCCCTGAGGCAACAGTGGTAGGTTCAGGTAATGCTATCAGGTACCTCGAGGATATTGTAAACAGACCATTCAGATCAATGGTGGTTAAACATGGAGACAAGCTTGATCTTGGAAATAAAACCCTGACGTTTATTGCGGCACCCAATCTCCACTGGCCTGATTCAATCTACACACTGCTCGAGGAGGATAAGGTATTATTTACCTGTGATTCTTTCGGTGCCCATTACTGTTCTGAAAATATGTTCAGTAATTTCGATTCGGACTATACTCGTTCTTTCAAATACTATTTTGATGTTATCCTGAAGCCTTTCAGCAGATTTATGGTAAGGGCAATCGACTTTATTAAACCACTTGAAGTTAAATATATTTGTACCGGACACGGACCTATTCACCGTGGGGAGAACATTGAAAAGGCAATCAGCATGTCTGAAAAATGGGCTGATGATTATGTTAAAATAACCACCGGGAAAACGGGATATGATATTCTTATTGCGTATGTTTCGGCATATGGATATACAAAAGAAGCAGCAGACATAATAGCAAAAGGAATTGAAGAATCGGGAGAAATAAAGACGGAAGTAGTTGATATTGAGGAAATGCCTATTGATGTGCTTGAGGAGAAAATAATTGCCAGTGATGGAATAATTGTTGGTTCCCCTACTATAAACCAGAATACTCTTCTGCCTGTATATAAGCTGTTTTCACTCATAAATCCGATCCGTGACAAAGGTAAACTAGCCGGATCGTTCGGATCATTCGGGTGGAGCGGGGAATCACCGAAAATAATTCTGGAAAATTTCCGGATGCTCAAGTTCAGGATATTTGAAGATCAGGGTGCAATAAAATTTGCGCCTCAAGGAGATAAAGCAGATTTGCTTACCGTATATGGAAGAAAATATGCCGAAATGTTTTTGGCAGAGTGCGGAAGGGAATAAAAAAAGGGTCGTTTTGCGACCCCCTTTCTTTTTTGCTCCTTTATGATATTGCTATCTGGCGGGAGAGATTCTTTTTCTCTTCTTCCATTTTTGGAAGAGATACAGTAAGTATACCATCCTTATAGCTGGCTTCTATTTTTTCCCTGTTTACGTTTTCAGGAATATAAAAGCTTCTGCAGAAAGATGAGTAGTTGAACTCTTTCTTCTTGTATCCATCGCTCTCATTAGTTGTCTCATCCTTCGACTCGGATGAGATTGTGAGTACATCCTCATTGATGTCGATGTTGAGATCTTTCTTGTCCATACCAGGTATTGCAAGATCAAGAACAAAATGCTTCTCGTCTTCTTTTATGTTAACTGCAGGCATTGAGCTTGTCCTGTTGTGTAATACCGGTAAAAAATCATCATCAAAAAAATTAGGCATGTAAAATGGCCTGAAACTTTTTCTTACAATTGTTGGTAACATGGTTTTGTCCTCCTATAAATTTAAGTTTAACATTTTTAATTTATTTACAAACACCAATTTTCAAACTCTGTTCCAAAATCATAAACATGACATAATGACACGTTTTATAGAATACTTGCGGACAAAATGGCTGATTGCTGAAGTCGCTGTTCAAATCGTTGCCTTATCCCATTTATAATATTGTGAGTTTGTTGTATGGAAAAATTAAATTAGGTTTGTATTAGAAATACAATTATAATGAGTCCAACATTCAGGAATATTCTGATATTTGCCGGAGTTATGCTGCTTCTCGCCTGCGCATGGTACTTCCGTAGCATAGTAGTTTATATACTTGTATCAGGAGTTCTGTCAATTATGGGAGGTCCACTGGTCGATCTTTTTTGCAGACTGAGGATAAAAAGATGGTCATTTCCGCGTCCGCTGAGTGCTCTTATTACGCTGATGATAATATGGGGTATTATTGTACTTTTTTTCTACATATTCATTCCTCTTGTTACCACGCAGCTTAATTATTTTTCAACCATCGAAAGTGATAAGATTGTTCAGATAGTCGATGGTCCAATCGCCAAAATAGAGCAGCTTTTCAGGGCATTCAACAAGGATATTTCTAACCAGATATCGATAGAGGCATATATAGGAGAAAAGGTTTCAGGAGTGCTGAATATCAATATGATCCAGAATTTTCTCAGTTCTATATTCGGGATAATGGGTAACCTTATGGTAGCTGTTTTCTCAATATCGTTCATTACTTTTTTCTTTCTTAAGGATCAGCGACTCTTTTTTGAATCTATATTAATGTGGGTCCCGGATAAGTACACCGAAAATGTTACCAGGGCTCTTCATTCAATTCAGCGACTGCTTACAAGGTATTTCATTGGTATAATTATACAAAGCACCTGCATTCTGATACTCATTACAATAGGAATGACAATTATCGGTATTGATTTCAGGCAGGCGCTCGTAATGGGTGTTATCCTCGGAATCTTAAATGTAATTCCTTATGTTGGGCCATGGCTGGGCCTTTTCATTGCCCTCATAATGGGTATCGCATCGCATATAAATATGGATTTTGATGCTGTTGTAATTCCGCTTATAATAAATATGATTATAGTGGAGGTTGTTACGCATATGATAGATAATGTTGTATTTCAGCCTGTTATATTTTCGAGCAGTGTTAAGGCCCATCCTCTTGAAATATTCATAGTTGTTCTTGCTTCAGGATTTGCAGCAGGTATCCCGGGAATGATACTGGGTATTCCTACATATACAGTGGTCAGGGTTTTTGCAAGGGAGTTTTTCTATAATTTCAAGGCTGTTCAGAAGATCACATCAGGCTTGTCTCCTGAGAATATGAATAGTAAAAGCAAAATAGATAAGGTGGGAAGTGATGAGATCAAAGATTCCTGATAGAGAATTGAAATTTATTAAGGTATAATTCCCGTCTAAATTACTGATGAAATTAGGACAACAGATCATTTCCGGTTTTTTTAACCTCTATATAGACGGATTCAGAAATCTTTCTTCATCGGGAAAGAAACTATGGATAATTATCCTCATCAAGCTTTTTATCATGTTCGTAATACTTAAGTTATTCTTCTTCCCTGATATACTTAAGATGAAATATGATAATGATAAAGAGAGAGGTGAATATGTTCTTGATCAATTACTTAAATCACCAGATAACCATGACTGAAAACATCGATTTGACACTGCTTGACTGGTCGAGGGCCCAGTTTGCCCTGACTGCGATATATCACTGGCTCTTTGTGCCTCTGACTCTTGGTTTATCTTTCCTCGTGGCAATAATGGAAACTATTTATGTCAGGACAGGCAGGGAGGAGTGGAGAAAAATTACAAGGTTCTGGATGACTCTGTTCGGGATCAACTTCGCAATAGGAGTTGCCACTGGCATTATTCTTGAATTTGAATTCGGGACTAACTGGTCGAACTACTCCTGGTTTGTAGGTGATATTTTTGGAGCTCCGCTAGCGGTGGAAGGAATTGTTGCCTTCTTTCTTGAATCTACTTTCATAGCTGTTATGTTCTTTGGATGGCATAAGGTCAGCAAAAAGTTCCATCTTTTTTCAACGTGGCTGGTAGCAATAGGATCAAATTTATCAGCCCTCTGGATCCTGGTAGCCAACGGATGGATGCAGAATCCTGTTGGAATGGTGTTCAATCCTGAGACTGCCAGGAATGAAATGATAAGTTTCTGGGCAGTCCTGTTTAACCAGGTCTCTGTTGATAAATTTCTTCATACGCTCTCCTCCAGTTATCTTCTGGCTTCGATGTTTGTAGTTGGTATAAGCTCCTGGTTTCTCATCAGGAAAAGAGAAGGATATATGGCCAGGAGAAGTATCCTGGTTGCAGCTGTCTTTGGTATTCTGGCATCACTTATGACTGCCTATACCGGGGATGAGTCTGCCAGGATTATTTCAAAGGTACAGCCGGTTAAATTCGCTGCAATGGAGGCACTGTCGGAAGGAAAGACCAATGCAGGTCTTGTTGCTTTCGGTGTTCTTAAAGATTCCGAAAACAAGATCGGTGAGACTAAGCTTAAAGATTTCATCATTAAGATAGAGTTTCCGGGCTTACTCTCCATCCTGACAGCAGGTGACAGAGATGCATTCGTTCCGGGGATAGCAGACCTGGTTAAGGGGAATCATCAATATAAACTAATCTCATTTGAGGAGAAGAAATCACGGGGCGAGATGGCCAGAAAAGCTTTGATGGATTACAAATCAGCCGTAAAATCGGGAGATAGTCAAGAACGCGATTCTTTAAAAGGGCTTTTCAGCACACAATCATTCCAGGATAATTATTTCAGATATTTTGGATATAGTTCGGTTGAAAAAGCTGAAGATGTAATTCCTAATATATCAGGCACTTTCTACTCATTTCACCTGATGGTGGTCCTGGGATTTTTCTTTATTTTACTATTTTCCCTGGCCCTTTTCTACCTGTTCAAAGGTACATTAGCTCAAAATCGCTGGTTCCTGTGGGTATGTCTTTTATCAATACCCCTGCCATATATTGCCAGTGAGCTTGGATGGATTGTTGCAGAGCTGGGCCGTCAGCCATGGATCATTCAGGATCTGATGCCAGTATCAAAGGCAGTTTCGAATATAAGCTCGGGTTCGGTAATAGCGACATTCTTCATCTTTGCTGCCCTTTTCACTACACTCTTGATTGCAGAGGTATCAATAATGGTTAAACAGATTAAAAACGGACCAAAACATTAGGAGGAAAATACCATGACTACAATAATGATATCACATCTTTTCCTGCAGAATTACTGGTGGATAATAGTATCTCTGCTTGCAAGCCTTCTTGTTTTCCTGATGTTTGTACAGGGCGGACAATCATTTATTTTTACCCTGCCGGGAAGCGAAATGCAAAAGACAATGATTGTAAATACAGTTGGAAGAAAGTGGGACCTGACATTCACAACCCTTGTCACTTTCGGCGGAGCTTTCTTCGCATCATTTCCTCTCTTTTATGCGACAAGTTTCGGTGGCGCATACTGGGTATGGATCGCAATCCTTTTTAGTTTTATCCTGCAGGCTGTTGCCTATGAATTCAGATCGAAACCAAATAATGTCTTTGGTCAGAATACTTTCGATATTTTCCTTCTGCTCAATGGGGCGCTGGGGCCATTACTTATTGGTATTGCAGTGGCAACATTCTTCACCGGATCACAATTCAGTCTTGACAATATGAACAGGGTCAGGTGGGCAACTTCATGGTATGGACTGGAGGCTGTTCTTGATGTCAGGAACCTTGCACTGGGACTGGCAGTACTTTTCCTTTCAAGGGTTAACGGCCTGCTATATATTGTAAATTCAATAGATGATGAGGATCTTAAGAAGAGGGCCCTTGAAAGACTGCCCCTGAATACAATACTTTTTCTTATCCCATTCCTTTTCTTTGTAATAGCTATACTCCTTTCAAAAGGATTTGCTGCTGATCCGGCTACAGGGACTATTTCTTTTGAAAGATTCAAGTATCTCCATAATCTCCTGCAGATGCCACTTGTATTAATAATATTCCTGGCTGGTGTTGCCGGAGTTCTTTATGGTCTTTTTATTGCAATTTTTAAAAAGAATGACTATTCGGTATGGTTCACTTCCCTCGGAACAATACTGACAGTTTTTGCTGTTTTTATGCTGGCTGGATTCAACGGGACCTCATTTTATCCTTCAGCTTATGATCTGCAGAGCTCGCTTACCATACGAAATGCATCTTCAAGCGAGTTCACTCTGAGAACCATGATGTATGTCTCATTCTTAATCCCCTTTGTCATAGCCTATATATGGTATGCATGGAAGTCGATCAATGTTAATAAGATAACTGATGAAGAGATGAACTTAAACGAGCATAAATATTAAGGTGACAGGCGACGGGCGGCAGGCAACAGGTATTTGTACGGAATAGTATTCCCGAGGGCAGGCTTTTAATGCCTGATGCCCGATGCCTTGAAAAATTTTAGACGAAATTAATAATAACAAAGATGTATATAACCGAAATACTCGAGTACCTGATCTGGCCGGCATTTATTGTTATAAGCTGGTTTACGATAAAGTATGCTTTATCTGTATATGATAAAAAGTATCCCGGGCAGGAGCAGAATGAATCAGATTAAGCGTGCTGCAATCGATGAGATAATATATATAGGTATTATCAGTGCTGCTGCATTTATTCCCATTATCAAAAACGATATAGCTATAAGCAATATCATAAGGTATCTTCCTTCATTCCCTTTTAGTTTAAGGTCATTTACTTTTAACGAAAAAAGGTCCAATCGGCTTACCATCAATAATGAAAGTGCTATTGTAAAGAGGATCAACATTGCCGGTGAAGCAACAAAGAAGTCAAATAAGCCTGATTCGGAATAATGGGAGGCTATAACAACTGAAATAACGGCAATAGCACTGGCCGGAGTGGGTAATCCTTTGAAATTTTTTGACTGGCTTGAATCTGTATTAAAAATAGCGAGGCGTAATGCAGCACACACAGGCATTATTGAGGCTATAATTATTAAAAACAGGTCCCTGTGTTCACTCAGATAAATCTGTTTCATTGGCATCGAAGAGAAGGCATCGGTCAGGAGCCTGAAAATTATTACAGCCGGGGCAATTCCGAAACTGACAATATCAGCCAGACTGTCAAGTTCTTTTCCTATGTCTGAATAGGCCTTAAGAATCCTGGCCGAAAATCCATCCAGGAAATCAAAGATCATTGCTGCAACTATGAACCATGAGGCTGATACAATTCTGCCTTCAGCAGCAAGTATTACGGCAATGAACCCGGATACCAGATTCAGAGATGTTATGAAGTTGGGAACATGTTTCTTCATGAAAATTGTTATTGGATCTGCGTACGGAAAGTAAAATTAAGATAAATTTCGTCTTTATTATTAGTTTTGCACAATTAACAAGCTTAGGATGGTTGACTTAAGAGGCATTAAGATAGCGGTTGATTTCGACGGAACAATAGTTGAACATGAATACCCTGAAATAGGCAAGGAGAAACTATTTGCCTTTCAGACTCTTAAAGAGCTTGAAAAGTTGGGAGCTAACCTTATACTCTGGACTTTCAGAACAGGCAGGGAGCTCGACGAGGCAGTAGAATACTGTCATAAAAATGGTATTGACTTTTATGCTGTTAACAGGAATTATCCCGAAGAGGTGTTTGATGAGACAATAAGCCGCAAGATTGATGCGGATATTTTTATTGATGACAAGAATGTTGGCGGCTTTCCAGGCTGGAGCGAGATATGGCAGATGATAAACCCGTATGAAGTGCAGCAGATGGAGGCAGAAAAAAGAATTGCATCGCCCCGAAATATATTAAAGCGTCTTTTCGGAAAAAAAAGCACAAGAGATGAAAATAAAATATCTTAAATACTTAATTCTATTCTCTTTTTCCCTTCTTCTTGCCTGGACTTTATCATGTTCAGGAAGGCCTGGAACAAAAGCGGAAATAAAGCCTGAAGCGACATTAGTGCCAGGTGAAGAGGCTGCTTTCAGGCTTGTCAGGATTGTAGCTCCGGAAGAGAATGAGGATTATAAGCTTAAGCAGGTCATTGATGTTGAGGTAGATCTGGTATTTAAGAACAGGGTCCCCGACTCAGTAACTGTCTTTTATGATAGTAAGCAGGTGAAGGTTTTGAAATCGGAACCATGGAAATGTTCTGTCCCGGGAGAAATGGTTAGTACTACAGGAAGAAAAGCACTGAAAGTTATTGCTTATAAGGATGGGAAAATGCAGAATCCGATAGCACGATTTCTTTTGATCTATTCGGATGTTGTACCCATAATAAACAAGTTTAAAGTAGTGAACAGTTACCCGCATGATAGGCGGGCTTTTACCCAGGGTCTTTTCTTTGACAAGGGATCATTATATGAAAGCACGGGTCAGGAGACTGAATCTTCATTGAGGGAGGTGGAAATTGCGACGGGCAAGGTGGTCAGACAGCTAAACCTTGATGCTTCACTGTTTGGCGAAGGTATTACACTCTACAATGACAGGATCTTTCAGGTGACATGGCGAAACAAGATTGGCTTTGTATATGAAAAGGGATCATTCCGTCAGATAAACAAGATATACTACCCGACGGAAGGGTGGGGCCTTACCACCTCAGATGACAGGATCATAATGAGTGACGGTACAAACATACTCTATTATTATGAACCTGAGATGTTTACTTCAATATCCAGAATTGAGGTTTATGATAATGAGAAAAAGGTGGACAATCTGAATGAGCTTGAATACATTAACGGGGAGATATGGGCAAATATATGGATGGAAGACAGGATAGTAAGGATAGATCCTGCTTCGGGAAAAGTGAAGGCCTATATTGACCTGGGCGGGCTCTTTCCTCAGAATGAGAGAAACCCTGAAGCTGAAGTTCTGAACGGGATAGCTTATGACCAGGCAACAAACAGAATATTTGTCACAGGCAAAAAATGGTCAAAGCTTTTTGAGATCAGCATCATTGAATAGACCTGGTCCCATAAACAATATTTATTGCAGCAGGCAGAATATTGAATTCGGCCGGGGTGTGTCCGAGTGATTCTCCATCAGCTTCAGTATAGATAATATTTTCGGAGTTAACTTTAAGATTCCTGCATTTATATCCATCGATAAGAGGATGGCTGAGTATTGTTCCGTCGTAAAGGATCTTCAGCTTTCTGATTATTTCAAGTTTTCCAATATTTTTAATAACAGTTACATCGAGTAAACCATCATTTGGCAGTGCATCAGGAGTTTGTCTCATCCCTCCGCCGCAGTACTTTCCGTTACCTACATTTACTGAGAATATATCCTCGCTGATTCTGACCCCGTCAATAATTAATTCAGCCCTTGTGTTCCTGTAGGTCATAAGGCTGAGCAGAAGATTGTAGAAATAGATAAGCTTTCCGCTTCTGCCACGCTCTTTCTGGTAGTTGCTTCTTCTGACAACAACTGATTCGAATCCCAGTCCTGCGATATTTATGAAATAACGGTTCTTAACCATCTGTCCTTCTGAATAGGATAAAAGTCCGACATCGTGAAGCATTGTCTTACCTTCCATGATAATCCTTGCCGCTTTTTCATGATCGAGAGGGATATCAAACATCCTGCCCCAGTCGTTGCCTGTTCCAACAGGGATAAGCGCAAGAGTTATCTCCGATGAATTGCATGCACCTGTTTTAAAAACACCATTCAAGACTTCATTGAGAGTTCCGTCACCACCAACTGTGATTATTTTTCTGAAACCTTCTTCAATTGCCGAAAAAGTAATATTAACTGCATCAGCTTTACCTGTTGTGAACTTTTCCTCAAAAGATATATTGTTGTCAGTTAATGCTTTGGATATCAATTTCCACTCTCTTTTCCCCTTACCGTTTCCGGCATTCGGGTTGACAATAACAAGCCATTGAGGACGGGGAGAGTTTTGATTTGTCATATTATTAGTTTCTTTGGTAAATATGCAAAATATTAAGCTATTATTAATCAATGTAATATGAATTTATTTGGTTTTTTGCAATGTTAATAAGATGTTGAAAACCACAAAAAAAATGTTTACAATTACATCTTTCACTTCCGGCTGCAGAAGATGCATAAATAGTAAATTTGAAACTCAAAATAACGTACAATATATATAAATATACATACATGGGAAGAATAATAGCAATAGCGAATCAGAAGGGTGGAGTAGGAAAGACGACAACGGCAATAAACCTTGCAGCCAGCCTGGCAGCGCTTGAAAAGAAGGTTCTTATTGTTGACAGTGATCCGCAGGCAAATGCGACATCAGGTATCGGGATTGATACCAGGCAGATACGATGCACGATATATGACTGCCTTATTGATGGTAAGGATACTAAGGAGGCACTTATGGAAAGCGGGGTTGAGAACCTCACAATAATACCATCGAATATTGATCTTGTAGGAGCTGAAATTGAGATGCTTGAAAGGCCTGAAAGGGAAAAGATCCTTAAAAATGTGCTGAAAAGCATTTCCGGGGATTATGATTATATTTTTGTTGACTGTTCTCCTTCACTTGGGTTGCTTACAGTTAATGCTTTAACAGCATCAGATTCAGTGATTATTCCGGTGCAATGCGAATATTTTGCATTGGAGGGACTCGGAAAGCTGCTTAATACAATTAAGATAATCCAGAACAACCTGAATCCGGAGCTCGAGATAGAAGGTTTTCTGCTTACTATGTATGATTCACGTCTTCGGTTATCAAATCAGGTGGCAGATGAGGTAAACAAGCATTTCCAGCAGATGGTATTCAAAACCATTATTCAGAGGAATGTAAAGCTTTCGGAGGCGCCAAGCTTTGGACAGCCTGCCATTCTATATGATGTTGATTCGAGAGGAACTGTCAATTATCTCAACCTGGCCAAAGAGTTAATTGAGAAGCAGGAGGTGAGGGTAAAAGCATAACTTGGTGAATGTAGCAACCAGTGAATAGAATGATTATGACAAAAAAAAATGCGTTAGGCAGAGGTCTTGGAGCATTGATTGACGGAGTGGAGAAGGAAATACTGGAGAAGAAAGTGGAAGCCAATATGGACATACCGGTCGGATCGATCGAGGCTAATCCCTTCCAGCCCAGAACAACGTTTGATGAGCAGTCGCTTGAAGAACTGGCTGCTTCAATAATGAAGCTTGGCATTGTTCAGCCACTTACGGTTCGGGATGCTGGTAATGGCAGGTATCAGCTTATTGCTGGTGAACGCAGGCTCAGAGCTGCCAGGATTGCTGGACTTACCCATGTTCCGGCCTATATCAGAACTGCTGATGACCAGGCAATGCTTGAACTTGCACTCGTTGAGAATATCCAGAGGGAAGATCTTGATGCTGTTGAGGTTGCTATCAGCTTCCAGAGGCTGATAGAAGAGTGCAGGCTTACACAGGAGCAGCTGAGTGACAGAGTTGGAAAACAAAGATCAACAGTTTCAAACTATCTTCGTCTACTGAAGCTCCCTGCTGAAATACAACTGGGAATAAGGAATAAACACCTCATGATGGGCCATGCCCGTACTCTTGTCAATATAGTGGACCCAAAACAGCAGATAGAAGTCTATTATAAGATCATTGACGGAGATCTCTCTGTGCGCCAGGCTGAAGAGCTTGTAAGGCATTTGCAATCCGAAAAAATAAAAGATCCCGAGAAGGTTGAAAGAAAGAAAAAGCTTAATGAGGATTATCATCAGCTGGCAGAGCATCTGAATCAACTCTTTTCCACAAAAGTCAACTTCAGGCTCAATGAAAAAGGTAAGGGGAAAATTGTAATAGCTTTTGATTCACCTGAAGAGATGGAGCGCATTTTGGGGGTGTTTGATCGTCTCAACTCCTGAAAATAATTATCTTTACCGCGCGTTTATTGTTCCGGAGGTAAAGGCCGGGGAAATACTTTATTGATGGAGATCAGAAAAATATCAATATTGTCGGTGGTAATTATGTTATTTGCTCTGCAGGGTATTCTTGCACAGGATACTCTTTCAGTAAGCAAAGTTTCAAGGCAGGACAGAAAATCAAAAAAGGAGAAGACCACAGTAATTGATGTTTCAAACGATACACTGCCTGTGGTTGTAAAGCCTTCAAAAATTCGAAAAGGAGATACAATGAAGGCAACTATGATGTCGGCTGTTTTTCCGGGCGGTGGCCAGATATATAACAGGAAATACTGGAAGCTGCCAATAGTCTATGCAGGCTTCGGCGCTCTGATCTACAGTTTTTCATCAAACTCCAATAATTACCAGATGTATTACAGAGGCTTCATGGATTTTACAGATGATATAAAAGAGACTGACAGCTATCTAGAGTTTGCAGGTGATCCTGAAAGTTATGATCCGGTTCTCCATCCAGATACTTATAACCCTGCCAATGCCAAACTGGTTCAGGAAAAAATGCTCCGTCTGGTTGATTACCATAAACGTTACCGCGATCTCTCAATTATACTTACAGGTGTATGGTACATGGCCCAGATACTGGATGCCAATGTTGATGCGAGCCTGATGAATTATGATGTGAGTGACAACCTTGAACTGTCATTTTACCCATCAATGATAACACTGCCTGGACGTGCTCCAGTGACTGGTTTTAACCTTCACCTGACAATGGCCTTTTAACAAAAACAGAATTTATGAGAAACACTATTTTAACTATAATTCTTCTTCTGGTAACTATAAATGTAGTTGCCTCAACCGATTATGATACAATAATCCTTAAATCGGATGACAGCTCCGAGAGGATAGGAAGGGACCTTGACAGCCTGCTGAACACCTGGTATGTAAAACTGGCAGTTAAGAATGCACCGGAGGAATATACAGGAGATACCGCTGTACTGGTATATCCCGATTCTGTATATATAAACCGGCTTCGCAAGATCAATTCGATAATACAACTGCCTTACAATAATATTATCAGGAATCATATTCATGTCTACACTGTCAGGCAGAGGGAGAAGTTCTGTGCCGTACTAGGGGTGATGGATTATTATTTCCCGATGTTCGAAGATGTATTTGATTCATATGGCCTTCCTGCTGAGTTAAAATATATGGCTATCATTGAATCAGCTCTTAACCCGGATGCAGTGAACTCCCGTACACATGCAACAGGTCTCTGGCAATTTATGTACAGTACAGGGAGGATGTACGGACTTACAATAAATTCGGTGGTGGATGAGAGGAGAGATCCCCTGCAATCGACAAAGGCAGCTGCAAAGTACATAAGAGACCTTTATAAGATATACAATGACTGGATGCTTGTTATAGCTGCATACAACTGTGGGCCCGGAAATGTCAATAAGGCCATAAGAAGATCAGGTAACAAGAAGGATTACTGGGAAATTTATTACAGGCTTCCAAGGGAGACACGTGGCTATATACCAATGTATATTGCAGCTGTTTATGGCGTTAATTACTACAGGGAGCATAACCTTAATCCCCTGCCTCTCAATATACCTGTTGCCATTGATACAATTATGATTAATAAGGATATCCACCTGACCCAGATATCGGAGGTAATGGGTATCCCGATGGGTGAACTACGTGCTCTCAACCCACAGTACAGAACCGGACTTGTACCAGGGTCTTCAAAACCATATGCACTTACTCTGCCAATGACGCACCTTGGCGATTTTATTGACCTTACCGATACTATAAGACGATATAAACCTGATGTTTACCTGAATAAATCAGTACAGATTGCAGATCCTACAAGGTCTTCATACCTTCCTGCCGATGTAAAGGGAAAGACAAAACTTATCTATACCGTTCAGGAGGGTGATAACCTTGGATATATATCAGAATGGTACAGGGTGAGCCTCTCTGACCTGAGGTATTGGAATAATATCTATCGGAATACAATCAGGATTGGACAGAAACTTGTTGTTTATGTTGATCCGGCAAAATCAGAATACTTCTCCGGGATCAATTCCATGTCGTTTGCAGAGAAGCAGCAGATGGCAGGCAAGCAGGTCCCCTCAAATACTAATAGTGTAGCTGCAAATACTGCCTATGAGACAGAAGGTGAATACATTATATATACGGTTCGTTCCGGAGATACAATATGGGACATAGTGAAGATGTATGATAATGTGACAACAACACAGATACTTACATTAAACAATATTTCAGATCCGGGTAAGATACAGGTTGGGCAGAAGCTGAAGATCAAGAAGAAAAGCTGATTCTTTTCCAAATATGCGTCCTTTAAGATCATTCCTGATATTACTGATCTTTCTGGCTTGTTTTACAGGGTTTCATTATGTAATGCCCGTGGAACGATGGTTTCCAACTGCGGAAGATTTTCTTCCGGATTACATAATAGATCTCTTCACGCTCAGGGAGAACAAGCCTGATAAACAGCATGTTATATTACCTGATACAATTCATGTCATTCCTGATATTTCTGTCGATTCATTACAACCAGCTGCTTCATTAATTGAGATCAGGGACACTATTCCAATCAATCCTCTTCAAAGAATTCTGGATACCCTTTCCGGCTCTTCAGGGCAGACCAGGATTATGTACTATGGTGACTCCCAGATAGAGGGTGACCGGTTTACCTCCTATTTGCGTCATATTCTGCAAAAAAGGTACTCAGGTACCGGCCCCGGGCTCTTTCTTCCAATTATACCGGTGATGTACACAAAATCAATTGTAATCAAATCATCATCAAACTGGAAGAAGTATAACTATCTGTCATACAGGAACAATGAGATCTCTCATAACAGGCTTGGCCCTTTTATGGCTATCTGCAGGTTTTTGCCTGAGGGTACGATTACTGCTGATCCGGTTACAGCCACTGTAAATATCAGACCATCGGTTTTTGCCGACAGTACGTCCTCGTTTTATGATGTTCTGAGACTTTTTTATATATGCAGGGAGGGTGCGGTTTTATTCACTGTGATGGCCGATGGAAAATATATATGCAGAGAGGCCCTCCTTAAAACAGGTTCATTGAGCGAGGTATCGTGCACGTTAAATGGTGCGAAGGATATAACATTGGAATTTACCGGCAAAGTTAGTCCTGAAATATATTTTATAAGCATAGAAAGCAGTAATGGAGTTGTTGTTGATAATATACCCCAACGCGGAAGCGCAGGACTGGAGTTCACGATGGTTGACAGTTCCAATCTGGCTGAGTCATTCAGGATGCTTTCTCCTGATCTTTTTATATTGCAATATGGCCTGAATATAGTAAGGAATGTCAGGGATGAGTATAATTATTACCAGCACGGACTTCAGCGGCAGATATCCTTGCTGAAAAAAATATATCCCTCTGTCCCCATACTTGTAATAAGCGTTACCGATATGGCTTCAGATGAAGAAGGTGTCATTAACTCATTCAAAAACATACCTGCAATCATAGCAGCGCAAAAAGAAGCCACTGAAGAAACAGGTGCGATATTCTGGGACTCATATAAGGCAATGGGAGGGGACTCTTCAATAATCCTGTGGTCGAAAAAGAAGCCGGCACTTGCTCAGAAGGATTATGTTCATTTTACTTATGCCGGCGCCGATACACTTTCCAGAATATTTACAGATGAGATCTTTCCTGCTGTAACGAAAGACAGTGCTGTTAATTTATTAACAGAAAACAGGGTTCATGCATCTGCAGCATATCATGTTGATTCTGTACAGGTTGCAAGGAAGGCAGAAACAAAGAGTTTAGCTGAAAAGATTTTGTCTGACATTATCCGGTATGAACCGGATAAACCGATGATATTTACCACTCCGGTATTCTGGATTTTCCTTTTACTCGTTCTGGCAGGTTATAGCCTGATTTACCGAAAAAAGTTCCTGCGAAATTTTTACCTGCTTCTTGTCAGTCTTTTCTTTTATTATAAATCGGGAGGATTGCTGCTTGTCCTCCTTATAATTATAACAATTGTAGATTATACCTGCGGTCTGCTCATTTATAATTCAGAGAAAAGGCTTGCAAGGCGGTTTTTCATTCTGCTAAGTATATTGTCAAATATAGGACTATTGGCATACTTCAAGTATACCGGTTTTTTTGTGGAAATAGCCAATGATATTTTTGGTACAGATGTCCATGTTCATGATTATCTGGCTTCCCTTTCAAATAATATACTTGGAACTACATTCGATATAAGCAATATTATTCTGCCTGTGGGAATTTCATTTTTCACTTTCCAGTCACTCAGTTATACCTTTGATGTCTACAGAGAAAGGATGAAACCAGTAAGGAATATTATTGATTTCGGCTTTTATGTCTCATTTTTTCCGCAGCTTGTTGCCGGCCCCATAGTGCGTGCGTCTGAGTTTATTCCCCAGCTTTACAAAGAGTTCAGTCTATCAAAGAGGGAATTCAGCCATGCCCTCTTTCTTATCTCCAAAGGGCTGATTAAAAAAATAATTATTTCTGATTTCATCGCTGTAAATTTTGTTGACAGGGTGTTTGATACACCTGCAGTGTATTCAGGATTTGAAAACCTTATGGCTGTTTACGGGTATGGTCTGCAGATATACTGCGATTTTTCAGGATACACTGATATTGCAATTGGACTGGGACTAATATTCGGTTTTCGTTTTCCTTTAAATTTCAACTCCCCTTATAAAGCTACAGGTCTGACGGATTTCTGGAAGCGCTGGCATATCTCACTGTCGAGATGGCTTAAAGACTATCTCTATATTCCGCTTGGTGGCAACAGGAAGGGGAGGTTCAGAACCCATATTAACCTGATGCTTACGATGCTTATAGGTGGATTGTGGCACGGGGCTGCCCTCAGGTTTATTATCTGGGGGGCACTTCATGGTATTGGACTGGTTATAAACAGGATATGGGCATCCTTAACGGGTGGACGAATGCTTAATAAAAGAATTGGAAGGCTGGCAGGCATTCTGATAACATTCAACTTTGTCAGTTTCTGCTGGATATTTTTCCGGGCCCCTGATATGGAGAGCGTACTGATTATGCTCAATCAGATCGCTTTTAGCTTTACACCAGGTTCCTATCTGACTGTCCTCCCTGCTTATAGTACTGTTTTTCTGCTTATCATAGCCGGTTATTTGATACATTTTCTGCCTGAGTTTGTTAAAGAATCTTACAGGGGATTATTTATTAAGGTCCCGGTAATAATGCAAATGGCTGTTATAATGCTGGTTGCATTTTTTCTATACCAGATGCGCACCACAGAAGTGATGTCTTTTATCTATTTCAGGTTTTAGATTACGCTATAATTCAGTAATTTTATTACTGTGTTGTCACCTTTACTTTTTAACCTTTAACTTATGAAAAAATATCTCGTCTTTCTGTTCCTTTTGATTTATGGATGCTTAGCAGAGCATTCATACACAAAGATTCCTGAAAGAATTGATTTCAATGAATTTGTAAATCCATCATCAGCTTACAGGTCAGTTCCGTTTTATTCCCTGAATGATCTTCTGGATTCCGCAGAACTTGACAGACAGGTTGAGGAGTTTGCAAAAGGAGGTTATGGTGGTGTATATCTCCACAGTCGCACGGGGCTCCTCACAGAATATCTTGGAACGGACTGGTGGAAAGTAATGGATGCCGGATTGAAAGCATGCCGCAGGACTGGAACCTATGCCTGGTTCTATGATGAGGATAAATGGCCCAGCGGATTTGCCGGCGGGCTTGTCCCTCTTAAAAGTGAAGATTATCATGCCCGGTGCCTGGTGAGGCTTAAGCTCACTGACCCACTGCCTGAAGGGTCAAAGGTACTGACAAAAGACAGTAACTATTATTATCTGGAGTATAAGATGAAAACCGGTAACTCGTGGTACAACGGAACATGCTATGTTGATCTGCTGAATCCTGAAACTGTAAGGGAGTTTATTTCTTCAAGCTATTCCCCTTATGCTGAGCGTTATGCGAAAGATTTTGGCAAGGATGCACTTGGTATTTTCACCGATGAACCACAGATGATGTCTTCTACAGGTGATTTCATCAATGACGGCGTAAGACCTTTTTCGCCTGTTATTTTAGATAAATTCCGTAACGATAATGGTTATGATCTTCTACATGTAGTAGGAGCTCTATTTGACACCATTCCGGGATATGAAAAGGTGAGACTTGATTATTTCCGTACCATATCAAAGCAGCTTGAAGCGAGTTTCAGCAAACAGATTGGTGACTTCTGTACCGCAAATAATATGCTGTGGACAGGCCATTACAACGGGGAAGAAGCTCTTGCAACAGTTCGCAATAATGTTGGTAATCTGATGATTCAGTCCAGACATATGCAACAACCTGGTATGGATCACCTGGGATTACATATCGATGGGGCGCTGAATGTTTCACGCCAGATATCATCTGTGGCAAACCAGTATGGAATATCACGCAGGTTATCAGAAGCATATGGCATCAGCGGTCAGAATATGAATTTTGAGGACCGTGCCTGGATTGCATCCTGGCACACTCTTACGGGAATAAATCATCTGTGTCCTCATCTTGCTCTTTACAGCATGAAGGGAGGACGAAAACGAGATTATCCTCCTACTTTAAGTCCGCAGCAACCATACTGGCCATACAACCGACTGCTTGAAGACTACACGGCAAGGCTTTGCTACATTGCAACCACCGGAAGGTATGAAGCTGAATTTCTTGTAATAAGCCCCCTGGAAAGTGATTATATTGACCAGGTCAGTTATTCGCAGACATGGTCTGCAAGAAACGGAAAATATGTGGAGTTTTTGGGGATATTACAGGAGAATCACCGTGATTATGATCTGGGTGATGAGCAAATACTTTCCGAGATCGGAAAGGTGGACGGAGACCGGATAGTGGTTGGAGAACAATCATACAGGGGTGTTATCCTTCCCTACATGCTGACAATAAGACAGAGCACGATTGACCTTCTGAAGAAATTTGCAGGCAGGGGAGGCAAAATAATTGCAACGGTAATGCCTCAGTATATAGATGGTAAAAAGAATACTATCGTGCTCAACGAACTGGAGAGTATCGTTAAACTTATTGAAGATAAGAATTTCCCGGATGAAATAAACAGCATCATACCTCCTGCTGTTGTTGTAGCCGGAGAAGATGCAGGTTATGTATGGACAAGCCACCGGATTGCTGATGATAAACATCTTCTTCAGATCACAAACACATCAAGAATGAAATCCATCAGGTGCAATGTCAGATTTGCAGATGTATCTGATAAGATAGTTCTGCTTGATCCTGCATACGGGAAGTCATACGAAATTAAAAATGATGCCGGTTATGAGCTGCTTCTTTATCCTGCACAGAGTTTTATTCTTGCCGACAGCAGGGTGATTGATGGAATAAGATCCTCAGGATCATACGAAATACCTTCCGGGGGAAAAGAAATAATCTCACTTACCGGCGAATGGAGTGGTAAAAGGCAGGATGTTAATTCATTAACACTTGATTTTGCAAAGTATTCAGTTGATGGAGGTAAAAGTTTCAGCAAGCCGGAACCTGTAATCGGAATATATGAGAGATTCACAAAGAGTAGATTCAATGGCCCTTTGATACTCTTAATTGATTTCAGTGTTGAAACAGTTCCTTCATCCTGCAGTCTTGTTTTAGAGCAGCCTGATATGTGGTCGAAGATAGAAATCAATGGTCAGCCGGTGAGGTTTGACGGAAAAACATTTTACAGGGATATGTCATTCAAACCATCACAGGTCACAGATTTACTTAAAGAGGGAGTGAACACAATTGCTCTTTACATAGATTATAAATCTGCAATACCGGAGAGCCGTGATCCGTTCGAGAGGTATGGAAGTGAGATTGAGAGCATCTATCTCACAGGTGACTTTGGCGTAAAGGCGACCGGTTCAGCTTTACCGGATGAACCTTCGCAGCATAATGTACGTGGATTCCTCATCCCGAAACCGATATATCGTTTTCAATCGTTCACAATTACAAACGAAAAAAAGAACTTCACCGGAGACCTGGTACTTCAGGGTTATCCATTCTATAACGGAGGCTTTGAGCTTGTAAAATCTTTTAATATCAGTGTTTTGGATAAGGGGAAGAGATATATTCTAAAATTCCCCTTAGCTGAAGCTATTGTTATAAAAGTAAACCTTAACGGTAAGGATCTGCCTCCCGTAGCATGGTCTCCATGGGAGGTGGATATTACCGATGCCCTTGTTGACGGAAATAATACCATTACATTAACTCTCATTAACTCATTGCGTAATCTTCTGGGACCACATCACAATGCTGAAGGAGAGCTTATTTCACTCTCACCTGACAGCTTTGCCGGTCGCAGCACATGGACTACAAGGCGGCAAGGAGAAAATGACTGGTATGAAAGAAGGTTAAAAGGACCTGGAAATACAAACATCTGGAGGGATGATTATTGTATCATACCTTTTGGCTTGCTGGAGGATGCAGTGATTGTTGAAAGAGAGAAATGAGTTTATATGTCTCTGTGTACCAAAAAAGAACACAGAGGTAAAGGTTCCGGATTCTCAGAATTACAGGTAAAGGTCTTTATCTATTTGTGATTTTGTGAAGGGAGCTACAGCCCTGTTGAAGATACCCTGTACATAGGCTATAGCCATACCGTAATTTGTAACAGGTACTCCCGCCTTTATTGCTGAAGCAAGCCTGTTATGAAGCTGCCTTCTTGTTATCATGCATCCACCGCACTGAATAATAAGTGAATAGTCAGTGACCTGGCGAGGCAATTTGTCAAGACCTGCAATAACATCATATTCGATATTTTTCCCGGTGAAGTTTGTAATCCACCGTGGTATCTTAATCCTGCCAATATCATCGCATGCAATATGATGCGTGCATGATTCAAGCAGGAGTACCCTGTCTCCATCCTGCAGGTCAGATATCTTCGGGGTTCCTTCGAGGTAGCGATTAAAATCACCCTTGAACCTTGCGAGCATTATGCTGAAACTGGTAAGAGGGATATCGGCCGGGACTGATGCATCAGCTTTGTTGAATACCTGGGAATCAGTGACTGCAAGTGCCGGTCTTATGCCTGTTTTCTTCAGGAATGCATCAACCTCGGTCTCCTTCAGTACAATAGCCACGGCATCATTATCGAGGATATCTCTTATTGCCTGTACCTGGGGAAGGATAAGCCTTCCTGCCGGAGCCTCAAGATCTATTGGTGTTATCAGAAGTACAATATCACCGTAGGAGATAAGATCGCCGAGCAGTGCGGGAGTATTATAAGAGTGTTCAGGGATTGTTTCACTTATCAGTGATATCAGTTCCTCGTAATTTCGTTTATCTGCAGCTGAGAATTCAAACAGGGTGCTTCCTGTTGCAGATAATATCATTTCCCTGAAATCAGTTGAGGGCTCTGCCAGGTCCGATTTATTGTGAATTACGATAAATGGAAGGTCGCTGTCATTGAATTTTCTGACCAGCTCCTCTTCAAAGTTTCCCCATTCATTGTTTGTAACAACCAGAAGAGCCAGGTCAACTATCTCAATTGTTCTCAGTGTACGGTCAATCCTTTTTTCCCCAAGATCACCGGCATCATCTATCCCAGCTGTATCAACCAGTATTACAGGTCCGAAGCCTGTTATTTCAAAAGATTTCTTAACGGGATCGGTTGTGGTACCGGCATGATCTGAGACAATAGCAATATCCTGGCCTGCCAGGCAGTTTATTAGGCTGCTTTTGCCGTTATTACGGCGACCATATATTCCAATATGTGGTTTTGACTCTCTCCCTTTGGACATTGCGAAAAGATTTCCTGTAAAAGTAGCAATTTTAAGCAGAGGATATTACCTTCGTTATATCCAATCCGGATGTAAGGGCATTTTTTAAAAGGATTTTTCACGGAGGAAAGTGATTTTTTTAGCCTCTAAGTTACCAAAGCACAAAGTTTCACAAATAGATCGTTATTATGTTGTTTTTAAAGGTATTATTAAGATTGTGAAAGAAAATATTTGTGATTTATCAAATGCATGGACCAAATATCTTTTGAATGTCCTGATAATGCTAGCTCTGTCTTCAAATAGCTTTGGACAGTCATTTAGGTGGGAGAAGGTTGTTCCGGAGGATCAAGGTTTCTCGACCGGGAAACTGAATGCTGCAAAGGATACATTAGCAGTTCACAGAACTACCTCAATACTAGTTATTAAAGATGATAAAATAGTTCTTGAGTGGTATGCCCCTGGTTGGGATCTGAATAAAATGCACTATACAGCTTCGCTTGCAAAAGCACTGGTGGGAGGGATGTCATTGGTGCTGGCTCTGGATGATAACAGGTTAGCTATTGATGACCTTGCTTCCAGATATATTCCGGAATGGAGAGGTGACCCTCAAAAATCGAAGATTACTATACGTCATCTTGCTACTCATAGTTCCGGAATTGAGGATGCACAGGAGTGGGTTGAAAATAACGGCACTCTTCCGGGTAAAGAGTACATTAGAAAATACTCAGTTAATAAACTTGACATTCCGGGATGGAAAAGTGATTTTTGGCGCAGGGATCCTGACCCTTTTTCTGTTTCAAGAGATTTGGCTCCTGTTATATTTGAACCCGGAACTTACTACCATTATTCAAATCCCGGGATGGCCATGCTGGCTTATGCTGTTACTTCGAGTTATTCCGGAACTCAATATAAGGATATCCGCTCACTGCTTCAGCAAAGGATTATGGAACCTATTGGTATAAGTGATAATGAATGGCAGATCGGATATGGAGAGACCTATAATGTTAATGGGCTTGATCTTGTTGCCAATTGGGGAGGGGGAAGCTTTACTCCAAGAGCTGTTGCCAGAATCGGGAGGCTGATGCTGAACAAAGGCAAATTGGATGGTAAACAGCTGATCAGTTCTTCATGGGTGGAACGGGTTGTGGAATACGCCGGCACACCATTGCCTCAAAGGGATGAAAAGGACCCGGCTCCTGCCTGTGGGCTTGCCTGGTACAGTAACTTTGACGGAGTATGGGCGAATGCGCCAAGAGACCTTTTTTCGGGTGCAGGTGCCGGGAACCAAATTTTGATCGTCATCCCCAGTATGAATATGATTATTGTGCGTAACGGAGAAGATATGTTTGATCCTGAAAAGGGTGAAGGTTTTAATTATGGGATTGAAAACTATCTTATCAATCCAATTATGGAAGCTTACAATGAACCTCCTTATCCTAAAAGCAAAGTGATTCAGGAAGTTAAGTTTGCACCTGAGTCAGCAATAGTGAGAAAAGCAACGGGCAGCGATAACTGGCCAATTACGTGGGGAGATGATGACAATCAATATACAGCTTATGGAGATGGTTGGGGATTCAACCCCAAGGTTGATCGAAAATTAAGTCTGGGCCTGGCTAATATTGTCGGCAATCCTGACGATTTTCAGGGGATCAATATCCGGTCGGAGAGCGGAGAATTTATTGGTCAGGGTCGTTTTGGAAAGAAAGCCAGCGGTATGCTTATGGTGGATGGGATGCTCCATATGTGGATAAGGAATGCAGATGAAGATGGTAAGGAATCACAATTGGCATGGTCATCTGATTACGGTAAATCATGGACATATTCCGATTGGAAATTTACGGCAGGATTTGGATACCCGACATTTTTGAATTTTGGAAAAGATTATCAGGGAGCCAGGGATAATTATGTTTATATCTATTCTCATAATGATATAGATGCATATAAACCTGCTGATTATATGGTGCTGGCACGTGTTGAGAAAAGCAGGATTCTGGATATTGAAAGTTATGAGTTTTTCGAAGCGCCGGATAATTCAGGAAAACCATTATGGTCAAAAGATATCGGTAAAAGGGGAGCTGTCTTTACGCATCCAGCTAAATGCTACCGTGGCGGTGTTACCTTTAATGCAGGACTGAAACGTTATTTATGGTGTCAGATACACCCTTATAGTAAACATCCCCAGGGATCCCGTTATCAGGGGGGATTTGGTATTTATGAAGCCCCGGAACCATGGGGACCATGGTCAACTGTATATTATACTAATGATTGGGATGTTGGTCCGGGAGAAACAATGTCATTTCCTGCTAAATGGATGAGCAAGGATGGTAAATTGTGCTACCTGTTGTTTTCAGGCGATGATTGCTTCTCAATCAGAGAAGTGGAGTTTATTACTAAGTGAGTATTCAGTTTTTGTTAATAATTTCATCTAGAGGTCATCAATAGAGAACCCAAGTTTGAGCAGATTACCCGGTTTAAGAATAGTCCTGAGTTTTTCAATATCTATTGATTGAAGTATCGAATTGGCTTCGAAGATATCCACCTTTTTATCCTTCATTAATTTAGCCAGTTCAGCAGATTTATGATAACCGATATGAGGAACAAGGGCTGTTGTAACTGATGGACTGGAAATCACACCTTTGTATCCGGCTGTTTCATTTATACTTATTCCATTGAACAGGTTTGAAACCAAAGTGATGTTGCATGCGATAAGTAGCTTCAGGCTCTCAATGAGTGCACAACCGATTGAAGGCAGATATGCATTCAGTTCGAGAGTCCCTAGTCCGCTTAATGAGCTTATTAGCATATCATTGGCATAAACCTTATGAGCCGATGAAATGACAAATTCAGGGATGACAGGATTAATCTTACCAGGCATTATAGAACTTCCGACCTGTTTTGCAGGTATGGTTATGGTTTTTTCGCCGGCTATATCCGAAGCCAGCAGCCTGATATCGGAAGTGAGTTTCTCAAGGTTAACTGCATGTGCCTTAATAGTAGCATGAATCTCCACCCATTTATCCAGATTTGCTGTGGCATCAGCCATATTCTCAGCATGAGCAAGGGGAAGATTTGTAAGCTTTTTCAACTCAGTTATTACTTCCATAATAAAAAATCTGGGAACCGCCATTCCTGTTCCTGTGGCTCCACCTCCCAGGTTTACATGCTTAATTCTTTCAATACATTTTGATACTCTCCACCAATCCCTTGAGAGGGCATTATTATATGTACTGAACAATATTCCAAATGATGATGGCACAGCCTCCTGCATCTGCGTATATCCGGGTCTCAGCCTGTTGCGCCCTTCGATTTCAAGAGATTCAATTTTCTGGCGAAGCGTATTTATTTTGTCCTCCAGCTCCTGCAGAAGTCCCATTACAGCAACTATAAGAGCTGTTGGTATTACATCGTTTGTTGACTGGTAGATATTTGCATGCTCAGTTGGATCGATATGTTTGTAGTCACCAGGCCTGTTTCCTGATTTAAGAAGAGCAGCATTAGCAATTATCTCATTTATGTTCATGTTGATACTTGTTCCTGCTCCTCCCTGAACTGCAGGCACAATGAAACTGTCGAAGTAGTCCCCGGCAGCAACCTGTTTTGCTGCATCTGCAAGATGATCAAGGATATCATCACTTATCATCCGGAGTGCAGCAGTCTTCTCCGGGTGTTTTGATGCTGCATTGCGGAAATTCCTGTATGTGTTGTAGCAGGCCAGCTTTGTGGTACCAGCTGCTTTATACCATTCTAACGGAAAAGGGGTGTCATCAGGGAAATTCTCTTTTGCTCTCATGGCGTGAATTCCATAAAGGGCCTCTACAGGGATCGTCTTTTCCCCGAGACTGTCTTTTTCTATACGGGTCAACTTTGACATCTGATCACTTACCCCCCTGAAGAGTGGTTAATTTTGTTCACAATTTTTTATGTGTTATTTCCTGATACCGGCCTGGCGTAAGAAACTACATCATTCCCGGTTATTTCATCCTGGCAAAGGATTATCAGTCTCTCCAGAACATTCCTGAATTCCCTGATATTTCCTGTCCACTCAATTTTCTGAAGTTCTTTTATAGCCTCTTTCTTAATAAGCTTTTTACCCATCCCATACTCGTTACATATCATAGTATTGAAATGGTCAGCAAGCAAAGGTATATCATCAGTTCTCTCGTTGAGTGAAGGAACATGTATCAATATAACGCTAAGCCGGTGGTACAGGTCTTCACGGAAGTTATTATTTTCAATCTCCTTCTTAATGTTTTTGTTTGTGGCAGTTATAACTCTGACATTGACATGGATATCCTTATCTGACCCTACCCTGGTAATCTTGTTCTCCTGGAGAGCCCTGAGTACTTTTGCCTGGGCAGAGAGGCTCATATCACCAATCTCATCAAGGAAAAGTGTCCCTCCGTTTGCCTGTTCAAATTTTCCGATTCTCTGTTTGATAGCCGATGTAAAAGAGCCCTTTTCATGTCCGAACAATTCACTCTCAATCAGTTCTGAGGGGATGGCAGCACAGTTTACTTCCACAAAAGGACCCTTTGAACGGGAACTCTTTTCATGTATCTGATGGGCAACAAGTTCTTTGCCTGTACCGTTTGATCCTGTAATGAGTACCCTTGCTTCAGTCGGAGCTACCTTGTCGATCATCATTTTAACATTTAGTATAGCTTCCGATTCACCGACAATCTCATACATTTTGCTCACCTTACTCTTCAAAACCTGAGTCTGTGTGATGAGCGATGACTTATCCATTGCATTCCTGATTGTTATCAGAAGCCTGTTGAGGTCAAGCGGTTTTTCGAGGAAATCATATGCGCCTTTTTTAATTGCTTCAACAGCAGTATCAATATTTCCATGTCCGGATATCATAATCACAGGAATATCGGTTGACTGTTCCTCTATTTTTCCAAGTACCTCAATACCATCCATTTTTGCCATTTTGATATCGCAGAGTACAATATCATAACTGTTTACTGAAAACATCTCAAGACCCTTCGGGCCATCCTCAGCCAGATCGACTTCATATTTCTCATATTCAAGAACCTCCTTCAGGGTATTCCTGATGGCACGTTCATCGTCGATAACAAGTATTCTGGGCATATCTATCAGGGCCTAAATTTTGATTAATAAGTTAACCACTATATCTTAACCACTTCCACATCTCCTTCCACGAAGTCTTCTTTCCATACATCAGGATTCCTGTCCTGTAAATCTTGGCAGCCATCCATACAAAGCCCAGGAAGGTAACAACCATAATCAGCATTGAAATGCCTATTTGCCAGTATGGTACTCCGAAAGGAATGCGTGCCATCATTACGATAGGGGCTGTCAGGGGGATTAGTGAACACCAGAAGGCAAGAGGGCTTTCAGGGTTCTGCATTGTACCCATAGCAACCATAAGACCTATAATTATAGGTATCGTTACAGGAAGCATGAACTGTTGTGTCTCCGTCTCGTTGTCGACAGCTGAGCCTATGGCTGCAAATACAGAGGCATAAAGCAGATAGCCGGTTACAAAGTAAAAGATGAATGCGAATATTATAAGAAGCCATGGTTGATTAAGAGCACTGTCGAAAAGCTTTGTGAACTCCTTTAATTCGGGAGAGTTTTCTTTGCTGACAACATCATCATTTGCTACTGCATGATTGCTCTGCATGAAATTTTGTGGAGCTGATTGTGCAATCTCGGTTACACCTGATTTATTGAAGATTGTCGATTTGATGACAGTTGTAATACCTGCAGTGAGAATAACCCAGATCAGGAATTGTGTGAGACCAACAAGCGCTATTCCGATTATTTTTCCCATCATCAGTTCGATTGGTTTAACAGATGAGATTATAACTTCCACAACCCTGCTTGTTTTTTCCTCAATTACCCCTCTCATAACCTGTGATCCGAAAATAAATACCAGCATATACATGAGAAGCCCTAAAATATATGCAAGCGCCATTGATATGCCGGTACTTGTTTCCTTGACCTCACCTGATTCACTGATTTTTTTCGTCTGGACTGATACATTTGTCTGAATGTTTTTCATGATCTCGTCCAGGTTGCCTATGTTGTATGCCACAAGCTTCTGTTTCTCAATCTCTTTCTCGAGCGATCTTTCTATATGCTCAAGCAGACCGATAGGCGGTTGTTTTTCAGATATAAGCTGGATAGCATTCGGTATATTGATTATTTCCGGCGAAATGTAAAGCACACCATAATATTTCTTACTTATTACCAAGTCTTTAAGATCTTCAAAAGTTTTATTATCAAGATAAATAAACTCGGCGTCATCGGTGTTCTTAATCACACCTTTAAAGAGATCTGTTTTATCCTCAATAACAGCAATTCTTTTATGATCGCCTTTCTGTCCCATCATAATGACAGTTGGAACAATAATAATTGTTGCCATAAGAAGGGGAGCAAGAATTGTCATGATTATAAATGACTTTTTCCTTACCCTGGTAATATATTCTCGTTTAATTATGACAGATATCTTATTCATATTTTGGTGATTACAGTTTTTAAATGAAGTTTAGTTTCGAGATTCAACCACCCTGATAAATATTTCATTCATAGAGGGCAGAGCCGGATTGAATGACAGAACATTTCCGGATTTCATACCTGTCTGAAGTATATCGTTTGTAGTAATGTCACTTGTGGTTTTAATCCTGATCATACTTTTTTCATTCTCAAACTTATGGTCCAGAATATTATAATTTCCGTTTCCTTCAATTTTAACATTCCCGTTGAAAATGAGGTCGTATTCATTTGCTGCCCATTTACTTCTGATTTCATCAACACTCCCTTCCAGAATGGTTTTGGCTTTATTGATGAGCGTTATATTATCACAAAGTTCTTCAACCGATTCCATATTATGTGTTGAGAATATTATTGTGGCTCCTCTTTCCCTGAGGAACAGGATTTCATTCTTGATGAGGTTAGCGTTAACAGGATCGAAACCGGTAAATGGTTCATCAAAAATAATGAGTTTTGGTTCATGAAGTACTGTTGTAACAAACTGTACCTTCTGGGCCATTCCCTTAGAAAGTTCTTCGACTTTTTTGCCCCACCAGTCGATAATATCCAGTTTTTTAAACCAGTACTTTAGCCTTCTCATTGCCTCAGCCTTTGAAAGACCTTTAAGCTGGGCAAAATACAGGGCCTGTTCTCCGACCTTCATCTTTTTATAAAGTCCTCTCTCTTCAGGAAGGTATCCAATTTGCTGAACATCTTCAGGTCGAAGCTTTTTCCCTTCAATAAAGAGTTCGCCGGTGTCGGGACCTGTGATCTGGTTAATTATCCTGATCAGTGTTGTCTTGCCTGCGCCGTTAGGGCCCAGAAGCCCGTAGATGCTTTGCTTTGGCACAGCAATACTTACATTATCCAGAGCCAGTTGGGAACCATATTGCTTGGATACATTATTTGCTTCAAAAAGAGCCATTGAAATGTGATTTAACTTAATATTTATAATGAGGTGTAAATATAAATAAAAAACCTCACTGCAAAAACAGTCAGTC
>Ga0307375_10000408_pt1 | contig 54979 bp, 50 predicted proteins | sample TR1MG_FD_202531 | JGI IMG/M metagenome (GOLD analysis project Ga0307375, IMG submission 202531) | Soil microbial communities from Risofladan, Vaasa, Finland - TR-1 | ecosystem: Environmental > Terrestrial > Soil > Coastal area > Acid sulfate soil | place: Finland: Risofladan, Vaasa | collected...
GGCTATTCCCCACCTTCAAGGCTCGATCCATGCAACAACCCGTGCAACGCACACGCGTAAAACGTCGCAAGAGGGCTGGGTCGCCAGCCACCGCGACAGCGGTTTAGTTCAACGCTAAGTCGATTTCAAAGTGCAGTGTAATCCTGCAGCCTATCCCGTGTGTCCGATGCCTTTGCCGAGCCTTTGGCCTACAAAAATCAACGACTTGGTCCCCTTGGTACGGCCTAGTCCTGCAGCCTAATCTCGCCATGTCGAGAATTGGGCTGGAGGTCACGATGTCATCCTTTCACGGAGCAGGGCAGGAGGCAAGCGGCAGGGGCGAGCGATCGCCGAAGTTGCTGGACCAGATGCGTGAGCGGATGCGCCGGCTCGGTATGGCCAAGCGCAGCGAGGAAGCCTATGCGGGCTGGGTTCGCCGGTTCATTCTGAGCAACGGCAAGCGACATCCGGCTGACATGGGCGCGCCGGAGATCGAGCGCTTCCTGACTTCATTGGCAGTGCGGGGGCAAGTGGCTGCGTCCACCCAGAACCAGGCGTTGTCGGCTTTGCTGTTTCTTTACCGGCAAGTGTTGGGGATGGAGTTGCCCTGGCTGGATGGCATCGAGCGGGCGAAGAGACCGCAGCGCTTGCCGGTTGTGCTGAGCAAGGCGGAAGTGACGGCCCTGCTGGGTGAGCTGACGGGCATGCATTGGTTGATGGGCAGCCTGTTGTACGGCACCGGCATGCGGTTGATGGAGTGCGTGCGGTTGCGGGTCAAGGATGTGGACTTCGAGCGTGGCGAGATCCTTATACGCCAGGGCAAGGGCGCGAAGGATCGTCGCACCATGTTGCCGCGAGTGCTGAGCGAACCGTTGCGTGCACAGCTAGCCGAGGCGCGGCGCATCCACGAACGTGACGTTGGCGCAGGGTTTGGTCGCGTGTGGATGCCGGATGCGCTGGCTCGCAAATTTCCCGGCGCATCACAAGAATGGGGCTGGCAGTATGTGTTTCCGGCGTCCACCCGCAGCACCGATCCGCGCGATGGGTCGGAACGTCGCCATCATGTGGACGAATCGTCGTTGCAGCGCGCGATCAAGGCGGCGCGCGGCCGCGCCGGCATCATCAAGCCCGCCACCTGCCACACGCTGCGGCATTCCTTCGCCACGCACTTGCTGGAGGCGGGGCAGGACATTCGCACCATCCAGGAATTGCTCGGGCACAAGGATGTGGCGACCACGCAGATTTATACGCACGTGCTCAATCGCGGTGGACAGGGGGTGCTGAGTCCGCTGGATCGTTGAGGGTGGGAGCGGTGGAGTGTCGCAGGCGCGCGGCCCCTCACCCCGGCCCTCTCCCCGTGGGGGAGAGGGAGCAGAGCAGAGCGTCAGCCGGAGCGGCGGGCGCCGAGCAGGATCAGCACTTCCTGCGCGCTGCGGATGCGTTCGGTGGCGCCGGGCAGGTCCAGGGTGATTTTCAGTTTGTCCTGGCCGTCGAGCTTGTAGACGCGCGGCAGGCTCTGGATCAGCTTGATGATCGCCAGCGGATCAACGTCCGGCTTCTCGCGGAAGGTGATGCGCCCGCCGCCGGCGCCGAAGTCGAGTTTGCGGATGCCCAGCGGGGTGGCCATCAGCTTGAGGCTGGCGATGGCGAACAACTGCTTCGTGCTGTCCGGAAGCAGGCCGAATCGGTCGATCATTTCCACTTGCAGGTCGCGCAGGTCGTCCTCGCTGCGCGCGCTGGCGATGCGCTTGTACAGGGTCAGGCGCGCGTGCACGTCGGGCAGGTAGTCGTCGGGGATCAGCGCGGGCAGGTGCAGCTCGACTTCGGTCTCGTGCTCGGAGCTCAAGTCGAAGTCCGGGATCTTGCCGGACTTCAACGCGCGCACGGCGCGGTCGAGCAGTTCGGTGTACAGGCCGAAGCCGATCTCCTGGATTTGTCCGGACTGTTCGTCGCCCAGCAACTCGCCCGCGCCGCGAATCTCCAGGTCGTGCGTGGCCAGGGTGAAGCCGGCGCCGAGTTCCTCCAGCGAGGCGATGGCTTCGAGGCGCTTCTGCGCATCGGCGGTGATCGACTTGCGGTCGGGCACCACGAGATACGCGTAGGCGCGGTGATGCGATCGGCCCACGCGGCCACGCAGCTGGTGCAGCTGGGCCAGGCCGAAGCGGTCGGCGCGGTCGATGATGATGGTGTTGGCGGTGGGGATGTCGATGCCGGTTTCGATGATGGTGGTGCATACCAGCACGTTGAAGCGCTGGCGGTGGAAATCCGCCATCACGCTTTCCAGTTCGCGTTCGGGCATCTGGCCGTGGGCGATGCGGATGCGCGCCTCGGGTACCAGCGCCTCGATCTCGCGCACGGTGCGCTCGATGCTCTCGACCTCGTTGTGCAGAAAGTACACCTGGCCGCCGCGCGACAGCTCGCGCTGCAGCGCCTCGCGGATGGTGGCCGGGTCCCATGCGGAAATGAAGGTGCGCACGGCGGTGCGATGCGCCGGCGGCGTGGCGATCAGCGACAGGTCGCGCAGGCCGGACATCGCCATGTTCAGCGTGCGCGGAATCGGCGTGGCGGTCATCGTGAGCAGGTCGACTTCGGCGCGCAGTTTTTTCAGCTGCTCTTTCTGGCGCACGCCGAAGCGCTGTTCCTCATCGACGATCACCAGGCCGAGGTTCTTGAACTTCACGTCGGGCATCAGCAGTTTGTGGGTACCGACGATCACGTCGATCTGGCCGTCCGCCAGACGCTGCAGCGCGTCCTTCACTTCCTTGGCGGATTTGAAGCGCGACAGCACGTCCACCCGCACCGGCCAGTCGGCGAAGCGGTCGGCGAAGTTGCGGTAGTGCTGCTGCGCCAGCAAGGTGGTGGGTACCAGCACGGCCACCTGCTTGCCGGCCGTGGCGACGGCGAACGCGGCGCGCAGGGCGACCTCGGTCTTGCCGAAGCCCACGTCGCCGCAGATCACCCGATCCATCGCGCGCGGTGCAGCCAGATCGCCCAGCACGGCCTCGATCGCGCTGGCCTGGTCGGGGGTTTCCTCGAACGGGAAGCTTGAGCCGAATTCCTCCACCAGTTGGCGGTCCACCGCCATCGCTTCGCCGCCGCGTGCCTGGCGCTGGGCGTAGATCGCCAGCAATTCCGCCGCCACGTCGCGCACCTTCTCGGCGGCTTTCCGGCGTGCGCGTTCCCACGCATCGCCGCCGAGCGAATGCAGTGGCGCCAGCTCCGGCGTGGTGCCCGAGTAGCGGCTGACCAGGCCCAGTTGCGCCACCGGCACGTAGAGTTTGTCGCCCTTGGCATATTCGATGGTGAGGAACTCGCCATCCATGCCGCCCACGTCCATCGAGACCAGGCCCTGGTAGCGCCCCACGCCGTGATCGACGTGCACGATCGGCGCGCCGATGGTCAGCTCGGTGAGATCGCGGACGATGCTTTCCGGATCGCGCGCGGCACCGCGGCGGCGCTTGCGGTCGCGTTCGCTGCGCACGCGCTCGCCGTACAGCTCGCGCTCGGTGAGTACGGTGATCGCGGGTTTGCTCAGCGCGAAACCCTGTTCCAGCGCGGCGATGGTGATGGCGAAGCGGGGGAGGTTTTGTTCGTCATTCCGGCTTTCGCCGGGATGACGAGCAAGAAAAGCCGACCAGCTTTCGACGTTCTCGGGCTTCAACCCCGCGCCCGCCAGCGTCTCGATCAATGCCTCGCGCCGGCCGGCCGAATCGGCGGCGATCAGCACGCGGCCCTTGTAGCTGGCCAGAAAATGCCGCAGCGCGGTGCCCGGCTCCTCGCCCTTGCGGTTGAGCGGCAGCTCGGGCGCCGGCTGGGTGCCGACGTTGACGACATGCGGGTGGCCCGGGTCGACCACTTCGATGCGCAGCCGCCGGTTGAGCTGTTCGCGCCATAGCTCCGGCGTCAGGTACAACTCGGCCGGCGGCAGCACCGGGCGTTCGATGTCGTGTGCGCGCTGCTCGTAGCGTTCGGCGGTTTGCGTCCAGAACTGCTTGGCGGCATCGACGGCGCCTTCGCCCATGACGAACAGCGCATCGTCGGCGAGGTAGTCGAACAGCGTGGCGGTGTGCGCGAAGAACAGCGGCAGGTAATACTCGATGCCGCCGGGCGTCACGCCTTCCTTCATGTCCTGGTACAGCGTGCAGCGGCGTACGTCGATCGGAAAGCGTTCGCGCAGATTGGCGCGGAAGGTTTTCGCCGCTTCGTCGGTGAGCGGAAACTCGCGCGCCGGCAGCAGCTCGACCTTGTCCACCGGCTGCTGCGAGCGCTGGGTTTCCGGATCGAAGCTGCGGATCGAATCCACTTCGTCGTCGAACAGCTCGATGCGGTACGGCTCGGCGGTGCCCATCGGAAAGATGTCCAGCAGCGCACCGCGCACGGCAAAGTCGCCCGGCTCGGCCACCTGCGGCACGTTGCGGTAGCCGGACGATTCCAGCCGCCGTTTTTCGTGCGCCAGATCCAGCTTCTGGCCCCTGGCCAGCACCAGGCTGTTATCGGCGATGTGCGAGCGCGGGGCGATCCGCTGCATCAGGGTGGCGACCGGCACTACCAGCACGCCGCGTGTCACGCCGGGCAGCCGGTACAGCGTGGCGATGCGCTGCGAGACGATTTCGGACAGCGGGCTGAACACGTCGTAGGGCAGGGTTTCCCAGTCCGGGAAATGCAGCACCGGCAAGCCGCCGGCGTAGATCTTCAGCTCCGCCTCCAGCGCCTGCGCGCGCTGGGTGTCGCGGGTTACCGCCACCAGCAGGCCCGTATGCGTGCGCGCCGCTTCGGCGATCAGCAGCGCCCTGGCCGAACCGTGTGGCGGGGTCCAGTAGCGGCGCTGCTTGGGGGTGGTGGGCAGGGGTGGATGCGGGATCGGGCTGGGCATGGGGGACGCGTGCTCATGGCGCAGCCGTCGTGCCGCGCCGGGGAAAGCGTGCAAGTGTAACGCGACAGCCCCGGCGGACCGGGGCTGTGTGGGAGATCAATGGCTGGTGCGATCAGAGTTGCAGCGAAATCAGCTCGGTGCCCGGTTCGTCCGGGATCAGGCGCTGGCGGAAGCCCAACTCCTTGCACAGGTTCAGCATCGGGCTGTTTTCCATCAGCACGTAGCCCCACAGCTCACTGAGGTTGCGGCGGTGGCAGTCATCGACCAGGCGCTGCATCAGGAAGGCGCCCAGGCCGTGGTGGGTCCAGTCCTGTTCCACCAGTACCGAAAACTCCGCGCTGTCGGTCGCCTTGTCCACATAGATGCGGCCGACACCGCGCATCTCGGCGGGGCTGACGCTCTCGTCCATCAGCACATAGGCCGATTCGAGTTCGGGGTCGATCCGGCACAGCCGCTGCGCCATGGAATCGGGCAGCTCCGACATCGGATGCAGGAAGCGGCGGCGAATGACTTCCGGCGAGAGCCGGCTGAAGCAGCGCTGTATCGCGGCGACATCACTGGCGGCGATCGGGCGCAGGTGCAGTTCGCGACCGTCATCGATGTACACGTGTTCACCTTGCAGCACCGGTGACTGTGCCGCATACGCGAAACGCTCGCTGCTGCGCGGCGGCAGCATGGGGTAGCGGTACGCGACGGCATGGGGATTGGGCAGATTCAGTTGCATGCCCATACTCTACCGTATTTAGTGCGTTGCAGCATGAACAAAGTCCCCCTGTATGCCCGCCACGGACGTGGCTTATTGCCGCAAGATCTTCGCTGGCCGTCCACACTGGACCGGACAGGGCAGTCTGTGGACGCCGCACCATCCGGTGCACTGCGGGAACTGCTTGTTATGAACCTGAGACAAGCAGCAGGTGTAGGAGCGCACCTTGTGCGCGCTCACGGGTCGCATCGCAGCATGTTTTCACCCACAGGGTGGGCCCCTGCGCGCCAGGAACCGGGTTGTTCGAGATTCCCGACAGAGTGTGATGTGCGTCACGGATGTACGGTCAATCAGCATATGCCAATATCGTCGGAGGGTACTACCGTCAAGCAGGATCGCCGGCGTCGTTGTGGTCAACGTCGATGCCCGGTACTCAATCCATCGGAGCTCAATCGAGATGACCGATCAATACGTGGTTTTTATTCTGGGGGACCAACGCTATGCCTTGCACCTGTCGGCGGTACACAGGGTAGTCAGCATGGTGCAGATCACCCTGCTGATGAAGGCGCCCGACGTCGTGCTTGGCATCGTCAACGTGCAGGGGCAAGTCCTGCCGGTCATCAGCTTGCGCCGGCGGTTTCGCCTTCCCGAACGGGAGATCGGTCCGGGTGATCAGCTTGTCGTTGCGCACACGGCACGACGTGCGGTCGCCTTGGCCGTGGATGCCGTGACGGCTGTCGTCGAATGTTCCGAGTCGGAGCTGGTTGCGCCGCAGAGCATCGTTTCGGCGACTGAAAATCTGGCGGGCATCATCAAGCGCGAGGACGGATTGATTCTCGTCCATGACCTGGACGCATTCCTTTCGCTGGAAGAAGAAAATTTCCTGGATCAGGCGCTGGAAGCCTTGTGAGGTGGCGTGTGCGCCCCGTGTTTTCCCGCCCGCTGTTGTCCCGGCTGAGCACGATGCTCGCTGCACGGACCGGCCTGCACTTTCCGAAAGAGCGTTGGGGCGATCTCGAGAAAGGCATCGCTGCCGCTGCGCCGGTGTTCGGCATGCCGGATGCGCCGTCGTGCGCGCGCTGGCTCCTGGAGGGGCCTCTGACACGCAACCAGATCGAAGTCCTTGCTGCCCACCTGACCGTGGGCGAGACGTATTTTTTTCGCGACGAACGCTGCTTCGAGCTACTCGAACAGCACGTTCTTCCGGAGCGGCTGCAGGCGCGCGCCACACGTCCGTTGCGCATCTGGAGCGCCGGTTGCTGTACGGGCGAGGAGGCTTACTCGATCGCCATGCTGCTCGACCGGCTGAACCCGCATGGCGCGGAATGCGGCGCGACCATCCTGGCTACCGACATCAATCCGGCGTTCCTGCGCAAGGCAGCGCAAGGGATATACGGCGAATGGTCGTTTCGCGCCACGCCGGCGTGGCTGCGCGAGCGTTATTTCGACCCTGCGAAAAATTCGCGTTTCGAAATCAAGCAAGCCCTCCGCCATCGGGTGACGTTTTCCTATCTCAACCTTGCCGACGACATCTACCCCTCGTTGACGAACAACACGAACGCGATGGATGTGATTTTTTGCCGCAACGTGCTGATGTATTTCACCGTGGCGCAGGCGAAGAAAGTCGTCGAAAACCTCCGCTGCTCGCTGGTCGAAGGCGGCTGGCTCATCGTCAGCCCGGCGGAAACTTCGACCCGCCTGTTTTCCCGGTTCGCCGCCGTCGAGTTTGCCGGAGCGGTCCTCTACCGCAAGCTCGCACACACGCCATTGCCGGCTGCGGCGCCACCGCCGCAACCGCTTGTTGCGGGTGTCGCGCCGGCCATCGCGTGGCATGCCGCGCCACCGGGCCCGGATCGCGCGGAACCGCCATCAGGCGAAGCCGCTGCGTACGAGGACAGTGCCGGTGCAGCGCCGTTGCGCATGGCGCGGGTCTGCGCCGACCAGGGCAAGCTGGCCGAGGCGGCGCAGTGGTGCGAGCAAGCCATCGCGGCCGACAAGCTCGATCCGGCCAGCCAGTATCTGCTTGCCACTGTCCGGCTGGAACAGGGGCAGAGCGATGCCGCCGGCGAGGCGCTGCTGCGCACGCTCTATCTGGATCCGGATTTCGTGCTCGCGCACTTCGCGCTGGGCAGTGTGTGCCTGTCGCAAAGCCGGCATCGCGAGGCGCAGCGGCATTTCGACAATGCGCTGACGCTGCTGCAAGTGCATCCGCAGGACGAGCCCCTCCCGGCATCGGACGGGCTGACCGCTGGCCGACTCGCCGAGATCATCGGCTCGCTATGCGCGAGCCTGCCGCGCACGACCACCGAGACACGACAGGAGCGGGCATGAACGCCAACCGACCAGGGTCGGAAAACAGCGAAAAAACGGCGGCCATCGACTGGCGCGGGATCGAGCGACGACTGGAAGCGGTCCGCATCGCCATCGAACACGGCTGGGCGCCATCCGCCGAGCAGGCAAAACAGATCCTGAAAGCGAGGGCGTTGGCGCTGGCCGCGGAACCCGTACCGGCAGAGCTTGCCGATGAGCGCATCGAGATCGTGGAATTCATGCTTGCCCATGAGCGATATGCGGTGGAATCGCGCTATGTCCGCGAGGTCTTTCCGCTGGAAAACCTCGCGCCGCTGCCGTGCGTGCCGCGATTCGTACTCGGCATCGTCAACCTGCGCGGCGAGATTCTCGTCGTCATCGACCTGAAGACGTTCTTCGATCTGCCCGGGAAAGGGTTGACCGATCTCGACAAGGTCATCGTGCTGCATTCCGGCACCATGCTGTTCGGCATCCTGGCGGATGCCATCGTCGGCGTGCGCCATGTTCCGCTGGCCGACATCCAGCCGGCACTGCCCACGCTCACGGGTATCCGTGAAGATTATCTGCAGGGGGTGACTGCCGGGCGGCTGGTGGTTCTCGATGCCGGAAAGCTTCTGGCAGACGAAGGTATCGCCGGGAAGATTTTGCCGATAGCCTGAAGACGCCAACTTCCATCCAATCGAAGGGACAATCCTATGAAATGGTCCGTTGGAACAAAGATCGGGGCCGGGTATGTACTGGCACTACTCATTCTGGCCGTTCTGGGTGTGGTTTCCTGGCGGAACACCAGCGGCTTGATCGAAGCCGCGCAGTGGAGAGTGCACACCTATCAGGTACTCGAAAATCTTGACGACGTGCTTTCGGCCATGAAGGATGCCGAAACCGGGCAACGTGGCTACATCATCGTCGGCGACGAAAGTTATCTGCAGCCGTACCATGCCGGGAAGGCAGATGTGGGCAAGGCACTCGGAAATCTCAGGCGCCTGACGCAGGACAACCCCGATCAGCAGCAGCGTCTCGATGCGCTCGAACCGCTGATCGCGGCCAAGTTCGCCGAACTCGAGAAAACGATCGAATTGCGCAAGGACAAGGGATTCGATGCCGCGTTGCAGGTGATGCAGACGGACACGGGAAAAAAAGTCATGGACGACATTCGAAAGGCGATCGCCGAAATGGGCGGCGCAGAAAAGGCCTTGCTGGAACAGCGCGATGCCGCGGCAGAGGCCAGTTCGCGGACCACGATTTCCACCATCGCTTACGGCGTTCCGCTCGCTTTCGCGGTATTGGTGCTGGTGGGTTTTCTGGTCACCCGCACGATTACCCGCCAACTGCGGGAAAGCATCAACCAGCTGTCGTCATCGGCATCCGAAATCCTCGCCACCACCACGCAGGTGGCCGCCGGTGCGGCCGAGACCGCGGCTGCCGTGACCGAGACCACGGCCACGGTGGAGGAGGTCAAGCAGACCGCGCAGTTGGCGAGCCAGAAGGCGAAGTACGTTTCCGACAGCGCGCAGAAGGCCTCGAACGTTTCCCAGACCGGCCGCAAGTCGGTTCTGGAAGCGGTGCAGGGGATGCACCACATCCAGGAACAGATGCAGTTCATCGCCGAGAGCATCGTGCGGCTTTCCGAGCAGAGCCAGGCGATCGGCGAGATCATCGCCACCGTCAACGGCCTGGCCGAGCAATCGAACCTGCTCGCGGTGAACGCCGCGATCGAGGCCACCCGTGCCGGCGAGCAGGGCAAGGGCTTCGGCGTGGTGGCGCAGGAGATCAAAAGCCTCGCCGAGCAATCCAAGCAGGCCACGGGCCAGGTGCGCACCATCCTGGGCGACATCCAGAAGGCCACTTCCGCCGCAGTGCTGGCTACCGAGCAGGGCAGCAAGGCGGTGGAGGCCGGCGTGAAGCAGACCGGGGAGACCGGCGAGTCCATCCGCCTGCTTGCCGAGAGCATCCATGAGGCGGCGCAGGCGGCCACCCAGATAGCCGCCTCCAGCCAGCAGCAGATGGTGGGCATGGATCAGGTGGTCATGGCGATGGAGAGCATCAAACAGGCCAGCACCCAGAACGTCGCCGGAACCCGACAGGCGGAAATTGCGGCGCAGGGCCTGCATGAACTGGGACAGCGGCTCGGCGACATGATCGGGAACTGAGGAGCCTGTCGAACCCGCGCGGCGGAACAAGGTCATGGCCAAGAACAACGACGAGCTGCTGAAAAAACTCCTGGTGACCTTCCGCGTCGAGGCGGACGAACACCTCAAGGCGATGTCGTCGGAACTGCTGGCGCTGGAGAAAACGCCCGCGGGAGCACAGCGGGCGAAATCCCTCGAAACGGTATTCCGCGAAGTGCACAGCCTCAAGGGTGCCGCCCGGGCCGTGAATCTCGCGCCGATCGAGTCGGTTTGCCAGTCGCTGGAAAACCTGTTTGCCGCGTTGAAGGGCGGGCGGTTGGATGTTTCGCCGCCGTTGTTCGATCTTCTGCACCAGAGCGTCGATGCCCTGGGCAGGTTGCTTGCCACGGATGCCGGTGTGCCCCAGCCGCTGCTGGCGGCATTGATTCGACGGCTCGACGATGCATCGAGAGGGATGTCGTCCGATCCCGAAACGCCCGTCGCGCCTGTCGCGCGCACCGCTGCGCGCACGCCGCCGATGGCCCCCGACCTGGTGGCCGGGACGGTCAGGATTTCCACGGCGAAACTCGATACGGTGATGCGCCAGGTCGAGGAGTTGCTGGTGCCGCGTCTGGCGGCGGGCCAGCGTGCCCGCGAACTGCGCGAAACTGCTGCGACTTTGGCGGTCTGGAAAAAGCAGCGCCAGCGCATGCAGCCGACGTTGCGGCTGATCGGGCGCTCGCTGCGGCCCGCACCGCAAGAGCTGCGGCACGCCGACAACGGCGACGCCAAGGCCAACGGCTCGATGCGCACAGGGCAGGAGTTTTCCCGGCTGCTCGAGTATCTGGATGCCGAGCAACTGCACATGAAAATGCTGGAGGACCGGCTGCTGCGGCTGAACCGGTCCGCCGAGCACGATCAGCGCATGCTGGCCGGCATGGCCGACGGCCTGCTGCACGACGTGAAGCAGATGCAGTTGCTGCCGTTCGCGTCGCTGCTGGAGATTCTCCCGCGCTTCGCCCGCGAGCTGGCCCGCGGGCAGGGCAAGCGGGTGGAACTGGAGATTCGCGGCGGCGAGATCGAAGTCGATCGGCGGATTCTGGATGCGATGAAGGATCCGCTCATCCATCTGCTGCGCAACGGCATCGATCACGGCATCGAAAAGCCGTCGGTGCGCGAAGCCCGGCACAAGCCGCCGCACGGAACGATCACCCTGGCGATCTCGCACCAAGACAGCGGCAAGGTGGAGATTCTCGTGGCCGACGACGGCGCCGGCATCGATGCGGCCCGGGTGCAGGTGGCGGCCGGCGAGCTGGGCATCGTTTCCGTCGAGGACGCACAGCGACTCGGCGAAGCGGAGGCACTGGCACTCGTTTTCCAGTCCGGCGTCAGCACCAGCGCCATCATCACCGATGTCTCCGGGCGTGGGCTGGGCCTCGCGATCGTGCGCGAAAAAGTCGAGCGGCTGGGCGGCAGTATCGCGATCGAGTCGCAGCCCGATGCCGGCACGACCTTCCGGATCGTCCTGCCGCTGACGCTGGCCAATTTCCGGGGCGTATTGGTTCGTGCGGGCGGACAGCTTTTCGTCATTCCCGCCGCCAACGTCGAGCGGGCGATGCGGGTGGCCGGACAAGACATCCGGACGGTGGAAAACCGCGAGACCATTCCCGTCGATGGCCAGGCGGTTTCGCTGGCATGGCTCGGCGACGTGCTGGAGTTGCCGCGTCCGCGCGCGGCAGAGCAGCCAGCGGGCAGCGCGATGGTGCTTGTGCTCGGGCTGGGCTCCACGCGCATCGCCTTTCGCGTGGACGAGATCCTCGGTGAGCAGGCGGTACTGGTCAAACCGCTCGGCCGGCCACTGGCGCATGTGCGCAACGTCGCCGGGGCGAGCGTGCTGGGAACCGGTCAGGTGGTGCCGGTATTGAACGTTCCCGATCTGCTGCAAGCCGCCTGTCGGCAATCGGCCGTGCAGCGCGCATCGGCTGCGCCGCTTGCGCCTGCGCAGCAGCTGCCGGCGGGACAACCCGCCGCGGCCGAACAGCGATCCATCCTGATCGTGGAAGACTCGATCACCTCGCGCTCGCTGCTCAAGAACATCCTGGAGTTGGCGGGTTATCGTGTCACCACCGCGGTGGATGGCGCCGACGGCTACGCTACGCTCAAGACCGGAACATTCGACCTGATCGTGTGCGACGTGGAAATGCCGCGCATGGACGGTTTCGAGCTCACCGCCAAGGTGCGCGCCGACAAGCAACTTTCCGAGCTGCCGGTGGTGCTGGTTACGGCGCTGGGATCGCGCGAGCATCGTGAACGGGGGGTCGACGTCGGCGCCAACGCCTACATCGTGAAAAGCAGCTTCGATCAAAGCAACCTGTTGGAGATTGTCGGGCGATTGATTTAGCAGGGCGCCTCGAATAACCCTGACTGGTAGAGCGCACTTGTGCGCGATGCTGTGGGGGGTGACTGTAGGAGCGACTTCAGTCGCGATGCTTTTGGCTTGGCCAGAGCAAGAGCATCGCGCGCAAGCGCGCTCCTGCGGTGCGTTCCCAGCGCCAAGAGCCAGGTTATTCGGGGTCCCTTTTAGCAAGAGGAAGGCATGATCAGGATTCTGGTGGTGGAAGACTCGCCCGTGGTGCGCGATTTCCTCGTTCACATCTTGAGCGCGGACCCCGATATCCGGGTAGTCGGTACGGCGCGCGATGGCGAGGAGGCGCTCGAAGCGGTGCGCCGCCATCGCCCCGACGTGATCACGATGGACATCCACATGCCGAAAATGGACGGGCTGGAAGCCACGCGGCGCATCATGGAAACCGATCCGCTGCCCATCGTCATCGTCAGCGGCAGTACCGACCCGCAGGAGGTGGCCACGACGTTCGATGCCCTGGAGGCCGGTGCGCTGGCGGTGTTATGCCGTCCGGCGGGCATCGGCCATCCGCTGCACGAGGCGACGGCGCGGGATCTGGTGCAGACGGTGAAGTCGATGTCGGAAGTCAAGGTGGTGCGGCGCTGGCCCCGGGCACGGCGCCAGGCCATGGCTGGCGGCAAGCCGGCGTATGCAGCTTCGGCGCAGATGGGCCTGACGCATGAATCGGCGAAGGTGCGGATCGTCGTGCTTGGCGCCTCGACTGGCGGCCCGCCCGTGATCGAGGCGATCCTGGCGGCGCTGCCAAAAAATTTTCCGGTGCCGGTCCTGATCGTCCAGCACATGACGGTCGGATTCCTGCGGGGGTTCATCGAATGGCTGGCACGCTCCGCCAGTCTGCCCGTGCATCTCGCCACCCACGGCGAGCTCATGTTGCCCGGCCACGTCTACATCGCACCCGACGAACGCCAAATGAAGGTAGATTGTGCAGGGAAGATCGTATTGACCAGGGACGAACCCGAGAACGGAATGCGACCGTCGGTTTCGACTCTGTTCCGTTCGGTCGCCGAGGTCTATGGATGCGATGCCGTCGCCGGGCTGCTTACCGGCATGGGGCGCGACGGCGCGGGGGAGCTGAGGCTATTGAAGGAAAAGGGGGCGGTCACCTTCGTCCAGGACAAAGCCAGTTCGGCCGTGCACGGCATGCCGGGCGAGGCGATCAGGCTCGACGCGGCGATGCTTGTGCTGCCCCCGGACAAGATTGCCGCGGTGCTGGTGAACCTGGCGAACCATCGGGGAAGGTAAGGAGCGCGGGTATGAAATCAGGAAAGAACAAAAACAAGCGCATCGAAATTCTCGTCGCCGAGGACAGTGCGACCCAGGCGGAAAAGTTGCAGTACCTGCTGGAGGAACACGGCTACGCGGTGGTGGTCGCGCCCGACGGCAAGCAGGCTCTGGCGGCGGCCCGGCAGCACAAGCCGGCACTGATCGTGAGCGATGTCATGATGCCGGAAATGGACGGCTTCGCGCTGTGCGGGGAAATCAAGCACGACGACAAGCTCAGGGACGTGCCGGTGATCCTGCTCACCACGCTGTCCGACGTGCGCGACATCATGCGGGGGCTGGAGTGCGGCGCCGACAACTTCATCCGCAAGCCGTACGAGGATCGCTACCTGCTTGCGCGGGTCGACTACCTGCTGATGAACAACGAGCTGCGCAAGAACCAGAAGATGCAGATGGGGGTGGAAATCTATCTCGGCGGACAAACGCATTTCATCACCGCCGAGCGGCAGCAGATCGTGGACCTGCTGATCTCCGTTTACGAGGAAGCCGTCCACATCGGCGAGGAACTCAAGGCGCGCCAGCGGGAACTGGCCGACTCGAACGGCACCCTGACTGGCCTCTACCATATCGCCGAAGGGCTGAATCGCGCAGCGACCGAGCGCGAAGTGTGCGACCAGGCGCTGGAGCATGCGATGGAACTGCCGCGGGTGCAGGCAGGATGGATTTCCCTGTGGGAGAACGATGTTTTCCGCACGGCAGCGGTGTGCAACCTGCCCCCGGCATTGCAGGTCGAGGGCGCGATGGATGGCTTGTGCGATTGCCGGCGCCGCTTTATCGCGGGCAAGCTCGATCATGTCAGCAACAGCCTGGTGTGCGAACGGCTGAAGCGCGCCAAGGGCGACACGTGCGGCCTGCGCTATCACGCCAGCGTGCCGTTGTGGAGTGGCGAGCGCATCCTGGGGATCATGAACCTGGTCGGGTCCGATCAGGGGTTGTTCAAGGACGACGATCTGGAGACGCTGTTCGGTGTCGGACACCAGGTGGGCGTCGCGCTGGAGCGTACCCGGCTGCATGTACATCTGGAGCAACTGGTGGAAGAGCGAACCGCGGCGCTGACCGCGGAAATCGCCCGGCGCAAGCGCATCCAGGAAGAACAGGCAAGGCTGGTGGCAATCATCGAGGCCACGCCCGATCTGGTGGGCACGGCAAGCCCGGATGGCCGCTTTCTGTATCTCAATCAGGCAGGCCTGCAGATGCTGGGAGCCGAAAAAGTCGACGGGCTCTCCACGCAGCGGATCAAGGACCGCCATCCCGAATGGGCGGGCAAGCGGGTGCTGGAAGAAGGTATCCCGCATGCCATCAGCCACGGCACCTGGAGCGGGGAAACGGCATTTCTGCGGCACGACGGTAGCGAAGTGCCCGTTCTGCAAGTGATCATTGCGCACAAGCACCCGGATGGATCGCTGGCGTATATGTCCACCACCGGACGCGACATCACCGAGCGCAAGGCGTACGAGGCGAGAATCGTGCGGCTCAACCGCATCTACAGCGTACTCAGCGGCATCAACACGACGATCGTGCGCGTGCGCGAGCCGCAGGAACTCTTTGACGAAGCCTGCCGCATCGCGGTGGAGCACGGCAAGTTCGCTTTCGCGTGGATCGGCATGCTTGACACGGACACGCAGCAGATCGCCCCGGTTGCCAAGGCCGGCCGCGACGACGGATACCTGGCCCGGATCAACCTGGCCGTCACGGAAGGCGCGCTGGGGAATTATCAAGTGACGGCACGTGCCCTGACGCGGCGTCAGCCGGTCGTCTGCAACGACATCGCCACGGACGAAGCCATGCAATCGCTGCGTGCCGAGGCGTTGCAGCGCGGCTATCGTTCGGTGGCAGTGTTCCCGCTGCTGCTGGCCGACCGGCCGGTCGGCGTATTCGTGCTCTATGCGCCGGAGGCGAACGTTTTCGACGAGGAGGAGATGCGGCTGCTGATCGAGATGGCCGGCGATATTTCATTCGCGCTGGATCACCTCGAAAAAGTGCAGCGTCTGGATTATCTCGCCTATTACGATGCCGTCACCGGCTTGCCGAACCGGACCCTGTACCTGGATCGGGTCACGCAGAAGATCCACCGCGCACACCGCACCGGCGAGGTTTTTTCCGTGATCATGCTCGACCTCAACCGGTTCAGCAGCATCAACGAGACTCTGGGCCGGCAGGCCGGCGACGACCTGTTGCGGCAGATCACGCAGCGGCTGCAGGGCATACTCGGCGAAACGGACGTCCTTGCCCGTTTTTCGGCCGACTTGTTCGGCATTGCCATCCGTCATGACGATAACGGCCCGAACATCGCCCATGTTCTGGGGGGGATCTTGTCCGGGATCCAGGATCAACCGTTCCGGGTCAACGGACAGGACCTGCGCGTTTCGGCGCGGGCCGGGGTGGCGTCCTATCCCGTCGACGGAGGGGATATCGAATCCCTTTTGCGCAATGCCGAGGCCGCGCTGAAGAAGGCCAAGCTTTCCGGCGACAGATACCTGTTCTACGCCCCTGCGTTCAATGCGCTGGTCGCCAGCAAACTGTTGCTCGAAAACAAGCTGCGCCGGGCGCTGGAACAGGGACAGCTGGTGCTGCACTACCAGCCCAAGGTCGATCTGGACAGTGGGCGGATCAGCGGCCTGGAAGCGCTGCTGCGCTGGGACGATCCGGAGGGCGGTCTGGTGTTTCCGCTGCAGTTCATTCCCTTGCTCGAGGAAACCGGAATGATCCTGGAGGCCGGGCAGTGGGCGCTGGAACAAGCGGTAGCGGATTCCCTGGCATGGCAGGCAAAGGGACTGCTCTCCCCGCGGGTTGCGGTCAATGTCTCCCCGATTCAGCTGCAACAGGATGATTTCGTCGGCATGATCGAGCGCGTGGTGAAGGGCGACCGGGATGTGGCCGGCAGGCTGGAACTGGAGATAACCGAGAGCCTGGTGATGCGCGACATCGTGGCGAATATCCAGAAGCTGCAGGCAATCCGGGAGATGGGCGTGGAGGTGGCTATCGACGATTTCGGTACCGGCTATTCCTCGCTCAGCTATATCGCCAAGCTGCCGGCCGGCACCTTGAAGATCGACCAGGCGTTCATCGCGAACATGCCCAGCAACCCCGACGACCTGAGCATCGTGTCCACGATCATCTCGTTGGCGCATTCGCTGAACATGCAGGTGGTCGCGGAAGGTGTGGAAACCGTTGAACAGGCAAGGCTGCTGCGCTCGCTCGGATGCGACGCGATCCAGGGGTTCCTGTTCAGCCCCGCGGTTCCCGCCGGTCAAATCGAAGAATTCCTGCGCGAGAGCAAATCATTGTCTCTTGCATGATTCGGCCGAAAGAGATGAAACAGCCTCTTGGCGCGCTGGCGCTGCTGGTCGCCGACTACGACGAGGCGATTGCCTGGTATACGCGTGCATCGGGCTTCACGCCGGGCGGGGGCCCGTATTCACGTCGGCTATGCTGGCGGTGGCATGGCTGCTGCACGAACACGGTTCAGTGCCGCGCCCGGATCCGCGACAGCGGGACCCGGTGTCCACGGATACTCGGGAGGCCGTCCGGCTCAGTTGATCCACAGGGCAGCCCAGCCGCAGGACGCCGCACCGGCGGCATCCCAGCTGTTGGATGAATGAATCGCGATGGCATGCGGCGGCACGCCGAAGGCCTCGGCGGCGGCCTCATAAACCCGCACGGCCGGTTTGTAGATGCCCAGCACGTGCGTCGAATAAATCGTGTCGACCAGATCGTCGAGTCGGGCCGCTGCCAGGGCCTCGTGCAGCATCGGCTGGGTGGCGTTGGAAAAAACCGCCACGCGCATGCCGAGCGCGCGGTATCCGCTCAGTGCGATGCGCACGTCGGGATAGGCATCGAGCTCGCGGTAGGCGTTCAGCAGTGCGGATCGCAGGGCAGGGTCATGCCGCTCGGACACGGCCATGGCGTAGTCGAGCGCATCCGCGGTGACTTGCCAGAAGTCCGCATAGCGCTGCATCAGGCTGCGGGGGCCGTACGATCCGTCTGAATCCAATTCGCTGCCCGCGTGCTCTATGCCATGAGGACGACGCACAGCAACCAGGCATTCGTGGCCATCCCCCGCCATTCCCTGGTCATGAATTCTCTCCTACCGGCTCTGCTGTGCGCGCCCTCACCATAATCCACATAATGCCCGGGTGCCTGCGAGGCTTCAGCAAAAGGGTCTTGCACTGGTGCGTGAGCAAAGTGGCGATTCATCGGATCCTGCGGGCGTTGGCTGGCCGGATCCTGTGTTGCGACAATCAAGCAGGAGACATTCATGCGTGCGATCTGGATGGACAGGATTCTGGCCGAAAGTGACGATACGGTTGTCGTCGAAGGCAATCATTATTTCCCCGAGTCTTCGCTCAAGTCCGAGTACTTCAGGAAAAGTGACCACCGCACCGTCTGCCCGTGGAAGGGCACGGCCAGTTATCTGGATGTGGTGATCGACGATGCCGTCAACCGGAATGCGGGCTGGTTTTATCCTTCGCCGCATGGCGCAGCGGCGCAGATCAAGGGCATGGTGGCGTTCTGGCACGGCGTCGAGGTAGTGCCCTAAGAGCCTTGGCGGCGCCATCGGGACGGCATATCGTCAGGAACCCGTGCTACCAGCCGGATTCCGCCTCGACCGGCCGGGTCCGTACGTCAACCAGTCGTACCTTGCCAGTCAGGTATCCGCAGCGGATCCCGGCCGATAGTCGCTCGGCATGCCGGCACGCTCGAAGCCGGACACGGGCGATTTGCTGCACGGAGCGATCCGGAGGCCGTCGATCGCCGGGCAGGGGCCAGGACAGGAGACTGCAGTGGGGGGACATGGGCAGGTGCATCTTACGGCTTGTTCGGCGATCGCATCTTCCATGACTTTGCCCCGCACTTCCTCTACCGCGACTGGCAGAGGGATCTGGCCCTCCTGCCGCTGCGTCCGGATCACCTGCTGTCGATTGTCGCGAGCGGCTACAACCGCAGCGATCTGGTGGCGGCCTATCTGGACCAGACCTTGTTCCGGCACAAGACATTCGCCGACATGTCGCGCAACGGCCTGCCGTTCACCATCATCAATGCCAGTGACCTCAACAACGCCATCACCTTCTCGTTCATCCAGCCGCAGTTCGATTTCCTGTGCTCGAACCTGTCGAGTTATCCGGTGGCCAATGCCGTGATGGCGTCCGCTGCGGTGCCACCGGCGTTCGCGCCGATCGCGCTGCGCAATTTCACGGACTGCCCCGAGCGGCACAAGCCGTGGGTTGCCGATGCACTGGCCCACGATGACGTGCTGGATCGCCGATACGTGGTGGCGCAAGCGCTTGAGCGTTATTTCGATGCCCGGCGCATGCCGGTGCTGCGCCTGCTCGATGGCGGTGTCACGGACAACCTTGGCGTACGCGGCTCCATGATGAGTCCGGTCGCCCAGGAGGGCGATGTGCCGGACATGGCCGGGGCATTCACGCCCCGGCAATTGCAGCGTGTGCGCCACGTGCTCGTGATTGTGGCGAATGCCCAGGTCAATGATGAATACGCATGGTCGCGTGAAGGCAAGGATCCCGGGATGATCGCCATGACGCGCGCGTCCTTCAATGCGTCACTGGGATTGCTCAATACCGAAACCGTGTCGCTGGCCAAGCAGGGTTTTCTGATGTGGGAGAAGCATGTCAATGCCATGCGCCCGCCGGGTGCTCCGCAGGTGAAGGTCGACTTCGCCGTGCTCACTTTCAATCAAATCAAGGACCCCGTTCAGCGCAGCCGTTTCAACGCCATGCCAACCACTTTCCGCCTGCAGCCTGCGCAGGTCGATGCGCTGCGTGCGCTCGCCGGTCAGCTGCTTGAGCAGTCCCCCGAATTTCAGTCGTTCCGCTCGGTACTGGCGCACGATCCGGATGCAATGGCGCCGCACTGACGCGGTTGCCAGCGGTTCCTGTCTGGTTGGTTGCGTCCTTATTCTGGCGCCGGTTGCACGTCGCGCTGACGGGCGGTACGGAGCTTGCGAATGCGGCGTGCGGCAACCGATGAATCTTTTTCCGCCGGGACCTACTCTATGAGGTGCCGGGACATTCCGGTCTACCCTGTATGGAGAGAGACATGACGAACAGCCACAAGCTGCTGAAGACTGCCCTGATTGGTGCGCTCACCCTGGGTGCCGCTTCGATCGCCACCGCCGCGCCGGCGCCTGCCGGTGCCGGTGCCGGTGCCGGTGCCAAGATGAACATGGTCAAGTGCTACGGCATCAATGCCGCGCACAAGAACGACTGCAAGTCGCCGGGTCATTCCTGTGCGGGCCAGGACAGCAAGGCTCGCGACGCCAACGCGTTCGTGGCCGTGCCGGCCGGCCTGTGCGAGAAGATCGACGGCGGCTCGACCACCCCGGCTTCCAAGGGCTGATCGGCGCAATGAGCGAACTGCTGCCCTTCGTGCAGCGACCGGTCCCGGCTGCGGCCGGGATCGGCTTGCGCGCCCCGCACATCGAGCGTGTCCTGACGGAGCGCCCGCCTGTGCCGTGGTTCGAAGTGCACAGTGAAAACTATTTTGGCGCCGGCGGTGCGATGCACGCCGCGCTGGCACGGATCCGCGCCGATTATCCGCTGAGCCTGCATGGCGTCGGGCTGTCGCTGGGGTCGGCCGATGGGCTCGATCTGCAGCACCTTGCCACGCTGCGGCGGCTGGTCGACCGGTACGAGCCGGCACTGGTTTCCGACCATATCTGCTGGGGCGAGATCGGCGGCGTGCATCTGAATGATTTGCTGCCGCTGCCATGCACGCAGGAGGCGCTGGATCTGATGGTGTCGCGCGTGCAGCAGGTGCAGGATGCGCTGGGTCGCGAGTTTCTGGTGGAGAACGTTTCCAGCTACCTGAGCTTTCGCCATGCGCAGATGCCGGAGTCGGCGTTCGTGGCGGAACTGGTGCGGCGCAGCGGCTGCGGCCTGCTGTTGGATGTGAACAACGTCTATGTCAACAGCGTCAACCACGATTTCGATCCACTCGAGTACCTGCGCGCCATGCCGCATGCTTCGGTGCGGGAGATTCATCTGGCCGGATTCACCCGCAAGGACCAGCTGCCGGTGCCGTTGCTGATCGACAGCCACAGTCGGCCGGTGGCCGAGGACGTCTGGTCGCTGTACGAAGAGGCGCTGGCCCTGTGCGGTCCAACACCCACGCTGATCGAGTGGGACCAGGATATTCCCGAACTGGAGGTGCTGCTGGCGGAAGCCGGCCGCGCCGAGGAGAGGCTGCATGCCTGCTGCGCCGCGATTGCATGAATTGCAGCAGGGCTTCGCCGACGCCGTGCTGGGTCGAGGCGATGCCGTAGCGGCATGGGTCGACGGTGCCGGGCTCGAGCCGACGGCGCGACTGCGCATTTATCGCAATACGGTTGCCAACACCCTGACCGCGGCCTTGCGTGAAAGCTACCCCGCCGTGCTCGCGTTGGTCGGGGATGATTTTTTCGATGTGATGGCGGAGCGTTACTGGCTGGCGCATCCCTCGACCTGCGGCAACCTGCAGCATTTCGGGGGCGCATTGGCCGGTTTCATCGAAGCCATGCCGGAAGCGCGGGCCCTGGGCTATCTGGCGGATGTAGCGAGGCTGGACTGGCTGCGCCAGCTGACTGCGTTGTCTGCCGATGCCGAACCGGTCGATGCCGCCCGCAGCGCGGCGGCGGCCGCGGTTGCGCCCGACAGCTTGCGGATCGGGCTTCACCCGAGTCTGCATCTGCTGCGCAGCGCGTTCCCGGTGCTGACGCTCTGGCAATGGTGTCAGGCGCCATCCGGCGCCGCTCCCGGCATGGATGGCGGCGGTGAACAGGTCCTGCTGTGGCGCGATGGCGGCGACGTTGCGATGGCTTTGCTCGATCCGGCGACGTTCCGTTGCATCGAGACGCTGGCCGATCGTCACAGCGTGGCATCGGCCTGGGCGGCGGCGACTGCAGTGGACGACGAATTCGATCTTGAACCCTGTCTGCGTGATCTGCTTGCGCAGGGCTTGATCGTGGCATTTATCAACGATGAGAGCTCGACATGAGCAAGTGGATGACCCGTGTTGAAGGGTATTACAACCAACTGGCCCGGGCGTTGTCGGCGCTGGGGCCGGTAGTCCTGTTGCTGTTCCGGGTATGGGTGGCGCTGGCGTTCTGGCGGGCAGGCGTGGTGAAGTTGGACGATCCTGCCGGCACGTCGTATCTGTTCAACTACGAGTATCACGTGCCGCTGATTTCGGGTGACTTTGCGGCATTTCTGGGCACATGGATCGAGCTGATCACGCCGTGGCTCCTGCTGCTGGGGCTGGGCGGACGACTGACGGCCGGGTTCCTGTTCGTCTACAACATCATCGCGGTCATTTCGTATCCCGACTTGTGGCCGCACGGTTTCTGGATTGGCTTGATCGGCAGCGACTTCAACGATCACAAGGTCTGGGCGATGATGCTGCTGGCGGTTGTTGCCTGGGGTCCTGGCGCATTGTCGATCGACCGGCTTCTCGGACGATTCTGGCCCGGTGCCGGTCGCCTGCGGCGGGCAGAGCCGCTGCTTGCAAGCGTGAAGTGACGGGATGTCGGTGCGCGACGAATTTTGAATCCGGTCGCGTCGTCGATCACGCATTCGGGCAAGAATCGCGCGACCGATGACGCCCCACTCCTGAACGAGTTGTACAAGGTGCCCATGCAACACGACCCCATGCTGGTGGAAGCCGCGCGCCAAGGCGACCTCGTGGCCGTTGAGCGGTTGCTGACGCTCTGCCGTCCCGACCTGCGCCGGATCGCCCAGTCGCAATGCGCTGCCGGTGTCGACGCGGACGATGCCGTGCAGGAGTCGCTGTTGCTGATCTACAAGCGCATCGGCGCACTGCGCACGATCGCTTCGTTTCCGGGCTGGACGTTCTCGATCGTGCGCAGGGAGTGTTACCGGCTGCTGCGGATGGTGCGTGGGCAAGCGCCATTGCCGGAGTCCGATCACCCGGTGTTTACCTACGATGACCACACGGATCTGCAGTACGATCTGGCGGCAGCCATTCAATCGCTGCCGGACAAGTACCGCGAGGCGATCATATTGCGCGATTTCGAGGAATTCTCCATCAGCGAAATCGCCGACCAGTTGTTGCTGACGCGAGAGGCAGTGAAGAGCCGCATTCATCGCGGTCGGCAGATGGTGCAGGAATATATGAAGGACTGATCGCTTCTTCACGAACCCGGGCGCACGACTGCGCCAGTCGACCCCATCCAATTTCGGAGACATCATGAATACCTGCGTGCGCGCCATGATCACCGGTTTCATCGCCACGGTCGTGCTGTCCCTCCTGATGTTCATGAAGCTGGTGCTGCGTCTGATCAGGGGTGCCGTACGCGGCGCCACTTGCGGTGCGCTCGGCCGTTCCGCTGCCTGAGTCCATTGCACATGCCACTGCGGCGCCACTGCAAGATTGACGCTGCAGTGGCATGTCTGGCGATTTCGTTTCCTTCGGGTTGTTCATTCCATGAAAAACAAGACCACGCTGATCCGGTGGCTGATCGTCATCGGGGTGCTTGGCGCGGTAGTCGCCTTCTTCGCGCTGGGCCTGCAGCACCAATTCACCCTTGACGCGCTGAAGGCGCGACAACACGCACTGGAGGGTTTTCGACAAGCCCATCCGTGGCTGCTGGCTGGTGCGTTTTTCCTGATCTATGTGGTATTTACGGCCCTGTCGCTGCCGGCCGCGACGCTGCTGACCCTGGCCGCCGGTGCGGTGTTCGGTCTGCTGGAGGGCATGCTGCTGGTGTCGTTCGCCTCCAGCATCGGCGCGACCCTGGCGTTTCTGGCCAGTCGGTTCGTGTTCCGCGATGCCGTGCAGCAGCGTTTCGGCAAGCGCCTGCAGGCGATCGACAAAGGCATGCAGCGCGAAGGTGCGCTGTATCTGTTCACCCTGCGCCTGGTGCCGGTGATCCCGTTCTTCGTGGTCAACCTGCTGATGGGACTGACGGCGTCGCCGGCACGCACGTTCTACTGGGTCAGCCAGGTCGGCATGCTGGCGGCCACGCTGGTCTTCGTCAACGCGGGTACCCAGCTGGCCAGCCTGCAGTCGCTGTCCGGCATCCTGTCACCCAGGATCATCGGCTCATTTGTGCTGCTGGGTGTGTTTCCGTTGCTGGCGCGATGGATCGTCGACCGGGTGAAGGCCCGTCGCGTGTATGCGCGCTGGCCGAAGCCGAAACAGTTCGACCGCAACCTGGTGGTGATCGGTGCCGGCTCGGCCGGGCTGGTCACCGCGTACATCGCGGCAGCGGTGCGCGCCAAGGTCACCCTGATCGAGCAACACGCGATGGGGGGCGATTGCCTCAATACCGGCTGCGTACCGTCGAAAGCGCTCATCCACAGTGCCCGTCTGGCGACGCAGGCGCGCGAGGCCAGCCGGGCCGGCGTGCATGTCGGCGACGTGCGGGTCGATTTCCGGGCGGTGATGGAACGTGTGCAGCAGGCGGTCGCCACGGTGGCGCCACACGATTCGGTCGAGCGCTACCGCGAACTGGGCGTCGACGTGCAGCACGGTCGCGCCCGCATAGTGTCGCCGTGGGTGGTGGAGCTCGACGGCAAGCCGATCCGCACCCGGGCCATCGTGATCGCCTCGGGTGCCCGGCCGCTTGTGCCGCCGATTCCCGGCATCGAGGAGGCCGGCTACCTGACCTCGGACACGCTGTGGCAACTGCGCGAACTGCCGAAGCGCCTGCTGGTGCTCGGTGGCGGTCCGATCGGTTGCGAGCTGGCGCAGGCGTTTGCCCGGCTGGGTTCGAGCGTGACCCAAGTCGAAGCGGTCGATCGCCTGCTGATTCGCGAGGACGACGAGGTTTCGGCGTTCGTGCGGGAGCGCCTGACCGCCGATGGGGTCGACGTGCGCACCGGCTGCAAGGCGGTGCGGGTGGAACAGGGCAGCGATGGTGCGGTGCTGGTCTGCGAATCCGCAAGCCGGACCCTGCGACTGCCCTACGACACCTTGCTGGTGGCGGTGGGGCGCAAGCCGCGCACTGCCGGCTTCGGCCTCGAGGAATTGGGTATCCCGGTCGCCAACACGGTGGAGACCGATGCCTACCTGGCCACGTTGTACCCGAACATCTACGCCTGTGGCGATGTTGCCGGTCCGTATCAGTTCACGCATACCGCCGCGCATCAGGCATGGTATGCCGCAGTCAATGCCTTGTTCGGCCAGTTTCGCCGCTTCCGTGCCGACTACTCGGTGATCCCGGCAGTGACTTTCGTCGACCCCGAGGTGGCGCGCGTCGGCCTCAACGAACGCGAAGCACGGGAACAGGGGATTGCCTGCGAAGTCACACGCTATGACCTCGACGACCTGGATCGGGCGATCACCGAGGATCATGCGCACGGATTCCTGAAAATCCTGACGCCACCCGGCAAGGACCGCATCCTCGGCGCGACGATCGTGGGCCAGCATGCGGGCGAGTTGCTGGCCGAGTTCGTGCTGGCGATGCGTCACGGCCTGGGCCTGAACAAGATCCTCGGCACCATCCATGCCTATCCGACTTGGGCCGAGGCCAACAAGTACGCGGCAGGCAACTGGAAAAAGGCCCACGCGCCCGAGCGTGTCCTGGGCTGGCTGGCGCGCTACCACGCATGGCGGTTGAAGTGAAGCATGCATCGGTGAACGGGTGGGTCCGTCGTCTGCTGTGTGCCGTACTGATGCTGGTCAACGCTGTCGCGGCGGCTGCGCCGATGCCGTCGAACGAGATCTGGAATGCCTTGCTCGAGCGTCATGTGGTGGTCATCGATGGTGGCCATGCCTCGCGCGTGGACTACGCCGGCATGCGCCACGACAAGGCACTGCTCGTTACCTATACCAAGCGATTGAGCGCGGTGACGGCCGGGCAGTTCGACGCATGGGGGAAGGCCGACCAGATGGCCTTCCTGATCAATGCCTACAACGCATTCACCATCGAGAAGGTGCTGACGCGCTGGCCGGACCTGCACTCGATCAAGGATCTGGGGAGTTTCCTTTCCAGCCCCTGGCGCGATCGCTTCTTCAGCTTGCTGGGTGAGCGGCGGGATCTGGACGATGTCGAGGGCATGCTGCGTGCGCCGGGGCGCTACGACGATCCGCGCATTCATTTTGCCCTCAACTGTGCCTCCATCGGCTGCCCGATGCTGCAGCCGTTCGCCTATGACGGTGCGCAGCTCGATCACCAACTGGACGCAGCCGTCGCCGCCTTTCTGGGCGACTCCTCACGCAATCGCTATGACGCGGCAACCGGTGCGCTGGAGGTCTCGCGCATCTTCGATTGGTACGCCGACGATTTTTTCCGCAGTCCAGCCGGCTCGGTGAAGGGCTTCCTGGCAGCGCATGCGGCTTTGCTGAGCGGCGATCCGGCGACCCGGCAGCGACTTCGCGAACATTCGGTCACTGTCCGTTTCCTGCCCTACGACTGGCGCCTCAATGGCGTTGCGTCTTCAAAGCACCGCTGAAAATCCATGTCCATGTTCACGGCGCATCCACTGGCTGGCGAAGCAGCGCCAGCAACCGTTGCTCATACTCGGCACGATAGCGTGCGAGCCCCAGTTTCATGGACGACTGCGGCGATGCAGGCATATCCCGGTAACTGCGGAACAGACGGTCCCACCACGAAACGTGGAAGCCGAAATTGCTGTCGTGCTCGGCCGGCAGCACCGAGTGATGGATGCGATGCATGTCGGGGGTCACGAAGATCCAGCGCAACCGGCGATCCAGCTCCACAGGGAGATCGACATTGGCGTGGGTGAGCAGGGCGAAGCTGCTCAGCACGATCTCGAAGGCCAGCACGGCCAGCGGCGGGGCGCCCAGCAGCAGGACGACCGCGATCTTGATCCCCATCGACAGCAGGATTTCGACCGGGTGAAAGCGCACGCCCGAGCTGACATCAAGCGCCATGTCGGTATGGTGCACGCGGTGCAGGCGCCACAACGTGCCGATCCGGTGCATCAGGCGATGCTGCGCATAGATCGCCAGGTCCAGGGTGACGAAGGCGATTGCCAGCGCCATCCACGCCGGCACCTGCCACAGGTGCAATACCCCGACGTTTTCGGCCTGCGCCCACAGTGCGGCATCCACCGCCAGCCAGGGCAGCAGCAGGCGCAGGCACAACGCATTGATCAGGCCCAGGCCAAGATTCACCGGCCAGCGTTGCCGGCGATGCGGGGCCGCGGCATGCCGCGGCCAGAACCGCTCGGCGATTCCCAGCAATGCCAGCAGGGAAAGGAACAGCCAGAGGCGAAGCGCAGGGTCATTCATGTGTTGGGTGGAACCGTTGAAAAGCCAAGGGGCGTGTCGATTGTCCGGTCTCGCCATCATGCCGTGCGCCCGGTCCGGGCCGGTGAAGCATAGCTGACCGTTATCCGACAGGCTGATAGACTCGCGGGCGCAACCTGCCTGCAGAAACGCCTGTCGCGACAGCATGAATCTTTTTCCCGATTCACTGCCTCCTATGGATGCGTTGCCATCGAGTTTCTGCCTTGTGACCGGCTTGTGAACGCGATGGTAAAGCCATGATAGTCCGGACCTCAGCTTCACTTCGGTTTTGCCGAGTCCATCCCGATGATCCCACCTGCATGGTGCCCGTGATCCGTGATTGCGGGCGCCACACGGATTTTTTGTGAACGCCGTCCTCTCACCAACGCCGCTATCGTTTGCCCGTACCCTGCGCGAGCACGGGTTGACGTTGCCGCGCACGCCGCTGGAAATCCTGCAGGTCAATGTCGGCAAGCTGTGCGACCTGGCCTGCCAGCACTGCCATGTCGAGGCCGGCCCCAAACGTACCGAAATCATGCAGGCGGCAACCGTCGAGCGCATTCTCGAACTGCTGGCCGATGCCCCCGGCGTGCATACGCTGGACCTGACCGGCGGTGCGCCGGAGATGAATCCCCATTTCCGCACCCTGGTGCGCGGGGCGCGGGCACTGGGCAGGACCGTCATCGACCGCTGCAACCTGACCGTGCTGTTTCGCCCGGGACAGGAGGACACCGCCGACTTCCTGGCCGAGCAGGGCGTCAAGGTGGTCGCCTCGCTGCCGTGCTACAGCAAGGCCAACGTGGAACAGCAGCGCGGCTTGCATGTGTTCGATCCGAGCCTGCGCGCCTTGCGTCAGCTCAATGCGCTCGGCTACGGCCAGGCAGATACCGGGCTGGAACTGGATCTGGTCTACAACCCGCTGGGTGCCAGCCTGCCGCCATCGCAAGCGGCGCTGGAGACAACCTACCGGCGCGAGCTGGCCGAACACTTCGGCATCGTGTTCAGCCGTCTGTTCACCATCACCAACATGCCGATCAAACGCTTCCTGCACCTGCTGGAGCGCGAGGGTCGTTACGAAAGCTACATGCACACCCTGCTCGATGCGTTCAACCCGCAGGCGGCGCTGGGCGTGATGTGCCGCAACCTGCTGTCGGTGAGCTGGGACGGCCAGCTGTACGACTGCGATTTCAACCAGGCGCTGGAGCTGCCGCTGGGCGGCCGCCCACGCAGCGTGTGGGATATTGCCCGGCTGGCCGACACCGAGAGCGGCCCGATCGTCTTTGCCAATCATTGTTATGGCTGCACCGCCGGTGCGGGCAGCTCCTGTGGAGGATCGCTGACATGAACATGGACCTGGAACACGAAGCCGACAGTACGGCCGAAGAACAGCAATCGGCGGTGCGCAGCTATTACGGCGAAACCCTGCAGTCGAGCAACGACCTGCGCACCACGGCGTGCTGCAGCATCGATGCGATGCCCGACCACCTGCGCACGATCCTGGCCCAGTTGCATCCGGAAGTGCGCGACCGTTTCTACGGTTGCGGTTCGCCGCTGCCGCCGGCACTGGACGGTATGGCGGTGCTGGACCTGGGCTGCGGCAGTGGTCGCGATGCCTACCTGTTGTCGAAGCTGGTGGGCGAGCGGGGTCATGTCATCGGCGTCGACATGACGGCGCAGCAGCTGGCCGTCGCCGAACGGCATCGCGACTTTCACGCGCAGGTCTTCGGACATGCCCGCTCCAATGTCACGTTTCATCTGGGCGACCTGGCCGATCTCGCCGCACTCGGCATCGCCGACGCGTCGGTCGACGTGGTGGTATCCAATTGCGTGCTGAACCTGGTGCCGGACAAGCGCCGCGCGTTTGCCGAAATCCTGCGCGTGCTCAAGCCCGGCGGCGAGCTGTATTTCTCCGACGTCTACAGCGACCGCCGGCTGCCACGCGAACTGCTGGCCGATCCAGTGTTGCTGGGTGAATGCCTGGCCGGCGCGCTGTACGTGGAGGATTTCCGTCGCCTGCTGGGCGAGCTCGGCGTGGCCGACGCGCGGGTGTGCGCACGCAGTCCGATCGCGCTGACCGACGAGGCGATCGAGCAAAAGATCGGTTTTGCGCATTTCGAGTCGATCACCTGGCGCGCGTTCAAGCTGCCGCTGGAGGATCGTTGCGAGGACTACGGCCAGTCCGCGACCTACCTCGGCACGATGCCGGCGCATCCGCACCGGTTTGCGCTGGACGATCATCACCTGTTCGAGAGCGGCAAGCCGTTGCGGGTCTGCGGCAACAGCGCCGACATGCTGGCCGGCAGCCGCTACGCGGCGCATTTCCGCATCGACGGCGACAAGCGGCGGCACTTCGGCTTGTTCGATTGCGCCCCGGTCACACCGGCGAGCACATCGGCCAGCTGCTGCTGAAACGCCGATGAGCCATCGTCATCCCGCTGCCTCGCGTTCGCTGTCGGTGATCGTGCCGCTGGCGCCCGGCGAGACCGAGTGGCAGGGGTTGCTGCAGCAGCTGACCTCGCTGCCGGCCGGCAGCGAGGTGATCGTGGTACGTGCCGACGACGAGTCGTGGCCGGCACCCGCCGCATGGCCCATGCGCCTGCGCTATCGGGAGTGTCACAGCAAGCCCGGGCGAGCCCGGCAGCTCAATCTCGGCGCCCGGCTGGCTACCGGCCACTGGCTGTGGTTCCTGCACGCCGATTCGCGCCTGCGACCGGACAGCCTGCGCGAACTGCGACGGTTCCTGGCCGAAGGCATCGATGCGCTGGGCTGGTTCCATCTCGCCTTCCGCAGGGACGGGCCGCGCTGGACAGTCTTGAACGCGGCAGGTGCCAACCTGCGTTCACGCTGGCTCGGGTTGCCGTTCGGCGATCAGGGGCTGGTGTTGCCGCGACACTGTTTCGAGGCCCTGCACGGATTCGACGAGCAGGCCCGTTACGGCGAGGATCATCTGCTGGTGTGGGCCGCGCGTCATGCCGCCTTGCCGCTTCGCCGCATCCCCGCGTTGCTGGAGACCAGCGCGCGCAAATACGCGCAGCAAGGCTGGCTTGCCACTACGCTCCGGCACTGGCGACGAACCACCGCACAGGCCTGGCCTGCATGGCGCGCGCGGCACAGGGCAAGGACATGACCGCGGCACTGGCCATCTTCGTCAAGACCCCCGGCTTGTCGCCCGTGAAGACGCGGCTGGCGGCTGCGCTGGGAACGGTCGAGGCCACCGGTTTTTACCGGCTGGCCGCGGCGGCCACGGCCGAAGTCGTGCGCAGCTGCCAGCCGGCCCTCACGCCGTACTGGGCGGTTGCCGAGGCCGGTCCGGTGGCCGCTGCCGCATGGCGTGGCTTTGCACGACTGGAGCAGGGCGAAGGCGATCTGGGCGAGCGGCTCGACCGCGTCTATGCCGTGCTGCAGGCACGGCATGGGCGGGCGTTGCTGATTGGCGCCGATGCGCCCCAGCTGACGCCGGCCATGCTTCGGGCGGCACTGGCCGCGCTGGACGACCCGGACACGCCCTTCGTGCTCGGTGGCGCCAGCGATGGCGGCTTCTGGCTGTTCGGTGGCCGGGTGCCTATTCCGAAATCCGTCTGGTGCACGGTGCGCTATTCGCAGGCATGCACCGCATCCGAGTTGCGCACCATGCTGGCGGCCCATGGCGACGTCGCCAACGTGCCCATGCTGACCGACGTCGACAGTGCTGCGAGCCTGCCTGCACTGAGCCACGCCCTGGCGACACTGACCGATCCGCTACCGGCGCAACGTGCCCTGCAGGACTGGCTGCACACCACTTTTGGCCGCACCTTGCTGACTGGAACCCATGCATGACCCTTGCACTTTTCATCACCGTGTTGCTGCTGGCCGCGACCAACGGCTCGAACGACAACTTCAAGGGGGTGGCCACGCTGTACGGCAGCCGCACCGTGGGCTACTGGACCAGCCTTGGCTGGGCCAGTGTCACCACCCTGGCCGGATCGCTGGGTTCGGTCTATCTCGCTCAGGCGCTGCTCAAGGCCTTCACCGGTGCCGGTCTGGTACCCGCCGATATCGCCGCACAGACCGGCTTTGCCATGGCCGTGGCGGGCGGTGCCGGCCTGACCGTCGCTTTGGCTTCCTGGCGTGGCTTGCCGATCTCGACCACGCATGCGCTGGTCGGCGCGATGAGCGGTGCCGGCCTGGTCGCGGCCGGCATGGACGTGCATTTCGGCTCGCTGGGCAAGACCTTCCTGTTGCCGCTGCTGGCCAGCCCGCTGATTGCGATGATCCCTGCCTTCATCGTGGCGCCGCTGCTGCGCCGATTGGTCGCGCGCGCGGAACGGAAACAGATCGACTGCCTGTGCGTCGAGCAGACCGCGATCGTGACGCCGGAAGGCGTGATGATGCGCGATACCGCGATGCTGCGTACCGGCAGCGTCGCCGAGTGCAGCGACAGCGGCGCGCGTCCGCTGGCGCGCATCAGCAATCCGCGCGTGGTCGATACGCTGCACTTCCTGTTCGCCGGTGCGGTGGGGTTTGCCCGCGGGCTCAACGACACGCCGAAGATTGCCGCTCTGCTATTGCCGATCGTCGTGCTCGACAGCCACACGGCGGTACTGGCGGTGGCGATAGCGATGTTGCTGGGCGGTCTGCTGGGTGCCCGCCGGGTGGCCCGCACCATGAGCGACAAGATCACCGATCTGGATCTCGGTGCCGGCCTGGCGGCCAGCCTGACCACTGCGCTGCTGGTCAGCACGGCCAGTTTCAACGGGCTTCCGGTATCGACCACGCACGTCTCGGTCGGCGCGCTGGCGGGCGCCGGCGCCAGCGGGAAGCGTGGCGTGAATCGCAAGATGGTCGGCACCATCGCGATGTCGTGGGTGGTTACCTTGCCGATCGGTGCGCTGTTCGGCGCCATGCTCTACGGGTGGATACGCTGAGCCTGTTCACAGGGAAAACCGTACTGATTACCGGATCGACCAGTGGCATCGGTCTGGGCATTGCCGAACAATTCGCCCGCGACGGCGCCAACATCATTCTCAACGGCATGGGCGACGCTGCCGGGATCGAGGCGACGCGCACCATGGGTCGCTTGCCCCGATCCCCGATCGCGACCATGGCGCTTGTCGTCATTCAACCGTGAATCACCGGTGGCTGTGAGCGGGTATTCCCGTACGCTGGTGAGCGCCTGCCCGCAGCGAGCGCCGGCAGGTGGCTTGCGGTCACATTTCAAGATCGTCACGCATGCAGCCTGCGCGATCTCCATAGATTGGAATATCCAATGCATTCGATTCTGCTGGCACGCCCGCACCCGTTCATCGTGGCCGAGATGGCACCTTTGCTGGGAGACCTCGGGTATGCGCCGATCAAGCTTGCATCGCTCGCGGACATGGACAGCCTGGCCTCCACCCGGTTGCGCGGGGCCATCATTTCGCTGGCCATCAGTTCGTCGACGGGCGCGACCGCAGCCGAGACGGTCGATGCGATGCGCCGGCGGTTTCCCGGGCTGCCTCTTGTCTTTGCAGGCATGATCGGCATCGACATGGCGACGCAGAATATTGGCCGCCTGTTCGCAGGCGAAACCGTACCGATGGTGGTTGGCGTGGACAGCCCGGTGGGCGTGCATGCGGCCACGGGCTCCAGGGCTGCCTGTCTGTATATCAGCAAGGAACAGATTGCCGACGCCACACGGCATGCCGCCATCAAGGCGATGCTGAAGGCGCACTTCCGATGACATGCGTGCCGGCTCGCATCAGGACGTACGACGGGCTCCGCTGGAATGCCGCATGTTCTGCGCCGCGAGCTTCCGAAAACGATCGGCACGGGATCGACGTTTGATGAATCTGGAGTTCGGCAGTGTCCTTTACATGGGAATGATCGCGCTGATCGCCCGGTTGACCGGGGTCGAGTTCGTGCTCTTTCCCGAACTCGGGGCACTTTCCCACGACATCCTCAAACGGCCGCAAGGCACCTGGGCCATGTCGCCCGTCATGCTCGTTGCCACGCCCGTGGCCACGGCGTTGGTGGGTACCTTGATGACAAGGCATTTTGCCTATGGAACCTTTTCCGTCTTGCTCGATATCGGCGCATCGGTGCTGATGATCTTTGTCAGCCGGTCACCGATTGCCCCGGCGATCTCTGCCGGCTTGCTGCCGCTGACGATGGGGTACCGCAGCTGGTGGTATCCGCCATCCATCGTGCTGGGTACCGGGCTGCTCGCCATCGTTTCCGTGGCGGTGCGCCGTTGGAACGTTCAATTGCCGTCGTCGACGTCGCCCGCTTCCGTGCGGGATCGCGTTGACGACACGATGGAAATCGCACCGTTTTATCTGAGCTGGCTGTCGCCGTTTCTGGTGCTGCTCGTGATGCTGGCCGGTATTGCGCAATGGACGGGCATGCGCTTCGTGCTCTTTCCGCCGCTGGTGGTGATCGCCTTCGAAATGTTTGCCCATCCCAAGGTTTGCCCCTGGGCCCGGCGGGCATGGCATCTTCCGCTAGCCTGCACCGCGAGCGCGGCACTGGGCGTGCTGCTTGTCGCGCTGTTCGGGGCAGGCATCGTGGGAACGATGCTCAGCATGCTGGGCAGCGTCCTGATTTTGCGCGCGCTCGATCTGCACGCACCGCCAGCGCTCGCCGTCGGCTTGCTACCCATGATCATTCCGCACCCCGACTATCGCTTCGTGGTTGCCGTGCTGACGGGAACGGTCACGCTGGTTGGCGTGTTCGTGTGCTGGCGCAGGATCGCATCCTGAGCGCATCGTGTCCGCATGAGGTGTTCGCCGCCGCTCAGTACAGCACGCGACTGCGCAGGGTGCCGGGGATGGCCGCCAGCGCCTCCTTCAACGCGGTGGCCTGAACCGCATCGGCGGTGACGTCGATCACCACATAGCCGACCTCGGCATCGGTTTGCAGGAACTGCGCGTCGATGTTGACGTTGCCCGACGAGAACAGCTCGTTGATGCGCGACAGCATGCCCGGAACGTTGCGATGGATATGCAGCAGGCGGCGGCTGTTCGGGTGCTCGGGCAGGGCGACTTCGGGGAAGTTCACCGCGGACAGGGTGGAGCCGTTGTCGCTGTAGCGGATCAGCTTGCTGGCAACCTCGACCCCGATGTTTTCCTGTGCCTCAAGGGTGCTGCCGCCGATGTGCGGGGTGAGGATGACGTTGTCCATGCCGACCAGCGGCGAGACGAAGGCATCGTCGTTGCCTTTGGGCTCGACCGGAAAGACGTCCACGGCCGCACCGGCCAGATGGCCTTCGCGCAACGCCGAGGCCAGCGCGTCGATGTCCACTACGCTGCCGCGCGAGGCGTTGATCAGCATCGCGCCCTTGCGCATGCGCGCGAGTTGTTCGGCCCGGATCATCATGTGGGTCGCGGGCGTTTCCGGTACATGCAGGGTGACCACGTCGGCGCGTTCGAGCAGCTCGTCCAGGCCGGAAACCGAGCGTGCATTGCCCAGCGAAAGCTTTGCTTCGATGTCGTGGAAGATCACCCGCATGCCAAGGCTCTCGGCCAGCACGCCGACCTGGGTGCCGATGTGACCGTAGCCGACGATGCCCAGCACCTTGTCGCGCGTCTCGTAGCTGCCGCTGGCCGACTTGGTCCAGCCGCCGCGATGGCACAGCGCATTCTTCTGCGGAATGCCGCGCAACAGCATGATTGCCTCGGCAATCACCAGCTCGGCGACGCTGCGCGTATTGGAGTAGGGCGCATTGAACACCGGGACGCCGAGTTTCCTGGCGGCGTTCAGCTCCACCTGGTTGGTACCGATGCAGAAGCAGCCGATCGCGATCAGCCGCTTGGCCTGCGCCAGCACTTCCGCGGTGAGCTGCGTGCGCGAGCGAATGCCGATCATGTGCGCATCGGCGATGCGCCGCTTGAGCTCGTCTTCCGGCAGCGATTTGGCGTGCAATTCGACCTGGGTGTAACCGGCGCGGTGGAAACTTTCGACCGCAGTGGCGCTGACACCTTCCAGCAACAGCACCTTGATGTCTTGTCGGGGATACGAGGTTTGCATGCAAGCGTCCGGGAATAGAGAAGGGGAGTGCCTACTATGCCAGAGCCGGCGATGATTTGCGGCACCGCAGCACTGGACGCAGCCCGGTGAGACTGGCAGGCTGCGCGGATGCCGAAGGAACCCAACATGTCCGATGCCCCCCTGGCCGAATTGGCCCGATGCCTGCCTGACCTGCGCCTGCTCACCGAACCGGGCGATCTTGAGCATTACGGCCGCGACTGGACGCGGCGCTGGACACCGGCGCCGCTGGCGATCGCCTTGCCGGCAAGCGTCGATGACGTGCTCGCGATCGTACGCTGGGCCAATCGACGGCAGGTGGCGATCGTGCCGTCGGGCGGCCGCACCGGCCTGTCGGGAGGCGCCGTGGCGGCCCACGGCGAGTTGGTGCTCAGTCTGGAGCGGATGAACCGCGTGCTGGATTTCGATGCGGTCGACCGCACCCTGACCGTGCAGGCCGGCATCACGCTGCAGGCGGTACACGAGGCGGCACGCGGACACGGGCTGGCCTATCCGGTCGATTTCGCCGCACGCGGCTCCTGTTCGATCGGCGGCAATATCGCTACCAACGCCGGCGGCATCCGGGTGATCCGCTATGGCAACACGCGGGAGTGGGTGGCGGCGCTGAAGGTGGTTGCCGGCAACGGCGAGCTGCTCGAACTCAATCGCGCGCTGATCAAGAACTCCAGCGGCTACGATTTGCGCCAGCTGATGATCGGCTCGGAGGGCACGCTCGGCATCGTGGTCGAGGCGACCCTGAAACTCACCGATCCGCCGCCGTCGTCGCAGGTCATGTTGCTGGCGCTGCCGGACATGGATGCGCTGATGCAGGTGTTTGCGCTGTTCCGTGCCCGTCTTGCGCTGCAGGCCTTCGAGTTCTTCACCGACCGGGCGCTGCAAAACGTGCTGGCGCACGGTGCGCAGCGGGCCATCGACGGCGATTATCCGTATTACGTCGTCACCGAGTTCGATGCCGTCGACGAACGTGCCCCGGAAGCCGCCCTGGCCGCATTCGAGCATGCGCTGGAACAGGGCTGGGTCAGCGACGGGGTGATTGCCCAGAGCGAAGCGCAGGGTGCCGCGTTGTGGCGGCTGCGCGAAGGCATCACCGAGAGCCTGGCGCCGCGCCGGCCGTACAAGAACGACGTGTCGGTGAGGGTCAGCCTGGTGCCGGCGTTCCTGCACGAAATGCAGGCGCTGCTGGCGCGCGAATATCCGCAGACGGAAGTGGTGTGGTTCGGCCACATCGGCGACGGCAATCTGCACATCAACGTGCTGCGGCCCGACGAGCTGGCGGAGGAAGCCTTCATCGCCCAGTGCGAACACGTCACCCGGCTGCTGGCGGAAACCCTGCAACGGCATGGCGGCAGCATTTCGGCCGAACACGGCATCGGCCTGGTCAAGCGGGCATACCTGGAGAGCACGCGCAGTGCGGCGGAAATCCAGTTGATGCAGGGGGTGCGACACGTATTCGATCCCAACGGCATCCTCAATCCGGGCAAGCTGTTCGTGCGCGACTGAGTGCGGGCCGCGGGGCGCCCACATGCCGTCAGCCTGACCACCGGAGTCCGGCAGTCTGCTAGCCTTGCGCGCTGGTCCGCTTGTTTCGAGGAACTGCCATGCCGGCGAATCTCCGTTCACTGTATCCCGAGATCGAACCCTTCGACAGCGGGTTTCTCGAGGTGTCGGCGCTGCACACGCTGTACTACGAACAGAGCGGTAACCCGCATGGCAAGCCGGTGGTATTTCTGCATGGCGGTCCGGGTGGCGGCACCAATGCGAAGTGCCGGCGTTTTTTCGATCCGGCCAGCTACCGCATCGTGCTGTTCGATCAACGCGGTTGCGGCAAGTCGACCCCGCACGCGGAACTGACCGACAACACCACCTGGGATCTGGTTGCCGACATCGAGCGCCTGCGCGAGCACCTGGCGATCGATCGCTGGCAGGTCTTCGGCGGTTCCTGGGGTTCCACGCTGGCGCTGGCCTATGCGCAGACGCATCCGGAACGGGTGACCGAGATGGTGTTGCGCGGCATTTTCATGCTGCGGCGCCGGGAACTGGAGTGGTTCTATCAACAAGGTTGCGACGCGCTGTATCCGGACGCCTGGGAAACCTATCTCAGCGTGATCCCGCAGGCCGAGCGTGGCGACCTGATCAGCGCCTATCACCGGCGCCTGACCAGTGATGACCCGGCAACACGCATCGCCGCTGCGCGGGCCTGGTCGATATGGGAAGGCGCCACCAGCTTCCTGTGGCAGGATCCTTCGCATATCGCCTCCAGCGGCGAAGACGAATTCGCGCTGGCGTTTGCCCGTATCGAATGCCATTACTTCATCAACGGCGGCTTCTTCACGCACGACGACCAGTTGTTGCGCAATGTCGATCGCATGCGCAACATCCCGGCGGTGATCGTGCAGGGCCGTTACGACGTGGTCTGCCCGATGCGCAGCGCATGGGATCTGCACCGTGCCTGGCCCGAAGCGGATATGCGCATCGTGCAGGACGCCGGCCACTCGGCCTTCGAGCCGGGCATCATGCATGAGCTGCTGCAGGCAACCGATCGTTTTCGCCGCTGAGGCGGATCATTGCCCGTGCAGGAGCCCGCTTGCGGGCGATGCTCTTTCCCGAAAGCAAAGCATCGCCCGCAAGCGGGCTCCTACGGGATTGCCGCGACGATCAGGAATGCTCCAGTTGCCTGGTGCCGAAGATCTTGTCGCCGGTGTCGCCGAGTCCGGGCAGGATGTAGCCGTTCTCGTTGAGTCGCTGATCGATGGCCGCAGTGTAGATCTCGATATCGGGGTGTGCCGCCTCGATGCGTTGGAGGCCTTCCGGCGCGGCGACCAGGAACAGCCCCTTGATGCGTTTACAGCCGGCCGCCTTGAGCATGTCGACGGCGGCGATCAGGGTGCCGGCCGTGGCCAGCATCGGGTCGACGATCAATGCGATGCGTTCGTCCATGCGGCCACTGAGTTTTTCGTAGTAGGGAATCGGCCGCAACGTCCGCTCGTCGCGTTGCACGCCGATCACGCTGACCTTGGCCGACGGGATCATGTCGAGCACCCCGGGCAGCATGCCCATCCCGGCACGCAGGATCGGCACGATGGTGATTTTCTTGCCCTTGATCTGCCGCACCTCGAGCGGGCCGGCCCAGCCGTCGATGCGCTGGACCACGGTTTCCAGATCCCTGGTGGCTTCGTAGGTGAGCAGGGCGGCGACCTCGGCGGCCAGTTCCCGGAATTCCTTGGTGCTGACACCGGCACGGCGCATCAGGCCGAGCTTGTGCTGGATCAGCGGGTGGCCGACTTCGGCGATCTTCATGGCGGACTGCCTTCAGTGGTGCGCGGCGTGACGACAGTCAGGGAGCTTAGCGAAGCGGTCCCGCGCACGCACGCGGGAGCATGCGTGCGCGGGGGCGGGTACCGGGATAATTACTGTGCGGCGGCACCCTTCAGGCAGTCACTCATGAAGCTCTTGCGTTCGGCGCCCTTGAGCTCCCTGGTCCTGGCGTCGGCGTTGCAGCTTTTCATCCTTTCCTGTCGGGCCTGCCGGGCCGACGGTGCGGCGGCTTTGGCAGTGCCCTTGCCCTTGAGACAGGAGCTCATGAAGGTCCTGCGCTCGACGCCTTTCTTGCCCTTGGCCTGCCGGTTGCAGTCCACCATGCGTTGCTGTTGCACGGTGCGCGCCTTGGCTGCCGGGGCAGTCGTGCCGGTTGGTGGTGTTGCCGCAGAAGCGGCGCCGGCGATGGCCAAGGTAACGCTGAGCGCGAGCAGACGTAATGAGATCGACATCGTGGGTTCCTCCCTGAGTGACCGGCACCTGCCGGCAGCGCCAGTCTAGGCTGGCTGTCAGTCTTCTCGGGAGTCGGCGAAACCTGACATGCACGCAGTACTTTGCTGCGGCGACGTGTCAACCGTCGCCGCAGCCGCTTGGTTTTTCTACCGCCCAGCCTTCTAGGCGGCCTCGGCCTTGGCCTTGCGCGGGCCTTCCAGCAGCGCCTTGCGCACGTTTGCCACGATCAGGTCCACCTCGGCGCTGGTGACGTTGAAATGGGGGGTGAAGCGCAGCGAGTTGATGCCGCCATGGATCACGCCGATACCGCGCTCGCGCAGGTATTCCTCGGTCGAATCGGCACCGTAGCATTTGTATTCCGGCGCCAGCTCGCAGGAGAACAGCAGACCGGTGCCCTGCACCTTGGTGATCAGGCCGCCCAGTTCGTTCTTCAGTGCGTTGAGCTTGTCGACAAACTCCTTGCCGCGTTCGCGGATGTTGTCGCGCACGGCATCGTTCAGCTGGTCGAGCGTGGCCAGCGCCACGTCCAGCGCGCGCGGGTTGGCGGTCATGGTGTTGCCGTAGATGCCCTTGCGGTACAGCCCGGCGGTGCGCTCGCTGACCGCCAGCACCGACAGCGGGTACTGGCCGGCGTTGAGCGCCTTGGAGAACGTCTCCATGTCCGGCGCCGGGAGTTTCTCGAAGCCCGGATAGTCGGTGATCGACAGCACGCCATGCGCGCGCAGCCCGGCCTGGATCGAGTCGACCAGCAGCAGCGTGCCGTGGGCTTCGGTCAGTGCGCGCGCCGCCGCGTAGAACGCCGGCGTGACCGCGCGGCCGGGGTCGCCTTCGCCCATCACCGGCTCCAGGAACATCGCCTCGATGAACCAGCCGTGCTGGTCGGCCTCGGCAAACGCCGCTTCCAGCTGCGCCACGTCGTATGGCGCCACCGTGATCAGGCTGTCCTCGTGCCGGTAGCTGGCCAGATGCTGCCGGTAGGCCTTGCGGCTGGAGTCGGAATACAGCGCCGGCTTGTCGGTGCGGCCGTGGAACGCGCCCTTCACCGCCAGGCGCTTGACCGTGCGGCCAGCATAACGACCGTCGGCATCGGTCATCAGCTTGGCATTGACGTCGGCGATGCGACAGGCCAGCGAAACCGATTCCGAACCGGAGTTCAGGCACAGATAGCGTGCATACGGGTTGCCGCCGCGGGTGCGGCCCAGCTCCTTGTTCAAGGCGCGCACGAAGCGCAACTGCGACACGCTGGGCGACATCACGTTCGCCATCACCTGCGGGCGGGCCAGTGCGGCGAGGATCGCCGGGTCGTTGTGGCCGAAGCCGAGCATGCCGTAGCCACCGTTGTCGTGGACCACGGCGCCCTTCAGGGTGACGATCCACGGGCCGCGCGCGGCAGCCGGCAGGTACGGGTTGATCGCATCGTCCGGATAGAAATTGACGAAGCCAGCCTGGGCCTGGGCGATCTGTTCGGCTTCGTCCAGCTTCAGGAAGTCCGCCATGTCCGCGCGCAAATCGCGATGGCGGACGACTGCATCGGCGATCGCCTGACCCAGCATGGCGTCGCTGGCAGCCATGCGCTCGATGCTGGCGTCGTCCAGGCCGGTGGTGCGGGGTTTGCCGCCGAAGTCCCGCAATTCGCGCAGTTGCTCAATCACACCCATGGTTTTCTCCTCCAATCCGCTGGCGCCTCGCTCCCAACGCAAAGCAGGCCGGCGTTTTTCATATGCGCGTCGTGGCCTGAAACTCTTCCTGCAAGGCGATAACTCGCTGTGCAGGACGATTTCTGAGGGTGACGCATCCCCAGTGCGCGGAGACAATAACGGTCGGTACGCGCATCAATATCCGCTTAGCATAACGCGCCGGTGGGGCGCGCCGGTACCCCGCATGACGCCTGTCACCTGCGACGATTGACGTCCGCAGGTGGTTGCTGGGGAGTGATCTGCCTACGCTGGCAGGCACAAGGAGCCCGCCATGACCGATCCATCCGACACAGTTGCCTGCCTTGCCGGCGCGGTGAAACGCTACGGCTCACTCGACGCGCTGGATGGCTTCGACCTGGCTTTGCACCGCGGCGAGTTGCTGGCCTTGCTCGGCCCCAACGGTGCCGGCAAGAGCACCGCCATCGGTCTGTTGCTGGGGCTGATTCGTGCCGATGCGGGTACGGTCGAGCTGTTCGGCCAGGACCCGCAGCAGATCGAGGCTCGCCGGCGCATCGGCGTGATGCTGCAGCATGCCGAGCTGCCGCCAACGTTGCGGGTGGGTGAACTGTTGCGACTGACCGCCAGCTATTACCCCGCACCGCGCGCGCCGGCGGAAACCGCCGAGCTGGCCGGCATTGCCGATCTGCTCAAACGTCCCTACGCGAAACTTTCCGGTGGCCAGCAGCGGCGCGTGCAATTCGCCTTGGCGTTGTGCGGTCGTCCCGAGTTGCTGTTCCTCGACGAGCCCACCGTGGGCCTGGATGTCGAGGCGCGGCAGAAGCTGTGGGCGGCGATCCGTCAGCTGCTCGCCGAGGGTTGCTCGGTGCTGTTGACCACGCATTACCTCGAAGAAGCCGAGGCACTGGCCGACCGGGTCTGTGTCATGACACGCGGTCGGGCAATCCATGACGGCACGGTCGACGAGCTGCGTGCACGCGTGGCGCTGAAGCGCATCCGCTGCCTGAGCACGCTGTCGGTCGAGACGGTGCGCGGCTGGCCCGAGGTCAGCGAAGTGCGCCAGGAAACCGGACGTCTGCACATCACCGCTGCAGAAGCGGAAGTCGTGGTGCGTCGGCTATTCGATGCCGACCTGCAACTGCGCGAACTGGAGGTGCAACGCGCCGGCCTGGCCGAGGCATTCACCGAACTCACCCGCGATGCCGACGAAGCATCGGGCACCGACCGGCGCGAGGCCGCCTGAGATGGAAACCGTCATGTCTGTCAACGAACCGTGCTCACTCGTGATGCCGCGCCGTCGCATCATCGGCGCCTATCTCGAAGAAGTGCGCAGCGAATGTCTGCGCTATATGCGCGCGCCGGGCTTCATGCTGCCGATCATGTTGTTCCCGGCGATGTTCTATCTGTTGTTCGGGGTGCTGATGAGCAGGTCGAACGGGGCGGACGCTGCGCGCTACCTGCTGGCCAGCTACGGCGTGTTCGGCGTGATGAGCCCTGGCCTGTTCGGTTTCGGTGTGTCGCTGGCGCTGGAGCGAGATGGCGGGTTGCTGACATTCAAGCGTGCCGTGCCGATGCCGCCTGGCGCGTATCTGCTGGGCAAGATGCTGATGGCGATGGCTGCCGCCGGGGTGGTGATCCTGTTGCTGCTGGTCATGGCGCTGTCGCTGGGGCACGTGACGCTGAGCGTGGCCCAGGCGGGCGCCTTGTTGCTGACCGGCACGCTTGGCGTGCTGCCGTTCTGCGCGCTGGGGATGTTCGTCGGCACGCTGATCAAGGGGCAGGGTGCGCCCGGCATGCTGCAGCTGATCTATCTGCCGATGTCGTTCATGTCGGGCCTGTGGCTCCCGTTGCCGCTGCTGCCCAGGTTCCTGCAACGGATCGCGCCGGTGTGGCCCAGCTATCACCTCGACATGCTGGCACTGGCCGCGGTGGGCATGAACCACGAACCGCTGTTGTCCCATCTGCTGCTGCTCGCAGGCTTTGCCGCCGTGTTCGCGCTGATGGCGGCGCGCCGCCTGCGACGGTACGGCTGAAGTACAAGTGGATTTATGATGCTGACGATGCGGCTCAGGTGATGACCATGCGTTTGCGTTTCGACATTGCTCCCGATTCGTGTGTGAGTTACGCCAGTGGCAATCTCACGCAGGGCAAACGCTGGCGCTGGGCCTCGATCAATCTGGTCTGGAGTTTCTGGATCATCGCTGCGCCGTTGCTGTCCGATACCCCCTGGCGCATCTGGCTGCCGCCGACGCTGCTGTCGTACATGGTGTTCCTGTGGTTGTACTTTCGCGCCCAGTCGATCTCGGTCAGGCGTCTGCCCGGGTATGTGCTGGCCATCGGCGCACTGGGTTTTCTGCTGTCGCCGCTGAACTTCGGCGGCATGGTGTACGAGATCTATGCTTGCGTGTTCGCCGCATCTGCTTTCCGCAGTCCGCGCGCCGGCCTGATCGCCATGCTGCTCATCATGGCAACCTACGTGCTCGAAACGTGGTGGTTGGGCTGGTCGTGGCCCAACATCGCAAGCGCAGTGTTGTGGGCACTGGCGGTGGGTGGCATGAGCCTGATGTCCCGCGCCAAAGGCCGTAGCGACGCACAACTGCGGCTGAGCCATGACGAGGTGCGCCGACTCGCCGCGACTGCCGAGCGCGAACGCATCAGTCGCGACCTGCACGACCTGCTCGGCCATACGCTGTCCCTGATCGCGCTGAAGCTGGAGCTGTCGCGCAAGCTGTTCGACCGCGACACCGAAGGCGCCCGGCGTGAAGTGGAGGAAGCGGAAAAGGTGGCGCGGCATGCGCTGGCCGAAGTGCGCAGCGCCGTCAGCGGCATCCGCGCCGCCGACCTGGCGGCCGAGCTGGCTTCGGCGCGATTGCTGCTGGAGTCGTCGCGGGTACACTGCGCGTACGACCATCCGCCGGCCGATCTGCCGGACGACGTCGAGCGCGGCCTGTCGTTGATCTTGCGCGAGGCGGTCACCAACATCGCGCGGCACGCCGATGCCACACAGGCGCGGATCGAGATGGAGCGTGCGCCTGCTTCGGTACGCCTGCAGATCAGCGACAACGGCCGCGGCGGCATCGACGGCGAAGGCAACGGGCTGTGCGGCATGCGCGAACGGGTACGGGTGTTGGGCGGTACGCTGGTCATCGCCTCGCCGCGGGGCGGGGGTACGCGAGTGGAGATCGAGGTGCCGATGCCGGTCATGCGCCTGGTCCAGCCGGTGCGGTCGTCGCCCGACTTGCCCAGCGCAGGGTCGCTTGCAACGACGGCTTCCGGGCACTCCGCCGCATGATTCCATCACGGGTTTCCATCGACGGAGCAATCGCGATGCCGTATCGATCGATGGTGTTCATGCAAGAGCGGGCAGGGCCCGCATGATTCGCGTGCTGCTGGCCGAGGATCAGGCGATGGTGCGCGGCGCGCTGTCCGCGCTGCTGGGGCTGGAGTCCGACATCGAGGTGCTCGGTTCGGCGGCCGACGGCGAGGCCGCCTGGCGCGAGCTGCAGCGGCTGAGGCCCGACGTGCTGGTCACCGACATCGAGATGCCCGGTCTCACCGGACTGGAACTGGCGCAGCGCATCCAGCGGCAGCAACTGCCGATGAAGGTGATCATCGTGACCACGTTCGCGCGACCGGGTTTTCTGCGCCGCGCGCTGGATGCCGGCGTGTCCGGTTACCTGCTGAAGGATGCCCCGGCCGAGAATCTCGCCGAGGCCTTGCGCACCGTGCATCGCGGCGGTCGCGCCATCGACCCGCAGCTGGCGCTGGAGGCATGGTCGCAGGCCGATCCGCTGAACGATCGCGAGCGCCAGGTGCTGCGGCTGGCCGGCGAGGGTCAGTCCGCCGGCGACATCGCCGCACAGTTGAACCTGTCGCATGGCACCGTGCGAAATTACCTTTCGGAGGCGATCGGCAAGCTCGGCGTCGGCAACCGCATCGAGGCGTATCGGCTGGCCCGGCAGAAGGGCTGGCTGTAGCGATGTGTTGACCGATGCCGGGATACGTTTTCATGGCGGCGATTCAATCAGGCAGACTTGCCTTGTTCACTTGGCCGCGAGTTCCTTTTTCATGTAGTACGAGCGATGACCCGGGGGGAAATCCTCCAGTACGCCGAAGACTTCGTAGCCTAGCCGCTCGTAGAAAGGCCTGGCCTGAAAGCTGGTGGTCTCGACCCGGGCATGCCGGAACCCGCGACTGAGCGCGAACGCCTCGGCGCGTGCCACGAGGCGCGTGCCGAGCCCCTTTCCTCTTGCCGCTTCGCTCAGCCAAAGCAGCTCGATGGTGAGGTAGCCCCAGAACGCCGCCGCGCGCAGGCCACCGGCCACCTCGCCGGTGGCCGTGCGCGCGAGCACCACGAAGCGCACCTCTTCGGTCACATCGGGAAAGCCCGGGACGGTCTGGCGGTTATACGTCTGGATGCCCTGACTCAAGCAGGCCAGGTCATCCTGCGAGGGGTTGCGGATGAGCTCGATGTCCATGTGCAGCGGTGTCCTTGAGCATGGAAGGGGCAGGCCAGGCGAGGTCGCAAGGGTAGGGCATCGGCGGCCAGGCGTGCCTGCGCTGGCCTGCTGCGGGATAATGCCGCGTTCCCGCTTGCTGGCCGACGCTCTCTTGAAGAAATCCGATTTCGATTTTGAACTGCCACCGGAGCTGATCGCGCAGTCGCCGCTGGCCGAGCGCTCGGCCAGCCGCATGCTGCTGCTCGATGTGGCGCGGCAGCGCCGGGAGGATCGGCTGTTTCGCGAGCTGCCGGATTTCCTGCGGGCGGGCGACCTGCTGGTGTTCAACGATACCCGGGTGCTGCCGGCGCGCCTGCACGGGCGCAAGGAAAGCGGTGGCGCGGTGGAGATCCTGATCGAGCGGGTCACCGGCGCACACGAAGCCACGGTGCAGCTCGGCGTCAGCAAGAAACCGAAGGAGGGTGGCCGCATCGAGCTGGCCGACGGCAGCCATGCGGTGGTGCTGGGGCGCGACGAGGGGTTCTTCCGCCTGCGCTTCGAGGCGCCCGAGCCACTGGAAAAATTGCTGCTGAAGCTCGGCGAGATGCCGTTGCCGCCGTACATCGAGCGACCCGCCGACGCCCGCGACATGGAGCGTTACCAGACCGTGTTCGCGCGCGAGCCCGGTGCGGTCGCCGCACCCACCGCAGGCCTGCATTTCGACGAGGCGATGCTGGCCGAACTGCGCGGGCGCGGGGTCCATTTCGGTTACGTCACGCTGCATGTCGGCGCAGGCACGTTTCAGCCGGTGCGTGCGGACGATCTCAAGGATCACCGAATGCACAGCGAATGGCTCAACGTCGGCGCCAGCCTGGTCGAGCAGATCCGCCGTACCCGCGCCGCCGGCGGGCGCGTGATCGCCGTCGGCACCACCGTGGTGCGGGCGCTGGAAAGCGCCAGCAAGGACGGCGAACTGCATCCCTTCGCGGGCGAAACGCAGATCTTCATCTTTCCGGGCTACCGTTTCAGCAGCATCGACGGCCTGCTCACCAACTTCCACCTGCCGCAGTCGACCTTGCTGATGCTGGTGTCGGCGCTGGCCGGACGCGAGGCGATTCTTGATGCCTACCGTCATGCGGTCGAGCAGCGTTACCGGTTCTTCTCCTATGGCGATGCGATGCTGATCCTGCCGGCGGGGGCCTGATCGCGATTTGTTGTAGGAGCCCACCCTGTGGGCGATGCCCCTCCGAGCCCGAACCAGAAGCATCGCCCACAAGGTGGGCTCCTACAGTGCGGGGCCCGAACACGCGATAATGCGCCGATGACTTCCCTCCAGTTCGACCTTCTCGCCACCGATGGCGCCGCGCGCCGCGGCCGCCTCACGTTTGCCCGCGGCACGGTACAGACGCCGGCGTTCATGCCGGTGGGCACCTACGGTTCGGTCAAGGCGATGACGCCGCGCGACCTCACCGAGGTCGGTGCCGAGATCATCCTGGGCAACACGTTCCATCTGTTCCTGCGGCCGGGGCTGGAGATCGTCGGGAAATTCGGCGGGCTGCACAAGTTCATCGGCTGGGACAAGCCGATCCTCACCGACTCCGGCGGCTTCCAGGTGTTCTCGCTGGCGCACAAGCGCAAGATCACCGAGGAAGGCGTGACGTTCGCCTCGCCGGTGGATGGCTCGAAGGTGTTTCTGTCGCCGGAGGTCTCGATGCGCATCCAGACCACGCTGGATTCGGACATCGCGATGATCTTCGACGAGTGCACGCCGTATCCGGCGACGGAGAAAGTGGCCGGCGACTCGATGGAGCTGAGCCTGCGCTGGGCCGAGCGTTCGCGGCGCGCTTTCGATGACCTGGGCAATCCCAACGCGTTGTTCGGCATCGTGCAGGGCAGCGTGTACGAAAACCTGCGACGGCGTTCGGCCGAAGGCCTGGTGACCATCGGCTTCGACGGCTATGCGGTGGGCGGGCTCGCGGTGGGCGAGAGCGAGGCCGAGCGCAACCACGCGCTGGATTTCACCGTGCCGCTGCTGCCGGCCGACAAGCCGCGCTACCTGATGGGCGTGGGCCGGCCCGAAGACATCGTCGAGGCGGTGCGCCGCGGCATCGACATGTTCGATTGCGTGATGCCGACCCGCAATGCACGCAACGGTTTCCTGTTCACCGCCGAAGGCACGCTGCGCATCCGCAACGCGAAGTTCGCCGCCGATACCCGGGTGATCGAGCCAGGCTGCGACTGCTACGCTTGCGCCAATGGTTTCTCGCGTGCCTACCTGCGCCACCTGGACCGCTGCAACGAGATACTCGGCAGCCAGCTCGCCACCATGCATAACCTGCGCTATTACCAGCGGCTGATGGCGGGCCTGCGCGAGGCGATCGCCGGCGGGTCGCTGGAATTGTTCACCGCCGAATTTTACGCGCGCCGCCCGGCCCAGGCGGTCGCGTAGGAGTCCGCTCGCGGGCGATGCCTTTGGTTTGGTACAGCCAGAGCCATCGCCCGCGAGCGGGCTCCTACAGCAAAAGCATCGCCCGCGAGCGGGCTCCTACAACGATATGGCATAATCGGCGATCTTCAATATCGGGCGTCCGGCTGAAACCCTCGGCTGCGCCACAACTTGCGAGACAGACTGATGAGTTTTCCGATCTCCTTCGTGATCGCCCAGGCCGCTGCAGCGCAGCCTGCCGGTGGCGGCATCTCCATGATCATCATGATCGTGGTGCTGTTCGGCCTGATGTACTTCATGATGATCCGCCCGCAGATGAAGCGGCAGAAGGAGCACACCGCCTTGCTCGCCGCCCTGGCCAAGGGCGACGAGGTTGTCACCAACGGCGGCATCGCCGGGCGCGTGGACGAACTGGGCGACACCTTCATCACGGTGGAAATCGCGACCAACGTGAAGGTCAAGGTGCAGAAGAACGCTGTTACGCAGGTATTGCCCAAGGGCTCGCTGAAATCCGTTTGAATCGCGGCACTTCGGCAGAGGATGCGTGTCGAAGCTGCTGGGTTCACGCAATATTTTCCGATCGTCACCTAACGCCGCGGTATGCAGCCGTGGCTTTGATGGATGCAAGGCATGAGTGATTTTCCTCGCTGGAAGTACGCGCTGGTCGCGCTGATGATGGTGTTCGGTATCGTCTATGCGCTGCCTAATGCCTTCATCCCGATACCGGCCGTGCAGGTCACCGCCAACCGCGGCGCGCCGCCGATCGACACATCGGTGCAGCAGAAAGTGGCAGCGGCGCTGGCCAAGCAGCAAATCGCAGCCGGCGAAGTGCGCGTGCTGGGCGATCATCTGCTGGCGACGTTTGCCAATGCCGACATCCAGAAAAGCGGTGCCGACGCCATGAAGAGCGCGCTGGGCGACGGCTACACGGTCGCGTTCAAGCTGCAGTCCACGGTACCGGGCTGGTTGCGCGCGATCGGCGCCCGCTCGATGCCGCTGGGCCTGGATCTGCAGGGCGGCGTGCATTTCCTGATGCAGGTCGACGAGAACGACGTGATCGACAAGCAGGAGAGCAGCTACGCGGACGACATCCGCAGCCTGTTGCGCGACAAGCACATCCGCTACGAATCGGTGGCCCGCAATGCAGTGCGAGGCCAGGGCATTGCGGTGATCCTGCGTTCGGCCGAGGACCGCGCCAAGGCGTCCGACGACATCGCCAACGAATATGCCGAGCTCAATGTGTCCAACGGTCCCACTACCGGCGACCGATACGTACTCAATGCCGTGGTCAAGCCGGAAAAGCTGCGCGCCCTGTCGCTCAACACGATCAAGCAGAACCTCGGCACGCTGCGCAACCGCATCAATGCGTTGGGCGTATCCGAGCCGCTGATCCAGCAGCAAGGCGAGAGCCGCATCGTGGTCGAACTGGCCGGCGTGCAGGATCCGGCCGAGGCGAAAAAACTGATCGGCGCGACCGCCACGCTGCAATATCGTGCCGGTATCGGCCAGCCCGGCGATGCGCGGGCGCAGGAGGCAGCGCGCACCGGCAACATCCCGCCGGATGCCAACCTCTACTACATGCGCGGCAGCCACGAACCGGTATTGGTGAGCAAGCGCATCATCGTGACCGGCAATGAATTGACCGATGCGGCATCGGGCATCGATTCGCAGAGCGGCACACCCAAGGTCGACGTCACGCTCAATGCCGCCGGCGCCAAGAAGATGGGCGACTTCACCAACGCCAACGTCGGCAAGCCGATGGCGGTGGTGTACGTGGAGCGCGTGGTCGATACCAAGATGGTCAACGGCAAGGAAGTGCGCACGCCGAAGATCACCGAGTCGGTGATCAACGACGCCACCATCCAGAGCCCGTTCAGCCGCCAGTTCCAGACCACCGGCCTGGGCAGTCCGAAGGAGGCCTCCGAACTGGCCCTGCTACTCAAGGGCGGTGCGCTGGCTGCGCCGGTCGATATCGTGGAGGAGCGCGTGATCGGCCCCAGCCTCGGACAGGACAACATCGACAAGGGACTGAAGGCCGTGCTGCTGGGCCTGTCGCTGGTGCTGCTGGCGGCGGCGCTCTATTACAAGCTGTTCGGCCTGGTCGCCGACATCGCGCTGTTCTTCAACCTGGTGATCCTGGTGGCGGTGATGTCGATGATCGGCGTTACCCTGACCATGCCGGGCATCGCCGGCATCGTGCTGACGCTGGGCATGGCGATCGACGCGAACGTGCTGATCTGCGAACGTGTGCGCGAGGAATTGCGCAACGGCTCGACCCCGCACGCCGCGATCCGTGCCGGTTATGAAAAGGCCTGGTCGACCATTCTCGATGCCAACGTCACGCACCTGATCGCGGCACTGGCGCTGACCACGATGGGTACCGGCGCGATCAAGGGCTTCGGCGTGACGTTGATGATCGGCATCCTGACTTCGTTGTTCACCTCGGTGACGCTGACCCATGCGTTCACCGCGCTGATCCATGGCCATCGCAAGCTCAAGACGTTGTCGGTGTAACGGGTTTTATTGAATCGGGGTTTTATTGAATCAGGCGGCCATGGATGGCTGCTTTTGCCAGGAAACGAACTTCCGCACAGAGAACCCAAAATGGAAATCTTCAATCACAACAGCAACATCAATTTTCTCGGCATGCGCAAATACAGCATCGCCATTGCGTTGGTGCTGATGCTGACATCGATCGCGCTGATCGCGATCAAGGGGCTCAACTACGGGCTGGACTTCACCGGCGGCGTGTCGGTGGTGGTCGACTACGACCACCCGGTGCAGATCGCCGAAGTACGCGCGGCGCTGGCCAAGGGCGGTCTCGAGCATGCCGTGGTGCAGAGCCTGGGCGGTACCCGCGAAGTGTCGATCCGCATGCAGCCCAAGGACGACGTCGATGCCATGAAGGCCGCCGGCGGCAAGGTCAATCTGGATCGGATCTCCGCCGACGTGACCCGGATGCTGCAGGTGGCCCGTCCGGACGCCAGGATGAAAAGCCGCGACTATGTCGGTTCGGAAGTAGGCGCGGAGCTGAAAAGCGACGGCACCGTGGCCGCAGTGTTCGTGATCCTCGGCATCATGGCTTACCTGTGGATCCGCTTCGAGCGCCGCTTCGCGATTGCCGCAGTGGCGACCGAGATCCATGACGTGCTGGTGACGTTGGGCATCATCGCGCTGGTGCAGCGCGATTTCGACATGACCGTGCTGGCTTCGGTGCTGGCGGTGATCGGTTACTCGATCAACGACAAGGTGGTGGTGTTCGACCGCATCCGCGAGCTGTTCCGGCTGGCGCGCAAGGCCGAGCCGGAGGAGATCCTCAACCGCTCGATCAACAATACGCTGTCGCGAACCATCATCACCTCGCTGTTCACCAGCATCACCATGGGCGCGCTGTACTTCTTCGGCGGCCCGGTGGTGCGCGGCTTTGCCGTCACCATGCTGATCGGCATCGTGGTCGGCACGCTGTCCTCGATCTTCGTCGCGAGCCCGATCCTGCTGTGGCTTGGCGTATCGAAGAAGGACCTGATGCCGGTGACCCGGGACAATCCGGAACTCGCGCGCCGCCCATAAGCAATCATCGCCCGCACGCGGGCGATTCCGCTTATCTTCCCCTGCTTGCGGGGGAAGATGCCCGTAGGGCAGAAGGGGGCGGCTCCGAAGCAACCATCGCCCGCTCCGCGGACGCTACCCTTTACCCCCTCCGCACCCATCCCGATCGTGCGTCCGAAAACCTCGCGACAGCCCTGCGCGCGAGGCCGGCGCGTGTCGCTTTCCAACTCAATTTCCGCACGATTCAGCCGATAACGCCCTGTAGCGAGGAACGATAGATCCCGCAAAGGAGCGTTCATGCTGGTCTTGGTGGGTTCATTCGTGGTGCTGGCAAGTGTCGTGGGCGGTTATCTGCTTTCGCATGGCCACTTGCTGGCATTGTGGCAACCCTATGAACTGCTCATCATTGGCGGTGGCGCGCTGGGTGCGTTCCTCACCGCCAATCCGGTCAAGGTCGTCAAGGCGGCCATACACGAGACGATCGGCCTGATGAAGGGACCTGCCTATCGGCGCGAGGACTACGTCGACCTGCTTGCCCTGTTGTATGACATTTTCGGCGTGATGCGCAAGGAGGGCATTCTCGGGCTGGAGACGCACATCGAGGATCCGCAAGCCAGCGCGGTGTTCTCGGTCTATCCACGGTTGTTGCGCGAACACCACCTGATCGAGTTCACCACCGACTGCCTGCGCCTGATCGTCGGCGGCAGCATGAATCCGCACGAGCTGGAACAATTGCTGGAAGTGGAGCTGGAAACGCACCACCAGGAAGCGGAGGCGCCCGCGCTGGCGGTGATGAAGACGGCCGATGCGTTGCCCGGCTTCGGCATCGTGGCCGCGGTACTCGGCATCGTCACCACCATGTCGCAACTGGGTAGCGATACCTCGCAGATCGGCGAGCATATTGCCGGCGCGCTGGTGGGTACGTTCCTCGGCATCCTGCTGAGCTACGGCTTCATCGGCCCGCTGTCGGCGGCGATGGAAAATCGCGCGCAGGAGGACGGCATGGCGTTCGACTGCGTCAAGGTGGCGCTGCTGGCCAGTTTGCGCGGCTACAACCCGAAGGTGGCGGTGGAATTTGCGCGCAAGTCGTTGTCGGCGAAATCGCGGCCGAGCTTCCAGGACCTGGAGGACCACCTCAAGGGCGATCGAGCCGGAGCGCCCGCATGAGCGAACACGGCGCAGCGTCTCCGATCATCGTGCGCCGGGTCAAGCGGCGCAAACACGTTCATCATGGCGGGGCATGGAAGGTGGCCTACGCCGATTTCGTCACCGCGATGATGGCGTTTTTCCTGGTGATGTGGCTGATCGGGGTGGGCACGCGCGAGCAGCGTGCCGCCATTTCCGAGTACTTCAAGAATCCCAGCATGACGCCGGGTACGGCAACCATCGCGCCGCCGGGGCGGATTGGCCCCGGTGGCGCCAGCGACAGCATGATCCAGCTCGGCGGCGCGATGGACATGTCGCATGGCCCCGGCAAGGACAAGCATGGTGTGGAGACCGCCAAGGGCGAGAACAAGATGGACAGCAAGGAGGCCGAGCAGCAGGCCCGTCGCCAGGAACGGGCTCAACTGGAGCAGCTGATGCAGCAGCTGCACGCGGCGATCGAGAAAAGCCAGGCGCTGGCGCCGTTCAAGGATCAGCTGCTGCTCGACATCACGCCGGAAGGCCTGCGCATCCAGATCGTGGACAAGCTCAATCGGCCGATGTTCGATCTTGGCAGTGCGAAACTCAAGCCATACACCGTTGCGATCCTGCATGAGCTGGGCCGCTTCATCAATCGCGTACCGAACAAGATCAGCATCTCCGGCCATACCGACGACGCGCCGTACAGCAGCGATCGCAGCTACAGCAACTGGGAACTGTCGGCGGACCGTGGCAACGCCGCACGCCGGGCCCTGATCGCAGGCGGCCTGCTCGACGACAAGGTGGCGCGTGTCGTGGGTCTGGCCGCCGCGGTACCGTTCGACAAGGCGAATCCACGCGACCCGAGCAACCGTCGCATCAGTATCATCGTGATGACCAAGCAGGCCGAGAAAGCGGCGTTGTCGCAGGAGTTTGCGGGGTATGGTACGGGCGACGGCGGATCGGAGCGGACCGCATCCGTGCCGGCCGGAAAGGTCGCGTCGCCGCCCCCGGCGCCGGCGGTCAGCGAACCGCCTGGTCACGGCGGTGCCGAGGCGCAGACGGCAGCGTCGCGCTCGCCGGCATTGCGATGAGCTCAGGCGGTACGGTTGGTGCCTGACGCGCACAGTTGCGCATGCAGCGACTGCAGGCGTTCGGGCGTTCCCACGTCGGTCCAGATGCCCCGGTGACGGGAGCCGGTGACGGCGTCCTTCATCATCGCCGCGCGCAGCAGCGAAACCAGCTTGAAGCGCGGCGGAGTCGCTTCGGCCGAGGCCGCGTGGCCGACCGCGTCCCGCCAGCCCTCCAGGAACTGGCGGCGATAGACGCCGAGCCCGCTGAAGGTCAGCCGCGGTTCGCCCGCGTCGTGCAGCAGACCCTGGGCATCCAGCGTGAAGTCGCCGTGCAGATGATGGGCCGGGTTGTCCACCAGCACCAGATGAGCCAGCCCCTGCGGCTCGGCGGGCAGGCTGGCGAAGTCGGCGTCGGTCCAGATGTCGCCGCTGACCGCGATGAATGGTTCGCTGCCCAGCAGCGGCAGCGCATTGAGCATGCCGCCGCCGGTTTCCAGCGCCGCCGCGCCTTCGTAGGCATAGCGGATGCGCAGGCCCCAGCGCGAACCGTCGCCCAGCGCGTCGGGAAATTGTCCCGCCAGGTGCGAGGTGTTGATCACCACGTAATGCACGCCGATGGCGGCAAGCTTTTCCAGATGCCATGCGATCAGCGGCTTGCCGCCCACCGGCAGCAGCGGTTTGGGCGTTTTGTCGGTCAGCGGACGCATGCGCTCGCCGAGGCCCGCGGCAAAGATCAGTGCGTGTCTCATGCGGCCACCGGCAGGGCGAGGTCGCGCCCGCCGACGCAACGTTCCAGCAGCGCCACCAGGGCGGCCAGCTCGGGATAGCCGCGTGCCACGTCGATCACGTAGGCATGCACGCGCGGCAAGTCGTCGAGGTAACCGCGCTTGCCGTCGCGATACCACAGGCGGCAGAAGATCCCCAGCACCTTGATGTGCCGCTGCAGTCCGATCAGGTCGAACCAGCGCAGGAAACGGACCCGGTCGATATCGGCATCGAGCAGCCCGGCCGAGCGCAGGCGCAGCCGGAAGTCGTCGACCCAGCCCTCGACACGCTCGCGCGGCCACACGATGTAGCAGTCGCGCAGCAGCGAGGCAAGGTCGTAGGCGATCGGGCCGCGCAACGCGCCCTGGAAATCGATGATGCCGGGGTTCGCAATCCAGGAGGCGCCCCGCTTGCGCGGCATCTGCCCCTCCATACGTAGGAGCCCGCTCGCGGGCGATGCTCTTTCGCTGTCATCAGAAGCATCGCCCGCGAGCGGGCTCCTACCGCCGGGCGAATCGACGATCAGCAGGTTGCGTGAGTGGAAATCGCGGTGCACGAAGCAGCGTGGCTGCTCCAGCGCGCTTTCCAGGATCAGGGCGAACGCGGCCTCGATTTCCGCGCGGACATCGCCATCCAGGGTGCAACCCAGATGATGGCCGAGGAACCATTCCGGCATCAGTTCCAGCTCGCGGCGGAGAAAGGCGGCATCGTACGGCGCCAGGTCGCTGGCATCGACGGCAGTCTGCATGCGCAGCAGCGCCTCCATCGCATCGCCATACAGCGCATCGACCGAGGCATCGTTCAGGGCGGGCAGGTACAGCTGCGAGCCCAGGTCCTCGATCAGCACAAAACCGCGCGCGGGATCGGCCGCGTGCACGGCCGGCACGTGCAGTCCCGCGGCGGCGAGTTTCTTGCCGATGGCAAGCCACGGAGCGGGGTCTTCCAGCGCCGGTGGGGAGTCCATCAGGATCCAGCTTTGCCCGGCATGCCGGGTACGCCAGTAGCTGCGGAAGCTGGCATCCGCCGACGCCGGTGCCAGCGTCAGCGAGTCGTCGCCGAGCGTGCTGCGGATCCAGTCCAGGCGGGCAGTGGCGCGATCGGAGGTTTTCATCGTCACGGATCGGGGAAAGGTGTTTCAGCTTATCGCCCTAGGAGCGTGGGCGGTAGAAACGTTCGCGGCGAAAAGTCCTCTGCGCGAGGACAGTTTTTCGGCGATTTGCCGGCCCATAGTGGTTCTATGGGCCAAAAAGCGACGGAAAAATGGACCGCGCGG
>Ga0307375_10000411_pt1 | contig 54746 bp, 38 predicted proteins | sample TR1MG_FD_202531 | JGI IMG/M metagenome (GOLD analysis project Ga0307375, IMG submission 202531) | Soil microbial communities from Risofladan, Vaasa, Finland - TR-1 | ecosystem: Environmental > Terrestrial > Soil > Coastal area > Acid sulfate soil | place: Finland: Risofladan, Vaasa | collected...
ATCTCCCCGGTGTAGCTCTTCATCATCATTGTACGTGTCATCATTGGCGCAGCGAAGGATCTCCCCGGTGTAGCTCTTCATCATCATTGTACGTGTCTGGCGCAGCGAAGGATCTCCCCGGTGTTGCACTTCATTAAATCAGTGCCCGTGTCATCCCATGCGGAGCGAAGGATTTCCCCGGTGTTAAACCTTTCTTTTCTCCAAATACCTGAATACCACAATACAGAATATCAATGCTGCAGCAATTCCTGTTATATTACTGTATATATCTTTCATATTGAAAGTTCTTCCAGGGATATACTTCTGATGGAATTCATCAATCAATGCAAAGAGGATAAGGCCTGTGGTTACAATCAGGTATTTCTTTTTACCTAGTCTGAAGAAATTTTCAGCATATGTTAGAAAAGCAAAAAATGCAAGTGATGCGTACTCACAGAAATGTATAAGGTAATCAAGTCTTATAATCCCTCTTTCGGTTTCGATCTTTAATGTCGGAAGTTTTGGGATTGATGATACAGTCATTATTATTAATAGCCATGCTACGAAAAAATATTTCGAGTACGGCTTGAAGTTTGATATTAAGCGAAGCATTTTATTTATTTAATAATATACCATGACTGACTCTTTGGAGCAACTGTTACAGGGAGCTCTATTTCATAATTTCTGTTAATATTTAATTTCTCAGGATTACCTCCGTTTTCAGTTACAGTTGCAATGTCTTTAAGCCCGGTATAATAAACATTTATTTTCATATTTTGTTGCACAGGTTCATCAAGAGGATTGTAAACCATCAGCAGTCCCTTTTCCTCACCTGCAGGATTTACATGCATAATTGCATCTATCCCTCTGCCATCTGCACGCTTCACATGAATAATATCTGAATCAAGTATACTCCTGTGCTGCTTGTAGAAAGTTACCCATTTTTTGACAAGCACAAGTGTCTCGGGGGTATCATAGATTCTTGGGCCCCTGTATGCTGCCTGGACTCCTGCGCCAAAAAGGTTGGCAAGCCTCTGGCCGTAATGAGGGAGATGTTCGTTCAGGGGTTCTATTGTAGCTGCAGCTCCGCCTCCCTGGTATTCAACAAGAGGGACAAACATCCATCCCATCGAAGGAGTTTTTTCCCATGTGCCGTCATAAATGTTCTGCCGCTCAATTATCTCCTGCTGGCTTCGAGGCAGCGACCAGTTGGTCTCCCGATACCCCATTCCCGATTTGCTGCTTCCGTTAAGGAAATACCAGTCGGGAACAGTAAGGTATATCCCTCTTTCCCTGCACCATTTATAAAAATCTGTGATGGTTTTGAATTGTTTCCACTGCGAATCGTTAAGCCCTTCATGTCCTGGATGCTTAACAGACATGCAGACATCTCCCGGATAGGAACCATCATGCTCGAAGTTGTCAAAACCGGTATATTCAAAGAACCTGTAGAGCTTCCGGAAATACTCCTCGCCCCATTCGCTGCCCAGGCAGGGAGAATTGCCAAATGTCGGGCTCCTGCCTTCCGGCATCACGACATCATTTTTTGCATCTATTTTTCTGCTGGCCAGAAGTGAGTATCCACCAAGTGTAATCCCTTTGCTGTGAGCATAATCGGCAAGAGCTTTATATTTTTCAATGTTTGCAGCAGAGGTGTCCTCTATATTAAATCCACTCCCAAAGGAGAGAATAATCATCTCAAATCCTGTTTCGGCACACTGTTCTACGGCATTTTTTACCATCTCTTCTGTTGAGTATCGCAGATGCAGGAAGATCGGGTTTTCTGTCACCCAGGGAGCAAGAGTCCTGTACATTCTCCTTTGTGTTAATCCTTTTCTCTCTCTGTCCCAGCTGTCGAATACCAGTATCCATGTTCTGAAGCTTTCGAATGATTCTCCGTCTTTTACTCTTTCGGCAGGACCTGTCACAGGCCTGCATTCAAGCATCGATTGCTGTACACGGTTATAATTGACAATTGTCTTATAATCGGGATCAGCAACCCAGAATACTGACTTCTCATAGCATGATTCAGATGACATGCTTCCTCCGAAAGCGTAATCGGTCTCTACATAAATGTTTGGAAGGATAAGGTTTTTCTTGTCACCCACTGCACTCTCCTCCTCTGTCAATGCCAGGATCTCTGAAGTGAAACTGTCAATTGTAATCTCCTTTCCTGATTCATTATGGACAGATATCCATTTGCATATCAGAGGTATACCATCATATATTTCATAATGAATCACCACTTTCACCCCATTGAAAACAGGTGATTTGCCAGCAGGAGCATAGGTAAAATCTATTCTTTTTCCTGCCGGTGGCCATGGGAGATCCCCGGGCATCCATTCAGGACGTTTTTTCCATTCAAACCTGGGTTCAATTATACCGGTTTTATAACCCGAAAGTCTGTACTGCGACAGTGAATCAGGCTGCATCTCTTTTATCCACTCCCTTGCCAGGTAGTTATTTACAGACTGTCCTTTGAGTCCACCAATTGATGTTGATATGCCATTTATTGTTATCAAAGCCTCAGGTTTAACAGCCCTTATAAGTTCGTTACCTGTCATCAGGTTGGTGAAACCGGTTGTGGCTCCATCAGGATTAAGACTGAATGACCTGGAGACAAGGTTGTTGGAAATAGTTATAAAATCGTCATTCTCTGATATTTCTGATTTGAAACCAGCGGGATCAAGCAGCCAGTCGGGGGAGGGCTCTTCTTTCCTGGCACAAAAGACCAACAGGAATATGACAGGAATTACGATTAATTGTTTTTTCATGTCCTTGGGTTTATCGCACTAAATATATTACATTTTAATAAATTATCCGGGCATGAAATAGCTGGTGCTGCATGTTAAAAATCATTAATTAATACACTAATAACCAGTGTTTAGAATATCTTTGTGTATGGATTTCAAATTATTTGTTTGTGATTGTAGGTCTCTTCATCTAAAAATATAAAGCATGAAAAATTCTATTTCCCTTTTTAAAGGGATAATAATAACTGTTGTATTATTTGCTTTTTTGAAGGTCTATGGTCAGAATAGTGATTGCAAAGTGCTCATGCCTCAGATATCAGGAACTTATGCGGGAGAGTGCAAAAAAGGTCTGGCACATGGGAAAGGAGTTGCTACGGGAATTGACAGGTATGAGGGACAGTTCAGGCAGGGATTACCTAACGGCAACGGGACATATACATGGTCTGCTGGTAATGTGTACACTGGTGAATGGTCGAAAGGGTTGAAAGAGGGAAAGGGGAAAATGATAAATTTTACAGCCAGGGGTGATTCAGTTGTAGAGGGTTATTGGAAAGGTGATTCATATGCAGGCAAAGTGCTTGTTCCTCCGTATGTAATTGTGAGAAAAGATGAGCTACTTGGATACAACCTGCGGAAGATTGGCGGAGATGATATAGTAATAATAAAATTCATGCTTAAGGGCCAGATTAACACCCGCATGAACAACCTCCAGATGTCATATACAAGTGGAACACGTTTTAAATCAGGAACATATGAAGGGCTTCAGTCAGTAAGATATCCACTCGATCTTAAAATAACCTATACTACAAGTAATCCACTTTCCAGGTCTTCATTTGATGTAGTATTCGAATGCACAATAAATGAGGCGGGAAAATGGGAGATTACCCTCAATAACTGATTATTCATTAATCCGGTCTGACAGGATCGAATTATTAACATTTATCAGTGCTTGCTAGAATAGTGACATAAAAGTGTAAATTTGTGCAAAATTTAAATAAATGGTAACCAACGAACAGATAAAGGATTTATCGGGACGCCGCGATGCGTTAAGGAGGTATCTTTGACATCGAAGGTAAGCTTGAAGTAATAGCAGAAAAAGAGGGATTATCACAGCAGCCAGGACTCTGGAGTGATGCAAAAAAGGCGGAGGACTTGTTAAAGAGTATAGCAACCCTCAAAAGCTGGACTAACGATTTTCAAAAGATAAATACAGCTGTTGAAGATCTTGAAGTCATCTTTGATTACTATAAGGAAGGAGAGGTTAAGGAAGAAGAGGTAGATGAATCTTATTACAACTGCCTCTCAATGATTGAAAACCTTGAGGTCAGAAACATGCTCCAGAAGGATGAGGATCAGTTGGGAGCTATACTCAAAATAAATTCAGGTGCAGGAGGTACAGAAAGCAACGATTGGGCAGCTATGCTTATGCGTATGTATCTGAGATGGGCCGAAAGAAATGATTATAAAGTAAAAGAGCTTGATTACCAGCCTGGTGATGAAGTTGGCGTGAAATCAGTAACAATAGAGATTGATGGCGACAGAGCCTACGGATATCTTAAAAGTGAAAATGGTGTTCACAGGCTGGTAAGAATATCACCATTCAATGCCCAGGGAAAACGTCAGACAACATTTGCTTCCGTCTTTATATCCCCACTGGTAGATGACACCATCGAGATCCTGATCAATCTATCCGATATAACCTGGGAGACATACCGTTCAAGCGGTGCCGGAGGTCAGAATGTAAACAAGGTGGAGACTGCGGTAAGACTCAGGCATCATCCGTCAGGAATTGTTATTGAGAACCAGGAGACCCGCTCGCAGCTAAATAATAAGGAAAATGCTTTGCGTATACTGAAGTCGCAGCTTTATGAACTTGAGCTGAGAAAAAAGATGGAAGAGCAAGCCAGGATTGAAGGTGAAAAGAAGAAAATTGAATGGGGTTCTCAGATTCGCTCCTACGTGCTTCATCCTTATAAAATGGTAAAGGACCTCAGAACAGATTATGAAACCAGCAATGTTCAGGCTGTACTTGACGGAGATCTGAATTCGTTCATGAAGGCATTCCTGATGGAGTTTGCCGGTAAATAATCAGTGACTGGCAATTACCTGGATATGATAAAATTCATAAAAACTTTGTAAGGTAATTTTCTTATTTTACACCAGTTTAAAAAATAGTCTGAAAAACGGTGAAAAAAGAAAAACTATTAGATCAGTTTCCTCCGGTGACCACCCGCGAATGGGTAGAGAAGATAAATACCGACCTTAAGGGAGCTGATTTTTCCAGGAGACTGGTGTGGAAAACAAATGAGGGATTCGATGTGATGCCTTTCTACAGGCGGGAAGATTATGAAAAACTTCCTTTCATAAATACTTTGCCCGGTATATTCCCATATCTGAGAGGGACAAAGATAAAAAATAACAACTGGCTTGTCAGGCAGAATATTGAAGTTACTGATTACCTGGCTGCCAATAAAAAGTCCCTGGCGGTTCTGATGAAAGGGATTGACTCTCTTGGATTTATTATCTCCGATCCCGCGTCAGTCAGCAAAAATAATTTTGATATTCTTCTAAAGGATATTTGTATTGAGTTAATTGAGATAAACTTTCTTTCCAACGGGAAGGCAAAGGAGATATTTGATATTCTTCAAGGTATTATATCGGACAGGGGGCTGAAGCCTGAGGATATTCACATGGTTATAGAGGCTGATCCCATAGGACGCCTGATGGTCAATGGAACACTTTGTATTCCGGTTGAGGCCGGGTTTGATTACCTAGCTTCATTGACCGGTTCTGCCTCTGTATTTCCTCACCTGAAAACCATTCATCTTAACGCAAGCCATTTAAGTAATGCGGGCGCCGATACTGTCAGGGAAGTGGCTTACGGCCTTTCTGCAGGAAGCGAGTATATGGTTCAGTTAACCCAAAGGGGAATTAAGCCTTTAATTGCTGCATCAAAGATCAGGTTCAGTTTTGGCATTGGTCCTGATTACTTCATGGAGATCGCAAAACTGAGAGCTGCAAGGCTTTTGTGGTCAACTATCATAAAGGGGTTTATTCCTGATGAATATGAAAAAGTAAAAATGAACATTCATTGTGTTACAAGCCGATGGAATAAAACTGCTTACGATCCATATGTTAATATGCTAAGGACCCAGACCGAGGCAATGTCTGCGATATTGGGAGGGTGCGATTCACTTACAGTTGAAGCTTTTGATACCGTATTCCGGAAGCCGGATGAATTTTCTGAAAGGATTGCGAGGAATCAGCAGCTAATACTTAAGGAAGAGTCCTATTTTGATAAGGTTGCTGATCCTGTTGCCGGTTCATATTATGTAGAAAACCTTACCAGTCTGGTTGCAGACAATGCATGGAAACTTTTCATTAAAACTGAAGAGTCAGGAGGTTTTCTTGAGGCTCTTAAAGCAGGTGCTATACAGAAAGATATACTAATGGCAGCTGAAAAACGAATGAAAGATGCAGCCTATAAAAAACTTATAATCCTTGGAACAAATCAATATCCGGAAAGTAATGAATCAATTACAGGATCAGTTGATGAGAGCATTATTTTTAGCAGGAAAAACTATAACACGGAAATTGATATTGATCCTGTTAAGTATATAAGGGTGTCCTCCGAATTTGAGAAACTCAGGATGGCAGTTGAAAAATCCGGTATACGACCTGTTGTTTTCCTCCTGGCATTAGGGAATATTGCTATGAGAAAAGCCCGGTCACAGTTTTCACATAACTTCTTTGGGTGTGCCGGATATCGTATTATTGACAATAATGGATTTATATCAATCGGTGAAGGAGTTAAAGCTGCAATGAAAACAAAGGCAGATATAGTAGTTATCTGCAGTTCCGATGAGGAATATCTTCAGTTTGCTCCCGAAGTGTTTGATTTGCTGAAGGGGAAGTCTATAGTAGTTATTGCCGGTAATCCGCCATCAGTTGAAGAACTAAAGTCGAAAGGACTCGAATTATTTATCCACTTGAAATCAGATATGGTGGAAACACTTAAATATTTTAATGCAAGGCTGGGTATTGCCGCTAACGGGGAATATTTATGAGACCAAAATTCAGTTACAGCGACCTTGCCGGAGTATCAGTAAAGCAAAATAGTTACCGGAGATGGGAAAAGGAGAATGGCCTGGCAAAAGACTGGGTTACTTCTGAAATGATCCCTATCAGAAGTGCTTATGGCAAAGACGACCTTGAAGGTATGGAGCATCTCGATTATGCTGCAGGTATCCCTCCATTTCTGAGAGGGCCTTATTCGGGGATGTATGCGATGATGCCATGGACCATACGCCAGTATGCAGGTTTTTCAACTGCTGAAGAGTCAAATACTTTTTACAGGCGCAACCTTGCAGCAGGCCAGAAAGGGTTATCGGTCGCTTTTGATCTTGCTACTCACAGAGGATACGATTCTGATCATGAGCGCGTTGCCGGGGATATTGGGAAGGCTGGTGTTGCAATTGATTCAATCCTGGATATGAAGATCCTCTTCGACCAGATACCGCTGAACAGGATGTCTGTATCTATGACTATGAATGGAGCCGTTCTTCCGGTAATGGCATTTTATATTGTGGCGGCGCTTGAGCAGGGAGCAAGACTGGATGAGCTTTCAGGAACCATTCAGAATGATATTCTTAAGGAATTCATGGTGAGAAACACTTATATCTACCCGCCTGACTTCTCGATGAGGATAATCTCAGACATCTTACAGTATACCTCTGCCAGGATGCCTAAATTCAACTCAATAAGCATATCGGGATACCATATGCAGGAAGCAGGTGCCACATGCGATATTGAGCTGGCATATACACTTGCTGACGGACTGGAATATCTCAGAACAGGGGTCAGGTCAGGATTGGATATTGATGCATTTGCACCACGGCTCTCTTTTTTCTGGGCCATAGGGATGAACCATTTCATGGAAATAGCAAAAATGAGGGCCGCAAGGATGCTCTGGGCAAAGATTGTCAAAGGGTTTAACCCAAAGAATCCGAAATCAATGGCTTTGAGAACACATGCACAGACTTCCGGATGGAGTCTGATGGAACAGGATCCTTTCAATAATGTAGGTAGAACTTGTATTGAGGCAATGGCTGCTGCTTTCGGGCATACCCAGAGCCTTCATACCAATGCCCTGGATGAGGCATTAGCTCTTCCCACAGATTTTTCAGCACGCATTGCCCGAAATACCCAGATATACCTGCAGGAGGAGACAAATATCTGCAGGGCTGTTGATCCGTGGGCAGGATCGTATTATGTTGAGACTCTTACTAATGAGATAGCACACAGGGCCTGGGAGCATATAATGGAAATTGAGAGCCTGGGCGGAATGGCAAAAGCAGTTGAATCGGGAATTCCCAAGATGAGGATTGAAGAAGCAGCTGCAAGGGCACAGGCAAAAATTGACTCGGGAGTCCAGACGATTGTAGGGACCAATAAATACCGTCTCGAAAAAGAGGACCCTCTTGATACTCTTGAAGTAGATAATTCAGCAGTTAGGGAGGCACAGATACAGAGGCTTGCAAAACTGCGTGCGGAGAGGGATGAGATTGAATGCCAGGCTGCCCTCGATGCAATAACCAAATGTACACAGACTGGTGAAGGAAATCTTCTTGAACTGTCTTTAGAGGCTGCTGCTAAAAGGGCAAGCCTGGGTGAAATTTCTTATGCATGTGAAAAAATAGTTGGGAGGTACAAAGCTGTGATCAGAACAATATCAGGAGTCTATTCGTCTGAATATAAGTCAGATGATGACTATAAGGAAGCAAGAACTCTTGTAGCCAGATTTGCCCGCAAAGAGGGACGACAACCAAGAATTATGATTGCCAAACTGGGGCAGGATGGTCATGACCGCGGAGCCAAAGTTGTTTCAACAGGTTATGCCGATATTGGTTTCGATGTTGATATCGGGCCACTTTTTCAAACTCCCGCTGAAGCAGCAAAACAGGCAGTGGAGAATGATGTTCATGTACTTGGAGTCTCAAGCCTGGCTGCAGGTCATAAGACGCTGGTTCCCCAGGTTATAGATGAACTCAGAAAACTGGGAAGGGATGATATCCTTGTGATAGCTGGCGGAGTTATTCCTCCTCAGGATTATACCTTCTTATTTGATGCCGGCGTTGCAGCTATATTCGGACCAGGAACTTCGGTAGCCAGAGCAGCAAAACAGATACTTGAAATACTGATTCTTACACATGAGTAAGATCTGATATCGGATTTTTTTTAATCTTTGAAGCATGAAAAGCCGGTTCATCCTATTACTTCTTCTGGTATATGTCATTGCTTCAGGCAATAAGGAGCTATTTTCACAGGAAATGAAGGAAGAAGTTTTTGTTCAGAAATCACCTTTTGCCGATCAATCGACCTGGGTGCTTGGATATTTTGTCAGAGGACAAATAACCAGACCTCCGCATTCTGAATGGTTTAAAAAAGGATATGATGAGTACATAATCAATCCTGAGGTACTTGACAGAATTTTAAAAATTTCTTTTGACGGACTATCCATAAAAATTATCCTTGGAACCTGGTGCCCGGACAGCAGGAAGCAGGTACCACGATTCATGAAAATAATTGATGCCTGGAGATTTCCTGAAAACGCAGTAACATTTATTGGAGTCGATGATGCAAAAATATCTCCTGTTGGAGAATATATCCAGCTTGGTATCGAAAGAGTGCCCACTTTCATATTTTATAAAAATAATATTGAAGCCGGACGCATCATTGAGAATCCTTTGACGTCTTTGGAACAGGACATAGTTAATATCCTGACAGGTAATGAAAAGAATTAATACTAAAATATCATGGAAGAAGTAAAAAACAACTCCGAACATAATCTGGGCATTGCTGCACTGATAACAGCTATTGTAACTTTTGTTCTTGCAGTAATCCCCTGTGTGGGCCTTATCGCAATGATTCCTGGTATAATTGCAATCATCCTTGCCTCTGTTGGTCTTTCCCAGGCTTCCAGGAACAATTCTCCCAAAGGGCTTCTGATAGCAGGACTTATAATCGGTATCATTGCATCACTAATATCTGTTTCTCAGGTTGTTGTAGCTGGCAAGCTTGTGAAACATGCCGATAAATGGCCAAATGAAATCCAGAATATTGTAAGGGAGGTACAGGATGATGTTGTTAAGGATCTTGAGGACGCTAACATATCAATCAAGATTGAAAGCAATGGTGACAAGGTTGAAATAAACGCAAACACTAAAAACAAGGACAGGCAGATTAAACTTGAAGAACTGGAGGGAGTAAAAACCCAGGAGAATGATACTTTACAAAAAGAAAAGTAAAGAGGATCAGGGAACTGTCACCAGGATCGTTGATGAATCTTACCACATTATAAATATAGTCTTTGCCGGAGTAATAGTCTTGATTCTTGCCTACTCCGGCATTTTTTCTCCTGTTAAAAATAATTACCCGGTTGTTTGCATACATGAGCTTCTCACGGGAGAGCCTTGTTTCTCATGCGGATTATCTCATAGCTTTTCGCTTATTGTCAGAGGCAGGATAGCTGAAGCGTATGAGTGGAATCAATATGGCATGAGGGTGTTCCTGTTCTTTATTTCCCAGCTGATATTCCGGCTCAATTTTCTCAGGCTATCAATTAAGCATCCTGATAACAGAAAGCATCTTATAATTTACGATTCAGTTTCTTCAGGATTGATATTTCTTATCTCTTTCTGGCCGTTTATTGTGAGCATTTTCAATACTTTTTTTTAACGACAAAGGCAAAAATCTGTTTACAATTACTTATGTTCTTTGTCTTATCCCGATAGATATCAGGACTTTTCCGCTCACTGTTTTATAATAACAATCTAACTATCTAAATCATTTAACAAATCATACAACAGACTGCTTTCAAAACCTCTTGACAATCCAAATCTTATCATTTTTGCTTTCAGATCGTACTGGTTTTTTGCTTTAACTGACCTTCTGTGGGATGCCAATAATGCTTTTAAAGTATTTATATACAAATCATTATCGATAGAGTCGAGGCCGTTCTTGATTGCTTCTGATGAGATCTTTTTTGTTTTCAGATGGGCGGCAATCTTTATTTTACCCCATTTATTATAATTGAATTTATCTCTTACAAATGCCCGCGTATAACGTTCTTCATTTATAAAATTCTCTTTTATAAGTACATTTATGATCTTCATGGAATCGCTCTCTGAGACTCCCCACGATTCCAACCTGGATTCTATTTCACTTTTACAAAGCTCCCGCCGTGAGCATTGGCTCATTGCCTTCGTCAAAGCTGTTTTAAAGAGTGTGTTTTCAGCCATTTCTTTTCCCTTCTATTATTCTATCCCTGCCATTCAGATCTCTTATCAGCTTACACCCGGCATAGTTGAATTCTTCAAGCAGGTCAAGCATCTCCCTCCCCAGCGCCTCATTGATCTCAAAATATATCTTTCCTCCTGGCTGAAGAATCTTTTCAGCTATTCTGAGTATTGCCCTGTAGTAAATCAGGGGTTCTGAATCATTTACAAAAAGGGCAATTGCCGGCTCATGCTCAAGCACATTCCTGTTCATAAATGCTTTTTCCGAAATCCTGATATACGGCGGATTGCTTACAATGATCCCTGTTTTAACTTCAAGCATCCTGTCCGGGTAGAAAATATCATCCTGTAAAAAATCTACCTCGACTTCATTCTCTAAAGCGTTCTCACGTGCCACAACCAATGCTTCTTCCGAGATATCAGTTCCTATGACAGTAGAACCGGGAAGATTTTTTGCAAGGGCAATGGCAATACACCCCGATCCTGTTCCAAAATCAATAATCCTTCCACTGAAGTCTTTATTCTCTCTGATTATAATATCAACCAGTTCTTCTGTTTCCTGCCTGGGAATAAGAGTTGCTTTGTTCACTTTGATGACGTAATTGAAGAACACAGTGGTTCCTGTAATATATTGGATTGGTATGCCTTTTTTAAGCTGGCTTATAATGGATTTGATCCGTTCAGATTCGTTACTGCTTATCACCTGACCCGAATTGTAAATCTGATGCAACTTTTTTATCCCGGGCAGAGTCTTGATTATAATACTGGCAAGGGAATTGATTTCCTCTTCAGGGTATAATCCCCGGAGCTCCCCTGACAGGCATAACCTGATATCTCTTAATGTTTGTATCTTCATACCGATTATTCAAATTTAATATTTTAAGGGAAATGGATGAGGGTGATGACATAAAATACATGCGCAGGTGTCTTGAACTTGCAGCTAAAGCAGAAGGATTGACTTATCCAAATCCCATGGTCGGAGCTGTTATCGTTTATAACGATTCTGTTCTTGGTGAGGGTTATCATATCAGGGCAGGAGAACCTCATGCTGAAGTTAATGCAATAAATTCAGTTTCAGATAAATCGTTGTTGAAATCATCGACTCTTTATGTAAATCTTGAGCCTTGTTCCCATTTTGGTAAAACACCTCCCTGTTCCGATCTGATAATCAGCCATGGTATCAATGATGTGGTTATAGGAACTACTGATACAAGCAGCCATGTGTCAGGAAAAGGAATAGAGAAATTGCGCAATGCCGGATGCAGGGTAAAAGTGGGCATTCTGGAAAAGGAGTGCAGATATCTGAACAGGAGGTTCTTTTCAAATATTGAGAAGAAAAGACCTTACGTTATCCTGAAATGGGCTCAGAGTACCGATGGTTATATTGACAGGATAAGGAGGAAGGAAAAAGACAACAAACCTGTATGGATAACCGGAAATCCGGAAAAAGTCCTGGTTCACAGGTGGAGAGCATGCGAGCAGGCTATCCTTGCAGGAGCAGGCACCATTCGGGCAGATAATCCTCAGCTTAATGTAAGAGAATGGACTGGTAATCAACCATTAAAGGTTGTTCTTAGCAGATCTGGGGCCATTGGTCAAAATTCTGCTTTTTCAAGCCCTGTTGGCACATTTGTTGTATTTACTTCAGATATAGACAGTGGTTTACCTGAAGAGATGAAAATATTATTGGATTATATTAAACCAGCTGCTGAGCAGATAGGGAATTATCTTTATAGTAAAGGTATACAGTCACTTTTTGTTGAGGGGGGAGCCGAGGTATTGAATCACTTTATTGATACAGGCTACTGGGATGAAGCGAGAGTATTTAAAGGTAATTTTGCTTTTAGCGAAGGGATAAAAGCACCTGAGTTAAGGAATATGAAATTAAGCGAAAAGCTGAAATTTGGAAACAGTGACCTTGAGATTTATCTCAGAAATACTTCTGATGATACGGAAGAGCTTGAAGATGTAATTAAAAATTAGTAATTTTGTTAGTTAAAGGGGATAATAAATAACTATAGATATGAAGACTAAAATTATTTTTCTGGTAGCAATTATGACCATGGCTTTTGGAAGTTCTTTTGGTCAGAATGGCAAAAAATATTTCAAGGCCGGCAATGAGTTCCTCGAGGGCATGAAATATCAGGATGCAATTGAGCAGTTTACAAGCGCGATCGGACTTGAACCTTCTAATGAAGATTACTATTTTGTCAGGGGACAGACCTATGAGAAACTCAACAAATATGCAGAGGCCAGTGCCGATTATGAAAAGGTGCTGGTATTTGATGCAAAAAATGTTGATGCAACAGTCCGGCTTGGGGAGATATGCAACAGGACAGGTAAATATGATGAGGCTTTGATGTATCTTAACCATGCCACAGCACTTGATAAGCGTAATGGCGATGCATATCCTGTTAAAGTAATCACTCTCCTTGCTCTGGAGCAATACGACCAGGCACTTAAGGTGGCTGATACAGCAGTTGCAATAAAGGATACTCCAATGAATTATTATAACAGGGGAGTTGTCTACAGGAAGCTTACCAATGATGTGCTTGCAAAAAAGGATTTTGAGAAATCAATTTCAAAGGACAAAAAGCTTCCGGAACCCAGGCTTGCCCTGGCAGAATTGCTGATCGATTCTGATCCTGCTGAGGCTATGGAACAGTGTAATGACGTTCTCAAGAATGATGACAGGAATACTGATGCCTATATCATGAGGAGCAGGATTTATAAGAAAAACCTCGACTATCCCAATGCAATAAACGATATTTCAAAGAATATACTTATTGATCCGGAAAATGCAAGTTTCTATATGATCCGCGGTACTTACTACCAGGAGTTTAATCAACATACAAATGCCATCGCTGACTTTTCAAAGTATATAGCACTCAATGCCCAGGACCCTGAAGTATATTTCCTCAGGGCCAGGTCGTATGAAGAGATAATGAACCTGGAAAAAGCCATGGAGGATTATGGGAAAATAACTGTTCTTTCTGAAGATGATCCGAAAGCCAGAAGGATGCTTAAGGATGCTGAATTGAGGCTTTATGAACTTAACAGGGAAAAAGTTCCACCTGAAATAGCACTTGTAAGCCCTCTGCCTGTCAATGATACAATCGAGATCAGGGGTGATAAACCTGCCATGCTTCTTTCCGGTAAGATAAAAGATAAGAGCAAGCTTAAGATGGTGACTATAAATAATGGTCCGATATCGGTTGCTCCCGGTAAAAATGGTGAGAATGAATTCCTGTCGAATATTGATGTCTCAAGCATAGATAAGATCACTATTGTGGCAAAAGATGATTATGACAATGAAAAAATACTGGTGTATCCGATTAAGCGGACGGAAATGGTTCCGCCAACAATAGCTATTGTGGCTCCATATACAACTGAGGATGGACAGGTATATCTTGATTCTTCAACACCAAATATAGCTATCCAGGGTAAGATTATTGATGACAGCCAGATCAAATCGATCACCATCGGCGATGTAACGGCAAGCTACAGACGCGATGAGATGAACCCGGCTTTTACAGCCATTCTCGATGTTTCCAACTTGAATAAGTTCACTGTTATTGCAGAAGATATTTACGGCAACCGTCAGGAAACGCAGTTTACATTAAACAGGGAAGGAGCTGAGATCACCGCCGGAAACCCGATGGGTAAAACATGGGTGGTATTTGTTGAGAACTCAAGCTATGAAACATTTGCAAGCCTTGACGGGCCTATCAAAGATGTAGCCACAATTCAGAGAGCACTTGCCAATTACCAGGTACACAATATTATACATAAGAAGGACATGACCAAGGCTGAAATGGAGAGATACTTCAGCATTGATTTAAGGGACCTTGTAAAGAAAAACCAGGTTAAATCGCTGATGGTTTGGTATGCCGGTCATGGTAAATTTATCAATGATGTAGGTTACTGGATACCTGTTGATGCTAAAAGGGATGATGAATTCACATACTTCAATATTAACGGTCTGAAGGCAGGTCTTCAGGGTTACGGAGATGTTGTAGTTCATACGTTAGTGGTTTCTGATGCCTGTGAGTCTGGTCCTGGTTTTTACACAGCCATGCGATCAGCAGCTGAGGAACCGACTTGCGATAATAGTCTTGTAGCAGGGGCAAAATCGGCCCAGGTCTTCTCATCAGCAGGATATGAGCTTGCAGTTGATAACTCCAAGTTTACATCGACATTTGCCAATACACTTCTGAACAATAAAAATGCATGTATGCCTATAGAATCTATTGTTAAATCGGTTACTGCAGCTGTTGCAACAGAGACTGGTCAGAAACCGAAGTTTGGAAAGATACAGGGATTGGAAGACATGAACGGAACATTCTTCTTTATTGCAAAATAAAACTATATGTCAGACATAAAACTAACCAGGCGCCAGGCAAAAAATATTGTCTGGCTCGTCCTGTTTTATGCCTTTGCTGTATTTCCGGCATTGGCCCAGGACTATTTTTTTGATAATTACGGCATCAAGCAGGGGTTAAGTGAACAGAAGGTTTATTCCCTGCTCCAGGATTCAAAAGATTATATCTGGCTGGGTACTGCCAATGGCCTATCAAGATTTGACGGTAAAAAGTTTGAAAATTTTACTTCTCGTGACAGTCTTTCCCAAAGTGGTGTGAGATCAATTTTTGAAGACTCTAACGGGGATATATGGTTCGGACATCTATATGGAGGAATAACCCGTTTCAATGGTACTATTTTTGAAAAGGTGGCATTCGACTCCATTACTCTTAAAGGAGATATAACTTCAATTACGCAGATAGGCGATAAGATATGGTTTGCATCTGCAGGAGATGGCGCATTGCGTGCCAATTTCCCGGTAAATGATATTAAGAAGATCAGTGTCAGACAATTCAAGGGTAAGGAGGGTTTGAGTGACCAGATATTTGGGTCAACTATTAACAAAGACAGCTCCCTGATTTATGTAGCTGACTATGGAATGAGACGTTTTAACAAAGAGGAGGATAAGTTTGATAACTACAGGATGCCTCATATGACAACTTATTTTAATGCCACATGCCTCAAAGAAGACAGCAAAGGGAACATCTGGTTTGGAACATATAATGGTGGCGTATATAAATATATAATGTCAGAAAGCAGGATGGAAGTCATTGACTTTATCAGAGCAGGATCTGCCAGCAACTGGGTATCATGCTTTGAAGAAGACAGACTTGGCAGAATGTGGGTCGGGACCTTCGATGGGGGAGTAGTTTTATTCGATAATGACAAAGTGAAGATTTTCAATGAGAAAAATGGATTTATCCCAACCAGGATCTATGACATTATGGAAGATGTCGAAGGTAATATCCTGATAGCTGACCAGAATAACGGCTTAACAATATATAAAGGAGATGCCTTTGTTACTTTTAATAAAAAAGAATTACTGCCTCATCCCAGTGTAAATGCAATTTATGAAGATAAAGCAGGGGCAGTCTGGTTTGGCACTATTGACGGAATATCCCGCTTCATACCCGGTTCCTCTAATCCCCCGGTTATTTATAATGAAAAAAGTAGCCTGATATTCAAGGATATTAGATTCTTCCGTGAAGACATGGAGGGTAATCTCTGGATTGGAGCCAATGCTGGTGGAGTGATGATGTTTAACATGAAAACATCAAAATTTGAGTCTCAACCTGAGATTAACTCAGCACTCTATACAGGGGGGCAGGTGAAGGCACTTGAAATTGACAGAAAGAATAATCTGTGGATAGGAACCGTTGATGGTGTTACATTCGGGACCATAGGCCAACAGAACTTCAGGAGATATAACTATCTCGACAGTCTTATTATTAAAACAATAACTGTTCTCTATTGCGATGTTCATGGAGATATCTGGATTGGCACTGAAAGTATGGGAGGAAAAGCCGGCTTGATGAAATACACTGAAGGTAATGATGTTTTCAAAAGGGTTTCAGCGCTCACAGGAACTATTCCCAAAGCTTTGGTAATGGACAAAAAGGGAATTCTCTGGATAGGAACAAGCGAAGGATTAATCGGATACAGGAATGATTCTATTTTATTTACAGTCACCCAGAGTAACGGACTGCTTTCAAATAACATAAATCTTCTAGCTACCGGAGATGACGGTAGTATTTTCATCGGCACCAACTCAGGGCTCAACAGGTATATACCTGAAACTCAACAGATATTTTCCTACACTGAAAGAAACGGATTCCCTGGTATTGAGACAAAACAGCATGCAGTTTTTAAATCGGGTAAAGGAGCATTATGGTTCGGAACTGCCAACGGTGCAACAAGGCTTAACCCTGAGAAAACTTCTACTGAAACACTGGAACCTCTTACCCACATAATGAGTATGCGGGTTAATTATGAACCCCGGGAGATGGAAGCAGGGATGAAGCTCAGTTATAATGAAAAATCTATTCTTTTTAATTATTACAGCATATGCCTCACGAACCCTGAAGTTGTAAGATATAAAGTAAAACTGCAGGGAGCGGATGATGACTGGAGGCCGGTAACTGATCAGACACAGGCCATTTATTCAGGTCTTTCACCCGGCAGATACACATTCATGGTTCTTGCCAATAACAGCCAGGGCATTTGGAATAAGGAGCCTGTGACATTCTCGTTTAATATTAAACCTCCATTCTATCTTACCTGGTGGTTCATCCTGATTTCAGTGATACTTATCCTGGTAATTATTGTTGCATATATCAAGATCAGGGAGCAGAACCTAATAAAGGAGAAAATGATACTTGAGGAAAAAGTAAGGGAAAGGACTGCCGAGGTGGTTCAAAAGAGTCTGATAATTGAGGAGAAGAACAGGGATATTACAGCCAGCATCAGGTATGCTGAGAGAATTCAAAGAGCTATGCTCCCTAAGGAAGAAGCATTCCGTGATACTTTTGTCCTCTTCCTTCCAAAGGATATTGTAAGCGGAGACTTTTACTGGATGCACGATAACGGCGACAGACTCTTTTTTGCTGCTGTTGACTGTACCGGTCATGGAGTGCCAGGAGCATTCATGTCCATAATCGGACATAACTCACTCAGTAAGGTAGTCAGAGAATACGGACTTACACGTCCGGCTGCCATACTTGACCAGCTCAATATTGAGGTAATGAAAGCATTATTGCAGCGTCATGAAAAGGCAATTATGGATGGAATGGACCTGGCTTTAATTGCCATTGAACAAAAGACAGGAAAAGTTGAATATGCCGGAGCATACAATCCGCTCTATGTTGTAAGGAAGGGTGAAGTAATCACTTATAAAGGCGACAGGTTCCCGATCGGAATGACAACCATGGATGAGAAAAAGACCTTTACCAACCAACTCGTTGATGTTCAGCCCGGAGATATGCTTTATTTGTGTTCTGATGGTTATGCTGATCAGTTCGGATCAGAAGAAGTGAAGAAGTACAAGTCGAACAATGTAAAAAAACTTTTAGCAGAAATATGGAATCTGCCTGTTCTGGATCAGAAAGCACGGCTTGAGAAGGAGATAATGGACTGGAAGGGAGAACTTGAGCAGGTTGATGATATTCTGTTTATAGGAACAAAAATACCTGAAGTTTAGATCTTTGCAATACTTCTTGGATCGTGGATCCAGGATTCATTCAATGACAGATATTTCATAACTTCTGACGGGGAGGAGGCTACTTGCCACATACCTTTATGTTCAAACCTAAGGAATTGACCTTCAATCATGTGATCGAGGAATTCAATCAGGGATTTGTAGAAGTTAAGAGTATTAAGTATTACAATTGATCCTTTGAACAATCCAAGCTGTTTTAGAGTTATTGCTTCGGTAAGTTCTTCAAGGGTTCCTACTCCTCCGGGTAATGCAACTACCGCATCAGCAAGGGTAAACATCTTCTTTTTCCTTTCCCCCATGTCGGCAGTAATAATCATTTCAGTCACACCCTTGTGATCCCATCCTTCCTCTTTCATAAAGCCGGGGATTACTCCGGTGATCCTGCCATTGTTTTTGATAACAGAGTCGGCAAGATTTCCCATTAAGCCGATACCCCCTCCGCCAAAGACAACATCCATTCCGGCATTTGCAAGGAGAGCGCCCAGTTCAGATGCTGCACTTGCATAATCATTGTTTATACGGCTGCTTGATGAAGCGAAGATACAGACTGTCATAATTGATGTTAAAAAAAGAGGGTGTTTCACAAATCTGGTTTCACCCCCCAACCCCCAAGAGGGGCTTTTTAAGTCATTGGTTTTCAACAAGTCCCCCTCTGGGGGATTTAGGGGTGGGTTAAAAAAGAGAGGCTTTTGAGATACCCTCCTTTTATCTGAATAATTAGTTATCTAAAAAAGAGCATTCAGTTTTGTTACGAAGTTGTTTTTTGGAACTGCTCCAACCTGTTTGTCTGCAACTTTCCCATCCTTGAAGAATAGTACTGTAGGGATATTCCTGATTCCGTATTTTGCAGCTACTCCGGGACTGTTGTCCACATCGCATTTTACAACAAGAGCTCTCTCCGAATACTCACTGGAGATCTCTTCAACAATAGGTGCTATCATTCTGCAGGGGCCGCACCACTCGGCCCAGAAATCTACCATTACAGGTTTTGACGATTTGACTACCACTTCATCAAAATTGCTGTCGTCTACTGCTAATGCCATAATATTTAGTATTAATTGATTTTTTATTCCGGTGGCAAAGATAATTAATTAACTTTATATTCTATGCCTGGGAAATCGTCAAGGAAGGATATTAGTTCATTATTTAACCTTATTCTGTAAGTCCTTGAGAACATGGGTAATGATATCCTGTCTTCGCCATTTATAAACAGAAAACGTAACTCCGACTCTCCCTTGTTTTCAAGTACAATTCTTTTTAATTCATGGATCATTTCGTGACTAATTTCTGCCGGGTCCACCTTGAGTGTTACAGACTTTATAAGCTCATCTTTGACGCTTGAAAGGAGACTTATTTTTTTTATTTTGAATTCCAGTTCTTCATTTTTGTACTTTCGTAACTGGACCCTGCCCGATATCAGCAGGTAATAACCGATGACGCAGAACTTACTGTTTTCAATATAGTCTTTATCAAACAGCATGAACCTGAAAGAGTCGGAGTAATCCTGAATGGTCAATGATCCATATGGTTTTCCGTTTTTACCTATCCCGTTCCTGGCGTCTGTAACCATACCTGCAACTACTACATCCCTGTCGAGCCACTCCCTGAGGTTCTGAAGATCAGCAAGTGAGGCTGTTGTGAAAGTACTTATTTCAAGTCTGAAATCATCAAGCGGATGTGATGAGAGGTATATACCTATTACCTCCTTCTCCTTATTTAACTTTTCAAGTTTAGGCCAGTCGGGACATTGAGCCGGTTCAGGCTTTACCATATCAAATCCTCCGGTATCCCCAAAAAGAGAGATCTGGCTCGAACTCTTGATTGTCTTGGCGATATTTCCATATCTGATCAGACTTTCGATAAAGCTCGAACCTTTTGTGTCGAGCGAAAAATATTGTGCCCTGGTGATCGATTCAAAACAGTCAAAAGCACCGGCAACTGCCATTGCTTCAAGGTTTTTTTTATTGAGCGAGTTCAGGTTAACTCTCTCGACCATATCATAAATATCCCGGTAAAGTCCATTCTTTTCCCGCTCTTCAATAAGCTGAAGGACAGCCGCTTCTCCGACACCCTTAATTGCTCCGAGTCCGAACCGTATATTGCCATCCTTATTAACAGTGAACTTAACATTACTTTCATTCACATCCGGACCCAGTACTTCCATTCCCATCCTGCGGGTCTCATCCATGAATGTCGTTATCTTTTTTATATCGCTGATGTTTCGGCTTAGTACCGCAGCCATATATTCAGCAGGGTAGTTGGCTTTAAGATAACCGGTATGAAATGCTACCAGAGCATAGCAGGTTGAATGCGATTTATTAAAGGCATATTGTGCGAATGCTTCCCAGTCAGACCATATTCTATTTACTGTAGTCTCATCATAGCCATTTTTTGCACAACCCTCCTGGAACATGATTTTCATCTCGTCCATAATAGAGCGCTTCTTTTTACCCATCGCCTTTCTGAGGGAGTCAGCCTGACCTTTGGAGAAGCCTGCCAAAGCCTGGGAAAGAAGCATCACCTGCTCCTGATACACTGTAATGCCATAGGTATCATCGAGATACTTCTCCATGATAGGAATAGGATAATCTATTTTTTCATGACCATGCTTTCTTTTTATAAATCTTGGGATGTACTCCATCGGACCCGGACGATAGAGTGCATTCATAGCAATCAGGTCCTCAAGGCGGTTTGGTTTAAGATCGCGCAGGTATCTCTTCATACCCGGAGATTCAAACTGGAAGATCCCTGTTGTTTCCCCGTTGCTGAAGAGCTCATATGTCTTTTTGTCGTCGAGGGAAAGGTTATCAATATCTATTTCTATCCCTTTTGATTTTTTAATATTTTCAATAGCATCCTTAATTATTGAAAGTGTTTTCAATCCAAGGAAATCCATCTTCAGTAATCCTACAGATTCCACATGGCTGCCATCGAACTGGGTTGCATAAAGATTTGTATCCTTTGCTGTGCAAAGGGGAATATAATTGTCAAGTGAATCTTTTCCTATAATAATACCACATGCATGCACGCCTGTCTGACGTACTGAACCTTCAAGTACCTGTGCGTACTTGAGGGTCTGGGCAATAAGCTTGTTCGAAGATTCCCTCTCTTTTGCCAGTTCAGGTACTTCGGCATAAGCGTCAGCGAGTGTGATCCCCGGCCTTTCCGGCACAAGTTTGGCAAGTCTGTCAGCATCGGGGAGCGGCAGTTTCTGGACCCTTGCAACATCCCGGATGGCCATTTTTGCAGCCATTGAGCCAAAGGTAATGATATGTGCCACCTTATCATGGCCATATTTATCGACTACATATTTTAATACTGATTCCCGTCCGTCTTCATCAAAATCAATATCTATGTCAGGCATCGAAATACGGTCAAGATTGAGGAACCGCTCAAACAAAAGTCCGTATCTGATTGGATCTATGTCGGTGATCCTGAGAGCATATGCAACTGCTGAACCTGCAGCTGATCCTCTCCCCGGTCCAACAGATACCCCCATTTCCCTGGCAGCACGTAGAAAATCCTGCACAATTAGGAAATATCCGGGGAATCCCATCTTAGCTATCATTGCCAGCTCGAAATCGAGTCTTTCTGTATGTTCATTAGTAAGGGTACCCCATCTCTCTTTTGCACCTTTATAGGAAAGATATTTAAGGTATTCATCCTTATCAGTATATCCATCGGGTAGCTCAAAATCGGGCATTATAGGATCGTGATCGAGCTTGTATTTCTCTATTTTTTCAACCAGAGCAGCTACATTATCAATTGCTTCAGGAATATCGCTGAAGATTATACGCATCTCTTCTTCACTCTTTAAATATTCCTGCTTTGAATATCTGAGCCTGTTGGGATCATCAATGTCCTTTGCAGTATTGATACAGATAAGCCTGTCATGTGCCTCAGCATCGTCAGCATTTATAAAATGCACATCGTTGGAGGCAATTATTTTTACATTATGTTTTGCCGAGAGTTTCCGGAAAGCTTCGATTACCTTTTGCTGAAGGGGGAAAGCAGATCTGTCAGCATCGGGGTCATATGTTTCATGACGCTGGATCTCGAGGTAGAAGTCATCGCCAAAGATGTCAAGATAACCTTTTAGCACAGCTTCTGCTCCTGCAAAGGTACCATTCAGTATCTCATCCTGTATCTCGCCGGCCAGGCATGCAGAGGAGGCTATAATCCCTTCACTGTGTTTTGCAAGAAGCTCCTTGTCAATTCTGGGTTTGTAATAAAAGCCTTTTATCCAGGCCGTGGATACAAGCTTGATAAGGTTCTTGTATCCCTGAAGGTTTTTTGCAAGCAGAATAAGATGATCACCCGATCGGTCTTCCTTTGCACTTGTATCGGAGAGTGATCTTTTTGCAACATATATTTCACAGCCGATTACAGGTTTAATACCCTTTTTTGTTGCAATGTTATGAAACTCCTTGACTCCAAACATATTGCCGTGATCGGTTATTGCCACAGCTTCCATTTCAAGGGCTTTGACCCTGTCGATCAGTAAAGGGATACTGGAGGCTCCGTCGAGGATAGAGTATTGAGTATGAACATGTAAGTGTGCAAATCCGGCCATGAAAATATTTTAACTTCTAGGTTTTGATCATTTACAAAAATAGGTAAAAAATGTGTAAGCTTTCTGAACTTCAGGTTGTGTTAACTAAAAAACAATACTGTTGACTGAAACGGTATAATTGTTAAGTCATATGTGCCGTTTGTTGAGTGATCCCTTAACAAAGGAATTCTTACTGTTAACTTGTGCTGGAAGGAATGAAAAGTACTGAATTTGCAATAGCAAGAGCGTCCTTTAATATCCTTCATTAATATTTTGTTAACCTAAAATTAAAGCTATGAGAAGAATTCTCTTAATGTTTCTTGTTTTTTGCGGGGCACTGCTGTCAGCAGCTGGCCAGCAAAAAACTGTGTCCGGAACTGTTACTTCATCTGTACAGGGGGAAGGAGCAATGCCGGGAGTTGCAGTATCTATACCGGGTACTACAATTGGCACCTCAACAGGTATTGACGGTAAGTTTTCACTTCTCGTTCCGGAGAATACGACAACTTTGCAGTTCTCGTACATAGGAATGAAGAAGCTGGAAGTTGACATTAGCGGCAGGAATCTGATAGACGTAGTTATGGAACCAGATGTTATGGGACTTGATGAAGTCGTGGTAACTGCACTGGGTATTTCCAGGGAAAAGAAAGCCCTTGGTTATGCTGTCCAGGACGTTAAAAGTGATGTAATTGAACGGACAGGCAATACAGATCTTTCAGGTGCATTGCAGGGTAAAATTGCAGGTATAGATATAAAGCCTTCAAGCGGTATGCCCGGCGCTTCATCTCAGGTTGTAATAAGGGGTGCCCGGTCCTTTACCGGGAATAACACACCACTTTATGTTATTGACGGGATGCCTATTGCCTCAACCGCAGACATTCAGTCAGGTGCAGGTGGAGATTTTAGCCTTGTTGGTTATGGTGTATCGGGGTCCGATATTTCCAACCGTGCCGTAGACATTAACCCTTCGGATATTGAAAGTATCAATATTCTCAAGGGTCAGGCAGCAGCAGCGCTTTATGGCATCCGTGCTTCTAACGGTGTCATTGTAATTACAACAAAAAGCGGAAGGTACAATGCAATTGGAAAACCAGTGATTTCTGTATCGCATACAAGCGCATTCTCACAGGTTTCGCGCACACCTGATTACCAGACTACTTATGCCCAGGGTAATTATGGCAGTTATGTTCCCACTGTATCGATGTCATGGGGACCCAAAATTATTGATCTGCCTGATGAGCCCACTTATGGAGGTAATGCAAACGGTCATCCGGGTAAGTTTTTGGTTCCGCAGCTCCAAAGAGGGCAGGTTGATGATCCCTGGGTTACTCCACAGGTATTTAATAACTGGGACAGTTATTTCCGAACAGGGTATTCTGCTACCAATAATGTAAATGTGAGTCAGGCAATGGAAAATGGAAGCTTTGCAATTGGTTTAAGCCAGACTTCCCAGACCGGTATAGCCCTGGCCTCAGGAATGAGCCGGTATAACGGGAAAGCTTCAGCTGAAAGAAAACTTGGTAATAACTTTACCGTTGGATTCAGCACTAATTTCTCAAGAACTGATATTGACAAGTTGCCTTCAGCAAATGATGCAGCTCTTGCAGGGGTATTAGCAGCACCCTCAAGTTATAACCTCAAAGATTATCCCTACTTTGTTCCGGGAGATCCTTACACCCAGATCTATTACAGGGGAGGCAGCTTTGATAATCCTTACTGGTCAGCTGAAAATACAATATTCAATGAAAAAACTGACCGTTTTTTTGGGAATAGCTATATCAACTATAACGCCAGATTGGGTTCTTCCATGAACCTGAAGGTCCGCTACCAGCTTGGTACAGATTCCTATACGACAAATTTCCAGGATATTTTTGAATACGGGCATTCAGGAAACAGAGGGATAATAGACAATTACGGTATAACTTCACTGACAGTTAATTCCCTTCTGACAGCAAATTTCGACTGGAGGATTGCCAATGATCTGCAATTCAGCGCAATGCTTGGCAATGAGCTTGACCAGGGCAGCAACATAACTTATTCTGAACACGGTGAAAGTTTCAACTTCGGAGGCTGGGCACATATAAGGAATGCCATAAATGTAACTGCAAATGAATCGAAATATAAAAATCGCACCGTAGGATTTTTCGGAAGTGCATCACTTGATTGGAAATCACTTGTTTTCCTTAATGTTACAGGCAGGAATGATGTTGTTTCCACTATGCCGACAAATAACAGGACTTTCTTTTACCCGTCTGTTTCAGGAAGCTTCCTGGCCTCTGAACTGGACGCAGTAAAGAATCTCTCATGGATGTCATTTGCAAAACTGCGTCTTTCATATGCTGAGGTAGGGCAGGCAGGATCATATATCGAAAATTACTATAATACCCCTAACTATACAGGAGGATGGTGGTCCGGCTCTCCAATATTATATCCTATCGGAGGAATAAGTTCCTATATTCCGAATAACATCGAATTTGACCCAAATCTTAAACCGCAGAACACTAAATCGTATGAGATTGGAGCTGATCTGAAGTTTTTTCAAAATCGTATAGGTATTGATTATACCTTCTCCCGGCAGAATGTTGTGGATCAGATATTTTCTGTGCCGCTTGCCGGGTCAACAGGAGTACGTTCGTTATTAATGAACGGAGGTAAAGTTCATACTATTAGCCATGAAGTGGTGGTGTACCTGACTCCTCTTGCATTAAAGGACTTTCAATGGGATATCAATCTGAATTTCTCGAAGGTTGAAAACGTTGTTGATGAACTTGCTCCAGGTGTTGAAAGTATATTCCTGGGAGGATTTACAACTCCACAGGTAAGGGCAGGAATTGGCAGTACTTTCCCTGTAATATATGGTGTTTCATACGTGCGTGATGACAATGGTAAAATCATTGTCGAAGATGATCCGGGATCACCAACTCATGGATTTCCTCTTATTGGTGAGCCTGATGTTATCGGAACCGTATCACCTGATTTTATTCTTGGAGCAAACACTTCATTCACTTACAAAAACCTCTCATTAAATGCACTCTTTGAATGGAAAAACGGAGGGGAGATGTATTCAGGAAGTAATGGTCTGCTCGATCTCTATGGCATGTCAGCCAGGACAGAAGAGCGTAATTCAACATTTATTTATGATGGTGTAAAGCTGGACGGTACTCCTAATGATATTGCAAGGGGAGGCCCATCGGATCCGGGAGCGTTGCAGGATCTGTATGTAAACGTACTGTCAAATATTGATGAGTATTACATATATGAAAACTCATTTGTAAAGCTTCGCGAGCTATCTCTGCGGTATAAACCTCAGAAAAGGTTGTTCAACACAGTTGATCTGGGTGTTTCCGTTTTTGCAAGGAACATTCTGCTATGGACCGCCCTTCCGAACTTTGATCCTGAATCGAGTCAGGGTAATACCAATATGGGTGGATCGTTTGAAAGATTTACAATGCCACAGGTAAAGAGCTATGGATTCACCCTGGATTTAACATTTTAATTTAATATATTATGAAAAAAGTAATTTATATACTATTTGCAGCAATCATAAGCCTGTCACTCTGGTCTTGCTCAGAAAAGATAATGGATGAGATCAACAGGAGCGTGAACGATCCGACTGATATGGTAACACGATTGATCATAACAGATGCTATGACTTCAACTGCCTTCTCTGTCGCAGGGAGTGATTTCGTTTTCTATTCATCCATCTATGTGGAACATAATTCCGGAACCTGGAATCAGTTTTACAATGCAGACATCAGATCGGGGGAGCCAACGAGTTCTACAACTTATAATAACTCGTGGAATGCAGCTTATGCTAACCTATACAGCCTAAGCAAGATAATCACCAAGTGTTCGGAGGGTGGTTCCGAGGAGGGTAATTACCACACACTTGGAATTGCGCAGATATTATCTGCCTATAATCTGGCAGCCCTTACCGATATGATGGGAGATGTACCATGGACTGAGGCACTCCAGCCCGGTGAAATATTTACTCCGGTGCTCGATAAGCAGGAAGATATTTATGCAGATATCTTTAAGTTTCTGGATGATGCCATTGTCAATCTTGATAAAGCATCAATATTTCCCTCCCTGGGAACGCAGGATCTGATATACGGAGGTGATACAGATCTCTGGAAAAAGTTTGCATATGGCCTTAAGGCGCGCTACACAATGCGATTGTCACTTAGAAAACCTGCTTATGCAGATGTAATTACATTTGCAAATCAGTCATTCACCTCAAGTGATGAACAGGCACAGTTCAACTATAATGGCGCCACGTCTCAGAGTCCGTTCTACTCAATGTTTCAGGACCGGGATTATTATGGTGCCAGTCAGAGTCTTCATGATAAACTGGTGGACAGGACTGATCCAAGAGACGATGTGTTCTTCATTCCTTACCCGGGTACAGGCGATCTTATATTTGCGCCCAACGGCGCTTCTACACAGGTTCAGGGATATTATTCAATATCCTCTCTGAGTACAATTACTGCACCCACTTACCTGATGAGTTATCATGAGGTCGAATTCCTGAAAGCTGAAGCCTATGCAAGGCTTAATAACCTGTCAGCAGCCGAAACGGCACTGGAAAATGGTATTACAGCTGCATTTCAGAAAGTAAATATTGGACTCACAGCAGCTGACGCTTCCGATTATTTTAATAATGTAGTGGTAAGCAAGTTTACATCTGCCCCTCTGGCTGAAATAATGATTCAGAAGTATATAGCATTTTTTGAAGAAGAAGCTATCGAGGCTTATAATGATTACAGAAGGCTTAAAGCAATGGGTGATAACGTAATTACCCTGGTAAATCCAAATAACGCATCGAAGTTTCCATTGCGTCTTACATATGGTTCCGAAGATGTAACTACAAATGCAAATGTACGAACAGCTTACGGGGACGGCACTTATGTTTACAGTGAGAATGTCTGGTGGGCAGGAGGAACCCGATAAGTACTTCTATTTCAAAGTTTAACGTCAAAAAAAATAAACATGAAAGAAATAAAAACATTAGGATTTATCATCGCACTGATATTTTTATGCGTCAGTTGTGAAGAACTTCCGGATCCTGCGGGAAAGAGAGGCATAGCAATTGTGCCATCTATTGATGACATTGATCCGGGAATATTTGATTCCAAAGATCTTGAGAACTCTTATGTTGAATTTGTGGTGGCAGTTCCTCCTGGCACTTCACCTCAGAAAATAACTGTTCTGGGTTCATATCAGGATAATTTTGAGCGAGTCGCAATCACTGAAGCAACGTCATTTCCGGCTACAATCAGAATTCAGTCATCTGATGCTGCACAAAAACTGGGAATCTCTCTGGATGAGATTGCAAATGGAGATATTTTTGTTTTTGAACTCCAGACACTTGCCAACGATTTAGCCACCCGATCCTCTGCTATTTTAAGGGTGCCAGTAGCCTGTGCTTATAACGTGGCATTAGCAACAGGTGATTACCATGCAGTTTCTGACTGGCCATCGGAAAATGATGTTACAATTGAAGCTGATCCTGATGATCCCTATACAATTCTTGTTACAGACCTTGGAGCAATAGACGGGATTGATGAAGACAATGGTCCGTTTGTGCTGCATATTAATCCGGCAACCTATAATATTATTGCTGAAACTAAAATGCTTGCTTCGGATTATTATGGATATGGTGCTATTACATATTCCGGCTATGGTTCATTCAGTTCATGCGATGGATCATATATATTGTATATTGATATATCAGTAGGAGATTATGGAAGTCAGGGTATCTATAGATTTGACCTGACTCGAAATCCATAGCAGAGATTATAGGCAAAATCAATTGAAGACTGTCATTGGCAATGACAGTCTTCTTTTTTTAAAATACAAAGTGATCAGCCACTAATGAAGTTTAATTCTGTCTATATTTATTTGTTCAATAATTATTTTAGAGCTATCTTCGCACCCACAATTTTAAACAGGTTAAATAAAAAGCGTAAAAATTAATGGCAGTTAAAATCAGATTAGCTAGAAAAGGTCGCAAGAAAGTGGCCTTCTACCACATAGTGGTTGCAGATAGCAGATCGCCACGGGATGGCAGATATATTGAAAAGATCGGAACCTACAATCCGGTTACTAACCCCGCAACAATCGAACTCGATTTCGATAAAGCGCTTGGTTGGCTGCAAAATGGCGCATTACCTACAGATACCTGTAGAGCTATCCTGTCTTATAAAGGTGTACTAATGAAGAAACACCTCCTTGAAGGTGTCAGAAAAGGTGCTTTTGATGAAGCTGAAGCCAACAGGCGTTTTGAAGAGTGGTTGAAGCAGAATGAAGTAAAGATTGAGGCCAAGAAATCAGGTCTTGAAAAATCTTATGAAGATTCTGTTGCTGATCGTCTAAAGCAGGAAAAAGCAATTAATGAAGCAAGGGCCGCAAAATTTGCAAAGAAAAAGGCAGACCTTGATGCTAAGTTAGTTGCAGAGATTTCAGAAGCTGCTGCAGAAGACAGTACTACTGTTGAGGATGTACAAGAATCAGCTCCTGTTGAGAATGAAGCACCGGAAACAACTTCAGAAACTCCTGCAGAGGAGAATCCTCAGGAGTAGAAGCTCTGCATGTAATCAGGGGTCGTTGATCCGATGACTTACATCTGCAACATATTACTGGGACGTATCACAAAAGCCATCGGCTATGAAGGAGCCGTTTCGGTCAAGCTTGAGAGATCATTTATAGAAAATATACCTCAGATTGAATCGGTCTTCATCGAAATTGATGGAAGACCGGTTCCTTTTTTTATATCTGAATCGGATTATAGCGGGAGCGATATTCTGAAACTGAAATTCAATGACTATAATACTGAAGCTAAGGTTACCGGGTTCAGAGGGTGCAGGGTATATATTACCTCAGGAGACTCTTATAATGATCATGCAGATGATTTTAATGAATTAAAAGGATATGAGGTTATGAATGAAGGCGACCTCTCCCTGGGCAAAGTAACGGAGATTATTAAAAATCCGGGACAACTGCTTCTTAAAATAATAACACTTCATAAAAAGGAGATACTTATTCCTCTTCATGAAGATCTTATCATAAATCTTGACAACAAGGGAAAGATTATTGTAATGAATATTCCGGACGGATTGACAGAAATAAACTGAAGCAGTCAATTATCTGTTCTATTTTTTTATTTTACGGTGCAGCGAAAATATTTAAAGGAAGTCTTTATTCAGGAAATATTTAAAAGAACCAAAATCTTCCTTATATGAAAAAAGTAATATTCATTGCAGCAGCATTATTGATGACTTTGTTTTCAACAGCCTTTATTTACGGGCAGTCAACAGAAAAAGAAACCAGAAATCTTAAGGGTTTTACAAAAGTCTCATTTGGCGTTCCCGGGAACCTCTATATTCGTTTCGGATCTGACTTTAAAGTAGTTTTAGAAGCAGACAAGGATTTTCTTTCTGAAATTGAAACAGAGATATCAAATGGGAAGCTGGTTATCAGAAGAGATAGATGGTCAAACTTTAATAATAAAAAAGTAGTTATCAATATAACGATGCCTTCCCTTGAGGCACTTAGTGTTTCAGGGTCAGGACAGGCCGAGGTAGTTGATGCGTTGAAAGCCGGTTCACTGAATCTTGGGGTCAGTGGAAGCGGCAGAGTTTTTTTAAATGATATTTCAGCAGAAAGCCTTGACGGCAGGATTTCCGGATCGGGAGATATTATTCTAAAAGGAAACGGGAGTGTAAATAATGGTGACATTAGTATTAGCGGATCAGGGAAATATACAGGTGAGTCAGTTAAAATCGATCAGGCCGATATAAGTATTTCAGGAAGCGGCAGCTGCCTTTGCCATGTTACGGGTAGGCTTGAAGCTCATGTATCCGGAAGCGGAAATGTCACTTATCTGGGAAATCCAAAAGTTGATGCCAGAGTTTCAGGTTCAGGCAGGGTTAGATCAGAATAGGCCTATTTTCTTAAGATCTTTATTGAACCGTCAGAACTAAGTTTAATAACAGGTGAAGCAGAATGTTTCCGCCTGTCATCCTGACGATATTTTACCACATAATCAACTGATTTAATCAACTGTTTATCAATCTCGTCAAAGAACTGAGGACTTAAATTTCCGCTGAAATTTGCCGAGGTTGAGACCACGGGTTTTCTGAAACGGGATATCATCTCATTGCAGAATTCATCCCTGCAGATCCTTATCCCTGCAGATCCATCTTCACTGCACACTCCTTTTGCAAGATTTTTGCCTTTTGGATATATTATTGTAAGAGGCCCGTCAGCTACAGATATCAGTTCAAGTGCTATTTCAGGAATGTCATGCACATATCTTTCAAGCATCTGTTCACTGTTAACCAGTATCAGAAGGCTCTTATTCTCGTCCCGTGATTTAATTCTGAATATTTTTTCAACTGCTTCCTGGCTTGTGGCGTCACAGCCCAACCCCCAGATAGTGTCAGTAGGATACAGAACAATTCCATTGCTTCTGAGTGCAGTCAGAGCTTCGCGGATATCTTCTTCGAATGACATTAATTATTTTTTAGAAGGGGCTTTCTTCTTATTGAGCAATCTGAGACGGTGATATTTATTGAAGGCTGATTTTCCGTAAAGTGAACATATCATATATCCGTTTTGACCATCAAGGAAACCACCGTTAATGATGTAAGTTCTGAAAAATCCCCAGAATCCGTGCAAATGTGGGGTAAAAAAATATGACTTCCTGCCGGCTTTATGAAATTCCTCAGCTCCAATAATTGAATATCTTCCCATTTTTTCAACATGGTCATCAATAGATGTGAAAGGCCAGTGAAGAAGATCGCCATCGAGTTTACCGGTTGATTCTCCGTTTGATAGAATAAACCTTTCATGAAGGTTAAGCTCTCCCCATGTGCCATCATCAGCATGGAACAGCCGCAACTGTCTGTCAGGGTACCAGCCGGAAAATTTAATCCATTTTCCGCAATAGTTATTTCTCCTGTTAAACTGGTAACTGTTATACTTCCAGTTATCCTTTATTGCCAGGATTGATTCACGAAGCTTATCGCTAAGTGCTTCATCAGCATCAAGAGATAAAATATTCTTGTAAGTGGCAAGCTTGAGTGCATAATTCTTCTGGTCACGAAACCCTTGAAATGCATGTTTAACGAACCTTACATTATATTTTTTGCAGATTCCCTCTGTATTATCGGTAGAGAATGAATCAACCACTACTATTTCATCAGCAACCCCTTCAAGAGACTTGAGGCACTTTCCGATGAACATCTCCTCATTATACGTAATTATGACCGCAGAAATCTTGGGCATACCCTTTTATCAATTAGGATTGGCTGCAAAATTAGTATAATTTATGTATAAATCCGAGAAAATGCAAATGTTTTGTTGAATTTATCGAAATAAGTGATAAACGGATGACATCATTGTATGAATGCATAACATTCAAGGGATATTAAACAGTTACTCCATATTCTCTCAAAGCATCGTTGAGAGAGGTCTTTTTATCAGTAGATTCCTTTCGTATCCCAATGATCAGAGCACAAGGTACGTAGAAATCACCTGCCGGAAATTTCTTCAGATAAGAACCTGGGATTACAACCGATCGGGGCGGGACATAACCCTTATATTCAACACCTTCCTCACTTGTAGCATCAATAATCCTTGTGCTGTTGGTTATAACAACGTTTGCCCCCAGTACAGCTTCTTTTGCTACGTGGGCACCCTCAACAATTATACAGCGTGAACCGATGAAACAGTTATCTTCAATAATTACCGGAGCTGCCTGTACAGGTTCAAGAACACCTCCGATCCCAACTCCGCCGCTGAGGTGAACATTTCTGCCAATCTGAGCGCAGGAGCCTACTGTAGCCCAGGTGTCGACCATTGTACCCTCATCTACACGTGCACCTATATTGACATATGAAGGCATCATAATTACTCCCTTTGCAAGGAATGAACCATACCTTGCTACAGCATGTGGGACTACCCTCACTCCAAGTGAAGCATAATTCTTTTTAAGCGGTATCTTATCGTGAAATTCCAATGGTCCTGCTTCAATGGTTTCCATCTTCCTGGAAGGGAAATAGAGTATAACAGCTTTTTTAATCCATTGATTGACAATCCATTTATCTCCTTCCGGTTCGGCAACTCTTATCTCACCCCGATCGAGCATGTCAATTGTTTTGTTTATCTCAGCCTGTACATCTTCATTGTTCAGCAATGATCTGTCATCCCAGGCTTTTTCTATTATTTCTTTGTCTATCAAAAGCATAACATAGTTGTTTGGCATCAAAGTAATAAAACTATTCCTGAAAAAGCAAAGGAGGAGCAGGCAAGAACTAATTAATAGTCTGTTTTCTTTACTTCTTGTAAAAAGAAGCGTAAATTTGATATAGATTTCAGCTATGTTCTTTCAAAGGTTTGAGTTAAGGATAATTCATGGTTTATAAAACTTCTAGCTATGAACAAGTACATTTATCTGACCTGCAATCCCGAGGCACTTGTTGCTTCGATGCTTCCACCTGAAGCTTTCGGACTCTACCTGTCCACAGGCACAAAAAAAAGGAATAAGGGACAGGCAATTTTTTTTGAGGTTGACCTGGATAAGACCCTTTCTTTAATAGACCAGGAGAGTCTAAACAGAAGATGTGTTGCAAAAGAAGATGGCAGCCCAAAGAGTTCTGTTTATCTCTCAGTTTACAAAGTTCTGGAGATGGTGCCATTATCTTCCTTAAAAAGTCTTTACCTGACAACTGATCATGGGCTGGTACTTGAGATTAAAAAGTCGGAATATGATAAGACTAAAGAGCCTAAGAATGAGCTTCATCTTTATCAGGAGCTCTGCCCGGTTACACCCATGGTAGCCAGCAGCCTGGCACCTTCAGTATTCATGAAAAGGCTTACCGATGGGTCGACTCCGATTGTCCTGCCTAAACTGTTTTTTGTTGAACTTAAACTTGGCGAGTTATCAGTTGATCCCCTGGGAGGTTCAGCCGAGAACCTTCCATATCCTAATACGGGACATCTCAGGGATTGTCTTGAGATCATAAGGGGTGAATATGAGAAACATATGAAGACCGTGAACCGTTTGTTTTCGGGAGAGCTCCTTTACCGTACGATTGCTTCGGGTTTCTATGTTGGAGCAAAAGAAGAAATGGTTTTTTATGCCTATCCGAAAATGAAGGACCTTGAGAAGATGAATTACAACTTCTTCAGGGCTATATAGAAGAAAAAGAATACTATCAGACCGCAGAGTTCACAGGAAGCCGTTTTAACGCTGAAGAAAAACACCTGACAGGTGTTTGCCGGTAAAACAATTATAGATCCTGATGAACTATGCGGTTTTTGTTCTGTTTAGATTCTTTTTAAACTGCATTAAGATTAAAATAATAGCTTTTTCCCCCCTTGGTAATTTGAAAAACTAATATAGTTTTGTACCGGTGATTTTTTTTCATTTGATAACCTTAATTTTTAATTTAAAAACAAATATCATGATTAGTAGTATTTTTTGGATTGTGCCGGTATCAGCGCTCACAGCTCTGTTATTCGCCTGGATTTTCTACAGAAATATGAAAGCCGAGGAAGAAGGAACCGACAGGATGAAGGAGATTGCTGAATATGTCAGGGAAGGAGCTATGGCTTACCTGAGAAGGCAGTATTCCGTTGTGGGCAAGGTATTTATTATCCTTGTTGTACTTCTTTCAATATTGGCCTTTTTTGGAATTCAGAACCCATTTGTTCCTGTAGCATTCCTCACAGGAGGTTTCTTTTCAGGCTTATGCGGCTATCTTGGAATGAAAACTGCCACTTATGCATCAAACAGGACTGCCTGGGCAGCATCAAAATCTCTTAATAAGGGGCTCCAGGTTGCTCTAAGGAGTGGCGCTGTAATGGGTCTTGTTGTTGTAGGCTTTGGTCTTCTCGATATAGCTTTGTGGTTTATCATTCTCAACAGTTGGGTATTTACTCCCGAGCATATGGAAACAGGACTCAAGTTCCTTGGTCTCACTTTTGTTCAGGCTGGTCTTACCGAGCATGCTAAACTTATTGAGATAACTGCAGTTATGCTTACTTTCGGTATGGGTGCTTCAACACAGGCTTTATTTGCACGTGTTGGTGGTGGTATCTTTACGAAGGCAGCCGACGTTGGTGCTGACCTAGTTGGTAAAGTAGAAGCAGGAATTCCTGAGGATGATCCTCGTAATCCTGCTACAATTGCAGATAATGTTGGTGATAATGTAGGTGATGTAGCCGGTATGGGTGCCGACCTATATGAATCATATGCTGGTTCAATACTTGCTACAGCTGCTCTCGGTGCTGCACTTCCAGGTATTACAGGTGACATGCAGATGAAAACGGTTATAGCTCCTATGCTTGTTTCAGCTATTGGTATTTTCCTTTCAATTGCAGGAATTTACATGGTTAGAACCAAGGAATCCGCAACACCAACTGCCCTTCTTCGCGCACTGCTGCTTGGTACAGGCGGAAGCTCAGCTCTTATTTTAGTTGTTCTTGCAGTTATGGCTTGGTTTGACTGGATCACATGGGGAGTATTCGGATCCGCAGTATCAGGTCTTGTTGCTGGGGTGATAATCGGCCAGTCAACAGAATATTTTACTTCCGATGCCAATAAACCGACACAGGGGATTGCAAAACAGGCTCTTCAGGGACCTGCTACAGTAATTATTGAGGGCATGGCTGTTGGCATGTTCTCTACCTGGATCCCGGTTCTTACTATTGTTGCTGGTATTATTGCAGCTTATGGATTCGCAGGTGGCTTCACAAACTTTGCAATGGGTGTATATGGTATTGGATTTGCTTCAGTAGGTATGCTCTCAACACTTGGAGTTACATTAGCTACAGATGCTTTCGGTCCTATTGCTGACAATGCAGGTGGAAATGCTGAGATGGCTGAGCTTCCAAAAGAGGTAAGAGAAAGAACAGATGCTCTCGACGGACTTGGAAATACAACTGCTGCAACGGGCAAAGGTTTTGCTATCGGTTCAGCTGCTCTTACAGCAATGGCTCTTATGGCTGCATATATGGAAGAAATCAGACTATGGCTTGGAAAAATTGCATTTGCCTCACCCGAAGGATACAAACAGATAGGCAACACATTGTTTTATAATACTATAGTCCCGGCTGTACATGACGGACAGGTAGCCATTCAGTTAACTTCTGCTACAATCAAGGATTTTGTTGCTGCATATGATATCTCATTATTCAATCCGATTTTACTTGGTGGTTTATTCATCGGATCAATGATGGCATTCCTCTTCAGTGCTATGAGTATGAAAGCTGTAGGTCGCGCTGCAGGAAAGATGGTTGAGGAAGTAAGACGTCAGTTCCGTGAAATTCCTGGCATTATGGAAGGTACAGGAAAACCTGAGTATGCAAAATGCGTTGAGATATCAACTGCAGGTGCACAGAGTGAAATGCTTGTTCCTTCTCTTATTGCCATTGCAGTTCCATTGGCAGTTGGAGTAATATTTGGTGTTCCCGGTGTTATAGGTCTTCTCGCTGGTGGTCTCAGCTCTGGATTTGTTCTAGCAAGTATGCTTAACAATGCAGGTGGTGCCTGGGATAATGCCAAAAAATACATCGAAAGAGGTAACTATGGCGGCAAGAAAAGTGATCCTCACAAAGCATCAGTTGTTGGCGACACAGTGGGTGATCCTTTCAAGGATACATCAGGCCCTGCCCTCAACATCCTTATTAAGCTTATGTCGATGGTATCAGTTGTACTTGCCGGTCTGACAGTTGCATACAATATTATAGGGTAATAATTTTATTTACCATAATTAAAAGGGTCATGCGAAAGCATGTCCCTTTTTTTATTGCTATTTTTGAAAAAACTTAGCTCATGACTCTGCCATCATTAGCCGATATCCAGGCTGCCCATTCCAGGATAAAACCTTTTATTCACAATACTCCTGTGTTGAGCTCCAGGCAGCTGAACATGATGTTTAATTGTGAATTATTATTCAAATGTGAGAATCTGCAACGGGTTGGAGCCTTCAAATTCCGGGGTGCTACTAATGCAGTTCTTCTTCTGAGCGATGAGGAAAAAAGAAGGGGAGTGGTAACCCATTCATCCGGTAATCATGCTGCTGCCCTTGCTCTTGCAGCCTTCATGAATGGAGTTGATGCAAATATTGTGATGCCTGAAACAGCTCCTGTGGTGAAGAAGAATGCCGTGGCAGGCTATGGCGCAAAGATAACCTTCTGTAAACCTACACTACAGGCACGGGAAGAGACAACCTTAATGATAATGGAAAGGACAGGAGCTACACTGATCCATCCATATGATAATTTCAATGTGATCTGTGGCCAGGGAACAGCTTCTCTTGAGCTTTTAACTCAAAAGCCTGATCTTGATTTTGTTATAGCTCCTGTTGGAGGTGGGGGACTTATGAGCGGAACGTCAACCTGTGTCAAGGGGATGAATAAAAAAATAAAAGTGATCGGGGCTGAACCTCTTAATGCAAATGACGCCTGGAAATCATTTACTTCAGGAAAACTTGTACCTTCTGTTAATCCTTTAACAGTTGCTGATGGGTTGCTTACATCTCTGAGCAATCTTACTTTTAGTATAATTGGAAAGAATGTTGATCAAATACTTACTGTAACGGAAGAATCAATAATTGAAAGTATGCTGCTGGTTTGGGAAAGGATGAAAATTATCATTGAACCATCTTCTGCAACCGTACTTGCAGTAATAATGGAGAATCCTGAAATATTCAAGGGGAAGAAAGCCGGACTTATTATTTCAGGAGGGAATGTTGATTTCAGAAAACTTCCGTTTTAATTGCTTTTTTTAAACCAGGCAATTATTGGATAGTGGTCAGAAAATTTCACTTTCAGGATATCAAAGTGATTGTTGACCAGTGCATCATCATAAAGTATGTAATCTATCCTGTTTGGGGGATAGTTGCCTTTATATGTAAAACCTGCTCCATAGCCCGATGTTACAAAGGAATCCTTGAGCCCCTTTCGTATCTTCCTGTATGTATATGACACCGGGGTGTCGTTGAAATCGCCTGCCACAATAACAGGGTATCCTGAACTGTTTATATGGTCTTTTACAACCTGTGCCTGGAGCGACCTTCTGACAAACCCGTTTTTAAGAATTACCGACAAACTTCTGACTTCTTCAAGTGTCTCTTTATCTTCTGATGTCAGCTCTTCAAGAAATGATCTTTCCATTTTTTTTAAGCGGAAAGACTGAAGTTGATTATTATAGATTCGGAATGTGTCTTTATCTACTACAATGTCAGAATATATTGTAAGACTTGATGATCCGGGGTGTACTACTTCACCCTTCCTTATAATGGGGAAACGACTGAATGTGGCTATTCCGTAATATCTGTTTTTACCACCTCCTGTGTGTTTGATATGTGAGAAGTAAGATCCTCCAAGCATCGATTTAATAGACTCTTCCTTTTTCACTGGATCACCAATTGCAAAATACTCCTGCATGCAAATAATATCTGCATTCTGAGATTTGATAAATTCCATTACGGCTTTCTCTGAACCTGCCCCTTTTTTACTCTCAAAATAATTGAAGAGCCGGACGTTATAACTCATCACCTTGAAAGCGCCTTTCTTATCTTCAGATGGCCTGGTGAGATTAATATAGTTTAAGAAATGTGTTATACCCAATGCAATAACAACAATTGAGATTAGAGCTTCAAACCTGAGAAGCATTATCCATATTATTACAACAATAATATTCAGAAGGAGCAGATATGGATATGCGAGCCCGAAATAAGCTGGAAGAGCAAAATCACCGGGACTGATATGTACAGCCAGGTAAGATATAAGCAGGGTGATGGCAAGAACCACATTAAATCCTAACAGCAGACGGTACAGGATCCTTTTCAATTGTTATAAAATTTAATACTAATTTACCTCTTCCTGAAGAATAACAGGAATCGTCAGACATGTTTTTGATGAGGGGCCGGATTGATTACTTCAAAAGGCATATTAATGTGGTTAATTATGTTTCTGACTCTCCCTGAAGAGAGTCTCTTTTTCCTCCTTTGTAAGACTGTCATAACCTCCTTTGGATATCTTTTCGAGAATGGCATTTATCATTTCCTGGTGTTCAGCTTTAGTTTTATTATAATCATAATCATTTGAAGGTTTCCTGTGGGTTACCTTCATCTTCTTGCGTGGTTTGAACAGGGTAACAAGATAATCGATAATACTGTTTATCCCCTTGCCGATATCTTTTCCCTTCCTTAAATTAAGGGTGTAGAGATAACCAAAAACAGCACCGCCAATATGGGCAAGTTTCCCGCCGGAGTTTACTGAAAAATCCATGAATGAGGTCAGGATAAAAATGGCCAGAGCCATATATTTGATTTTTACCCTGCCTAGTAACAACAAATTGATTGTATAATCAGGTACATAGGCCGCAATGGCAATAACAACTGCCATAACAGAGGCTGATGCCCCAACAGCCACTGACTCGCTTACAACCCCTGAGAAAGCAGGAAATACATTGAATGAAAGAATATAAAGAAGCGCTCCGCTTATCCCTCCAAGCAAATAAACTGCAACAATCTTTTTCTGGTCGAGATATTGAAGGAATATAGTACCAAACCAGTACAGCCAGAGCATATTGAAAAGGATATGCCAGATGTCTTTATGGAGGAACATGTATGTAATTAAAGTCCATGGCCTTATGAGGAGTTTCTGGAAAGATGATGGAACAGCAAGAATATCAATAGCTTTTTCCGCAACCAGTGGATTTGTTACCAGAAAACCTATTATAGCCGTTAGAGAAATAAGGATAAAGACGGCAATATTGATGTATATCAGCTTGATAAGGCTGCTGCCATTATGAAAAGTCTTTTTTATATCATCCCAGATACCCATTAGTAAAGAGTATTAGTGGTATTTCGCCAATACCTGATTAAGATATAACCAAACAGCATTCCTCCGAGATGTGCGGCATGGGCGATGTTACTTCCCGGCTGAGTTACTGCCAGATAAAGTTCAATTGCGCCATAAATCATAACAAAATATTTGGCCCTGATTGGAATTGGTGGGATAAGCAGCATTAACTGGGTATTAGGGAAAAGTACACCAAAGGCAAGAAGTATCCCGAAAACAGCTCCTGAGGCGCCTACTGTTGGTGTATTCAAAAGAAGCTGAAGACTCTTCATTGTACTGTCAGTAAAGACCTTGCCATCCCTGAAATATCCGGCCCCTTCATTAACGACCATTTGAAGCTGGTCGGGGCTTATAATATTCATTATCTTTTCATACTGGATGAGTATTACACTTTCGTGAATGAAAGCTGCACCAAGTCCGCATACCAGATAATAGATAAGAAATCTTTTCGGTCCCCAGACCTGTTCAAGCACCTGACCAAAAATATAAAGGGCATACATATTGAAAAAAAGATGCCATATACCACCATGCATGAACATGTGTGTGACTATCTGTAATGGCATGAATGATTCAGATTTTGGAAAATATAGACCAAGAATCATTGTCAGGTCAACTCCAAAAACTGTTCTGACAGTATAATCTGCCAGCAGCATCAGAACATTTATTATAATAATATTCTTTACAACCGGTGGTAATCCGAAAAATCCTCTGCTATATCCGTTCATCAATATTTTTTCTGCAAATCTATTTAACTAAAAGTGGAATAGCAATAAAGTATGTAAAATCTATTGATTTTCTTCGTTTGCCCCTTACCCTAAAGCGTGCGAAGAACCGGGCACGCAAAAGTGCGAGCTCGACGAAGTCAAAATCAATTACTCCCTTTAGGCCGGGGTAAATAATTGATTCTCAAGCACAATATTAATACTATTATTGACAAGCGATAGTCATTTAAATCTTTTATCCAATTCTTCAAGTGTCAGAATTGTTATAACAGGTTTTCCCTTTGGTGAATAATTTGGTGACTTGCACGCAAAGAGAGTATCGAAAAGGTTTTCCATCTCTTCAGTTGAAAGCGTTTTTCCATAAGGAATTGCTGAAGCTGCAGCCATTGATGCTGCTACCTTTTCCCTGACACCGGATGACAGGTCTGCCTCAGAGTTCTTATAGTCTTCCAATAAGATCTCAAGCATTTCCCGGGGATCTGATTCGGCTGCAGATGATGGCCGGCAGGTAATTGTAATGCTTTTATTGTCAGGGTACAGAAATCTGAAGCCAAGCATCACAAGTTCCTTTTCAATTTCTTTAATTAATAAAATATCGGATGGATTCATCTCAGTAGTTACAGGATAAAGGTCAGCCTGACTGACTGAATGGCCGTTACTCAGGCAGTCGACATAACTTTCATAAAGTATCCTTTCATGAGCCCTTTTCTGGTCAATAAGCATTAGTCCTGATATGACAGGGCAGACAATATATTTTCCTTTTATGTAAAGAAATTTTCTTCCTGTTTCCTGTATTTTTTCATGTTGATCTGTCTCATCCTCATTCTTCTTTAATGTTGCATAGAGCTTTTCCCAGTTTTCACTATTTTCTCTTTCAAACCTCTCAAAATAACCTTGTCTGCCTCTCTGGGAAGTATCATTGTCAAAAGGATTGTAATCGGTATTGATTTTTATTCCAGGCATCTCAGTCAGACCTGCTGAAGAACTTTTTACAGGGATATCAACAAGTGCTTCATTCTCAAAATCGATGGAAGGTACAATGTTAAATCTCCCCAGAGCTTCCCTGACTGAAGCCATGAGAATTTGCCAGATTGATCTTTCATCTTCAAATTTTATCTCAGTTTTTGTAGGGTGAATGTTGATATCTATTGAGGCGGGATCGGCCTCCATAAAAATGAAATAGGAAGGTATAGCTTCGGCAGGAAGAATATTCTGGTATGCTTCAGAAACAGCTTTATGAAAGTAGGGATGCTTCATAAAGCGGTTATTGACAAAAAAGAATTGTTCTCCATAGGTTCTCCTGGCATTCTCAGGTTTCCCGATGAAACCTTTGATGTTCACCAGGGTTGTTTCTGTTTCGATTGTAATAAGTTCCTGGTTTATCTGTCTGCCAAAGACATTGACAATTCGTTGTCTGAGATTTCCAGCATGAAGGTTATATGTCTCATTATCATTATGGTACAGGGAGAATTTAATGTCGGGATGAGCAAGTACAATCTTCTGAAACTCATTGACAATATGGCGCATTTCGGTATTATCTGACTTAAGGAATTTTCTCCTGGCAGGGATATTATAAAACAGGTTTTTTACCGAGAAACTGGTCCCTTCAGGGGCACTGCATGGTTCCTGTGATTCCACTTTTGAACCATTAATAATGATAAGAGTACCTGTTTCATCCTCCCTCTTCCTTGTACGCAATTCAACCATTGAAACGGCTGCAATTGAAGCCAGGGCCTCTCCCCTGAAACCTTTTGTTTTTATTGCAAAAAGATCCTGTGCAGATGTGATCTTTGAAGTTGCATGTCTTTCGAATGAAAGCCTGGCATCAGTTTCTGACATCCCGTATCCGTCATCAACAACCTGGACCAAAGTCTTGCCTGAGTCTTTTATAATTACCCTGATATTTTTCCCTCCTGCATCAACAGAGTTCTCCATCAGCTCTTTTACAAGCGATGCAGGTCGCTGTATCACTTCTCCTGCAGCAATCTGATTTGCCACCGAGTCGGGAAGAAGTTTTATAACATCAGCCATAAGTTTTATTTCAGGGACCTGATATAAGCCGATCTGTCAAGAGAATTTCTTGACAGGTCGGAGATGAGCCATCCCGAGTTAAGCTCATTCCTGTTGAATTCCTTTATCTTCATGCACCAACCGGGAATATCAGTAATATGGTATATCACCTCATTCACATATTCAAATTTCATGGCTCCTGAGTTTATGAGGTAGAAAAAGAGTGTAAGATAGTCAGGATGATAATCCTTTGCCGCATAATACTGCAGGTAACTGACATCCTCCAGTGCTCTTTTAAGGTTCATGAAATCGGTCTCATTGCTGGACGGCGGAATGAACCGTATGAAAGTTGTATCACTCTTCAAAAAGTTGAAAACTTCTCCTTTTACATCAAGTATTACCCATTTAATACGGGACTCGCCAATTACTTCCTGGGCAAGGAATACACTGACATTATGGGGAGTACCTTTATAAATAACCCGCGACCTGGCTTCAGCAATAATATTGCCGGAATACCTTGGAACCTCTGAATTTTTGCTTACAACCTCAATGATAAACCTGTTCTTCAGATCTGTATACTCATTTGTAAACTCTTTTGCTGACTGATCTGTTCGTTTATCTTTAAGGTCGAAGAGCGAACTTATCATTTTATTTCGTGGCAATTTAGATTTGAAAGCTGAATCGACCGGATCTCCTGTAAAGGTTGTCTTATAATTGAATCTGTCGAGAAATTCATTGAATTGTTTTGTTCTGGCCAGGAAGATCTGTTCGTTTGTATTTACAGGTGCTACAATCTCCTGTGAACTGCCGCTTTCCGGAAAGGTAATTCCAAAAGCAACAACTACAGCAAGCAGAGCTGCATGCTTATATAACGATGAATTAATCACTGTGGTCAGGTTGACTTTGTTTCAGAGGCTTTTATATCGCCCAGGAAAATCTTCCATCTCTTTTCATTGAAAAACTTATCTTCAACAAGGTCGATAATAATTTCAATGTCCTTTTTCGTCACATCAGTGTAGACAATATTATCCTCGTTGAAACCAGTAAACTCCTGGATGATTGTTGCAGTGGAATAATATTTACCGTCCGGACCCTTGGTGAATTCACGGATATATGCGATATCATAAAACTTTATCACAACCCTGGTATATGGAAGTGATTTAAGCCTGGCCAGGTATTTTTCCATAGGGCGGTTGACCTTTTGAGTCGAACCGTCGGGCATCAGTACAGATATTTCCATCTGGGCTCCCTTGTAGAACAGCTTAATGGCCTCTTTTTCGGCCATATCGCGTTTTTCTGATGGTTGATCCTTGCTGCCCAGGGTAATAATATATTGCTGAAATTCGTCTACCTTCTGCTTGGTTTGATCCTTGAAAACCTCAATATCAGCCTCGCTCAGATTAATCTCATCAACAATCTTAGCCTCTTTGCTTGACACAGCAGTTTTCGTTTGTGCAGATGCCAGAAGGCTTATTGTAAGTGCAGTTACAGTGAATATTCTTTTAAGCATAGTTGTTGTTTTTCCTTTTTCACTACAATTTGTATGCAAAACTAACTCTTAATCCGAAACTTTTTATCTTGGTTGGCTTATGTTCGTATGGATTATCAAAAATATCCCTGTAATTATTAACATGTCGCATAACATCTGTAAGGCCAATCAGAATCTCAGGACCGATATTGATATTTGAGTAGTAACCAATAGGAATATTCACCCCTGCCGAACCGTAAACGGCCATATTTATACCTCTGAGTTTTACGTCACCTGATTCATTAAAATTGTCCCTTTTATAAAACCAGCCTATTTCCGGTGCTGTCATTGTTATATCTCCATCGGGATAGTAACCTTTAGTTTCATAATTACCCTTTACATTATATGTTGTAGTAACAGGAATAGAAAATTTCATCCCGGCTTCTGCATAGAAGCCTAATTTACCCGGTTTTCCGCTGGTGAAACTTGCCATCACCGGCAAAGTAAGAAAGTTCATTTTTACTATTGAATCCAGATCTGCATCGACAATTTTATAAAAGTAATCTCCGTTGACATCCTGTGAAAGTTCAGTATTCTGCAATGAAGTAATTAATTTATACCCTGTGGAAAACGTGTTAAATTCCAGTCCGCCTCTTACTGCAATATTATCAGTAAAATTATATGTTGCGCTCACTCCTGCCGAGATACCGTAAAGAGCAGTTACGTCCCAGGTATAAGGTGTTCTTGCTGAAGCTGTTGAATTGATATCTTCTGAATTGATATTTGTTTGTCCAAAGGAACCGGTGAACATAAGTCCAAGGCCTTTGCGTGTAACAGGCTGGATGACTAATTCCGGTTTTTGATCAGTGGCGGCGCCATCGGCTGCATTATAAAAATTCTGGGAAGCAATATCCACGCTGTTGAATTTAAAATCGGTAAATGTTTTACCCGCAGCATTGAAGGAGACTTTGAATATCAGAGGGAAATTTTCACGAAAGATCTCCTTCCCCTGATAGCTTCCTGAGAAGAATTTCATGGCATTGGCATATGTATAATATGAGCCATCTTCATTCTTCATTACATTTCCAATTTTGGCTGAATCGGCAGTAACTGAAAGATTTCGGATACCATTTGGATAGTCAGCCATATATGCTGTGAGATATTCTGTAACCGTAATAAGTTTAGTCTGAGGGTTGGGCGCTATATCGTTATAAACCCTTATATCAGTGTTTGGGAATAATCCGTTAAAGCTTGTTTTATAAAACTCTTTGTCGTCGTTTGTTTCCTGAGGATCGCCAAGCAGAGAGAGGAAGTTGGCATAATCTCTGAGCCTGCCTTTGACTTCTGATTCAATTTTGGACATATCCTCAGCATTGAAATCCTCGCTATTTACTTCCTGAAGCGCTTTTGAGTAATCTACCACTACATTTGATGCGGCATTTCGAATACCTACAATCCTGAAACTGCCTGGTGATTTGCTTTCAACTCCAAATGCTATTCTGAAGGTCAGCTCCTCGGTATTCTTGTTCATTGTCTGGTTAAGATAGTTGCCATTCATGGTTTTTTTGACCATGATATCGAGAGAATATACTGATTCACCATGGTCCATGATATTACTGACCCTGGCATTTGCAAGATCAAGTGTTATTGAAAGTCCGTCAGGATACCACAGGATTACATTCGAAGCATATGTTTCAGCTTCATAAAACTCGCTTAACTTGTGTGAGGGATCAAGGTCGTTGAAGAGAAGGACCTGCCTGTTTACAAACAGTTCGAGGAAGCCTTCTGAACTGCTTTTCGCTTTTTCGATGTCATTTACTACAAAAACTCCCATCTGGTTTATTACCGTCTGATAGTTTTCCAGAACCTTTACTGCATTCGTGTAAATGACTGCTTTCTCCTTGTCAGAGAACTCAGCTCCCTGAACAACAGGCAGATACACCAAGGTGACGGTCATGATCAGGCCAAATATTTTTTTCATATTCTATTTGTTACTTGATAATGAAAATAGTATCTGAGAATTGCCATTAATATACAAAGAAATCAGATAATTACCAATATAATGTTTAAAAACTAAATTCAGTTTCGGGTTCTGGTTCCATGTTCAAAGTTTTGCCAACTGCCTCCTGGTTATCGGGATGCCCTTCGGTCGTCAATGGTTGTCATTTGCCTTTGGCGTCATTTGGCTTCGCCGTCATTTGCGCTTCGCGCGTCATTAATTGTAATGACAAATGAATGACTTTGAGCCCTGCTCCTCCATCTGTAGCTTTAGCGTAGGATGACGCCCTATGCCATGCCATTTTCATTCCACCAGAACCTTCTTCACTGCCCTGAACTTATCCAGTGAGAGATTAATCAGGTACATACCATTTGGCTGCCCTGAAAGGTCGATCTGACTCTGGAAATGTTCTGTTGTTTTATCGAACTTTATATTAATAACCTTGCTGCCACTCTGAGTGAATATATCTATCACAAGCTCGCCGAAGATATTATTATTCATCTCAATAGTGAATAAGCCTGTTGTGGGATTTGGGTATATCTTCACGTCTTCAAACGGATCAATATCTTCAATACCCGTTATACCTTTGGGTATTCTTATTGTATCACTGAAAGAGAAACACTGGTTGTCATCTGATATTGCCAGCCTGTAAATGCCCATATTCTGACCAGCTACATAGCTGCTTCCGGAAGCCCCGGCGATGGTGCTGCCATTATAGTACCATTTGTAGTAGTTTGCATCGGAACCAGTTGACAGGTACCAGACTGTTGGACCTTTAGCAATGATGTCAGGTTTTGAAAGGGTTTGTATGAAAACAATATCTATTGAGTCCCGTGGACTTGTACATATATCCTGATATGCTTCAAGGTGATATTTCGCTCCGTCTGTTATTTCGATGAATGTAGCATTACTGTAAGGAGTCCCGTTCTTGTACCATCTGTAACTGTAACCTGTAACAGTTTTATCAATGTTTAATTTAAGCGGATTTTCACCAAGACACATTCCTTTTGAGTAACCTGAGTAATCAATAGTTGGTTTAAGAGGTTTGTCAACTACTTCGATGGTGACAGGATCCGTACGGACTCTGCATCCTGATGTATATGCTACTTCAAGAGTATATGTACCTGAACTGGTTGCTGAATAGCTGTTTGAAGTTGCTCCAGCAATTATTCCATCAGAGTTTTTCCATGAATAGATATAACCTGTTACAGCAGGAATGCTCAGTATTGCATTCTCTCCGTAACAGAATCTCTTTTTGCCCTCAAGAGCTAAGGCACCTACAACAGGAACAGGATTGACAGTTATCGTAACAGTATTTGTGGAAGTGACAGAGCATCCTGTGCTGTTTGTTACAACCAGGTTATATGTTCCTGAAGTTCTGGCAACATACTGGCTGAAGTTTGTACCAACAGCTCCTCCGTTGAGCTTCCACTGATATTTGTAGTCTGTGTTACTTGGAGCACTCAGGATAACAGTATCACCCTGGCAAAATGTAATGTTTCCGGAACTGGTTATAAAAGGAGCATCAGGAGTAGACTGGGAGATAATTGAGACAGGTGATGAGGTTGTTTTACAGTTACCCTTTGAATTTGTTACTTCTGCAACATAGCTTCCGGTTAATTTTGCAGCAAACCTGTTTGAATCAGCACCTGAAACAGCAGTTTCATTAAGTTTCCAGGTATAGAGGTAGTCATTATTATAAGGAACTGAAAGAGTAACACTGTCGCCTTTGCAGAAGGTCAGGAGAGCATTGGCTGTAACGGCAGCAACCGGATAGCTGGCAACAGTTACGGTTTTTGTGATCGAGTCCCTGCATCCGTTTGATGCAAGTGCTTTTAGTTGAACGGAATAGTCGGCAGCGCCAAGGTACCCATGGGAGGCAGGCTGTTCTGATAGAGATGTCTGACCATCGCCGAAGTCCCAGTACCATGATGATATAGTTAATTCGTTTTTATCAGTTGTGTTGGTAATTATTGCTGCAGTACCCTGGCATACAGCCGGTGCTGAGAAATTTGTAATCGGTTTTGGTTTAACAAAAACTGCCTGGATGAGAGAGTCTTTTACACCTCCCATATCAGTTATTATCAGCTTGACCATGAAAGTACCACTGGAGGCATAAGTATGAGAGGGATTCTGATCAGATGATATTTCTCCATCATTGAAATCCCACCTCCATGACGCTATCCCGGAAAATGCAGTAGACTGGTCAGTAAACCTAGTTGGATATCCCAGGCAAACCTGTTCGAAAGAGAAAAATGTCTGGATATTTTCAACCTCAAACGTTGCAGTTTCAGCCCAGTCTCCTCCCAAATATCCCTGGTCTACTGCCTGAACACTCCAATAGTATGTACCTAAGGGAAGGTTCTTTATAAGGAAAGAAGTATCCAGTTGAGCATTTCCCATTGCAGCTATCTGACGATAACCGGATATTGGATTGGAATGCGCAGCCGTTATATCCGGTCCTCCGGCTGAAGTCCACATTCTCACATTATAGGTCATTGCCTTAAAGGGAGTTTCATCTGTTCTTATTGGGGCCCAACTTAAATGGATGCCTTCCGGTTGAGATATTGAGGATAATCCAATTGGGGCTATTGGCTTTTGATTGGCAGGATATTCTCCTGCTTTCATAAATGTATTGTTCCTGTATATTCTGGATAAGCCACCACCGGTTATCAGAATATCAATATCACCATCATTGTCATAGTCTCCTGATGATGCTGAGCCAAAGCTAGAATTAGGGAATGAAGATCCTGTATATTCTGTAAAAGTGTTATCATTATCGTTATGATAGATCTTTGAAGAAAGACCTGTTATCATGATGTCGAGGCTCCCGTCGTTGTTAAAATCTGCCCAGAATACTGAACCCGTTTTTGAATCTGTCAAACCCGCATCCAACAGGATAGAAAATATATTATTGCCATTATTTTGATATATTTCTGATGAAGACTGATTTTGAACGTTAACTCCACTCATTAAAATATCAATATCATCATCATTATCATAATCACCCCAGGCTACTGAGCTATTAAATAATCCTATCAAGGTTATACTCTGCTCCTCTATGAAAATATTGTTTCCATGGTTTGTAAAAATTGTTGATCTAACGCCAGTATAGTTACCATTAGTTGTACCTGAAACCAGGATATCCAGATCACCATCATTATCATAATCACCCCAGGCCGAGGAACTGCTGGATACGCCTGGCAGAATGATATCTAATTGTTCAATAAAATCATTATCTCCTGTATTGCGGAATATTTTAGCTATGACATGTCCGGAGTTATCTTTTCCCGTTATCATTATATCCAGAAAGTTGTCATTGTCATAATCGCCGCATGAAACTTTACCATAAGATATTCCAGGTATAGTTAGATTTTCCAGCTCTGTAAAAATATTCTCCCCGTTATTTAAGTAAATTTTGGTGATCTCTTGGTTAGATATATTCTTCCCTGTAACAATAATATCAAGTGTATCGTCATTGTTAAAATCACCCCATGCAGCATTACCATAAGAAATACCGGCCAGAATAATATCTGTTTGTTCAGTAAAAGAGTTATTGCCGTTATTGCTGTAGATTTTTGTAACACCACCTGAATAATGCCCATTTGTTGTCCCGGTCAGTAAAATATCCAGATCTCCATCATTGTCATAATCAGCCCACTGAACTGAACTCTGACTCAGACCTGTAAGCTGAATTCCAGTCTGATCAGAAAATAAAGAGGTACTGAATATTCCGGGATTACCTTTTCCCTCAGTATCGAAATATATTGGAGAACCATTAATATTAACGTATTCAATTACTTGAATATCATAACTATATTTCTCACTTAAACCATAAATAATGGTACTGTCTGCTTTTCCGTTGTATACGCAATACCATGTAGTAGATTCAATTAAATCACCCTGGCTAAAAAAGGATTCTGCATGGTAGATCTTATTGTTTGCCGGAATTGGAGAACCTTCAGGAGAGGAGATTCTGCAGAACACAACTCTGCCTGTTCCGTTTCCATTTTTCCATCTGAGAAGAAGGGAAGAGTTGTTTTTAATAATTGCACGAAGACTTTCGGATTGAATACTATCTGCCTGTATCATTTCTTCGGGAGCAAAACTGCTTGTAAGCCAGCCCTTTTCAACAGACTGTACTGACCAGTAGTATTTATTTACAGGGAGCCTTAGCCAGACAATAGTGTCATTTATCAGATTTATCCCAGGCATAAGTAGTTTCCCTTCCACTAAAGCCTGACCCGATTTTATATTATTGCCACCTGGAATGGTTCCAACACGTATATTATAGCTTAGAGGGGAGCCCGGCGTAGAATTATCAGATAATTTACTCCACTTAAATACCAGATATTCATTCTCCCAGGAAGCTTTTAAATCATTAGGAACAGGTGGGTTATAATTAGGATTCGTAATTTCGTTTTTGTAGATTGTTGTGGCATAGGAATCTTCAGGGATCATTATTCTGCCTGTTACCAGGAGATCAGGATCTCCATCATTATCATAATCACCCCAGGAAATATCCCCGTTGTAGAATCCAGTAAAAACCAGCTTTTCTGAAAAAGTATTATCCCCATTATTATTATATATTTTGGAGATAATATCGGCTCCTGCATTCCCTGCCACAGAGATATCCAGGTCACCATCATTGTCATAATCAACCCAGGCAATAGAGCCCTGGTAAACTCCGGTAAGGAGAATTCCAGTCTGTTCAGTAAATTTGTCATTTCCATCGTTCCGGTAAACTTTAGAAATCTGTTTCGATGAAATATCGAAACCACATAATAGAATATCCAGATCCCCGTCATTGTCATAATCGCCCCAGGCACATGAACTAAGCCTGACTCCTGTTAACAAGGACGCATCGAGTTCTGTAAAACTATTGTTGGTGTTATTGCGGTAAATTCTTGATACCGGTGGACCCAAATTTGACTTTCCAGTTAATAAGATATCAAGAAAACTATCATTGTTGTAATCCCCCCATGACACTGATCCCTGGCTAATGTCTATTATTTCAATGCCAGCCTGTTCAGTAAAACTGCCTGAACCGTTGTTCCTGTAGATTTTTGAAACTGCATTTGAGCTGACCAGTCCGGTCAGTAAAATATCCAGATCACCATCATTGTCATAATCACCCCAGTCAGCTGACCCTGACGAAACTCCGGTAAGAGAAATATTGGTTTGTTCAGTAAAAGAATTGCCACTATTGTTACTGTAAATCCTTGATATGGGATTATTTGATCCATCCATCCCGGTCACTAGAATATCAAGGTCATTATCATTATCATAATCACCCCACGTAAATGAACACTCCCGGAAAGTTGAAAATAAAATGGTACCCGATTCTTCAAAACTATAATCCCCGTTGTTATGATAAATTATGAAGAAGTTATTACTAGCCAGAACAAAGTCGAGGAAGTCATCGTTGTCATAATTTATCCATTTTGCCCGTGCTATATATCCCGCCGGGAAAGTATATTGTGATTGTTCCAGAAGAATTGTGTTTGGTACAGCAGGATTATGATATGACTCGGATTTTAGGTATAATTCATTTTCAGGGTCGCCATTATATTCGCAAACGTGTAATCTATATTGAACACCGGCAGCCAATCCATCAACTTCTGTCGAATTACCAGATCCATTATATACGCATTTCCACCCTCCTGGTGTCAAATCATTAACATTATAGGTTGTATTGTCAATCGGATCAGCAGTACCTGTTGATGTTGCCATAATAAAGACAGCACGTTTAGATCCACTGCCATTTGACCAGCTAACCGTAATATTGGGCAGATTAATATTGCTGAATGTTATATAATCGGCCTGAACAGAAGGTCTGTATAATGGTATCGTAAAACTCTGCTCAATGCTGAAATCTCCTCCCTGAAGACCCGCATCGATCGCTTGTACCGACCAATTATAGGTTTTCCCGGGTGATAAATCACGAATGTTAAAGCCAGATGAATTCCACTGTATATTACCGGGTTTTGAGATTAATCTTTTGCCATTTTTTAATTCAGTCTGTGGAAAAGAATGCGGCGGACTTTCATAATTGACCTTTCCGTTTTCATAAATGTAAATATTGTAATTAAGCGTATTTTGAGGTGTTTCGTGATCAGTTGATTTGTCCCATTTTAAATTAACAGTCCCTCCATTTATAAGTGCAATAAGATTTGAGGGTGCAGATGGTTTGAGATTTTCATTTTTCAATTCATTTCTAAAGATTTTTGATATGAAATTTGAATTTGTACCACCTGTTAAAACTATATCCAGGTCCCCGTCATTGTCATAATCACCCCATGCTGAAGAACCCCAGTATACACCAGTCAGAATAATATCCTGACGTTCAGTGTAATTCCCGATACCATCATTATCATAAATTTTAGAAATCATCTGGCCAAGATCGCTATGTCCGGTCAATAAAACATCAATATCCCCATCATTATCATAATCACCCAGAGCCAGTTGTGAATCTCCTGCTCCAATAAAATTTTGATTGATCTGTTCAATGAAAGAATTGTCTCCATTATTCATGAAAATTTTTGTTATGGTTTTACCTGAAATATCAAGTCCGGTAATAAAAATGTCCAGATCGCCATCATTATCATAATCTCCAAATACTCCAGAACCTGATTGGACACCAGGTAATTGAATTCCCGTTTGTTCAGAAAAACTATTATTCCCGTTATTCTTATAAATTGCAGCCAGATAAACTCCGTTATTTACGTAGCCTGTCAGCAAAATATCCAGGTCTCCGTCATTATCATAGTCACCCCAGGCTGAAGTTCCAACAGCATAACCCTGCAGTGAAATATTGGTCTGTTTAGTAAAAATGTCATTACCATCATTCCGGTAAATTAAAGCTATATAGCCTAAAGCTGAAACACCTGCTATCAGGACATCCAAGTCTCCGTCATTATCATAATCACTCCACGATGAAGAACCTGACCATCCATATACTCCTGCAAGTTGTATTTCACTGTCAGTAAAAGTATTGTTTCCGTCGTTGCGAAATATTTTAGAAATATAATCTGAATTCGAGGATCCAGTCAATAAGATGTCAAGGTCTCCATCTCCGTCATAATCGCCCCATTCTGCAGAGCTCGTACCGACCTGTGTTTTAACAATTCCAGTCATTTCAGTAAATGTGTTGTCACCATGGTTGTGATAGATTTTTGTAGTATATTCCCCTTCATTATTGATCCCAGTCAGAAGAATATCCAGATAACCATCATTATCATAATCTCCCCATGCAACTGAACTCTGATATACTCCGGTTAAAGTAATGTCGGTTTGTTCGGTGAAGGTCTGGGAGGAAATATTTGGGAAAATTATCAGAAGAAGTAAAAGCATTACCAGCCTTAAGGATGAATTTTTTCTCATAATACAGGCCTTAATTTAATAGTAACATAAGTTACGATAAATAGTAACCAGCTGCAAATTTATTTTTTGTTAATCATGTTAATATACAAGATGTTGGGTGTAGCCTTCAGATAATCTGCTTACGGTCACCGGAAAGTTCCAGATTCAAGGTTCCAGGTGCAAAATTCAAGGTATGATAGTGTGAAGGTTTGATTGCTAATGGTCCATTGACCGGCATTTAAGGTTGGTTATCTGAATGTATCTGTGAGAATCTGCGCTATCGGCGGGCAACATAATGAAATTTATCCCGCTGATCTCGCAGATTAAAGCAGACAAGCTGGTTGACGGAAGCCTGAAGTTGGAAGTCCGAAGCCGGACACCAGACGCTGGATGCTGGACACAAGGCTCAAGGCGCAAGACGCATGGCGCATGGCGCAAGACGCATGGATATGTTCATTCTTCCTTCCGCCCTCCGCCTTAAGCCTTACGCCTGTTTCTTATTCAACGAGTAGTTTCTTTACAGCTCTGAATTTATCCAAAGAAAGATTAATTATGTACATCCCGCTCGACTGACCTGAGAGATCAATCTGACTCTGGAAGTGTTCAGTCGTCTTTTCGAATTTAATGTTCAGGATCTTGCTTCCGTTCTGGGAGAAAATATCAATGATGAGTTCACCAAACACATTGTTATTCATTTCGATGGTGAACATCCCGGGGGTAGGGTTGGGATAGATCTTCACATCTTCAAACGGATCTTTGTCTTCAATGCCTGTTATCCCCAGTGGTATTCTGATCGTATCACTGAATGAGAAGCATCCGCTTGCATCGGATACTGCAAGCCTGTAGATGCCATAGTTCTGAGCGGCCACAAAACTGCTGGTCCCTGCCCCCGGGATAAGACTTCCATTCAGGAACCATTTATATTGATTGGCCCTTGATGTTGTTGAGAGCATCCATACAGTCGGTCCCCTGGCAATGATATCGGGTTTTGGAAGTGTTTCCCTGAAGTCAATAACTGCAGAGTCGCGCAGGCTGGTACAGATATCGGAGATAGCTTCAAGATAATAAATACCTTCTTCAAGTACTTCAACAGATATTGAGTTGCTTAATGGTGTTCCGTTCCTGTACCATTTGTAATTGTATCCTGCAA
>Ga0307375_10000412_pt1 | contig 54698 bp, 57 predicted proteins | sample TR1MG_FD_202531 | JGI IMG/M metagenome (GOLD analysis project Ga0307375, IMG submission 202531) | Soil microbial communities from Risofladan, Vaasa, Finland - TR-1 | ecosystem: Environmental > Terrestrial > Soil > Coastal area > Acid sulfate soil | place: Finland: Risofladan, Vaasa | collected...
GGCGGCCACGATCGCCTCGCCATACCGCTCAAAGCGCGTTTCCAGACTCGTGCCCATGACCCACCTCCTTGCGTGTTGCTCGAAGATGGCGTGATCATGACATGTTTTTAATGACACAGTAAAATTAGATATGCTTGAAACGGTCGAGATCCACGAACATCAGCGCACCGCGCCGGGCCTGAGTGTTGGCCGACAACACCTGATCCATGCGGTCTTGCAGAAGCAGACGATTTGGCAGGTCAGTCAGGAAGTCGTGCTGGGCCAGGTGCGACATGCGCAGGGCCATGGCACGAGATTCGCTGACATCCTTGAACACCATGACGCCGCCGATCACTGCTCCGTCGGCGTTGCGAATCGGCGCCGTGGAGTCTTCGATGGGCGTAGTGGCTCCGATCCGGTTGACCAGTCCGGTGTTGGGTACCAGGCCAAGGATGCGGTTGTCCCGCATCGCTATGTCCAGTGGCGAAAAGGTGGGCTCGCCGGTCGTTGCATCGACCAGCCGCATAATTTCATTCAGGTGCCGCCCCCGCGCCTCCTCAAGGGACCAGCCGGTCATGTCTTCGGCAACGCGATTGAGGTAGGTCACCCGGGCGGCCACGTCGGTACTCAGCACGGCGTCGCCAATGGAACCCAACGTGGTTTCCAGAAATTGCTTCTCTTCGCGCAGCGCATCCCTGGCCCTCCGAAGGTCGGTGATGTCCACCGACAGCATGATGACGCTGCCGCCGGATTTGTCGCGCTCCTGGGCGGCAATCGTGCTGCGGAACCAGCGACCGTCAGCAGCGAGGGTCTCGAAAACCCGCGTTTCCCCCGCAAGAGCAGCCTCGATATGAGGCGCAAGAATGGCTGCAACATGCGGCTGCACCAGTTCGATCAACTTCCGGTGAAGCGATTGCTCTGGTGCAAGACCGAACCAATCCTGAAGTTTCTCATTGACGAACATCAATTTCCCGTCCATGCCCAATTGGGCAATGAGTCCCGGGGTGGTATCTGCAATCAGGCTGAGTTGACGTTCCCTAGCCTTGAGCTTGTGTCGAGTAGCCTTGCGCCTGTCGTTGACAATGCTGACGACAAGCGCCGGGACCAGGGTGATGGCGCAGTAGAAGTTGAACGCGATACTTCCAAGCCCGCGGTCAGTCACCCCCGAGCCAATAGAGCTGGCAAATTGGCCATGGTCGAATGACAGCCGCAATCCAGCGACAGTCAAGATGGCCAGCGCACTCACCGTCGCCGTGCCGAAGCGTCCCAGGGTAAAGGCCATCACCATCAAGGGGAGAGCGATGACGATGAACGGACGCTGCAGATACGTCACGCTGGCGATCGCGATCGCCAGTACAGCGCACACCAACAATATCAAGCGCAGCCACCCTTTGGCGCGCCGAACCAGCTTTGCTGCCTCGCCCGGCCGGTAAGCAAGCAGCGCAGGCAGCAGGACCAAGGCGCCGAAGCTGCTGCCGACAAACCAGAGCCACCAGGTGGGTATGAACGCCGCACGGCCCACCCAGGCATTGATACTGGCGATGAGCAAGCCGCCAATGGCCGGGCCGGCAAATGCGGCTATCGGTAGCACCTTCACGCTTTCGCCGATGCGGCTCAATCCGATGGGGTTGAGTCTCAAGCGCCGAACCCAGCCATAAGCGATCCCAGGGTATGCGCAGCCGCATGGCCCAGCGCCAGAGTCAGCGGGTCGGCAACGACCAGGCCAACCAGCAGGCGCGCCACGCCGCCCACGGCCAGATAGGCCCAGGCCGCGTGCGGGCGGTGGCACATCATGGCGAAGATGATTGCCGTTCCCAGCCACGCGCTGGCGACTTCGCCGGGTTGCCGCGCGGCCACCAGCGTGGCCCAGCCGAGTGCAAAGTAGACGGTTCCGACGGCCAGAAGGATGGGAGATTCTGTCAACCAGCGAGCAGGGAGTTTTTCGATTACGGCAGTCATTCATTTTCACCTGCTGTGCAAGGCAACGCAGTCGCTGTTCACGGGACATCGGTCGACTTCAATGTATCCCAGTCAAAGACCGGTCCCCAATTGTGGAAGGAAGACCAATTTCATGGACACCTCAAAGCGCTGCTGTTCCTCCTCGTCACCCGCGGCTCCAGCCCGACGCCGCCAAGCAGACCGTCGTGACCGATGAACAACCACGGAAATCGTGACAGAATCAATGTCTTTGCCCTCCGTCTTTGACGAACCGAATTCAGCCATGGCATGGGAACAGCATTTGCGGCAGCTCTCGGTCGGCCAGCGCATGGCCGTCATTATCGCGTTGCTGCTTCTGCCGATGGCGGTGCTCAGCGTTGCCAGCGCGATGGTTCTGAACGATCAGGAGATGGCCTTCCGCGAATCGGTGGAGGAATCCATCCATACCCTGCTGCCGCTGACCACCCTGGAACATTATCTGCAGCGGGCACTGGTCGATGAATTGGAAGCGCAATCCAACGAATCGGTACCCAATTTCGCCGCTCTGACCGACAACATCGACAGGAGCTTTGCCAGCATCGAGACCTCGCTCCAGGGGCCGGACCTGCCGGAGAGCATGGTGACGTCCGCGCAGCAGGCCTGGCGCGAAGCCCGCCCCTCGGTGCAGCGGTTGATCGAGCAGGTGCGGTCGCTCCATCCGCGCGGCAACACCGACGCCGCGGCCATGACCCGGCAAGAGCTTCAGCTCGCCATCCAGGACATCGATCAGGCGCGTCAGAGTCTTGCCCGTGCCGTCGAAGCCCGCTACACGCGTACCGTGGCGGCGCGTCGGTCGCAACTGATGTGGCTGGTATGGAGCTGGGTCATCACGCTGTCTGTTGCCGCGATATTTCTGGGTATGTTTCTGCACTCCTTGCTGAGTCCGATCAAGGCGCTCGGACGAGCGGCGCGAAGCCTGGGTGCCGGCGCCACCGGTGTGCGCACGCCGGTGATCGGAAATGACGAACTGAGCGTGCTGGCCGAACGCTTCAATGAAATGGCCGCGCACTGGGAAACCAGCAGGCAAACGCTGCTGGTCGAAGCGGTCGAGGATCCCTTGACGGGGGTACTCAATCGTCGCGGCATCCTGGCCTCGCTGGAGGCCGAGCTGGGCGTGCACGTACGTCACCAGCAACCGCTCAGCATCTTCATGATGGACCTCGACCGCTTCAAGGCCATCAACGACCATTCCGGCCATGCCGCCGGGGACCGGGCGCTGATCTGGGTCGCTTCGGAAATGCGCGAAATGCTGCGCGACAACGATCACCTGGGCCGCTACGGCGGCGACGAATTTCTGGCTATTCTTCCCGGCACCAGCAAAGAGCAGGCGCAAAGCATCGCCCAACGCATGACCGAGGCGATTCGCGAAGCGGCGACGAAAGGAGCCGCCTATCCTTCCGTGAGCATTGGCGTCGCATCGATGCCTGACGATGGCAATGATGCCGTAACGCTCATCGAAGTGGCGGACACTGCACTGTATGGCGCCAAGGATCGGCGCCGCACCGACAGATCACCGACGGGCACGGAAGACTCCTGAGCGGAGTTGAACCGAGCCCGTTATTCGAGTTTCGTCGATTCGCGTGGATCATCACGGGTCGGCGGCAGCTTGAACGAACCGGGCAGCAACTCAGCCACGGTGGTCAGCCGGGTGTCGCCGTCGAGGTTGCCCAGCAGTACCGGCATCGCTTCGTCACACAGTTCGGCCATCACCTGGCGACAGGCGCCGCAGGGGTTTACCGGTTCGGGCGTATCGGCAACCACTGCCAGCGCCACGAAGTCGCCCGGCGTGCAGCCGGCCGCCACGGCGCCGAACAAGGCCGTGCGTTCGGCGCAGTTGCACAGGCCGTAGGCGGCGTTTTCCACATTGCAGCCCAGATACAGGTCGCCGCTGCAGGTCATCAGGGCGGCGCCGACCCGAAAGTTCGAGTACGGTGCGTAGGCGTGTTCGCGGGCGCGCCCGGCGTGGGCCAACAGGTCGTCATGCGCGGGGGTGTTGGCGGGCATCTCGATCTCCGACAGTGATCCCGGGCCGCGCCGGCTGCACGGCGGACCAGCTTACTCTGGCGAACTCGGCCAGATCAAAAAGCCGGCGGGCCTCAACTGCCGCTAAGATGGCCAAACCATTTGAAAGGGGTGTGCCATGCCGATCACTGTTGCCGCTTTGCGTGAAACCGCTGCCGGGGAACGGCGGGTGGCCATCACGCCCGAGATGGTCAAAAAGCTGCGTGCAAAGGGGCTGCGTGTGTTGCTGCAGCACGGCGCAGGCCGCGCAGCGGGCTTCCCTGACAGCAGCTATGCCGAGGTCGAGTTCGCCGAGGTGGCTGCCGTGCTGGCGCAAGCGGACGTGCTGGCCTGCGTAATGCCCCCGGAAGACTCGGTTTTTGCCGGCTTGCGCGAGGGCAGTGTGGTGGTTGGCCAACTGCGGCCGTATGGTGCAACACAGCGGTTGGCGGCGCTCGGCGCAGGCAAGCTCACCGCTTTCTCGCTGGAGCTGCTGCCGCGCACGACTCGCGCACAGGCGATGGATGTACTCAGTTCGCAGGCCGCCGTGGCTGGTTATCGCGCGATGCTGATTGCGGCCGAGGCCGCACCGAAATTTTTCCCGATGCTGACCACCGCGGCCGGCACGATCCGGCCGTCCAAGGTGCTGGTGATCGGCGCCGGTGTGGCCGGTTTGCAGGCGATCGCGACGGCGCGCCGGCTCGGTGCGCAGATCGAAGGCTATGACGTGCGCCCGGAAACGCGTGAGCAGGTCGAGTCGCTGGGCGCCAAGTTTCTGGAACTCGGCGTCAGCGCCGCCGGCAGTGGCGGCTACGCGCGCGAGCTGTCAGCGGAAGAGCGCGCGGCGCAGCAGCAGGCCCTGGCCGAGCATCTGAAGTCGATCGACGTGATCGTCACCACCGCGGCCGTGCCGGGGCGGCCGGCGCCGAAGATCCTCACCGCGGCGATGGTCGAGGGCATGAAGCCCGGTGCCCTGGTGGTGGATCTGGCTGCCGAGAGTGGTGGCAACTGCGAGTTGACCCTGCCTGGCGAGCGGGTCGAACACGGCGACGTGGTCATCCTGGGGCCGCTGAATCTTGCGGCTGGCGCTCCGCTGCACGCATCGGAAATGTACGCGCGGAATGTCTTCAATTTCATCGATTTGCTGGTGCACGATGGAGCGCTGACTCCCGACTTTGATGATGAATTGGTGGCCAAGAGCTGTCTCAGCCACGCCGGCGAGCTGCGCTTCAGCGCCTGAAACAAAGCGCCTCGCGCAAGGCGGGCGTGTGCATCAGGCCCGGACGGGCCCGTTACCCGCCGTGCTTCATTATCCATTGCCGGCGTTGTGCCGGTGGTAACGAGCGCCACTTTTGCATCAATCGATTGCGTTGCTCCGGTGGCAATTGCTGAAAGCGCTCGAAGGTGTCGTGCAGGCGTGCGCGCTGCTCGGGGGATAGCCGGTGGAACATGCGCTCGTTGGCTTGAGCCTGCTGACGTTCCACCGGTGTCATCGCCTGCCAGTGGGCAATCCGCTGGCGGATTTTTTCGCGTCTTGCGGGTGGCAGGGTGACCCAGTGTTGTGCTCGCTCCAGCATGTGCGCCTGCCGCCGTGGCGGCAGGTGATCCCACTTTTGCTGCAGTGGGGCCAGCACCTCGCGCTGGGCGGGATCGAGGCTGCTCCAGGGGTGCGGAGGCGGCGGGGGACCCAGCATCTGGCCAGGGGCGGGGGGCGGTGCATCCTGGGCGTGCGCGGGCCACGCCGTGGTGGCCAGCACGGCGGCGAACAGCAGGCCCAGCAGGGTTTGCAGGATTCTGCTCATGGCTCAGTGGCTGGCCGGTTGGCGGTCGTTGGCAGCCAGCCAGCCGTAGAAGTCCAGGTTCTGGTAGAGGTTCGGGTCGGTCTGGTCGGCATCCGGTGGCAGGTAGCTGTCGAGTTCGCCGCCCGCGCTCGTTACGCTGGCAGCCGGCTGTGTGGGTGCGGTCTGGTGTGGCGGCATCGGCTGCCACACCATCATGGCGGCCAGTGCGAGGGCGGCGAACGCGCCCGCGGGGATCAGCCAACGTGCGCTGGAACGCACAGGTGCCTGCGCGGCCTCGAGTGCCTGGCGTCGCGCCGCGCGCAATCGTCCGGCCGTGGTCGGGTCGATACCTTGGGCGGCTTCGCGGTAAAGCTCGCGGGCACGCCGTTCGAGGGGTTCCTGCTGCCTGTTGCCAGGCCGGTCGTTATCGGACGAGTTCATCGCCAGTCCTCCAGTTGATCGCGCAGATGCTGCATTGCGCGTGACAGATGCGTCTTGACGCTGCCTTCGGCACAGCCCATGGCGCGGGCGGTGTCGGCCACGTCCAGTCCTTCCAGTATGCGCAGCATGAATGCTTCGCGCTGGCGGCGGGGCAACTTCCTGACCGCGGCCGTCATGTCGGCATACGACTGCGCGTCATGCAGCCGCTCCGGTGGGCCGGGGCCGTGGTCGGCGGGCTCCCAGCTGGGAAGCTCGCAGCCTTCGTCGTCCTGACCGCCACCCAGCCACCCCACCACGATCGAGCGCACCTTGCGACGACGCTGCAGATCGACGATGCGCCGGCGCAGGATGCCCCAGAACAGGGGCGGCCACTCGGCAGCAGGCTTGTCAGCGTAGTGCTTGACCAGTCGCAGCATGGCGTCCTGTACGGCATCCATGGCGTCCTCGCGGTGGCGCAGTTGCATTTCGGCCATGCGAAACGCGCGCCGCTCAACCTGCGCCAGGAAGGCGTCAAGCGTGGCGGCGGTTTCCCGGCCCTCGCTCGATTCGGCGTCGGACAGCATTTCCGCGGCCAGCATGCCGGTCATCGCGTTCATGGCAGCAGCATCCGTATCGTCGGCTGATGCATCCTCGGGCTCCACGGCTGGATATCCCGTGTTCAACGCGGCAGGCTCGCTTGGGTTGACCCGCACCCGTATGATGCAAGCTCAACTGAATCCTGACGGGGTGGGCTCATGATCGACGGTTTCCTGGCGCTCTACATCTTCATGCTGGCCGCGTTTACAGGTTACGAGATCATCGCGCGGGTACCGGTGATCCTGCATACGCCGCTGATGTCAGGTTCCAACTTTGTGCACGGCATTGTGCTGGTTGGCGCCATGATTGCGCTAGGCCATGCGCAGACACCATTCGAGATGGCCATCGGGTTCGCCGGGGTGCTGCTGGGGGCGGGCAACGCCGCTGGCGGTTACGTGGTGACCGAGCGGATGCTGGAAATGTTCAAGTCGAGCAAGCCGGATGCCGGCAAGGGGAGCCGCTGATGAGCTTGCTGCCGACGGTCATCAAGGTCTGCTATTTCCTCGCTGCACTGCTGTTTATCCTGGGTTTGAAGCGAATGAGCTCGCCGCGCACGGCGCGCGGCGGCATCGTCTGGGCTGGCTACGGCATGCTGCTGGCGGTATTGGCCACGTTCTTCCTGCCGGACATGCACAACCTCGGCCTGATCGCGGCCGCCGTGCTGATCGGGGTGACGGCCGCTTGGTGGAGTGGCAAACGCGTGGCGATGACCGCGATGCCGCAGATGGTCGCCTTGTACAACGGCATGGGCGGTGGTGCCGCGGCGGCGATCGGTGCGGTCGAGCTGATCGGCTACGTGCGCAACCTGGCGTTTCTGCATCCGCCGGGTATGCCGGATACCTCGCCGCTGCGGCCGGAAAGCTGGGCGTTCAATGGTTTGCCCCCGATGCCTGCCGTGACTTCGTTGTCGCCGGTCGAGCTCATTCTGGGCGTACTTGGCGCGCTGATCGGTGCGGTGAGTTTCTCCGGTTCACTGATCGCGTTCGCCAAGCTGCAGGGCTGGCTGGACAAGCGTTTCGTGTTCGCGGGGCAGCGCGTGGTCAACCTCGTGCTGCTGGCTGGTGCTGTGCTGGTCGGTGTTCTGCTGATCAGCGGCCATGCCAGCGTGCCGCTGATCGTCGCGTTCTTCCTGCTGGCCTTGCTGTTCGGCTTGATGATGACGTTGCCGATCGGTGGCGCCGACATGCCGGTGGTGATCTCGCTGTACAACGCGTTCACCGGTCTGGCGGTGGCATTCGAGGGTTTCGTGCTGGGCAACGAGGCGATGATCATCGCCGGCATGGTGGTCGGCGCGGCCGGCACCTTGCTGACCCAGCTGATGGCCAAGGCGATGAACCGCTCGATCGGCAATGTGCTGTTTGGCAGCTTCGGCGCCGCGGCGGGTGAGGCGCAGGCAATCGAGGGTGCGCAGAAGCCGATCGATTCGGCCGATGCGGCCGTGATGATGGCCTACGCCGAGCGGGTGGTGATCGTGCCGGGCTACGGTCTGGCCGTGGCTCAGGCGCAGCACAAGGTGTGGGAGTTCGCCCAGTTGCTGATCAAGCGGGGGGTCAAGGTGAAGTTCGCCATCCATCCCGTGGCGGGTCGCATGCCTGGCCACATGAACGTGCTGCTGGCCGAGGCCGGCGTGCCATACGATCTGATCGCCGACATGGAAGACATCAACCCCGAGTTCGCGGCCACCGATGTAGCCCTGGTGATCGGTGCGAACGACGTGGTGAATCCGCTGGCGAAGACGGATCCGGCGTCTCCGATCTACGGCATGCCGATCCTCGACGTCAGTGATGCCAGGCACGTGATCGTGATCAAGCGCGGCAAGGGCACTGGCTTTGCCGGCATAGAAAACGCACTTTTCTATGCGGACAACACACGCATGCTCTATGGCGACGGTCAGGCCGCCGTGGGCGAACTGGTCAACGAGGTGAAGGCGGTCGATGGCTGAAACGATGCTCCGTCACCTTGTCGCCGGATCGGCGACGGCGAGGTGGGCGGCGGGCGAGCCAGCCAGCGAGAACGATCGCCAGCACTCCCCATCCCATGTCGGCTGGGGTCAATGCCATGCGAGCCAGTTGCCACAGCATCGCGACGCCGGCGGTGCGTAGCGAGTCGATCAGGCCGAGCCCCATGTTGCTGGCGATCTGCACGCCGGCGATCAGCATGTTGACGTAGACCACCGCCAGCGCCGTGGCGCCCGCGGACAGCAGCAGCGCCCCGGTGCCCGCTCGACGCACCGTGCCGCGGATGGTCAAGGCCAGCATGGTGCCGATCGGTAGCGCCAGCCATGGCAGCGGATGGCGCATGTAGAGAGATATCACCATCCATACCGCACCAGCCGCCAAGCCGAGCATCACTGCGCTGAACAGGGCGAACACGGAAAGAAGCAGGGCGCGCACACTCATCGGTGCTGGCGGGGCTGAGGGGCTGACGGCATGGGCTTGTCCAACACGCAAAGAGGCCATCATAACGTGCTCTGGTGAGGGGCCTGCAACGCCGAGGCCGGCGGTTTCCCTTGAGTTCGGCGATTCCGGCCTGATCTGAATCAAGCGTGCCCGCGCGACCGCCGGCATAATGGACAACCTGGGTTCGGCCTTACGTCGCGCCCGCAGATACAGGATTGGCAAGTGGCATGAGTGGTTTCAGTCTGAGCAGCGAACCTTTCACCTTGTTGCGCGATTGCAGCGCCGTCATGGTGCCGCAAGGTGAGGTGGTGAGCCTGCCCGCCGGTCAGATCGGCTACATCACCCAGGCGTTGGGTGGCAGTTTTACCGTCTACGTGGAAGGCAATCTTTTCCGCATCGCGGGCAACAATGCCGATGCGCTGGGCAAGGAGCCGCCGGTGCCGATCGAAGTGGCTGCCGATGCCACCAACGAGGATGTCGAGAAGCTGGCCTGGGAGCAGTTGCGGACGGTGTTCGATCCGGAGATCCCGGTCAACGTGGTGGAGTTGGGGCTGGTCTATGACCTTAGCCTGGAACAGACCGAGTCAGGTGATCGCAAGGTCTACGTCAAGCTCACTTTGACGGCGCCCGGCTGCGGCATGGGCGACATCCTGATCGACGATGCCCGCACCAAGCTGGAGATGATTCCCACGGTGACCGAGGCGGAGGTGGATCTGGTGTTTGATCCACCCTGGAGTCACTCGATGATGTCCGACGCCGCCAAGCTCGAAACCGGCATGCTCTGAATCTACAGCCCGGACGGCGGATATTCGCAATTTTGTGCGATGCGCCGTGAGGAGGTGACCGGGAAATTTCCTGATCCGGCAGCGAACCGATGGGAGTGGTTCGCTGCGACATCGCGCCTGGAAGAAGGTAATCATCCGTTTTCCGGTGAGCGATGTCGATTGCCTCCGGCCTGACAGGTCGTGCTGTGACCGTGAGCACCAGGCGTAGGAAAAAGTCGGATTGCCATGGATTGTCGTAAGGAATAACGTTGTCGAATCCGTCGTCGGGGAGGTGACGGATGATCCTTTAGCGGTGTCTCCACCGTTTTGCAGCTACGCGTCCACGCGCTGCCCTCGCAAAGGAAAGCCAGGGGAGGGCAGCCGGTTCCGGGCGTATTTTGGGATCGCTAGACAGCTCATGAATATCGAGCCGTGTCCTGCACGGCAATTTCTTGCATGGGGCTTTGCGGCCGCAGAGGGATCGTTTGCCCCGAATTTTGTCCAGGAGTTTTTTCATGCCCAACTATTTCCGTCTGAAGCTGCTGTTGGCCGCGATCGGCATGGCTACCGCGTCGGTGGCGACCGCCGCCAATACGCGAACCCTGCACGAGCAGAATCTCGGGGCCGTACCAGCCAGTTCGCTGGCCACCCAGCTGAACCTGGGGCCGGACATGTCACTTGCGCGGCGCAGTTCGGTGGCCCTTGCGGGCGGTCACCATGTCGTGCGCCAGCAGCAGATGTTCCGTGGCGTGCCGGTCTACGGGCGCAGCATCGCTGTTGTAGAGGATGCCAACGGCAATGCGCTGCGTGCGACCGGTGAGCTGTTGCATGATGTTCAGACCGACCTGACCTCGGTAACGCCACGGTTGAACAGCAATGCGGTGTTGGCCCGTCTCAAGACGCACGTGCACACTGTACTGATAGGCGGCACCACGATCAGCAATCCGCAGGCTGACCTGTTTGTGTATCCGCAAGACAACGGCCCTGCCCGGCTGGTCTACAGGGTCTCGTACTTTGTCGACGACCCGAGTCATCCGACCCGTCCCACGGCGATCATCGACGCCAACACCGGCGAGGTGATCAACAGCTGGAATGGTCTGACCGATGCATCGGCGAACGGCCCGGGCGGCAACCTCAAGACCGGCAAATATACCTATGGCACGAATTACGCCGCGCTCAATGTGACCCAGTCGGGCAGCACCTGCACGTTGAAGAATGCCGACGTTACGACCTACAACATGAACCAGGCTACGACCGGCAGCGGTACCCTGGTCAGTTTCATTTGTCCCACCAGTGATACGGATGCCATCAACGGTGCCTATTCGCCGGTCAACGACGCTCATCACTTCGGCAGCGTCGTACACGACATGTATGTGGGATACACCGGCGGCACCCCGTTGAGTTTTGCCCTGGTCATGAAAGTGCATTACGGCAGCAACTACGAGAACGCGTTCTGGAACGGCTCGGTCATGACCTTCGGTGACGGTGCGACCACCTTCTACCCGCTGGTCTCGCTGGACGTGACCAGTCACGAGATCAGCCACGGTTACACCGAGCAGCATTCGGCCCTGCAATACACCGGGCAGACCGGCGGCATGAACGAATCCTATTCGGACATCGCCGGGGAAGCCGCCGAGTTCTATGACCGGGGAAGCAACGACTTCCTGGTCGGCGCCGAGATCATCAAGAGCGGCACCGCCCTGCGCTACATGTGCAATCCACCGCAGGATGGCAAGTCGATCGACAATGCGGCCAATTACACCTCCAGCATGGACGTGCATTACTCCAGTGGCGTCTACAACAAGGCGTTCTGTGTGCTGGCAAAAACCACCGGTTGGGATACCAGCAAGGCGTTCAAGGTGTTCGCCCTGGCCAACAAGACCTACTGGACCGCCACTTCGGATTACAACTCCGGTGCCTGCGGTGTTGAGTCGGCAGCGACCGACCTCGGGTACAACCAGAACGACGTGATCAGTGCCTTTACTGGCGTCGGGGTGACCTGCCCGGGTAGCGGCGGCGGTGGTGCGGTGACCTTGGCGAATGGTGTCGGTGTGACCGGCGTGGCTGCTGCCAGCGGTGCCGACAAGGACTTCCTGATCAACGTGCCGGCCGGGGCCAGCAACCTGGTGATGTCGATCTCCGGCGGCACCGGCGATGCCGACCTGTATACCCGTTTCGGCACGGCGCCGACGCTGAGCACCTATGACTGCCGTCCGTATCAGACCGGCAATGCCGAGAGCTGTTCGGTATCTGCGCCGCAGGCGGGCACCTACTACATCAAGGTGCACGGTTACACGGCTTACTCCGGGGTGACCGTCAAGGCTTCCTACAGCACCAGCAGTGGCACCGGTGGCTTGCAGAACGGCGTTCCGGTCACCGGCCTGTCCGGCTCAACCGGCACCAAGCTGTACTACACGGTCACCGTACCTGCGGGAACCAGCAGCCTGACCATTGCGACATCGGGTGGTACGGGGGATGAGGATCTGTACGTGAAGTACGGTTCCAACCCGACCACCAGCAGCTACAACTGCCGTCCGTACAAGACCGGCAACAACGAAAGCTGCACCTTCAGCGCGCCGACAGCCGGCACCTACTACATCATGCTGAACGGTTACACCGCGTTCTCCGGTGTGACGCTGCAAGCCAACTGGTAACGGAGTGTGCCCCGGGCCATGGATGGCCACTTTGATTCGATGGTGAAAACGGGTTCGATCAGCCATGAACGAGCCCGTTTTCATGGCGGCAGGTTCAGTCAGCAGCCGCCTCAAAACGGTTTGCATCGCGGTTCTTGCGTACCTTGGAGGGATTCCACACCCGGCCATTCATGGCGATGTAGACGCCATCGGGTAGTGTCTGCACGGCGGCCACCGCACAACCGATATTGAACACCGCGTCGGAGCCCTGGAACCGCGCCGGGTTCAACGCGCCGGTGAGCACGATCACCTTGCCCTCGATATCCGCCAGCGCGCGGGCGGTATCCACCATGCTGTCTGTGCCGTGGGTGATCAGCACGTGGCGATGCGGTTGTGCCTCGATCGTGGAGCGCACCAGCGCCCGGTCCCCCGGCCCCATGTGCAGACTGTCCTTGCGCAGGATCGGAATCACCTCGAACTGGAACGCCACACCAAGCTGGCTGAGGATCTCGCCGATCTGCGGTGCACCGATCTTGAAGTCCGACTTGTCGTCGAAATAGATCTTGTCGATGGTGCCGCCAGTGGTGACGATGGTCAGATGTTGCATGGGGGTGAGCCGTGGAGAGAGTCGTGGCATTTTAGCCCGTGCCGGGCCTGTAGGAGTGCACCCTGTGCGCGATGCTCTTGCGGATAACCCTGCACCAAAAGCATCGCGCACAGGGTGCGCTCCTACAAATGCCCGTCAGCCCAGCAGCAGGGCGGTGTCGTCGATGCCCGGCGACACCAGCCGGTTCAGGCCATGGTCGACAAAACGGCGCAGTGCCGCTGCCGGGCGCGTATCGCCGCGCTGGGTCGACCAGCTCGCCTGGCGTGCCAGCAGGGCGGCGGCGGTGCAGCGGGCCAGCGTCAAGGCGAAGCCGCGCGCGCCCGCTTCCAGCGCATCGCGCGTGGCGCCGTGCCGGTCGAGCCACTGCGCGGCGGCGTCCAGCGCCGCGAGGATGGCGGTGGTTGACTTGCCGTCAGTGCCGCCCAGCCAGTGATCGATGGCCGTGCGTAACGCGGCCATCTGGCCGCCGCCCAGCGCGCGCAGGCTGTCCAGCGACAGCACGTTGGTGGTGCCTTCCCAGAGCGCGTACACCTGCGCATCGCGCAGCAGCTGCGGCAGGCCGGTGTCCTCGATGTAGCCGGCGCCGCCGAAACACTCCAGCGCTTCGGAGCACAGCTTCACCGCCAGCTTGCCGGTCCACAGCTTGGCCAGTGGCGTGAGCAGGCGCAGCAGTGCAGCCTCGTGCGCTGCCGCGATGCCGCGCTCGACCCGGCCCAGCAGGTGCGCGACTTCGAACGCGAGCGCGAACGCGCCTTCGAACTCGGCCTGCATGTCGGCCAGCGTCTGCGCATGCAACGGCTGTTCGATCAATGGACGGCCAAACGCCTGCCGACGCGTGGCGTAATCGCGCGCCAGGCTGAGCGCGCGGGCCATGCTGGCGACCGCGCAAATCGTGTTCCAGGTACGCGTGATGTTGAGCATCGGCGCCACCTGGCGCACGCCGTGGGCGAGTTCGCCCAGCGGCCACGCGGGCAGGCCGTCCAGATGAATTTCGGCGGTGGGCAACTCGTGCGTGCCGAGCTTGTCCTTCAGGCGGTCGATCACCAGTTCGGGTCGGCGCCGCTCGTCATCCATCGTCTCGACATAGAACAGCGCCAGGGCGCCAGGGCCATCCGCCGCGCCCTCCGGTCGCGCCAGCGCCAGCGCGGCCTCACCCACCACCGCCGAGCTGAACCACTTGCGCCCGTGCAGGCGCCACTGACCGTCGGCATCCTGCCGCGCGATGGTCTCGGTCGAGCCCACATCCGAGCCGCCCACGTTCTCGGTCATCCACTGGCCGCTGAGCCAGAACGTCGAGGCGTCGCGGCTGAGGAAATGCGGCAGCGCGCGCTCGATCAGCGCGTGGTTACCCGAGGCTTTCAGCGCGGTGGCGGCGCCGTCGGTCATCGCCAGCGGGCAGGTGTAGAACTCGCTGGCCACGTGATACAGGTAGACACGGGCGAACTGCTCCAGCCGCGCGTATTCGTCGTCGGCATGACCGGCGGCGAGCAGCGCGTGGCGCGTGGTGAGCTGCGGGCCTTCCAGCCAGGCGGCGGTCAGCTCGATGCGATCGACGCGCTGGCCCCACGCATCCCACTGGGTCAGCACCGGCTTGCGCCGCGTCGTGCTGCATGCGCGCTGCCACGCCATCAGCGTGTAGTCGCCCAGCGCGGCGAGGTCGGCCTCCAGCGCTGCGCGGCGGTCGGCCGGCAAGGTGCGATCGAGCAAGGCCAGCAGCGAACGGTCGCTGCGATACGGGTGTGAAAGCTGCGGTGACTCCTGCAGGAAGGCCATGCTGCGCTCCGTCCAGACTCAAGGTGTCGAGTATAGGCGGCATGCGCGCGGGCGACCTGCCGTGCTGGCATCATCGGCACTCACATCACCCGTGCTCTGACCAGCATCTATAGATCCGGCCCGTAAAAAGTATGGACATCTGCCGCCGTGGGTAAAGGTGACCGGACGCTCGAACATGTATTGCTGCTCGGCATCCGGATGCGGGCTTGCCACGCCCAGCAGCCGGCACAGATCCAGCGCGAAACTCTGCGCGGTGGACAGCTCCGAGGCGGTCACGCCGCTCCACTTGGCGATAAAGGCGTCGGCGGCATCCGTGCTGATGGTGGTCATGTCATGCCTGCTGGATGAGCCCCGCGGGCAGGCTAGCCCCACGGCGCGGCAAAGCGCACGGCGAGCACAGGCTGCGCGTGCTGTCGGGTGCGGCTGGCGATATGGCGCTTCAAGGTTTTGTTTCGGCAGGTGTTGGCCGCCGCCGCACTCCGGCTCCCAGCAGCCCGATCAGCAGCATGGTGAGCGCCACTTCGATCAGCGCCAGCCAGCGCTCGCTGTGCGAACTCCACGCCTCGGCGACGCCGTGGCTGAAGTAGAACAGGCTGAGGATGCCGACCCACAGCAGGGCGCGGCGCACGTCGCGCAGGGCGAACAGCGGCAGCAGCAGCGGCGCGGTGGTGAGCGCCAGCACCAGCCATAGCGCCGAGGGTTCGGGCGGGGACAGCCACGCGTGCCAGACCGGCTGCAGCACGGTGAGGGCGGCCCAGGCCAGCAGGCCGAGCCGCTGTTCGAGCGGCAGCACGGGACGCGGGCTCACGCGCCGGCCGCCAGCTTGCGCGCGGTGTCGGCCAGCCGGCGGCCCAGCGCGCGGGCCAGTTCGCGTTCGTGCTCGCTGATCGGATTGTCACCCTTGGCGCCAGCCACGTGGCTCGCACCATAGGGCGTGCCGCCGCTCTGGGTGCTGCTCAGCGCGGGTTCGGTGTACGGCAGGCCCAGCAGCAGCATGCCGTGATGCAACAGTGGCATGGCCATCGTCAGCAGCGTGGTTTCCTGCCCGCCATGCATGGTGCTGGTGGAGGTGAACATGGCCGCCGGCTTGCCGACCATGGCGCCGCTGGCCCATTCGGCGCCGGTGGAGTCGAGAAAATACTTCATCGGCGCAGCCATGTTGCCGAAGCGGGTGGGGCTGCCCAAGGCGAGCCCGGCGCAGTCAACCAGATCCTGTCGGGTTGCATAGGGCGCGCCCTCTTCTGGCTCGGGTGGTTGCGCCACCTCGGTTACCGGTGCGACCGGCGGAACTTGCCGCAGACGCGCACGCATGCCTGCAACCTCTTCGATACCGCGGGCAACAAGTCGCGCCAGTTGGGCGGTATGACCGCTGCGGCTGTAGTACAGCACCAGGATTTCCATGCTCATGCGATTGGGTTCACGTGTTTGAGGCGTTCATCGGCAATACGGTAGTGTACCGACCGATGCTCATGATGGTGGTCGCTGCGTGGCTGTGCCCAAGGGAAACTCATGATCCGACGAATCAATCGCGATCGAACAAACCGCTTCAGCCGTTTCGTCTGGCAACGATTTGTCGACGACAAGTGCTTCGAGACCGCCGGCGCCTTGTCGTACACCACCCTGGTATCACTGGTGCCGCTCACCGTCGCGGTGCTGGCGATGTTTTCGGTGTTCCCGGTGTTCCAGCCGGCGCGCGACACGCTGATCCATTTTGTGTTCAAAAACTTCGTGCCTGCCGCTGGTGAAAAGGTGCAGGAGGCCATCCAGAGCTTTGCCGAAAATGCCAAGGGGCTCACCGGTCTCAGCATCCTGGTGATGCTGTTCAGTGCGTTGTCGATGATGATCAGTATCGAGGACCGCTTGAACCGCATCTGGCGCGTGCATCAGCCACGTCGCTGGGGTTCGCGCCTGCTGCTGTACTGGGCGGCGTTGACCCTGGGGCCGATCCTGGTGGGCGGTGGCCTCGCGGCGACCTCGTATGTCATCGCCATGCCGCTGTTCGCTGACCAGATCCATACGATCGGCATGAGCCTGCTGGCGACGCTGCCGTTCCTGGTCACGTTCTTCACCTTGTGGCTGATGTATGTGGTGATCCCCAATATCAAGGTGTCGCGTCGTGATGCCGCCATCGGTGCACTGCTGGGTGCCGTCTTGTTCGAAATGGCGCGTTGGGGTTTTGGCGAGTTCGTCAGCAATGCACAGAATTATCAGAAGATTTATGGCGCGCTGGCGGCGATACCGATCTTCCTGCTGTGGATTTACCTGTCGTGGGTGATCGTGATCCTGGTGGCCTCCATTGCAGCCTCGATCTCCGCCTATGAATATCACCCGCCAGCAGATGAGCTGCCGGAGGGGGCCGAGTTTCTCGGCCTGCTGGTGGTGCTTGGTCGCTTCGTCGAGGCGCAGCGAGTCGGCGAAAGCGTTGATCCGGCCGAGGTGCGACTGCGCGCACCTTATTTGCGCGCAGCGCTGATCGCCGCTTACTTCGATGATCTGCAACAGGCAGACCTGATCCAGCGGGGCGAGTCGGGCGGGTGGCTGCTCAGTCGCAGTCTGGACAGCACCGACCTGCGACGCCTCTATCGGTGCACCAGCTATCGGTTGCCGCTGCAGCCGGTGGAAGAGGCGGCTGCGGTCGGCATCGAGTTGTCGCCACCATTGCTCAATATGCTGTCTGATCTGGCTGCGGTGCTGGAATCGAAATTGGGTACCCGGCTCGATCAGATTTATCCCCCGGCCGCTGCTGGTGCGGACGACACCAAGGAAACCGCGGCATGACTCTCGTTGCATCATTCACGACCCGATCCCTTGCCGTGCTTGGGTTGGCGCTTGCCCTGGGCACCAATGTTCATGCGGGCATGCCGGCGCAGCCCGCGCTCAAGATCAGCACGTTGAACGGCAAGACTTTCGACCTTGCGGCACAGCGCGGCCACTGGGTCATCGTCAATTACTGGGCGACCTGGTGTGTGCCGTGCATCAAGGAGATGCCGGGCATCTCGCATTTCGTCGCCACCCACAGCAACGTTCGCGCGATCGGACTGGCGTACGAAGACAGCGAGCCGGCCGAAATCAAGGCGTTCCTGGTGAAACACCCGGTGGTCTACCCGATTGCCCAGGTGACTCTGGACAAGCCACTGAAGGACTTCGATGAACCTCGTGGCCTGCCGACGACATACCTGATCAACCCCGACGGCAAGGTCGCCAAACGGATCGTCGGACCAGTAACCGAGGCGTCGCTGGTGGAGTGGATCGGAGCCCATTGATGCCGAGCGCCAGGTTCATCATCACGGGCCGGGTGCAGGGCGTGTTCTTTCGCGCCAGCACCCGCGAGCAGGCGCTGGCGCTCGGCGTCAGCGGCCATGCACTGAATCGTGCTGATGGCCGGGTCGAGGTGGTGGCCGCAGGCTCGGCGCAGGCACTCGACGCGCTGCACGCCTGGCTGCGGCAAGGGCCGCCGTCGGCGCGCGTCGAGGCGGTCATTCGCGAGGACCTGCCCGAGTAGCTCTTGCAAGGCTTTCGCATCGGCTGACGCTCAGAATGTGTCCGGGACCCAGATCGCCTGGTCGGTGACTTGCTCGCGCCTGGGTTTGCTCTTCAGCTTGGGCAGCTTGATCTTGGGGATCGGCTTTTCGTGCAGCTGAACCTGTTCCAGCAAGTGCCGGATCAGGTTGATCCGGCCTCGTTTCTGATCATTGAAGTCAACCACGAACCAGGGGGCATGCTCGCGGTGGGTGCGTTCGATCATCACGTCGCGAAGCCTGCCCATCTCGGCGTATTTTTGCCGTGCCGCCAGGTCCACGGGTGACAGCTTCCACCGCTTCAGCGGATCGTCCGCGCGTTCGGCGAAGCGCTCCTCCTGCGCCTCCTGATCCACGGCCAGCCAGTATTTCCGCAGGATGATGCCGTCGTCGGTCAACAGCTTTTCGAACGCCGGCACCGCGTCCAGGAAAGCCTCGGTTTGCGCCGCACTGCAAAATCCCATGGCTGGCTCCACCACGGCGCGGTTGTACCAGCTGCGATCAAACAGCACGATCTCGCCGGCGCTGGGGAGATGGGCCACGTAGCGCTGGAAATACCATTGCGTGGATTCACTTTCGCTGGGCTTGCCCAGGGCCGCCACGCGGTAGCTGCGCGTGTCCATGCTTTCGGTGATGCTTTTGATGGTGCCGCCCTTGCCGGCGGCATCGCGGCCCTCGAAGATCACTACCAGCCGCTTGCCGCTGATGTGCAGGCCGTGCTGCAGGCGGATCAGGTCGAGTTGCAGCGCGTCCATCATCTTTTGGTAGTGCTTGCTCATGGCGGCCTCCTTGAGTGCGTCGTCGATCGCAGGTTAACCGGTGCCATGTGACGGCGTGGATCAGGCGCCGCCAAGCGCCTGCAGCATGTCCGCCTGATCTTCGCGAGTCAGTGCGCCGATCAGTTCGCCGAGGTTGCCCTGCATGATCTCCGCAAGGCTATGCAGGTTCAGGCCGATGCGGTGGTCTGTGACGAGATTGTCTTTGTAGCGATAGGTGCGAATGCGCTGGCTGCGATCACCAGTGCCGACCTGCAGGCGGCGCGTCTCGGCCTGGACCGCGCTCTGCTTGCTGCGCTCGGCATCGAGCAGGCGCGCCTTGAGCAGGCTCATGGCGCGTGCACGGTTCTTGTGCTGGCTGCGCTCTTCCTGGCACTCGACCACGGTGCCGGTGGGTAGGTGGGTGATGCGGATCGCCGAGTCGGTCTTGTTGACGTGCTGACCGCCGGCGCCCGATGCACGGAAGGTGTCGGTCTTGAGATCCGCCGGGTTGATCGCGATGTCGTCGATCTCGTCCAACTCCGGCAACACGGCCACCGTGGCAGTAGAAGTATGCACGCGGCCCTGCGACTCAGTCACTGGAACCCGTTTCACGCAGTGGGCGCCGGACTCGAATTTGAGCTGAGAATAGGCGCCCTTGCCCTCGATCCGGGCCACGACTTCCCGAAAGCCGCCGTGTTCGCCGGCATGTTCACTGAGAATTTCGACGTGCCAGCGACGGCCTTCGGCGTAGCGCAGGTACATGCGGAACAGGTCGCCGGCAAAAATCGCCGCCTCGTCGCCGCCGGTGCCGGCGCGTATTTCCAGGTACAGATTTGCTTCGTCGCGCGGATCGGTGGGCAGCAGCAGCACCTGCAACTGCTCATCTAGGTCGACCAGGTGCTGCTCAAGGCGACGCACGTCGTCGTCGGCCATGTCGCGCAGTTCGGGGTCGTCCAGCATGGCGCGGGTTTCGGCCAACTCACGTTCGGCCTCGATATGTCCGCGCAGCGCCATGGCGACCGGCTCCAGCTGGGCATATTCCCGGGAAAGTTCACGGAAGCGCGTGTTGTCCGCATGCACCTCGGGTTGTGACAACAAGAGGCCGATTTCCTCATGCCGTTCGGCTAGTGCTTCCAGCTTGCGGCGGATCGAAGGGGTCATGCGAGGGTGCGTTCGCTTCTTTGCAGGAGCGCACCGGGTGCGCAATGGTTGGTCATGGTGGGCCGCTGGCTGGTTCGCGCACGAGGTGCGTTCCTAGATTTGATCGGGATTTTCGTTCAGCCCGTACAGCCGGCCGGCCGCATGCAGCAGGTCCAGATCGCCGCTCAGCGTCGCCTCGCGCAGGCGTGCGCTGGGATGGTGCAGCAACTTGTTGGTGAGCGTATTGGCCAGAAAGGCCAGCGCCTCGTCAGTGGACTTGCCGTGGGCGACCATGGCGCGGGCCTTGTCCAGCACCTCATCGCGATAGATTTCAGCGTGCAGTCGCATGTCCAGAGCGGGATTTTTCAAGGTCAGTGCACGCCGCCAGGCCATGTAGCGACCCACCTGAAGATCGATGATCACCTCGGCTTCTTGCGCAGCAACGGCGCGCGAGCGAAGGTTTTCGTCGATCACCTGGCGCAGGTCGTCGATCCCGTAAAGGTACACATCGGACAATTCGCCCACGCTGGCTTCGATGTCGCGTGGAACTGCAATGTCCACCATGAACATCGGCTTGCGCCGGCGCGTGGCCATGGCGTGTTCGACCATGCTGCGCGTCACGATCGGCTGGCGTGCGGCGGTGGAGGAAATTACGATGTCCGCTTCGGCCAGATGTTGTGGAAGATCAGCCAGTGCGATCGCGTAGCCACCATGGCGGCCGGCCAGCTCCTGGGCAGATTCGAGCGTGCGGTTGGCCACGATCAGCCGATGCACCTGTTTCTCGGCCAGGTGTCGTGCCGCCAACTCGATGGTGTCGCCGGCGCCAATCAGCAGCACACAGGCCTGCTTGAGGTCGGCGAATACTTGTTCGGCCAGCCGCACGGCAGTGAACGCGACCGACACCGTGTGGGCGCCAATGCGGGTGTCGGTACGCACCCGCTTGGCCACCGCGAAGGTGTGCTGCATCAGACGATCCAGAGGGGCTTTCAGTGTCTGCGCGCCGCGCGCCTGCTGGTAGGCACTCTTCACCTGACCCAGGATCTGTGGTTCACCCAGCACCATCGAGTCCAGCCCGGTGGCGACGCGAAACATGTGGCGCACGGCATCCTGTTCATCGTGGCGGTACAGGAACTCATCGAGCTTGCCGGGGGTCAGATGGTGATGCCGACCAAGCCATGCCTGCGGAATACTCTCCGCGCCCGCCGCCACGCCGACATACAGCTCGGTACGGTTGCAGGTCGAAAGGATCATCGCCTCCTCCACGCCGGCTTGCTGGCTGAGATCGAGCAAGGCGGCGCCGGCGGCGTCCTCGTCGAACGCCACCTGCTCGCGCAGGCTGACTGGCGCGGTGAGGTGATTGAGTCCGAGGGCGATCAGCGGCATGAGGTTGTAAGCATCTCGGCGACAGGAGTTTGGTGGCGTAGGCTAAGCTTGGCAGGGCATGCCGGTAATGACAGATACGGCCGAAACAGGCAAACAGATGGAGACTAGTGTGCGGAGCGGTTTGATCAAGTTCAAGCAACTGCGGCATTTTACGGCAGTTACCCTGCTTCCGCTGGTGCTCTGCGCGTGCGCGGCTGCGTCGGTGCGGCCCGGGCAGCAAGTGCCCGTCACGCCTCAACCCCTGGCCCGACTCGTGGTGGCTACGCCAGATGCCGATCATGATCTGCTGGCTCAGTTGTTGGCAGGGGAGATGGCGTTGACCCACTCCGACTTGAAGCAGGCTTCCGGCTATTACGACAGGGCCATGGCTTTGAGTCGCGACCCAAAGGTGGCTGAGCGCGCCGTCGCGCTGGCCATTGCTGTTCACGACGGTGATGCCGCGCAGCGTGCGCTTGATCGTTGGCAATCACTTGGCGCCAAGCCTGCCGAGATCGCGCAGGCGCGCGCCGAAGTGGCTCTGGATCGAGGCGATGCCGATGAAGCACGGCGGCAGTTACAGCTGTTGCTTGGCAGCGGGGGCAAGGACGTCTGGCGCCAGTTCGGTCGTGTGCTGGTCTCCGCGCGTGATCGGGCGCAAGCCGCCCGGTTGCTTGAATCCCTGGCAACGCCGGAGCGTTTGCCCAACGACGCGCAAGCCTGGTTGGCAATGAGCGAGCTGGGCGACAAGCTCGGTCGTCATGCCTACGCCATGCAGATTGCTGATGCCGCGGTGCGGCGATTCGGAACCGCGGAAACCTATGCCTGGGCCGCCCAGATGAAGTTCAAGGACGGCGACCGGAATGGCTCCCGCGCGTTGTTGCAGAAGGCCCTCTCGAAAGCGCCGGAGAATGCCCAGTTGCGGCTCGCCTATGCTGGCACGCTGGTTCAGGCCGGTGACTATGCCGCCGCCTCCAGGCTGCTCGAGCATGGGCCGCAAAATGCCGACATTTATGCCATGCGAGCGGGGTTGGCGGCGCGCAGCAAGGACCATCGGGCCTTGGCGATGCTTTACAAACAGTTGCAAAAGGCGCCGCCCGATGTGCGTGTCCAAAGCGCCTATCTGCTCGGTCAGTTGGCCGAAATGCAACACCTCGACAGCGAAGCGCTGGCTTGGTACGGCCAGGTGGATGACGACGATCCCCATGCTTTCGATGCGGATGTGCGCAGCGCCATGATCCTGTACCAGCAGGGTAAACGCGCCGAGGCCCATCAGTTGCTCGGCCAACTGCAATTGGACAACCTCGATCAGCCGATCCAGCTGCGTCAGGCGTGGCAGGTGGATGCCGAGCTGTACGTGCGTGAGCAGAACTACGCAAAGGCGGAGGTCGCGTTCAGCCGTGCCCTGCAGATAGTGCCGAACGATCCCGGACTGCTGTATGGGCGTGGCCTGACGTATGCCGAAGCCGGTCAAGTGGACCTGGCGGTCAAGGATTTTCAGCGCTTGTTGCAGATCAAGCCGGGTGATGTCGACGCCAGCAATGCCTTGGGTTACACCTTGGCCGATGCGAACCGGGATCTGCCTGAGGCGGAGCGACTGATCCGAGCCGCGCGTGCGGCCAAGCCGAATGATCCGGCGATCGCCGATTCGTGGGGCTGGCTGCAGTACCGCATGGGCCATCTGGATCTGGCGGCAAAGACCTTGCGTGAGGCTTGGTTGGCCCGCAAGGATGCCGATGTCGGCCTGCATCTGGGTGAAGTGTTGTGGCAGCAGGGTCGCAAGCAGGACGCGGAAAAAATATTCGATGAGGTGCGAAAGATTGATCCGCGCAGCAGCGGCCTGCAGGAAGTCATGAAGCGGTTGCATCCATGAGCATGAAACTCAGAGCCATGGTGGCGATCCTGTTGCCGCTCATGCTGGTTGCCTGCGTGCCGGCAGCGGTGCACATGAAGGGCGACGCCAGCCTGTTCAATGCGCAGCAGGCGCGCGAGCAGGCGCTGTCGCATGCTGATCACTGGACCCTGCAAGGGCGGCTGGGCATTTCCGATGGCAGGAAGGGCGGCAGCGGCAGCTTCAGCTGGACCCAGAATGGCGACCGCTACGAATTCACCTTGCGCGGGCCTGCGATCTCCGACACGAATTTTCGCCTTACCGGTGGCCCCGATGGCGCCCTGCTCGAGGGAGTGGAAGGCGGTCCGCTGCATGGACCGGACGCTGAAGTACTGATGCAGAAGGCCATGGGCTGGGAAGTTCCGTTGCGCGACCTGCGAGCCTGGGTGCTTGGTCTGCGCGCCGACAGCGGCCCGGCGGAACTGAGTTTCGGCGCGGATCGGTTGCCCTCCTTGCTGCAGCAGGATGGCTGGACCGTCGACTATCGGGAATGGGATGCCGCCCGGCAACCGCCGATGCCAAAGAGGGTCTACGCCGAGAAGTTGCCGTACAAAGTGCGCCTCTCGATCGACTCGTGGCAGTTCCGGTAAGCACTTCGGTCGCCTGCTTGGGGTAGGCTTTGCGCCCTCTGGCGACGGCTGCGTCGTCATGTGAATTCCGGAACCACGATGTCACTGCTGATCGAACGTGCGGACCCCAGTCAGGTCGAGGCGCTATGCGCTATCGAGCGGAAGGCCGTACAGCTGTTTCGGGGCCACACCGCCTGGCCGAGCTATTCAGCCATGTCGATTCCGCCGTTGCTGCTGCTGCAGGCGATCAGTCGCGGTCTGGTCTGGGTGGCGCTGGATCAGTCAGCAGCGCCGCTCGGCTTTGTCTGGCTGGATACGCAGGCCGGCGGCATCGCCATTGGCATCGCCGAGATCAATGTGTTGCCGGAGCATGGCCGGCGCGGCATCGGCGCGGCCCTGTTGGAGCAAGCCTGCGCCTGGGCGCGCGCGTCGGGCTACCGGCGGGTTGATCTGGGCACGCTCGCGGACGTGCCATGGAATGCGCCGTTTTACGCAAAGCACGGTTTTTCGGTGGTCGACAAGGACGACCCGACTTTCGCCTATGCGCGTCAACGCGATCGTGAAAATGAGTTTCCTGATCGGCTTCGCGTGTTCATGAGCCGGTCGTTGCCCGTGCCGGCGCAAGACGAGTGGACGGCATGGCCGGCACCGGCCAAGTTGAACCTGTTCCTGCGCATTACCGGCCGCCGCGTTGATGGTTATCACGAACTGCAGACGGTGTTCCGGCTGCTCGACTGGGGTGACGAGGTGCGTCTGCGGGTGCGGGCGGACGGCGGGGTTCGACGCCTGCGTGGAGCGTCGGATGTTGCCGAGCAGGAAGATCTGGTGGTGCGAGCTGCGAAGTTGCTGCAGCGCCATGCAGGTTCCGCGGCGGGGGTGGATATCGAGGTCGAAAAACGCATCCCGATGGGTGGTGGCCTGGGTGGCGGCAGCTCCGATGCGGCCACGGTGTTGGTGGCTCTCAACCAGCTCTGGGGGCTGCACTTGGACGAGGATGCGTTGGCGGAGCTGGGGCGCCAGCTGGGCGCCGACGTGCCGGTGTTTGTGCGCGGTCGCTCGGCCTGGGCCGAAGGTGTGGGCGATCATTTGAGCCCGATCAGCCTGCCGCCCAGGCACTACGTCGTGGTGGATCCGCTCGAACACGTGCCCACCGCGGCGCTTTTTCAAGCGCCTGAATTGACACGAAATGCCCCGCGGGCGACAATTTCATCCTTTGCTTCGGGCGAAACTACGGAAAACGCCTTCGCGCCGGTGGTGCGTGCGCGTCACCCGCGGGTGGCCGCGGCGCTGGACTGGCTGGGCGGTTTCGGCCAGGCGCGGCTCTCGGGAAGCGGTGGCTGCGTGTTCCTGGAGTTGCGTTCACTCGACCGGGCGCATGCTGTTGCAGCCAGGTGCCCGGACGCATTCAACGCGCAAGTGGTTGGCGGTGTTGACGTGTCACCTTTGCATGAGGCGCTGGCGCGGCACCGCGGTACATGACGGATAGAGCTTACAGATTCACACGTTCAATCAAATACTGGGGCGTCGCCAAGCTGGTTAAGGCACGGGATTTTGATTCCCGCATACGCAGGTTCGAATCCTGCCGCCCCAGCCATTTCATGATGGCTTTTGTTCCGAGGTAGTCCCTGTGGATACGTCCACCCCGATGATGCTGTTTACCGGTAACGCCCATCGCGCGTTGGCCGAGGATGTCGCCTATCGCCTGGGTGTGCCGCTGGGCAAGGCCCTGGTCGGCACGTTCAGCGATGGCGAAGTACAGATCGAGATCGAGGAAAACGTTCGTCGACAGGAAGTCTTCGTGTTGCAGCCGACCGGCGCGCCCAGCGCGGTCAACCTGTTCGAGCTGCTGGCTTTGGCCGATGCGCTCAAGCGCGCCTCGGCAGCCAGTGTCACCGCAGTGATCCCGTATTTCGGTTACGCCCGGCAGGATCGCCGGCCGCGTTCGGCTCGCGTTCCGATCACGGCCAAGCTGGCGGCCCGGATGATCGGTGCCGCCGGTATCGATCGGGTGCTGACCGTGGACCTGCACGCCGACCAGATCCAGGGGTTTTTCGATATCCCGGTCGACAACGTGTATGCCTCGCCGGTACTGCTGGCCGACATCTGGCGCAACCACAGCATGGACGACCTGATCGTGGTCAGCCCGGATGTCGGTGGCGTGGTACGTGCCCGTGCACTGGCCAAGCGACTGGATGATGCCGATCTGGCCATCATCGACAAGCGTCGGCCAAAAGCCAATGTGGCCACGGTGATGAACATCATCGGCGACGTGACCGGCAAGACTTGTGTGCTGATCGACGACATCGTTGACACGGCGGGCACCCTTTGTGCGGCGTCGGCGGCTTTGAAGGAGCGTGGGGCCCGCAAAGTGGTCGCCTATTGCGTGCATCCCGTGCTGTCGGGCGCCGCGGTGAGCAATATCGAGGGCTCACAGCTGGATCAGCTGATCGTCACCAACACCTTGCCGCTTAGCCCTGCGGTACAGGCTTGCAGCCGGATCCGTCAGCTTTCGGTGGCCGAGTTGCTGGCTGAAACCATTCGCCGCATCGCCTTTGGCGAATCGGTAAGTTCGCTTTATGTGGATTGAGGGATGCGTCCCTGATTCAATACCCGGTTTCTCTGGTCGCGGGGAAACCACTCAAGCTGCCGCGAGGCAGTTCATCACCATCAAGGCAATACTGAAATGATCAAGACTCATGAAATCAAGGCACAGAGCCGCAAGGACGAGGGGAAAGGTGCGAGCCGCCGCCTGCGTCATGCGAACTTCGTGCCCGCCGTCGTCTATGGCGCCGGTCAGCCTCCGGAAAGCATCCAGATCGTGCACAACACCATTCTGCTCGCTGCCAAGCAAGAGTGGTTCTTCTCCTCGGTGCTCGATCTCAACGTCGACGGCAAGGTGCAGAAGGTGCTCGTGCGTGACTGGCAGAAGCACCCATTCAAGCAGCTGATGATGCACATGGATTTCCTGCGTGTTAACGAGAACGAAGCCATTCGCGTCAGTGTGCCGCTGCACTTCCTCAATCAGGAGCTGTCGCCGGCTGGCAAGACGTCGGGCGTCGTGGTCTCGCACAACCTGACCGAGGTCGAGATCTCGTGCCTGCCGAAGCATCTGCCGGAGTTCATCGAGCTTGACCTGGCGGCGCTGAAGCCGGGCGACATCATTCACCTGTCGGAGCTGAAGCTGCCGCCGAACGTTGAAATCGTTGCCCTGCATCTGGGCGAGAGCCACGACATTCCGGTGGTTACCGCCAACACGGTGCAGGAAGAAGTGGACGAAGTGGCCGATGATGCCGTAGCAGTGGCTCCAGCCGCCGCGCCGGCCAAGAAGGACGACAAGAAGTAAGCCGCGATGGCCCGCGCGCCCGGTCAGGGTGCGGGCCGTCTCTGCTGCTGGTCGAACATGGCTGGATTGCGACTCATCGTCGGACTGGGGAATCCTGGTGCCGAATACCTCCGAACCCGGCACAACGCCGGGTTTTGGCTTGTTGATGCACTCGCCAGCGGCCACGGCGAGCGCTTCAGTTTTGACGGCAAATTGCATGGTGAAGCCTGTCGGATAAGGCTCGGCAGTGAGCCGGTCTGGCTGCTCAAGCCGTCCACGTTCATGAACAAAAGCGGCATCGCGGTGGTTTCGGCGCTGCGCTACTACAAGATCGAGCCAGAACAATGCCTGGTTGCGCATGATGATCTGGACCTTTCCGCAGGTACCGTGCGCATGAAGTTCGATGGCGGGCACGGCGGCCAGAATGGGCTGCGGGATATCATGGCGCACCTCGGTCATGGCAAGTTCCATCGCCTGCGTGTGGGTATCGGCCACCCGGGTCACCGTGATCAGGTGACGCCGTGGGTGCTGGGCCGACCATCGGCGCAGGACGAGGACCTGATACTCGACGGCATTGGCCGCGCACTCGATGCGCTGCCGCTGGTGGTCGATGGGCAGTTCGAGAAAGCCATGCAGCAACTACACACGATGGGAGCAGGGAACGGGGAACGGGGAACGTAAGCGCTTGCTCAGGGCTGCAACGTTCCCGTTTCCCAAGGCTTCATGTTCCCAGTTTCCGGTTCCCTGTTTTTCGGAGTTTCCCCATGGGCATCAAATGCGGCATCGTCGGCCTGCCTAACGTCGGCAAGTCCACCCTCTTCAATGCGTTGACCAAGGCGGGCATCGCGGCGGCTAATTTTCCGTTTTGCACGATCGAACCCAATGTGGGCGTGGTGCCGGTGCCCGATTTGCGGATGAATGCCTTGTCCGTGATCGTCAAGCCACAGAAGGTGGTTCCTACGGCGGTGGAGTTTGTCGATATCGCCGGATTGGTTGCCGGCGCCTCCAAGGGTGAGGGGCTGGGCAACAAATTTCTGGCGCACATCCGTGAGGTGGATGCGATTGCGCATGTGGTGCGTTGCTTCGAGGGTGACGTGATCCATGTAGCCGGCAAGGTGGACCCGATTGCCGACATTGAGACCATCGACACCGAGTTGGCGCTGGCCGATCTGGAATCGGTGGACAAGGCGCTGAACCGCGCAGAACGCGCTGCCAAGGCCAACGACAAAGACGCGATGGCGCGGAAGCCGGTGTTGCAGAAGCTGTCCGCTGGCCTGAACGAGGGGCGTTCGGCGCGCAGCCTGGGGCTGGATGATGATGAGCAGGCCTTGGTGCGCGATCTGTTTTTGCTCACCCTGAAGCCGTTGATGTATATCGCCAACGTGGCCGATGACGGGTTCGAGAACAATCCATTGCTTGATGCGGTACGCGCTCGCGCTGTCATCGAAGGTGCCGAGGTGGTCCCGGTGTGTGCCGCGATCGAGGAGGAGATGGCACAGCTTGAAGACGCCGATCGCGATGAGTTCCTCAAGGATATGGGTCTGGACGAGCCGGGGCTGAATCGGGTCATTCGCGCCGGTTACAAGCTGCTGGATCTGCAGACCTATTTCACGGCGGGCGTGAAGGAGGTTAGGGCCTGGACGATCAAGCGTGGCTTCACCGCGCCGCAGGCTGCGGGTGTGATCCATACCGATTTCGAGCGCGGATTCATTCGCGCTGAAACGATCAGTTACGACGACTTCATCCAGTACAAGGGAGAGGCTGGCGCGGGTGCCGCGGGCCGCCTGCGCAAGGAAGGCAAGGAGTACATCGTCAAGGATGGTGACGTGCTGCATTTTCTGTTCAACGTCTGACCCGGGGAACGGCATGTCAGGACAGCAAAACGAAGTGACCTTCCGCTTTCTCGCCCAGCCTACCGACGTGAATTTCGGTGGCAAGGTACATGGCGGCATGGTGATGAAGTGGATCGATCAGGCCGGTTACGCTTGCGCGGTTGCCTGGAGTGGTGCCTATTGCGTCACCGTGTCGGTCAGTGGCATCCAGTTCGTGGCGCCGATCCTGATTGGAGACGTGGTCACCGTCCGGGCGCGCCTGATCCATACAGGCACATCCAGCATGCACCTGTCGGTCGATGTGTTGGCGCGCGATCTGCGCAAGGGTGAGCAAAGGCTTGCCACCAGTTGCGTGATGGTCTTCGTGGCATTGGACAGCCCGGATGGTCGCCCCGCGCCGGTGCCGCATTGGGAGCCGCGTGACGATAGTGAGCGCCGACTGCAGGAGCAGGCCAGGCAGTTGCTGGAGCTGTCCAAGGGGATGGAGAAGCTGGTAGACCTGCGGGCAGTCAGTTCGGACTGATTTTTACGCAAATAATTCGCTTTGCAGGGCGAATTTTGCCCTGTCAGGTGTTGACAGTTCGAGGTTCGATCCACACAATACGCGTTCTTTGTTGGAGGGATACCCAAGCGGCCAACGGGGGCAGACTGTAAATCTGCTGGCTTACGCCTTCGGTGGTTCGAATCCACCTCCCTCCACCAGCAAGAGTTCCGCGCAGGGCGGGAGTAGTTCAATGGTAGAACATCAGTTTTCCAAACTGATTACGCGGGTTCGATTCCCGCCTTCCGCTCCATTGAATGGCGCTGTTATTGAGAGTCCGGCAGGATGCCGGCTTGTTCTTCGCCATCATGGAGGGTGGCTGAAATACAAGCTCATGTAGCTCAGTCGGTAGAGCACTTCCTTGGTAAGGAAGAGGTCACAGGTTCGATTCCTGTTATGAGCACCATTTCATTGGCCGTGATGGCCAGCCCCGAAACGGGCAGTTTCCTTCAATTGATTGACTCCATCGGGGTTTAGCGCGCATGGCAAAGGGTAAATTCGAACGCACCAAGCCGCACGTCAACGTCGGCACGATTGGTCACGTGGATCACGGCAAGACGACGCTGACGGCAGCACTGACGAAGCTCGGTGCGGAACGTTTTGGTGGCGAGTTCAAGGCATACGACGCGATCGACGCGGCGCCGGAAGAGAAGGCGCGTGGCATCACGATCTCGACCGCGCACGTGGAATACGAGTCGCCGATGCGCCACTACGCGCACGTCGACTGCCCGGGCCATGCCGACTATGTGAAGAACATGATCACCGGTGCGGCGCAGATGGACGGTGCGATCCTGGTGTGCTCGGCCGCTGACGGCCCGATGCCGCAGACACGCGAGCACATCCTGCTGTCGCGCCAGGTCGGTGTGCCGTACATCATCGTCTACCTGAACAAGGCAGACATGGTGGACGACGCCGAGCTGCTCGAACTGGTCGAGATGGAAGTGCGCGAGCTGTTGACCAAGTACGAGTTCCCGGGCGACGACACCCCGATGATCCACGGTTCGGCGAAGCTGGCGCTGGAAGGCGACCAGAGCGAGATCGGCGTGCCCTCGATCATCAAGCTGGTCGACGCGCTGGACAGCTATATCCCGGAGCCGGTGCGCGTGATCGACCGCCCGTTCCTGATGCCGGTGGAAGACGTGTTCTCGATCTCCGGCCGCGGTACGGTGGTGACCGGTCGTATCGAGCGCGGCATCATCAAGGTCGGCGACGAAATTGAAGTGGTCGGTATCCGCAACACGCAGAAGACCACCGTGACCGGTGTGGAAATGTTCCGCAAGCTGCTGGATCAGGGTCAGGCGGGCGACAATGCCGGCCTGCTGCTGCGCGGCCTGAAGCGTGATGACGTGGAGCGCGGCCAGGTGCTGGCCAAGCCGGGCACGATCACTCCGCACACCGATTTCGAGGCCGAGGTGTATGTGCTGTCGAAGGACGAGGGTGGTCGTCATACCCCGTTCTTCAAGGGCTACCGCCCGCAGTTCTACTTCCGCACGACCGACGTGACGGGTGCCTGCGAGCTGCCGGAAGGCGTGGAAATGGTAATGCCGGGTGACAACGTGAAGATGGTGGTGAGCTTGATCCACCCGATCGCGATGGACGAAGGCCTGCGTTTCGCCATCCGTGAGGGCGGTCGTACCGTCGGCGCCGGCGTGGTGGCCAAGGTCATCAAGTAAGAGCTTTGGTGAGAAGTCCGGCACGGATGCCGGTTTGGTCTCTACCATCAGGGAGGATGGCTGAAGTAAAGGTCACGGGGCGAGCGGATTAAAACCGCTCGCTGTCGTGTTTGAAGTTCAAGTTCTGTACGCCAGTAGCTCAATTGGCAGAGCAGCGGTCTCCAAAACCGCAGGTTGGGGGTTCAAGTCCCTCCTGGCGTGCCACTTCCCGAGGAACGAGACGGGTGACGATGGCAAGGTCGGCCGCAAGGTACGGCGTGCTACGACATCTGGTCACTAGTGCATGAATACCAAGGCAGAACAACCCAAGGGCTCGAACGCCGCCGACATCGGCAAGCTGATACTGGCAGGGTTTGTGCTGGTTGCCGGTATCGTTGCCTATTCCTGGTTCGGTAACGACGGCAATATCTCATCCTCGGTGCGCTTGCTCGGGGTTTTGGCTGCGTTGGTGATTTCGCTGGCAATTGCCGCGTTCACGTCGATCGGTCGGCGGGTCCGCAATTTCCTCGCCGAATCGCAATTCGAAATGCGCAAGGTGGTCTGGCCGACCAGGGATGAGACGATCAAGACCACCGGCATCATCATTTTGGTGGTGATCGTCATTTCGCTGATCTTGGGTCTGATCGACCTCATTCTGAGTTCAGTCATTCTCGACTGGCTGCTGAAATTGGGTACCTGAGGTGGAGAGCATGAGCAAGCGTTGGTACGTGGTACACGCCTATTCGGGCTTCGAGAACCAGGTCAAGCGGTCCCTCGATGAGCGTATCAAGCGCGCGGAGATGGAAGATCGTTTTGGTGAAGTTCTGGTTCCGACCGAGGAAGTCATCGAGATGCGCGGCGGGCAGAAGCGCCGCAGCGAGAGAAAGTTCTTTCCCGGCTACGTGCTGGTGCAGATCGAGACGAATACCGAAGGCAAGTCGCCGCGCATCGACGACGAATGCTGGCATCTGATCAAGGAAACGCCCAAGGTCATGGGCTTCATTGGCGGTACCGCTGACCGCCCGTTGCCGATCAAGGACAGCGAAGCGGAAGCCATTCTCAGTCGTGTCCGTGAAGGCGTCGAGAAGCCGCGGCCCAAGGTGCTGTTCGAGCCGGGTGAGATGGTTCGCGTTACCGAGGGGCCGTTCAACGACTTCAACGGTGTGGTCGAGGAAGTGAACTACGAGAAGAGTCGCCTGCGCGTTGCGGTGCTGATCTTCGGTCGTTCGACCCCGGTGGAGTTGGAGTTCGGTCAGGTCGAGAAAGCCTGAGTCGCGGTCCGGGCGACAGCCACCCGTTCGATCAGGCAGCCCTGACTACAAGGGATTGCTGATGGTCCACTAAATCTCTATACTGCGCGGTTCACGCTTGGGTCTCACGATCCGGCGTGTCCGCGTTTTCGGATCTGCACGAGGCAGATCTTCCTTCCATCCACGGACCGGTGAACAGCGAGGAGCCGCAAGGCGCCTGGACTCGCGAGGAAAATCCCATGGCAAAGAAAGTTGTCGGTTACATCAAGCTGCAGGTCAAGGCCGGTCAGGCCAACCCGTCGCCGCCGGTCGGTCCGGCGCTCGGTCAGCGCGGTCTGAATATCATGGAGTTCTGCAAGGCATTCAATGCCGCCACGCAGAAGCTGGAGCCGGGTCTCCCGATTCCCTGCATCATCACGGCCTATTCCGACCGCAGCTTCACCTTTATCACCAAGACTCCGCCTGCCACGATTCTTCTGAAGAAGATCACCGGCGTTGCCAAGGGTTCGCCGAAGCCGAATACCGACAAGGTTGGCAAGGTCACCCGCAAGCAGCTGGAAGATGTGGCAAAACAGAAGGAGCCGGATCTCACGGCTGCTGATCTCGACGCCGCGGTGCGCACCATTGCTGGTAGCGCCCGCAGCATGGGTCTTGTGGTGGAGGGTTAAGACATGGCAAAGCTCACGAAGCGTATGAAGGCGGCCCAGTCCGCTGTGCAGCCGGGCAAGATTTACAGCCTGGAAGAGGCGCTGAAGATCGTCAAGGACAACGCCAAGGCCAAGTTCGCCGAGTCGGTGGATGTGGCTGTGCGTCTGGGCATCGACGCGAAGAAGTCCGATCAGGGCGTGCGTGGCTCCTCGTTGCTGCCGCACGGCACCGGCAAGACCGTCAAGGTTGCCGTGTTCTGCCCGCCGGGCGAGAAGGCCGAGGCGGCCAAGGCCGCCGGTGCTGACGCCGTCGGCATGGATGATCTGGCCGAGCGCATGCAGGCTGGCGATCTCGACTTCGGTCGTGTGATCGCTACGCCGGACGCGATGCGCGTCGTCGGCAAGCTTGGTCAGTTGCTTGGTCCGCGTGGCCTGATGCCGAATCCGAAGGACGGCTCGGTCACGGCCGATGTCGCCACCGCCGTCATCAATGCAAAGGCAGGCCAGGTCAAGTTCCGCAACGACAAGGCTGGCATCATCCACGCCACCATCGGCAAATCCAGTTTCGATCAGGCTCAGCTCGTGGACAACCTCAATACGCTGATTGCCGACGTGCTGAAGGCCAAGCCGTCCAGCGCCAAGGGCGTGTTCCTGCAGAAGGTGGCGTTGTCGAGCACGATGGGTGTGGGCGTTGCGGTCGATACCTCGACGCTGGTTCTGTCGGCCAAGTAAGAATTAAGAATCAAGTCCCGCGTTGGTGAGTACGCCGGTGCGGGCAAGTTTTTGAGGGCAGTCCTGATATCTCCCGTGGAGTGTCGGGATCGCCGTCAAAGACCGCAGGCGCAATCAGCGCACGACGACGACGGGCAGGGAGCTCGTAATTGGCAGGGAATCGCCGTCGCCGCCAGCGGGGTTGCTTAATCGGGTTGTGGTCTGGCCTGGCCTGCGCAGATGGTGCTGCCCCTTCTGGAATGTTCGATCTGTTCTGGAAAGGCCAACACCCGGGACCTCCGGTCCCCGATGCCACGGATGGCGTCGCCCAGGACCGCAAGCGGCAGGAGCCGTGAGCGGAGTTCATTTGGAGGAGTGCAATGGCTCTCAATCTGTCTCAGAAGCAAGAAGTAGTCGCCGAACTGGCAGAAGTTGCCGCCAAGGCTCACTCCTTGGTCGCTGCCGAATATGCGGGCACCACGGTCGCCCAGATGACCGCGATGCGCAAGAAGGCTCGTGAAACCGGTGTGTACTTGCGAGTTGTCAAGAACACGTTGGCGTCACGCGCTGTAGCGGGTACCGAGTTCGAGGTCGTCAAGGACGTCCTGGTCGGTCCCCTGCTGTACGCATTTTCGACGGAAGAGCCCGGCGCAGCCGGGCGTCTGATCAAGGAATTTGCCAAGGGCAACGACAAGCTGAAGGCGAAAGTCGTGGCATGGGAAGGCAAGCTGCTGTCGGCCGAACACGTCGACGTGCTGGCCTCGCTGCCGACTCGCGAACAGGCGTTGGCCATGCTGGCCCGTGTGCTGGCTGAGCCGGCCACGATGTTTGCCCGTGTCGTCAAGGCCGTGGCCGATCAGCAGGGAGGTGGCGAGGTTGCCATCGACGTGCCGGCTGAAGCCGAACCCGCCTAAGTTTTTCGTCTAATAAACTGAATCTATTTCCAGAGGTAAATGAAATGTCCCTGACCAACGAACAGATCGTTGAAGCCGTCGCCGCCAAGTCGCTCATGGAAGTGATGGACCTGGTGAAAGCGATCGAAGAGAAGTTTGGCGTGACTGCCGCCGCTCCGGTTGCAGCTGCCGGCCCCGCCGCTGCTGCGCCGGTAGCCGAGGCACAGACCGAGTTCGACGTGATCCTGAAGACCGCCGGCGCCAAGAAGGTCGACGTGATCAAGGCCGTTCGCGCGATCACCGGCCTGGGCCTGAAGGAAGCCAAGGACCTCACCGAGGCCGGTGGCGTGCTGAAGGAAGCCGTCTCGAAGGAAGATGCCGAGAAGTTCAAGAAGGATCTCGAAGCTGCCGGCGCCACGGTCGAATTGAAGTAATCGGCGTTTGCGCGCCGTAATTTCGACTTGACGTCAAGCAAGCCTGGGGGCGTAAGTCCCCGGGCTTTGCCTGCTTACGCGGGAAGGGGAATGGAGAATAGGGAATCGTTGGAAGATTCCGCATTCTCGATTCTCATATCCACAAATTATTCATTCAGCCGGTGTGTGCACCACCGGCGTCACTGCGAACCGAGGCGCTACCGATCATGGCCTACTCGTTTACCGAGAAGAAACGCATCCGCAAGGATTTTGGCAAGCGTCCACCCGTACTGGGTGTGCCGAACCTGCTGACCATCCAGACCGATTCCTACCGGGAGTTTCTGCAGGAGCATATCGCGCCGAAACAGCGCGAGGAGAAGGGCCTGCACGCAGCGCTGAAGTCGGTGTTCCCGATCTCCAGCTACTCGGGCAATGCTGCGCTTGAGTATGTCGACTACCGCCTCGGCGAGCCGGCGTTCGATGAGCGTGAGTGTCGTAGCCGCGGCATGACCTATGGTGCGCCGCTGCGCACCACGGTGCGTCTGGTCATTTATGACAAGGACAGCCCGGCGTCCAAGAAAGTGGTGAAGTACATCAAGGAGCAGGAGGTCTACATGGGCGAAATTCCGCTCATGACCGACACCGGCACCTTCATCATCAACGGTACCGAGCGTGTCATCGTCTCGCAGCTGCATCGTTCGCCGGGCGTGTTCTTCGACCACGACCGCGGTAAGACGCACAGCTCGGGCAAGCTGCTGTTCTCGGCTCGCGTGATTCCTTACCGCGGTTCCTGGCTGGATTTCGAGTTCGACCCGAAAGACGCCCTGTTCACCCGTATCGATCGTCGCCGCAAGCTGCCGGTGACGGTGCTGCTGCGCGCGCTCGGCTACAACAACGAGGAGATGCTCGGTATTTTCTTCGAGCACAACGTGTTCCACCTCGGCAAGAAGGGTGGCACCACGCTGGAGCTGGTTGCCGAGCGGTTGCGTGGCGAGACGCTGAGCTTTGACCTGGCAATTGGCGGCACGGTGCTGGTCGAGGCCGGCAAGCGCATTACCGCACGTCACGTGCGCCAGCTTGCTGCTGAAGACATCACCGCGCTGGAAGTGCCGGACGATTATCCGGTCGGTCGAATCGTGGCGATCGACATCGTCGATCCGGGTACGGGCGAGTTGCTGGCGTCAGCGAATGACGAAATCACCGCCGAGCAGTTGGAAGCGTTCCGCAAGGCCGGTATCGAGACGGTGCCGACCCTGTATGTGAACGATCTGGATCGTGGCGCCTACATCTCGCACACCCTGCGCATCGACAACACCAAGACGCCGCTGGAGGCGCTGGTGGAAATCTACCGCATGATGCGTCCGGGTGAGCCGCCGACCAAGGATGCCGCGCAGAACCTGTTTTTCAACCTGTTCTTCACGTTTGATCGCTACGACCTGTCGGGCGTCGGCCGGATGAAGTTCAATCGTCGCGTGGGCCGCAAGGAAATTCTCGGGCCGGGCGTGCTGTACGACCACAAGTTCTTCAGCGAGCGCAAAGAAGAGGCATCGCAGAACCTGGTCAAGGAGCAGGGCGAAAGCTCGGATATTCTCGACGTGCTCAAAGTGCTGATCGACATCAAGAACGGTCACGGTACCGTGGATGACATCGATCACCTGGGCAACCGTCGTGTGCGGTCAGTTGGTGAAATGGCCGAGAACACCTTCCGCATCGGTCTGGTGCGCGTTGAGCGCGCCGTGCGCGAGCGCCTGTCGTTGGCAGAGGCCGATGGCCTGACCCCGCAGGATCTGATCAACGCCAAGCCGGTCGCGGCGGCGGTGAAGGAGTTCTTCGGCTCCTCGCAGCTGTCCCAGTTCATGGATCAGAACAACCCGTTGTCCGAAGTCACGCACAAGCGCCGTGTGTCCGCGCTTGGGCCAGGCGGCCTGACCCGCGAGCGCGCTGGCTTCGAGGTGCGCGACGTTCATCCGACTCACTACGGTCGCGTTTGCACGATCGAAACGCCTGAAGGCCCGAACATCGGCCTGATCAACTCGCTGGCGGTTTACGCGCGCACCAATTCGTACGGCTTCCTGGAAACGCCCTACCGCAAGGTGGCCAATGCCAAGGTGACCGACAAGGTCGATTACCTGTCGGCGATCGAGGAGGGTGATCACGTGATCGCCCAGGCGAACTCGCCGCTGGACAAACATGGAGCCTTTATCGAGGACTTCGTGTCCTGTCGTTTCCGCGGCGAGTCCGAGCTGCGTCCGGCGTCCGAGGTTGACTATATGGACGTTTCGCCGATGCAGACCGTGTCGGTCGCAGCGGCGTTGGTTCCGTTCCTGGAGCACGATGACGCAAACCGCGCCTTGATGGGCGCGAATATGCAGCGTCAGGCCGTCCCGACGCTTCGTTCGCAGACCCCATTGGTCGGTACCGGCATCGAACGCGCCGTGGCCCGTGACTCGGGCGTCATTGCCACCGCCAAGCGCGGCGGCGTGATCGACCAGGTTGATGCGGCCCGTATCGTGGTGCGCGTCAACGAGGAAGAGGTCGGTGACAATGATGCCGGCGTCGATATCTACACGCTGACCAAGTACACCCGTTCCAACCAGAACACCAACCTCAACCAGCGTCCGCTGGTGAACGTGGGCGACGTGGTGGCCATGGGCGACACACTGGCCGATGGTTCGTCGACAGATCTGGGCGAGCTCGCGCTTGGCCAGAACATGCTGATCGCCTTCATGCCGTGGAACGGCTACAACTTCGAAGACTCGATCCTGCTCTCCGAGCGTGTCGTGCAGGAAGATCGTTACACCTCGATCCACATCGAGGAGCTGTCTTGCCCCGCGCGCGACACCAAGCTGGGTGCCGAGGAAATCACCGCCGATATTCCCAACGTGGGCGAACAGGCGCTGGCGCGTCTGGACGAGTCGGGCATCGTGTACATCGGTGCCGAGGTGAAGGCAGGCGACATCCTGGTAGGCAAGGTCACGCCGAAGGGCGAGAGCCAACTCACACCGGAAGAGAAGCTGTTGCGCGCGATTTTCGGCGAGAAGGCGTCCGACGTCAAGGACAGCTCGCTGCGTGTGCCGCCGGGCATGGATGGCACCGTCATAGACGTGCAGGTGTTCACTCGCGACGGCATCGAAAAGGACAAGCGCGCCAAGCAGATCGAGGAAACCGAGGTCAAGCGGGTTCGCAAGGATCTGGACGATCAGTTCCGCATTCTCGAAGGCGCGATCTACAGCCGCATGCGCACCGCACTGGTCGGCAAGTCCGCCATGAGCGGTCCGGGTGGTCTCAAGCGCGGCGCCGAGATCACCGATGCTTACCTGGACGGACTGAAGAAGGACGACTGGTTCAAGATCAACGTCAAGGATGAGGACGTCACCGAATTCCTCGAGCGCGCGGCCGACCAGGTCAAGCGCCACAGGGAAGAGTTCGACAAGCGCTTCAAGGAGAAGCAGGCCAAGATCACGCAGGGTGATGATCTGTCGCCGGGCATGCTCAAGATGGTCAAGGTGTTCATGGCCGTAAAGCGCCGCATCCAGCCTGGCGACAAGATGGCTGGTCGCCACGGCAACAAGGGTGTGGTATCGAACGTGGTGCCGGTGGAAGACATGCCGTATTCCGCCGATGGCGTGCCGGTCGACATCGTGCTGAACCCGCTGGGCGTGCCTTCGCGTATGAACATCGGTCAGATTCTGGAAGTTCATCTGGGCTGGGCCGCCAAGGGCCTGGGCAAGAAGATCCAGAAGATGCTCGAGGCGCAGGAGAAGGTGGCCAAGATTCGCGAGTTCCTTGACCAGATCTACAACGGTCAGGTGTCTGGCGCAGTGCAGTACGTCGATCTGAAGTCGCTTACCGACAAGGAAATCTTCACCCTCGCCACCAATCTGCAGGAAGGTGTGCCGATGGCGACGCCGGTGTTCGACGGTGCCGAAGAGAGTGAAATCAAGGCGATGCTCAAGCTGGCGGATCTGCCCGAGTCGGGTCAGACCACGCTGTACGACGGTCGCACCGGCGAGGCATTCGATCGTCCGGTAACCGTGGGCTACATGCATTACCTCAAGCTCAACCATCTGGTCGATGACAAGATGCATGCGCGCTCCACCGGCCCGTATTCGCTGGTTACCCAGCAGCCGCTGGGTGGCAAGGCGCAGTTCGGTGGCCAGCGCTTCGGTGAGATGGAAGTCTGGGCGCTGGAAGCCTACGGCGCGGCTTACACCCTGCAGGAAATGCTGACGGTGAAGTCCGATGACGTGCAGGGTCGTAACCAGATGTACAAGAACATTGTCGACGGTAACCACGAGATGACTGCTGGCATGCCGGAGTCCTTCAATGTGCTTGTGAAGGAGATCCGTTCGCTTGCCATCAACATCGATCTGGAATTGATCAAGTGACCCGCGCAGTCACAGGAGCCATGCAATGAAAGACCTGCTCAATCTGTTCAATCAGCAGCGCGCGACGCCTGATTTTGATGCGATCAAGATCGCTCTGGCCTCGCCGGAGCTGATCCGTTCGTGGTCATTCGGCGAAGTGAAGAAGCCGGAAACCATCAACTACCGTACGTTCAAGCCGGAACGCGATGGTCTGTTTTGCGCCGCCATTTTCGGACCGGTCAAGGACTACGAGTGTCTGTGCGGCAAGTACAAGCGCATGAAGCACCGTGGTGTGGTCTGCGAGAAGTGCGGCACCGAGGTCACGCTGGCCAAGGTTCGCCGTGAGCGCATGGGCCACATCGAGCTGGCCAGCCCGACCGCGCACATCTGGTTCCTCAAGTCGCTACCCTCGCGCATCGGCCTGATGCTGGACATGACCCTGCGCGACATCGAGCGCATCCTGTACTTCGAGGCCTTCGTGGTGATTGATCCGGGCATGACTGCGCTCGAGCGCGGTCAGTTGCTCAGCGAAGACCAGTACCTGGAAGCGACCGAAGAGCACGGTGACGAGTTCGACGCGCGGATGGGCGCCGAGGCGGTGTTCCACCTGCTGAAGTCACTGGACTTGCCGGGTGAAGTGATTCGTCTGAAGGAAGAGATCGGCTCGACCAACTCCGAGACCAAGCTGAAGCGGCTGACCAAGCGCGTGAAGCTGATCGAGGCGTTCCTCGAATCCGGCAACAAGCCGGAATGGATGGTGCTGACCGTGCTGCCCGTGCTGCCGCCGGATCTGCGTCCGCTGGTGCCGCTGGACGGTGGTCGTTTCGCCACCTCAGATCTGAATGATCTGTACCGTCGCGTGATCAACCGCAACAACCGTCTGAAGCGCCTGCTGGAGCTCAATGCGCCTGACATCATCGTGCGCAACGAGAAGCGCATGCTGCAGGAATCGGTCGATGCGCTGCTCGACAATGGCCGCCGCGGTCGTGCCATCACTGGCACCAACAAGCGCGCGCTGAAGTCGCTGGCCGACATGATCAAGGGCAAGCAGGGCCGCTTCCGCCAGAACCTGCTTGGCAAGCGTGTGGACTACTCCGGTCGTTCGGTGATCGTGGTCGGTCCGACTCTGCGCCTGCACCAGTGCGGTCTGCCGAAGAAGATGGCGCTTGAGCTGTTCAAGCCGTTCATTTTTGCCAAGCTGCAGGCGCGTGGCGAAGCCACCACCATCAAGGCGGCGAAGAAACTGGTTGAGCGCGAAGAGGCCCAGGTCTGGGACATCCTCGAAGAGGTGATTCGCGAACATCCGGTGCTGCTCAACCGCGCGCCGACGCTGCATCGTCTGGGTATCCAGGCGTTCGAGCCGAAACTGATCGAAGGCAAGGCGATCCAGCTGCATCCGCTGGTTTGTACCGCGTTCAACGCCGACTTCGACGGCGATCAGATGGCCGTGCACGTGCCGCTGTCGATCGAGGCGCAGTTGGAAGCGCGCACGCTGATGATGTCGTCCAACAACATCCTGTCGCCCGCCAACGGCGAGCCGATCATCGTGCCGACCCAGGACGTCGTATTGGGCCTGTATTACATGACCCGCGAACTGATCAACGTCAAGGGCAGCGGCATGGTGTTCTCCGGCGTCGCCGAAGTGCGCAGGGCCTATGACAATCGCGCCGTCGAGTTACATGCCAAGGTCAAGGTGCGCCTGAACGTGGTGACGATTGCCGAGGACGGCACCAGGACCAGTGCGGTCAAGATCGTCGACACGACCATCGGTCGGGCGCTGCTGGCTGAGATTCTGCCGGAAGGCTTGCCGTTCGAGCTCGCCAATACCGAGCTGACCAAGAAGAACATCTCCCGCCTGATCAACCAGAGCTACCGTTTGCTGGGTCTGAAGGAGACGGTCGTCTTCGCTGACAAGCTGATGTATACCGGCTTCCGTTTCGCGACGCGCGCCGGCATCTCGATCGGCATCGATGACATGCTCATCCCGGACGAGAAGAAGCCGATTCTGGAAGAGTCCGAGAAGGAAGTCGTCGAGATCCAGCAGCAGTATCAGTCGGGTCTGGTCACCGCTGGCGAGCGCTACAACAAGGTGGTCGATATCTGGTCGCGCACCAGCGAACTGGTCGCCAAGGCGATGATCGACGGCATCGGCACCGAGAAGGTGATGGACGTCGACGGCAAGATGGTCAACCAGAAGTCGATGAACTCGCTGTACATCATGGCCGACTCCGGCGCCCGTGGTTCAGTGGCGCAGATTCGTCAGCTGGCCGGTATGCGTGGCCTGATGGCGCGTCCGGACGGCTCGATCATCGAGACCCCGATCAAGGCCAACTTCCGCGAAGGCCTGAACGTGCTGCAGTACTTCAACTCCACCCACGGCGCTCGTAAGGGTCTGGCGGATACGGCGTTGAAGACCGCGAACTCGGGTTACCTGACCCGCCGCCTGGTCGACGTGGCGCAGGACGTGGTGATTACCATGGACGACTGCGGCACCGAGAACGGCGTGATCATGCAGCCGATTGTCGAAGGTGGCGACGTGGTCGAGCCGTTGCGCGAGCGCGTTCTCGGCCGCGTGGTGGTCGAGGACGTTTACGCGCCCGGTGATGACGATCAGCCGATCGTCACTCGCGACACCTTGCTCAACGAAGCCCTGGTCGAGAAGCTCGACAAGGCCGGCGTGCAGATCATCAAAGTGCGTTCGCCGATCACCTGCCAGGCCACGCACGGCGTGTGCAAGTTCTGCTACGGCCGCGATCTGGCGCGTGGTCATCTGGTCAACATGGGTGAGGCCGTGGGTGTGGTTGCCGCGCAGTCGATCGGCGAGCCGGGCACCCAGCTGACCATGCGTACGTTCCACATCGGTGGTGCGGCTTCGCGTGCGGCGGCAGTGGACAACGTGACGGTGAAAACCACCGGTTCGCTGAAGTTCAACAATCTGAAGTCGGTGCAGCACAAGCAGGGTCATCTGGTTGCCGTGTCACGCTCGGGCGAGTTGAGCGTGATCGATACCAGCGGCCGCGAGCGCGAGCGCTACAAGGTGCCGTACGGCGCCATCATCGCGGTCAAGGACGGTGCGCCGGTCAAGCCGGGCCAGACTGTGGCCAACTGGGATCCGCATACCCATCCGATTGTCACCGAAGTGGCCGGCGTGGTGCGCTTCATCGACTTCCTCGATGGTGTTACCGTGCAGAGCCAGACTGATGAACTGACCGGTCTGGAGTCGGCGGTGGTCACCGATCCGAAGCGCCGTGGCGCGCAGGCAAAGGATCTGCGCCCGATCGTTCGCCTGGAAGATGCCAAGGGCCGCGAACTGAAGCTGCCGGGCACCGATATTGCCGCGCAGTACTTCCTGCCGGCTGGTGCGATCGTGTCGATTCAGAATGGCGCTGAAGTGGGCGTGGGCGACGTTGTTGCCCGTATCCCGCAGGAAAGCTCGAAGACCCGTGACATCACCGGTGGTTTGCCGCGCGTGGCCGATTTGTTCGAGGCACGCAAGCCGAAGGAGCCGGCCATCCTGGCGGAACGTTCCGGCATCATCAGTTTCGGCAAGGACACCAAGGGCAAGCAGCGTCTCGTCATCAAGGACGTCGACGGCAACGAGCACGAAGAACTGATTCCGAAATGGCGTCAGGTCATCGTGTTCGAGGGCGAGCATGTTGAGAAGGGCGAAACCGTCGTTGACGGCGAGCCGAGTCCGCACGACATCCTGCGCCTGCTGGGCGTGGAGCCGCTCGCCTCTTACCTGGTCAAGGAAATCCAGGACGTGTATCGCCTGCAGGGCGTGAAGATCAACGACAAGCACATCGAGGCGATCATTCGTCAGATGTTGCGCAAGGTCGAGATCGTCGAACCGGGCGACAGCCATTACCTGCGAGGTGAGCAGATCGAGCGGGTTCGCATCAATGGTGAGAACGATCGTGCGATTGCCAAGGGCGAGCACCCGGCTCAGTACGAGTCGATCCTGCTTGGCATCACCAAGGCCTCGCTGGCAACTGAGTCGTTCATCTCGGCGGCTTCGTTCCAGGAGACCACCCGGGTGCTTACCGAGGCGGCAGTTCGTGGTACGCGGGACACCTTGCGTGGCTTGAAGGAAAATGTTATTGTCGGCCGTCTTATTCCGGCTGGTACAGGTTTGGCGTACCACGCGGCGCGGCGTCGCCAGGGCGGCTTGACCGCCACGGAACTGGAGACACTCTCTGGTTCCGCGCCTGCAGTCTCGTTCGCCGAGGCAGCTACCGGTAGTGATAACGGAGCAGAGTAAGACCCTCGGGTCTGTACTCGCTGACATACGAAATGAGGCGCAAGGATGCGCCTCGTGTTCGGGTCAAGGACGGCAGAGCGCTGGCTTGCCTATGGTGGCCTGCTCATGTTAAATTCCCGCTTCTTGGCAGACCGAGCTAGATCGGGCTGCCTTTATGTTTTCAGGAACAGCTACGCATGACGACAGTCAACCAATTGGTGCGCAAATCCCGTAGCCCCAAGACCTACAAAAGTGGGTCGCCGGCTCTGCAGAGCAGTCCGCAGCGTCGCGGTGTTTGCACGCGCGTTTACACGACCACCCCCAAAAAGCCGAACTCGGCCTTGCGCAAGGTTGCCAAGGTGCGCCTGACCAACGGTTTCGAGATCATCAGCTATATCGGTGGTGAAGGTCACAACCTGCAGGAGCACTCGGTGGTGCTGATCCGCGGCGGTCGAGTCAAGGATCTGCCCGGTGTGCGTTACCACACGGTGCGCGGCAGCCTCGATTGCGCTGGTGTCACCAAGCGTCGTCAATCGCGCTCGAAGTACGGCGCCAAGCGCCCGAAGAAGTAAAGGACTCGAAACATGTCGCGTAAAGGTTCACATCCCGCCCGTCTGATTCTCCCTGATCCGAAGCACGGCAGCCAGTTGATTGCCCGCTTCATCAACATGGTGATGAAGAGTGGCAAGAAGTCCGTGGCCGAGAGCATCGTTTACGGTGCTCTGCAGCATATTGGCGAAAAGAATGCCGAGCCGGTGGCTCTGGTTGAGAAGGCACTGAACAACATCGCTCCTGCAGTTGAGGTGAAGTCCCGCCGTGTCGGTGGTGCTACCTATCAGGTGCCGGTCGAAGTGCGTCCGGGTCGCCGTATGGCGCTGGCCATGCGTTGGGTGATTGATGCCGCGCGCAAGCGTGGCGAGACTTCGATGCCGCGCAAGCTGGCTGCCGAGTTGCTGGAGGCTTCGGAGAGCCGCGGTGGTGCCGCCAAGAAGCGTGAAGAAACGCATCGTATGGCGGAAGCCAACAAGGCTTTCTCGCATTACCGCTGGTAAGGCACGCTTGCTCGCACGAGCGCCGCTCCGGCAAGCATGATCAGAGGTTAGCCCCGTGGCACGCACCACTTCCATTGAACGCTATCGTAATTTCGGCATCATGGCCCACATCGATGCCGGAAAGACTACGACCACCGAGCGCATCCTGTTTTATACCGGCGTCAGTCACAAGATTGGCGAAGTGCACGATGGCGCGGCTACGATGGACTGGATGGAGCAGGAGCAGGAGCGCGGGATCACTATCACGTCGGCAGCGACGACGGCGTTCTGGAAGGGCATGGATCGTTCCATGCCCGAGCATCGTTTCAACATCATCGACACCCCTGGGCACGTAGACTTCACGATTGAGGTCGAGCGTTCCTTGCGTGTGCTCGATGGTGCAGTGTTTGTGCTGTGTGCTGTCGGTGGTGTACAGCCGCAGTCCGAGACGGTCTGGCGTCAGGCGAACAAGTACAAGGTTCCCCGGCTCGCATTCGTCAACAAGATGGACCGCACCGGCGCCGACTTTGGCAAGGTGATCGAGCAGTTGAAGGCCCGCCTCGGCGCCGTGCCGGTGCCTATGCAGGTGCCGATTGGTGCCGAAGAAGGCTTTGAGGGTGTGGTCGATCTGCTCAAGATGAAGGCGATCATCTGGGATATGGAATCCCAGGGCATGAACTTCGAGTATCAGGAGATCCCTGCCGATGTCGCTGGCGAGGCGACTGAGGCGCGAGGGTTCATGATCGAGGCCGCTGCTGAGGCGACCGAGGAGTTGATGAACAAGTACCTCGAAGAGGGTGACCTCAGCGAGGACGAAATTCTTTTTGGCCTTCGTCACCGCACGCTTGCCAATGAGATCATTCCGGCCTACTGCGGCAGTGCATTCAAGAACAAGGGCGTTCAGGCAATGCTCGATGGGGTGGTTCATCTGCTGCCGTCGCCTGCCGATCGTCCTCCAGTGACGGGTGTGGACGAGGACGACAACGAAGCGACGCGCAAGGCAGACGATGCGGCGCCGTTTTCCGCGTTGGCGTTCAAGATCATGACCGACCCGTTTGTGGGGTCGCTGACATTTTTCCGCGTTTACTCCGGCACGCTGAGCTCCGGTGACGCCGTGTACAACCCGGTCAAGAGCAAGAAGGAGCGCATCGGGCGCCTCTTGCAAATGCATGCCAACGAGCGGCAGGAGTTGAAGGAAGTGTGGGCTGGCGATATCGCCGCCGCTGTCGGTCTGAAAGACGTCACTACCGGTGACACGTTGTGTGCCTTGGATCACATGATCACCTTGGAGCGGATGACGTTCCCGGAGCCAGTGATTTCCATGGCGGTCGAGCCGAAGACCAAGTCCGATCAGGAGAAGATGGGCATTGCGCTCGGTCGTCTTGCTGCAGAAGACCCTTCTTTCCGCGTACGTACGGACGAAGAATCCGGGCAGACGATCATTTCAGGCATGGGCGAGCTGCACCTGGATATTCTTGTTGATCGTATGCGCCGAGAGTTCAACGTGGAGGCCAACGTCGGCAAGCCACAAGTGGCCTATCGCGAGACGATCCGTGCGTCCGATGTGAAGTCGGATTACAAGCATGCCAAGCAGTCCGGTGGGAAGGGTCAGTACGGTCACGTTGTGATCGAACTGTCGCCGATGACCGAAGCGGATCGTGCTGACGCGAATGTGAAGGATGACTTCCTCTTCATCAATGACATCACTGGTGGTGTGATTCCGAAGGAGTTCATTCCCTCGGTTGAAAAAGGTTTGCGCGAGACCATTACGGGTGGTCCGCTGGCTGGTTTTCCCGTCGTCAACGTGAAGGTCAAGCTGGTATTCGGCTCCTATCACGATGTCGATTCGTCGGAGATGGCCTTCAAGTTGGCTGCTTCGATGGCCTTCAAGCAGGGGTTTGCGAAGGCAAATCCGGTGTTGCTCGAGCCGATCATGAAGGTCGAAGTAGTCACTCCTGAAGAGTATGTCGGCGACGTCATGGGTGACATGAGTCGTCGGCGCGGCCTGCTTCAGGGGCAGGACGACACGCCTTCAGGCAAGACCATCGACGCAATGGTGCCGCTCGGTGAAATGTTCGGTTATGCGACGACCATCCGCTCGCTGACCCAGGGCCGCGCCACTTTCACGATGGAATTCGACCATTACGCTGAAGCTCCGAACAACATCGCTGAGCAGGTCATGAAGAGGGCCTGATCGGGCCGTCTTTAACCATACATATCGTTCTTTTCTAGAGGTTTTTCAGTCATGGCAAAGGGTAAATTCGAACGCACCAAGCCGCACGTCAACGTCGGCACGATTGGTCACGTGGATCACGGCAAGACGACGCTGACGGCAGCACTGACGAAGCTCGGTGCGGAACGTTTTGGTGGCGAGTTCAAGGCATACGACGCGATCGACGCGGCGCCGGAAGAGAAGGCGCGTGGCATCACGATCTCGACCGCGCACGTGGAATACGAGTCGCCGATGCGCCACTACGCGCACGTCGACTGCCCGGGCCATGCCGACTATGTGAAGAACATGATCACCGGTGCGGCGCAGATGGACGGTGCGATCCTGGTGTGCTCGGCCGCTGACGGCCCGATGCCGCAGACACGCGAGCACATCCTGCTGTCGCGCCAGGTCGGTGTGCCGTACATCATCGTCTACCTGAACAAGGCAGACATGGTGGACGACGCCGAGCTGCTCGAACTGGTCGAGATGGAAGTGCGCGAGCTGTTGACCAAGTACGAGTTCCCGGGCGACGACACCCCGATGATCCACGGTTCGGCGAAGCTGGCGCTGGAAGGCGACCAGAGCGAGATCGGCGTGCCCTCGATCATCAAGCTGGTCGACGCGCTGGACAGCTATATCCCGGAGCCGGTGCGCGTGATCGACCGCCCGTTCCTGATGCCGGTGGAAGACGTGTTCTCGATCTCCGGCCGCGGTACGGTGGTGACCGGTCGTATCGAGCGCGGCATCATCAAGGTCGGCGACGAAATTGAAGTGGTCGGTATCCGCAACACGCAGAAGACCACCGTGACCGGTGTGGAAATGTTCCGCAAGCTGCTGGATCAGGGTCAGGCGGGCGACAATGCCGGCCTGCTGCTGCGCGGCCTGAAGCGTGATGACGTGGAGCGCGGCCAGGTGCTGGCCAAGCCGGGCACGATCACTCCGCACACCGATTTCGAGGCCGAGGTGTATGTGCTGTCGAAGGACGAGGGTGGTCGTCATACCCCGTTCTTCAAGGGCTACCGCCCGCAGTTCTACTTCCGCACGACCGACGTGACGGGTGCCTGCGAGCTGCCGGAAGGCGTGGAAATGGTAATGCCGGGTGACAACGTGAAGATGGTGGTGAGCTTGATCCACCCGATCGCGATGGACGAAGGCCTGCGTTTCGCCATCCGTGAGGGCGGTCGTACCGTCGGCGCCGGCGTGGTGGCCAAGGTCATCAAGTAAGCCGGTTTTCGATGCGTCCCGGGGCACCCTGTCGGCTGTCCTGGGGTGGATTTCCTCAGGTCGCAATGCTGCCTGCGTCAGTTTGAGGAAATAGTTGGACGGTGTGCTTCACTTTAGTATTTTTTATGGCTATACTGCTGAGCTTGCTAGCTTGTCGAGACGGGTTCTTGACCGGCATACCGCGAAATGAGGCACAGGATGTGCTTCGAGTTCGCTGGCCGGGACGGCCTTCGTAATTCCGCTTTGTCTCAGGCTGCCGCCTGTCGACTGCAGCGACGTTACGTGACCAGTAGCTATTGTCCAAGCGAGCATCTCTGTGCTCGCTTGGATTTTTGGAGTTGGGGTGGGCGTTTTCGCCGCTCTTGATGCTGTGGTGGTAAAGGGTTGTGCGGGACGGTGAGAAGCCGTTTCGTTTCACATTACGTTCTTTAGACAACAGGACACGGTTATGGCGAACCAGAAGATTCGGATTCGGCTGAAGGCTTACGATCATCGTTTGATCGATCGCTCGGCCAGCGAGATCGTTGAGACGGCAAAGCGCACGGGTGCCACAGTACTTGGCCCGATTCCGCTCCCGACCAAGATCGAGCGTTACACCATTCTGACGTCGCCGCACGTCGACAAGGATGCACGCGACCAGTACGAAACCCGTACGCACAAGCGTGTACTCGACATCGTCGACCCGAACGACAAGACCGTGGACGCGCTCATGAAGCTTGATCTCGCCGCTGGCGTCGATGTTCAGATCAAGCTCGGTTGAGCGATAGACAGGATACGAAGATGAGTATCGGATTGGTAGGCCGCAAATGCGGCATGAGCCGACTCTTCACTGAAGATGGCCACTCGATTCCGGTGACGCTGATTGAAGCGACGCCGAACCGCGTGACCCAGTTGAAGACGGATGATAATGACGGCTACAGCGCTGTCCAGGTTTCGGTCGGCACCAAGCGCGCCAACCTGTTGACCCTGCCGCTGAAGGGCCACTACGCGAAGGCGAAGGTTGAGCCAGGTCGTGGTTTGTGGGAATTCCGCGTTTCCGCCGATGATCTTGGCAAGTACAGTGTGGGTTCCGAGATCAAGGCGGACGACATTTTTGCCGTCGGGCAGATCGTCGATGTCGCCGGTGTCTCCAAGGGCAAGGGCTTCCAGGGCACCATCAAACGCTGGAACTTCAAGATGGGTGACGCCACCCACGGTAACTCGCTGTCGCATCGCGCGCCGGGCTCCATCGGTCAGCGCCAGACTCCGGGTCGCGTGTTTCCAGGCAAGAAGATGTCCGGACACATGGGTGCGGTTAATCGCACGCAGCAAGGTCTGGAAGTGGTCAAGGTTGACGCCGAGCGTCACCTGATTGCAGTGAAGGGCGCGGTGCCGGGTGCTACCGGTGGCGACGTGATCATCCGCCCGACGACGAAGAGCTGAGGAGACCGCCATGGAACTCAATGTTATTGGCGCCAAGTCACTCAGTGTTTCGGACGAAGTGTTCGGCGGTGAGTACAAGAAGGCCCTGGTTCATCAGGTCGTAGTCGCCTATCAGGTGGCGGGTCGTGCTGGCACCCAGTCGCAGCTTTCGCGCGGCGAGATGTCTGGCACCACCAAGAAGTTCAAGAAGCAGAAGGGCGGCGGTGCTCGCCACGGCGATTATCGTGCTCCGATTTTTGTCGGTGGTGGTCGCACGTTCGCAGCCAAGCCGCGCAGTTACGAACAGAAGGTCAACCGCAAGGCCTACCGCGTCGCGATTCGCTCGATTTTCTCCGAGCTGGTTCGTCAGGATCGCCTGAAGGTCGTCGAGAGCTTTGGCGTCGATACGCCCAAGACCTCCGCGATGGTGGCCAAACTTGCCCAGCTGGAGGTTTCCGGTCGGGTGTTGCTGGTCTCCGAAGATGCGTCCGAGTCGGTGTTTCTGGCGGCTCGCAACATCCCGTACATCCACGTGCTGGATGTGATGGGTCTGAACCCGGTCAGCCTGGTCGGTTCCGATCACGTGGTGATGACGGTTGATGCCGTGAAGAAAGTTGAGGAGTGGCTGTCATGAACAACGAACGCATCCTCGACACATTGCGCGCGCCGCATATTTCCGAAAAATCGGCGCGTCTGGCCGAGCATAATCAGTACGTATTCGTGGTTGCTTCCACTGCAACCAAGGCCGACGTCCGCGCTGCCGTAGAGAAGCTGTTTGACGTCAAGGTCGAGCAGGTGAACCTTCTTAATACCAAGGGCAAGGTCAAAGCCTTCCGTCAACGCGCTGGTAGTCGCCAGGGCAAGCGCAAGGCCTATGTGCGTCTCGCCGATGGGCAGACCATCGACGTGTCCGCCAAGGCCTGAGCCAGGAGTTTTGTGAGATGGCACTAATTAACCACAAGCCGACCTCGCCGGGCCGTCGTGACGCAGTCAGCGTTCGCACGGAAGGCCTGCACAAGGGTGCCCCGTATGCGCCCTTGACTGAGTCGCAGTCCCGCACCGGTGGTCGTAACCACCATGGTCGCATCACCGTGCGTCATCGCGGTGGCGGTCACAAGCAGCAATACCGCATCATCGATTTCAAGCGCGACAAGGAAGGCATTGCCGCTCGCGTCGAGCGTATTGAGTACGATCCCAATCGCACGGCTCACATCGCCTTGCTCTGCTACGCCGATGGCGAGCGTCGTTACATCATCGCGCCGAAGGGCGTGCAGGTTGACGATCGCCTGCTGTCCGGTCGTGACGCGCCGATCAAGGCCGGCAACTGCCTGCAACTGCGCAACATCCCGATGGGTAGCACGGTGCATTGCATCGAGCTGCGTCCGGGCAAGGGTGCGCAGATCGCCCGCAGCGCCGGTGCCTCGGTGCAGTTGGTGGCTCGTGAGTCCGGTTACGCCACGCTGCGTCTTCGCTCTGGCGAGATGCGTCGCGTCTCGGTCGATTGCCGCGCCACCATCGGTGAAGTGGGCAACGGTGAGCACAGTTTGAAGAAGCTGGGCAAGGCCGGTGCCAAGCGCTGGCTGGGTATCCGCCCCACCGTCCGCGGTGTGGTGATGAACCCGGTTGACCATCCGCACGGCGGTGGTGAAGGCAAGACTTCAGGTGGTCGTCATCCGGTCAGCCCGTGGGGCACTCCGGCCAAGGGCTACAAGACCCGTAACAACAAGCGCACGCAGCAGTTCATCGTGCGTCGTCGTACCAAGTAACAGGAAGCCGACATGCCGCGTTCTCTGAAGAAAGGTCCGTTCGTTGACCTTCACCTCGTAAAGAAGGTGGAAGCTGCGGTTTCCGCCAATAACAAGCGTCCGATCAAGACCTGGTCGCGTCGTTCGATGATCCTGCCGGAAATGGTCGGCTTGACCATCGCCATCCATAACGGCCGTCAGCACGTGCCCGTATTGATCAACGAGAACATGGTCGGGCACAAGCTCGGTGAGTTCGCGGTGACCCGTACGTTCAAGGGCCATGTCGGCGACAAGAAGGGCAAGTGATGAGCACTGAAGCCAAAGCGATCCTGCGTGGTGCCCGCATTTCGGCGCAAAAGGCACGCCTGGTGGCTGATCTGGTCCGCGGGCTTCCCGTGGGCCGGGCCAGCGACGTGCTGACCTTCACCAACAAAAAGGCCGCGCTCCTTGTTCGCAAGGTGTTGCTGTCGGCCGTCGCCAACGCCGAGAACAATCTCGGCGCTGATGTCGATGAGCTGAAGGTGGCCAGCATTTTCGTCGACGAAGGTCCGGCGATGAAGCGCATGCACGCCCGCGCCAAAGGCCGCGGTTCGCGCATCCTGAAACGCACCAGCCACATCACTGTGGTTGTCGGCAACTGACTGGGGACGTAGACGATGGGTCATAAAGTTCATCCCACCGGTATCCGCCTCGGCATTGCCAAGGACTGGAACTCGAAGTGGTACGCCAACAAGGCTGATTACGCCACGTATCTCGTGGCGGACATCAAAGTCCGTGACATGCTGAAGAAGAAGCTGGCTGCTGCCGGTATCTCCCGCATCCAGATCGAGCGTCCGGCGAAGACCGCACGCGTGACGATTCACACCGCCCGTCCGGGCGTGGTGATCGGCAAGAAGGGTGAGGATATCGAGAAGCTGCGCAAGGAAGTCAGCGACATGATGGGCGTTCCGACGCACATCAACGTCAATGAAGTGCGCAAGCCCGAGTTGGATGCTCAGCTGGTCGCTGAGTCGATTGCTCAGCAGCTCGAGCGTCGTATCATGTTTCGCCGCGCCATGAAGCGCTCGGTCGGCAATGCGATGCGCCTCGGTGCTCTCGGCATCAAGATCAATGTATCCGGTCGTCTGAACGGTGCCGAGATTGCTCGTTCCGAGTGGAGCCGCGAAGGTCGCGTGCCGCTGCATACGCTGCGCGCTGACATTGATTACGGTACCGCCGAGGCGAAGACCACCTACGGCATCATCGGTATCAAGGTCTGGATCTACAAGGGCGAAGTCTTCGATCTGGCGGCTGCTAGCCAGGAAACGAAGGAAGAACCTTCGCAGCCGCGCCGCGAAGGTGGCGAAGGTCGTCGTAATGATGCGCGTCGCGAGGCCGGTGACGGTCGTCGCGAGCGGTCTGCGAAGTAAGGAGAGTTGCCATGTTGCAACCCAAGCGAACCAAATACCGCAAGCAGTTCAAGGGCCGGAACACAGGTCTGGCCCATTGCTCCAATCTCGTCAGCTTTGGCGAGTATGGATTGAAGGCGACCACGGAAGGTCGGCTCACGGCTCGGCAGATCGAGGCCGCCCGTCGTTGCATTACCCGCTTCGTCAAGCGTGGTGGCAAGTTGTGGATCCGCGTGTTTCCGGACAAGCCGATCACCAAGAAGCCGATCGAGGTCCGCATGGGCTCGGGTAAGGGCAGCGTCGAGTTCTGGGTCGCGCCGATCCAGCCTGGGCGCATGCTTTATGAAATCGAGGGTGTCGATGAGCTGACAGCGCGCGAGGCGTTTCGCCTGGCCGCTGCCAAGCTCTCGGTGCAGACGCAGTTTGTAACCCGGGCGGTGATGTGATGGCCACCAAAGATATCAATAACCAGTCGGCCGAAGAGTTGAAGCAGCATCTGTTGGATCTGCGCAAAGAGCAGTTCAACCTGCGCATGCAGAAGGGCTCTGGTCAGCTCACTCAGCCGCACCAGCTGCGCCGCGTTCGGCGTGACATCGCCCGCACGAAGTTCGTGCTCGGCGACAAGAAGTAAGGGACGGCCGATATGAGCGATAACCAGGTTCAATCAGAAAAGAAGCAGGCGCGTACCCTCCAGGGTCGCGTCACCAGCAACAAGATGGACAAGACCGTGACCGTTTTGGTCGAGCGCCAGGTTCAGCACTGGCTGCTCGGCAAGATCATTCGCCGTTCGACCAAGTTGCATGCGCAGGACGATCTCGGCGCCAACGAGGGTGATCTCGTTCGTATCGCGGAGTGCCGTCCATTGTCCAAGACCAAACATCACCGCGTGGTTGAAATCATCACGCGCGCCAACGTCTAAGGGAGGGTGCAGACATGATCCAGATGCAAAGCACGCTATCCGCAGCGGACAACAGCGGCGCGAAGGAAGTGATGTGCATCAAGGTGCTCGGCGGCTCCAAGCGCCGTTACGCCTCGATCGGTGACGTAATCAAGGTCACCGTCAAAGATGCGATCCCCCGCGGCAAGGTGAAGAAGGGCGAGGTGTACAATGCCGTGGTGGTTCGTACCGCCAAGGGTGTTCGCCGGTCCGATGGCTCGCTCATCCGTTTCGACGGCAATGCAGCGGTGCTCCTCAACAACAAGCTCGAGCCGATCGGCACCCGTATTTTCGGGCCGGTTACCCGCGAGCTGCGCAGCGAGAAGTTCATGAAGATCGTCTCGCTTGCGCCCGAAGTGCTCTGAGCGGAGATCACAACAATGAACCGTATCCGTAAGGGTGATCAGGTCCTCGTGATCACCGGCAAAAACAAGGGTCAACGCGGCGATGTGCTGCGTGTTGCGGACGATCGCGTATTCGTCTCCAACGTGAATCTGATCAAGCGTCATACCAAGGCGAATCCCCAGGCCAACCAGGCTGGCGGCATCGTCGAGCGTGAAGCTTCGATCCATCTCTCCAATGTGCAGCTGTTCAACCCCGCCACGAACAAGGGTGAACGCGTCGGCACCAAAACGCTCGAAGATGGGCGCAAGGTCCGCGTGTTCCGTTCGACTGGCGAGGTCGTGGACGCGTAAGGAACACGATCATGACGCGCCTTGAAAATTT